>Ga0181521_10001799_pt1 | contig 26234 bp, 20 predicted proteins | sample PEATcosm2014_Bin_32_FD_119764 | JGI IMG/M metagenome (GOLD analysis project Ga0181521, IMG submission 119764) | Peatland microbial communities from MTU Mesocosm Facility, Houghton, MI, USA - PEATcosm2014_Bin02_60_metaG | ecosystem: Environmental > Terrestrial > Soil > Wetlands > Peat | place...
ATGCCGCGGGCGATGTTGTCCTCGGTCTCCATGGCGATGTGGTCGGCAATGTCGCGTTCCAGTTCCTCCTCCGACGGGCGGCGCCATCTCATAGATCGGCCTCCGGTTCCGCGGGCCGCATGATGCGCGCGATGGCGCCGGCGAATTTCTGCCACCGGTTGTTCTCGATGGCGAGCTGCTTTCTGCCTTTGGCCGTGAGGCGGTAGAACTTGGCCCGGCGGTTGTTCTCCGATAAACCCTCTTCCGCCTGAATCCACCCGCGCCGGATCAAGCGGTGCAGGGCGGGGTACAAGGACCCTTGCTCGACCTGAAGAACGTCGTCGGAGTTGCGCTCAATGGCGTGGGCGATGGCATGCCCGTGCGCCGGTCCCAGGAGCAGCGTCCGAAGGACCAGCATGTCCAGGGTCCCCTGCAAGAACTCGATGCGTTCAGTAGACATTCTAGGTGAAGGATACGGCCACTCACCTAAAATGTCAAGGGGGGACTGTCGAATTGTACTATATTGACACCAATCAGTTGGTAGTGCAAACTCGTTGGTATATGGAACAAATTGAAAGTCTCTTGAACCGGCCCAAGGCTTGCTACAACCTCGACGGTGTGGGCGAGTTGGCCGGAGGCTTTATGTGCCTGGGCTGTGGGCTGCTCATGTGGTTGTCTGTCGCGCCTGGAGGAGGCTGGTTACGTGGAGGTGGAGACGACCTATCGCGGCAAAATGCCACAGACGTTGCTGCGTCTTACGGCAGCGGGCCGCAAAGCGTTCGAGCAGTATCGGCCGCAGCTCAGAGGAGCACTGTAGAGGGCCGCTTCCGCTCACGGGAGGCGCTTCGCTACGAACTTGGCCGCCACCGCAAGCAAACTACAGGCGATCGCCACACAGTCCCACTTGTGCCGAAGAACCCTGTTGCCACCGAAGAGTCCGATGCAATAGCTCAATGCCGCCGCCGCGCCAGCCACTCGTTCCACCAGCTTGAGCCACTTCGACACCTGCGCTTGCCGCTCGAGTTCAGCTTTCTCGGCATCTCCCAGCGGCCGCGCATCGGTCTCGTCAACCGTTTCAAGCCCATCCATCCAGAACTTGATTCCTGGCACTTCCGCATCCTCCGAAGCCGTCAGTCCCCCTTACCCGCTCACTCGTTCCAGTTTTTGTTTTTGAAGATGCCGTTCATCATCTGAAACAGCACTTGGGCTTTCGACTGCTGGTCCTTATCGAGTCCCTGATAGATCTTGACGAAAGCTCTCATCTCGATGCCGGCCATCTGGGAGTCTATGGCGGCCTGGCTCTTCACCAGTTGGTCGATTTCGGCTTGGCTCTTGCCGGCCGCAACAGCCTCGCCGATGGCTTGCCGGCTCTTGATCGTTTCGTCGCGCAGCGGCGCGGCTTCCTTCTGGCCGTCGTCGAGGATGGTCTTGACCAGCTTCTTCTGGTCCTTGTTGAGCTTGAGGTTGTCGGTGAGAATGGCGAGCTTATCGGCCTGGCCGCCCATGGCGGAAAGGGGACTAGTCGATGCGCCCCTTCCTCCGCCGCCGCGCTGGGCAGAAGCCAGGGTGGCGGCCAGAATGCCGGCCAGTAATAATCTGCAAAACATGAGAGCTCCTTTAGTCCCTTCCTCTTCTTCCCCCGGCTCTTCCCCCGGCGCCGCCGCCGGCGGGAAAATCGAACATTCCGGCCATCAGCTCGAATGCCGAGGCGGCCTTGCCCTGTTGATTGGGTTTGAGCGTCGCACAGACCTTCGCGAAGGCCTTGGTCTCAACGCCGGTCACCTGGGCGGCCACGGTGGCATAGGTATCCATGGTCTTCTTGAGATCGTCGGCGCTCGCGCCGCCGAGCATCGCCTTCACAATCTCCACCCTGCTCTGCATCAACTGCTGGCGCAGCGGCGCGGATTCTTTCATGGCGTCCATAAGAACCGTCTGGGCTTCGGCCTTCTGGTCCTTGTTCAGCTTGAGGCGGTCCGCGAAGGTGTCGAAGGGGGCCTGGCGCTGCATGCGTGGCATGGCGCCCGTGTCGTCTCCCATCCCGCCGGCCCTGCCACCGCCCATGCCACCACCCATACCGCCGGTGTCGTCGCCCATGCCGCCGCCACCCATTCCGCCGCCGCCTTGGGCAAACGCCAGAGTGGCGGCCATCATCGCGGTTAGCAAAAGTCGTGTGAACATGAAACCTCCATGGTTTACTCGATTAAAGCACGAATCAACGCGCCATGGCGGGGGCGGATCATTCGGAGGAACGGGCTTCCCATGGCGGATACAATGAGCGATCCTCGTGATGAGTGCGTCTTGCGCCATGTCAAGAGCGTCGGCCTCATCCTCTCCCCGGGTGACTCCCCAGTCCCAGTCCGCGAAGGTGATGACAAATCCGCCCTCTTCGGCGGGATCAAACAGCGCGGGGTATTTCCTTGTCTTTCACCTCTCCGAGATGCCGGGCACCGCATGCCCCACCACTCGGCACCAAAGCGCGTCCCGATGAGTCGGGGGTGCCCTCTGGGCCCTGCGGACTGAGAGTCTGCGCCACGCCGTTACTTGACTTTGTCTCGAAAGGCCTTCAGCGTGACCCATGCCTCGGCGCGCGCCTTCTTGTTGGGCTCCGTGGCATCGGGCTGCGCTCCGGCGCGCATGAAGCCGTGGGCCGCGCCTTCGTAAATAACCGGCTCGAAGAACTTGCCCGCGGCTTTCATCTGCGCCTGGGTGGCGGGGATGCTGGCGTCGACGCGCTCATCGGCGCCCGCGTAGAAACCATAGACGGGGGCCGTGATGTTGGGAATAGCCTCCGGCGCGGGGCCGGTGCCGTAGCACACGAATGCCGCCGAGAGGTCCTTGCGGTTGGTGGCGAAGCGGAACGATTGTCCACCGCCCCACGAGAAGCCCACCACGCAAACTTTTCCGTTGCACGCGGGAAGCTTCTTAACATAGTCGGCCACGGCGTTGAGATCGGCGGTGATCTGGTCGGGCGGCAGCTTGCCGATGGCCTGGCCCACGCCGGTCGCCGGAAAATCCTTGGTGCCTCCGCCCTTCGGGCCCATGCCCGAGAGCAGGTCGGGAGCGATGGCCACATAGCCCGCCGCGGCAAACTCATCGGTGACGCTCTCCACCCAGTCGGTCATGCCGAAAATCTCGTGGATGACGACCATCGCGGGCGCTTTGCCGGGCGACTGCGGGTAGGCCACAAACGATTCGACGGAACGGGTATCGTGTTTCACGGAGACCCACTCGCGACGCCGCGGCGACTTGTCCACCGCCTGGCGCGCCCAATCCTGGGCACCAAGGGAAGACGCGCCCCAGCCAGCCGCGGCCATTCCCGTTGCGCTTCCCGCCACAAAACGCCTTCTTGAAACTGTAGTCATTTTCGATTTGCTCCCGTGCCGATATTTTCGAACGGATTGGTCCGAAAGCGCAAGGCAAAAATAGTTTCAGGCCCGCAAAAGGGTGAGCGGCATCCCGTAGCGCCGGCGATCTTGTCGCCGGTGGGGTTGTCTGGAATGGAAGAACACCGGCGGCAAAGACCGCCGGCGCTACCCTGACGCGTTACTGGTAACGGTACAGCGTCACGCGCTGGATGGCGTCGGGACTGGCGCGCTGGCGGTATACGGGGACCCAACTGCCGGGCGCCCAGGGTAACCTTATGCTCTCTCCCTCTTCGGTGCTGTCGCCAGCCAGCAGGCGTCCGGGAACCCAGCGGCCGTTCACAAAACTGCCTTCTTCCACGGTGGCCAAGCCAGCCCGCGGGGGCCCCGGTGTATCGGGAGAAAAGGTGAGGATTACGCCGCTGCCAGCCACGTAAAACTCGTCCGGCCCCGCGGCGATGAAGATCGCCGACGCGAACGTGTTGGGCGGGATGGGCGTGGGTTGCGTCAGAGGCGCAACCCGGGGCTTCATAAACGCGGCCTCCAGGGTATAGTTCCCTACCTTGACCTTCTGCGGGGGGTCGTCCGGTCCCAGTAAAACGGCGGACATGGTGCCGTTGCCCTGGTGTTCGAGAATCAGGGGCGCCAATTGCGCGAGCAGGTCGTAGCTGCCGATGAGATCGGTGTCGGGAGTGTTGGACCTCTCGACGGCTCCCATAGCCGAGAAACCGATGGCATCGTGGCGCCCGAAGGCGTACAGGACTCTGGCCGCACCTACCGCCCCATTGAGCGACTCGGGGATGAACAGCGGGTTCCCAAACCGGGTGTACCGGGCGCAGTACTCCGCGAAGTTGCCGTAGGCGTCGGGCGAGAGCATGTCGAGTCGCGGGGCTCCGGCTCTCCAGACGTCCATCAGGTCGTCCATGGGGCCACCGGCGTTGAAAGACGGCGTTGGTGTTCCAGGCTCGCGCGCCATCCTGGCTTCGTCCGCGATGGAGAACGATCGAATCAGCGCCGCGTTTACGAACATGGGCAGCGGGTATTCGGCTTTGCCCGCCTCCACCACCCGGCCGATGTAGCGCGCATAGTTCCAGGCCATGAAGATATCGTCCGTCGCCATGCCGCGGCCGAACACTTCTTCCCAGGCGCCGGAGGTTTTGAAGCCGGCCGCTTGCCACACCTGGCGAAACTCCGGAATCAGGGTATCCTTGTGGCGCTGGAGGTAGTCCATCAGAGCCTTCGGAACGGGCCCCGCGAAAGCCTTGTTGGCCAAGGGCGAGCGGTCGCGGGTGTCTCCGGGCATTCCCACTTCGTTTTCCACCTGGATCATGATGACGGTGTGCTGGCGGCCGTCGGTTTCGCGCACGTGCCGCATGAGGGCCCGAAAAGAGCGGGCATCGGCGTCGCGGTTGGCATCGCTCAGCGGCGTGAGGAGTTCCAGGGTCTCGCCGGTCCGGGTCTGGGCGCGCGGAAAGCGCTCGAAATCCCGCTTCACCCAGTCGGGCGGGTAGCTGGAGAGGCCGTTTTTCCAGCTCGCGAACCACAAGAGCGCGAGACGCAGGTGGTTGCTCCGCGCACCCTGGATCACACCGTCGAGGACGCTGAAATCGAACTTCCCTTCGTGGCGTTCGATCTGGTTCCAGGAAACGCCCGCCAGGACGGTGTTGATCTTGGCGCGCACCAGCTTCGGCCATAGGCGCTTCACGTACTCGATGCTGGTGGCGCTATCGTTGTTCAATTCTCCGGCCAAAGCCAGGAATGGCTTGCCGTCGACGATCAGTTGCGTGGTTGGCCCGCGCTTTTGCAGGTGAGGGATGTCCGCGGAACCGGGTGTGGTGGCGCATTGAGTCGCGACCAAGGCGAGGCAACAAACCAGAGTGGCGCCAAACAGGCTTCGAGAATTCATGGCGATCTCCTTGGCTTACCGGTAGCGGTACAAGGTGAAACGCTGGATACCCACATAATGGTCCGGGATTCGATCTATGGGATGACTCCGCAGGGAGAGATTCTGGCCCTCCCCGGTTTCATCGCCCGCGATCTGGCGGCTGGGAATCCAACGGCCGTCGATGAAGGTGCCTTCTTCCACGGTGCCGAGTCCGGCGTGCTCGGGTCCCGGGGTGTTGGGAGAAAAAGTGACGCTCACATCGGTGCCGGCGGCGTAGAACTCGTCAGGCCCGGTGGCGATGAATATCGCGGCAGCGAAGCCTGGCGGCGGCGCTGGCGCTCCAGGCGCAACCCGGGGGCGCATACGCGCGACCTCCAGGGTGTAATTCCCCACCTGGATCTTCTGGGGCGGATCGTCCGCGCCGAACAGGACGGCGGACATGGTGCCGTCGCCCTGGTGTTTTGCAATCAGGGGCGCCAATTGCGCGATCAGCTCGAAACCACGGACCATTTCAGGGTCGGGGGCCGGCGCCCTTTCCACCCCCATCAGGGAGAGACCGACCGCGGCATGGCGTCCGAAGACGTAGATCGCCTTGGCCTCCATGTTATTCCGCGTCTCCGGTATGAAGAGCGGGTTCCCGGACCGGCTGTACTTCGCGCACCACGCCACGAAGTCCTTGTCGCTGTAGCCGTCGGGCGAGAGTATGTCGATTCGCGGCGCTCCGGCTCTCCAGACGTCCATCACGTCGTCCATGGGGCCACCGATGGCGAAAGGCTTCCCTGTTCTGCCGGGTTCGGGCCCCTTGCGGGCTTCGTCCGCGATGGAGTACGTTCTGGGCAGCGCGGCGTTCACGTTCATCGGTATCGGGTACTCGGCTTTGCCCGCTTCGGCCACCCGGCCGATGTAGCGCGCATAGTGCCAGGCCATGAAGACTTCATCGGTCGCCGCGCTCTTGCCGAACACCTCTTCCCAGGCGCCGGAGGTTTTGAAGCCGGCCGCCTCCCACACCTGGCGAAACTCCGGAATCAGGGTATCCTTGTGCTGCTGAAGGTAGTCCATCAGCTCCTTCGGGACCGGCGCCGCATAAGCCCGATCGGCCGCGGGCGAGCGGTCGCGGGTGTCGCTCTGCATGCCCACTTCGTTCTCCACCTGGATCATGATGACGGTGTGCTGCTGGCCATCCACTACCTTGATGTGCCGCATCAGGGCGGCAAAGGCGCGGGCATCGGCGTCGCGGTTCGCGTCGCTGAAAACGCTGAGCAGCTCGATGGTATCACCCGCCGGCGTCTGCGCGCGCGGGAACCGTTCGGAATCCTTCTTCACCCAGTCGGGCGCGTAGCTGGAAAACCCGTTCTTCCAGGTTCCGAACCACAAAAGCATGAGACGCAGGTGGTGAATGCGCGCGCCCTGGATGACGCCATCCAGCACGCTGAAGTCGAACTTCCCCGGCTGTGGCTCGATCTGGTTCCAGGAAACACCCGCCAGCACGGTGTTGACTTTGGCCGCGACGAGCCTCGGCCATACGAGCTTCATGTACTCGACGCTGGTGGCGGAGCTGTTGCTCAATTCTCCGCACAACGCCAGGAACGGCTGGCCGTCCACGATGAGTTGAGTGGCCGTGCCCTGCTTCCGCAAGTGAGGGATGCCGGAAGCATTCGTTTGGCCCCCACCCGCGGCGAGGCCGAGAGGGCACATGAGAGCGGCGAAGAAGATAGTTCGAAGTTTCATGACGATCTCCTTGGCGGGCTTACCGGTAACGGTACAGGGTGAAGTGCTGGATGCCCACATAACGGTCCGGGATTCGATCCACCGGATGAGTCCGCAAGGACAGGTGCTGCCCGTCCCCAGTTTCATCGCCCGCGATCTGGCGGCTGGGAATCCAACGGCCGTCGATGAAGGCGCCCTCTTCCACGGTGCCGAGTCCGGCATGCCCGGGTCCCGTGCCGGGAGAGAGGGTGACGCTCACGCTGTTGCCCGCGGCGTAGAACTCATCAGGCCCCGTGGCAATGAAAATCGCCGCCGAGGAGGGGAAGGGTTCCGGCAGCGGTGGCGCGCCAGGCAGACCTCGGGGCGTCATAAACGAGACCTCCAGGGTGTAATTCCCCACCTGGATCTTCTGGGGCGGGTCCTTCGGGCCCAGCCAGACGGCGGACATCGTGCCGGCGCCCTGGTGTTTCGAAATCAGGGGCGCCAATTGCGAGATCAGCTCGAAACCGCGGATCATGTCAGGCTCGGGAGTGGGCGACCTTTCGACCCCCATCAGCGAGAGTCCGATGGCATCGTGGCGTCCGAAGGCGTAGATCGCCTTGGCTTCCATGTCACCCCTGGTCTCGGGTATGAACAGCGGGTTTCCGGACTGCGTGTACCTGGCGCAAAAGCCGACGAAGTCGGGGCTGTAAATGTCGGCCGCGAACAGATCGATTCGCGGCGCTCCGGCTCTCCAGACGTCCATGGCGTCGGGCATGGGGCCGCCGCTCTGTCCACCTCCGCGAAGCGGTGCGGGCGCCTTCCCGAATCCGTCCTGCGGGCAGTTGGTGATCATCGGTAGGGGGTATTCGGCTTTGCCCGCCTCCACCACGCGGTTGACGTAGCGCGCAAAGTTCCAGGCCATGAAGATCTCATCCGCCGGCCGGTCCTTGCCGAAGACCTCTTCCCAGGTTCCGGAGGTTTTGAAGCCGGCCGCCTCCCACACCTTGCGCAACTCCGGAATCAGGGTGTCCTTGTGCTGCTGGAGGTAGTCCATCAGCTCCTTCGGAACGGGCGCCGCGAAAGCCTTGTTGGCCAAGGGCGAGCGGTCGCGGGTGTCGCCCTGCATTCCCACTTCGTTCTCCACCTGGATCATGATGACGGTATGCTGCTGGCCATCCACGGCCTTGATGTGGCGCATTAAGGCCGCCAGGGCGCGGGCATCGGCGTCCCGGGTGGCATCGCCGAAGGGGCTGAGCAGTTCGATGTTCAAAGGCCCCGTGACCGGGGTGCGCGTCGTTCCGAACACGGGCCAGGGCGTGTGGTCGCCCACCATCCGGGCGCGCGGGAAGCGGTCGAAATCGCTCTTCACCCAGTCGGGCGGGTAGCTGGAGAGACCGTTCTTCCAGGTTGCGAACCACAAAAGCACGAGACGCATGTTGTGGCTCCGCGCGCCCTGGATGACGCCGTCCAGCACGCTGAAGTCGAACTTCCCTTCCCGCGGCTCGATCTGGTTCCAGGAAACGCCCGCCAGGACGGTGTTGAGTTTGGTCTGAGCAACGAGCCTCGGCCATACCGCTTGCATGTACTCGACGCTGGTGGCGCTGCTGTTGCTCAATTCTCCGCCCAGAGCCAGGAACGGCTGGCCGTCGACAATCAGTTGGGTGGCCGTGCCCTGCTTCCGCAAGTGAGGGATGCCGGAAGTTTGGCCCTGACCGGCAATGACGGCCAGAGGGCACACCAGAGTGACACAGAACAAAGCTTGAAGTTTCATCATGAGATCCTTGCAGCGCGCTTACCGGTAGCGGTACAGGGTGAAGCGCTGTATGCCCATACCGCGCAACGAGAGACTCTGACCCTGCGCGTCGTCGTCACCCGCCAGACGGCGTCCCGGAACCCAGCGGCCGTCCACAAACTTGCCTTCCTCCACGGTGGCCAATCCGGCAAGCGGAAGCCCCGGCGTGTTGGGAGAAAAGACGACGCTTACGCCGTTGCCGGCCGCGAAATACTCGTCGGGACCCGCCGCAATGAAAATCGCCGCCGCGGAAGGTTGAGCAGGCTGCGGCGATGGTGCCCCACCAGGGGCCGCAGGTCGGGGCCTAGAGGAGGAGCCCACCAGCAGCGTGTAGTTGCCCACGGCGATCTTCTGCGGCGGGTCGTTGGGGCCCATCAAGACGGCGGACATGGTGCCATTGCCCTGGTGTTTCAGAATCAGGGGCGCCAATTGCGAGAGCAGGTCATAGCCGAACTGGTCGGGGAGATCCTTACCCACCATGCTGTCAATGCCAAACGGCGAGAAGCCGATTGCGTCGTGGCGTCCGAAGGCGTACAGCCCGCGGGCTTTGAGATCCGGCCCCCCACCGCCCGTCTCGGCGATGAACAGCGGGTTCCCGGATTGGGCGTACCGGGCGCAAAAGCCGACGAAGTCGGGGCTGTAAACGTCGGCCGCGAGCAGATCGATTCGCGGCGCTCCGGCTCTCCAGACGTCCATGGCGTCGGGCATGGCACCACCGCTCTGTCCGCCTCCGCGGAGCGGCGCGGGCGCTTTCCCAAATTCTAACTGCGGGCAGTTGGTGAACATCGGTATGGGGTATTCGGCTTTGCCCGCCTCCACCACCCGGCCGATGTAGCGCGCAAAGTACCAGGCCATGAAGATCTCATCGGTCGGCCTGCCCTTGCCGAAGACCTCTTCCCAGGTGCCGGAGGTCTTGAAGCCGGCCGCTTCCCACACCTTGCGCAACTCCGGAATCAGGGTGTCCTTGTGCTGCTGGAGGTAATCCATCAGCTCTTTCGGAACCGGCCCCTCGAAAGCCTTATTGGCCAGGGGCGAGCGGTCGCGGGTGTCGCCCTGAAATCCCGTTTCGTTCTCCACCTGAATCCCGATGACGGTGTGGTCGCGGCCATCCACGGCCTTGATGTGCCGCATCATGGCCGCAAAGGCGCGGGCGTCGGCATCCCGGGTGGCATCGCCGAAGGGGCTGAGCAGCTCGATGCTCAAAGGCCCTGTGACCGGGGTGCGCGGCGCTCCGAACACGGGCCAGGGTGTGTTATCACCTACCATCTGGGCGCGCGGGAAGCGCTCGAAGTCCCTCTTCACCCAGTCGGGCGGGTAGCTGGAGAGACCGTTCTTCCAGGTTGCGAACCACAACAGCACGAGACGCAGGTTGTGAGTGTGAGCATCGCGGATCACGCCGTCCAGCACGCTGAAGTCGAATTTCCCTTGCTGTGGTTCGATCTGGGCCCAGGAAACGCCCGTCAGGACGGTGTTGAGTTTGGACTCGACGATCTTGGGCCACAGCGGCTTCATGTACTCGAGGCTGGTGGCGCTGTTGTTGTGCAGTTCTCCTGCCAGCGCCAGGAACGGCTTGCCGTCGACGATCAGTTGTGTGGCCGTCCCCTGCTTTCGCAAGTGAGGGATGTCGGAAGCCGCGGTGGTCGGGACCGACTTGCTTTGGCCCTGGCCCGCGACGAGGGCCAGAGGGCACACGAGAGTGGCGAACAACAATGTTCGAAGTTTCATCACGATCTCCCTGTGACACGCCTACCTAAAGTTGTCTCTAAGAGCTTTCAGCTTGATCCAGGCCGCGTCCCACGCCTTCTTGTCGGCTGCCGGCGCATCCGGCCGCGCTCCGGACTGCATGAACCCGTGGGCGGCGCCTTCGTAGATTACCGTCTCGTAGAATTTGCCCGCGGCTTTCATCCGGTCCCGGGTGGCTGGAATGGTGGCGCCGACGTTGGTATCGGTCCCGGCGTAGAAACCGTAGACGGGAGCCTGGATGTTGGGGATGTTCTCCGGCTCCGGGCAGATGCCGTAGAACACGAATGCCGCCGACAGATCCCGGCGGGTGGTGGCGAAACGGAACGCCTGGTCGCCGCCCCAGGAGAAGCCCACCACGCAAACCTTCCCGTTGGAAGCCGGAAGCTTTTTGGCATAGTCGGCCAGCGCATTAAGATCCGCGGCGACCTGGGCGGGCGGCAGCCGGCGGGCCGGGCCCACCTTCTTTCCCCCGGATTCGAGCGGCTGCCGTTCTTCCGCGGACCGGCCCGACAGCATGTCGGGAGCGATGGCCACATAGCCCGCCTCCGCGAAACGATCAGCCACGTTTTCCACCCAGGGGGCCATGGCTATAACGTCGTGGATGACGATGACGGCGGGCGCCTTATCCGGCGACTGCGGGTAAGCGACAAACGATTCGACGCTCCGGGCGCCGTACTTGACCGACACCCACTCGTGGCGGCGTGGCGATTTGTCCACCGCCTGGCGAGCCCAATCCTGGGCACATAGAGAGGACACGCCCCAGCCGGTCGCGGCCATACCCATGGCGCTTCCTTCCAGAAACTCCCTTCTTGAAAATCTTTGCATATCGACTCCCATTGTCCGCGATTCCGGTCTACCTGGCGCAGCATTTCTTGAATTTCAGGCCGCTGCCGCACGGGCAGGGATCGTTGCGGCCTACCGCGGTCCGGGGCCTGGGCGCCTGCTGCCGGGACGCGATTCGCTCGATCGGGGCGCGGCTGTGCAGGAAGAAGCGCTTCAACCCGGCGCACAGGTAGTTGAGACCCGGCTCGCCCTCCGGCGTCCGGATGAAGCGGTACTTGGGGCATCCGCCGTGGCACATGGCCAGCACTTCGCAGTCGCGGCAGTAACGCGGCAGGGCGTCCCGCTTGGCCTCGCCGAAAGCCCGCTGCGCCGGGCTATCCAGCAGCTCGCCGAGAGGCGTCTCGCGGATGTTGCCCCAGCGGTGCTCGCGGTCGACGTAGTGATCGCACGGGAAGAAATCGCCATTGTGTTCCACCACCGGGATCTGGCCGCAGGTTTCGCGGAACACACACAACGAGTGCGCCATGCCGAGAGCCGGTCTGGCCGCCTCCTCGAAAATCTGAACCGCCATCCGGTCCATGTCCCGCGCAATCCATTCGTCGAAGATCTTGCACAGAAAAACTCCGTAATCGTCCGCCGAGGGCGTATACGGGCCGACCCCGTCCGGGGCCTCCGGCGCGCTCTCCACAACCGGAAGAAAACCCAGATACCCGCAGCCGATTTCCCGGAAGAACCGGTAGACGGTAAGCGGATGCCGGACGTTCAGGTTGTGCACTGTGCACACGATGTCGGTCGAGACCGCATACTGGCGCAGCAAGTCGTACCCGCGCATGGCCTGCTGGTGAGTCGGTTGGCCGCCCCTGGTGACGCGGTAGGCGTCGTGCAGTTCCGCCGGGCCGTCGAGACTGAGACCGGCCTTGAACCCCTCCGCGGCCAGAAAGCGGCACCATTCTTCGTCCAGCAGGACGCCATTGGTCTGGATGCCGTTGCGTATGCGCCAGCCGGCGGGCCTGTGCTTGCGCTGCAGCTCGACGGCCTTGCGGAAGAAATCCACACCCAGAGTGGTGGGCTCGCCTCCATGCCATGAGAAGTCGATCTCCGGCCCGGGTGCGGCCGCGATGTGCTGGACGATGTATTCTTCCAGCAGGGGTTCGGGCATACGGAGCGCGCCGGTATCCGGATAGAGGCTGCGCTTGTCCCGGTAGTAGCAGTATTGGCAATCGAGATTGCAGACGGCGCCGGCCGGCTTGACGAAGATCTGGAACTCTCGGGACGCCTTTCCCACGACTCCTCCGCGTTACAGAGGCGGCTCCATCGGCAGCACCAGCGGCGGTTCCAACAGGAAGTCGAGCTGGGACATTTCCGCGGCGGCCTGGCGCACGGATTCCTCGGTGGTGGGTTCGAGCGTGATGACGAACGGCAGATCCAGCTTGTTCTCGTGCGGCAGTTGGAGCACGGCCTCGATGCCGATGTGTTTCGCGGCGAGAATGCCCGACAGCGCCGCGATGATGCCCGGCTGGTCGCGGACGCGGAACCGCACGTAGTAGGAGCGGGTCTGGAGCGTCACGGGGATGGGCTTGTATTGGCCCAGGCGCTGATGCGCGAAGGGCGAGACGCGAGTGGGGCTGCCGCTCAGAATCTCGCGGGCCACGCGCATCAGGTCGCTCACTACGGCCACGCCGGTGGGTCTGGGACCGGCGCCGCGGCCGTAGTAGAAGGTGTCCTCGCCGTAGGTCCCCTGCACCCAGATGGCGTTGTAGGAGCTGCGCACGCTGGCCAGAATGGCGGTTTGGGGAATCAGTGCCGGACGCACCGACAGGATCAACCCCTCGGGCGTCTGGCGCGCCGCGCACAGCAATCGAATGGTGTGGCCGAGGCGGTGGGCGTACTGGAAATCCATGGGCGAGAGGCGGCGAATCCCTTCGGTGAAAATGTCACTCGGCGTGATGATCTCGCCGAAGGCCAGCGCGGAGAGAATGGCCAGCTTGGAGCGCGCGTCGAAGCCATCGATATCGTTGCTGGGATTGGCCTCGGCGTATCCCCGCCGCTGCGCCTCCGCCAGCACCGTTTGGAGCGGCGAGCCGTGCTGTTCCATCTCGGTGAGGATGTAGTTGCTGGTGCCGTTGAGGATGCCGTAGAGCGCCACCACGCGGTCGCCGGAGATGCCTTCCCGCAGGACGGCGTGAATGGGAATCCCGCCCGCCACGCTGGCCTCCATGGCGACGTTGGTGCCGGCTTGGATGGCGCGCTCCCAGATTTCAGGGCCGCGCAACGCCATCAATTCCTTGTTGGCGGTGACGACCGACTTCTTCGCGGCGATGGCGGCGTAGATGACCTCGGCGGCGACGGTGGTGCCGCCGACGAGTTCGACCACGATATCCAGGCCGGGATGTTCGATCAACCGCCGCCAGTCGTTGGTCTTGAACACCGATCCCAGCGATTCGGGAACCTGCTTGGAATCGATCAACAGGTCGCAGACGGCCCCGACCCGCAGATGAAACCCGAGTTTGAGAGCGATCTGATCGGCGTTTTCCGCCAGAATTTTGAGCGTGCCCGAACCGATGTTGCCGAGGCCCACTATCCCTACGTTCACGTCGCGCATAGACTCGCATCATAACATCCCGTCGTAGCGCCGGGCCCAGAGGGCACCCCCTTGTCGCCGGTGGGATCGTACGAACTGAGAAGAACACCGGCGACAAGGGGGTGCCCTCTGGGCCCGGCGCTACGGGCGGTGTATAATCCTTACGCAGCCAGGAGCCGAAAACATGAAGAACGAGAAGGATTTCCCGACCCGGCGTAGTTTGCTGGGACAGGCGGTTGGGGCGGTTGGCATAGCGTCGGTATTGGCGCAAGCGCAGGGCGGGCGCGGGGGGCCCCGCCTCAGGGATTCCTTCGACTTCGGCTGGAAGTTCTTCCAGGGGGATGTGCCCGGCGCGCAGCAGGCGGGTTTTGCGGACGCGAGCTGGAAAGACGTGGACCTGCCGCATGACTTCAGCATCGGCGGGCCCGTCACCGAGAATGCACCGGCCAGGGGGCAAGGCGGTTATTTGCCCACGGGTATCGGCTGGTACCGGAAACACTTCACCATTCCCGAATCTTACAGCGGCAGAAAGGTATCCATCGAGTTCGACGGCGTATATCAGCTCAGTGAGGTATGGATCAACGGCCAGTACCTGGGCAAGCGGCCATACGGGTACATTGGTTTCTACTACGATCTGACTCCCCACCTGAAGTATGGCGGCGATAACGTGATTGCGGTCAAGGCAGACAACTCACACCAACCCAACTGCCGCTGGTACTCGGGCTCCGGGATCTACAGGCACACCTGGCTGCTGGTTACAAATCAGGTGCACGTGGCCCACTGGGGCACGTTTGTCACCACGCCCCAGGTGGACATGGATGCGGCCATTGTCCAGGTCAAGACCAGGGTACAGAATGAAAGCCAGAGCGCCGCCGCGTGCCGGGTGACCAGCACCATACTGGACCGGGATGGGAACCCGGCCGAAGGCGCGCAGGTAAGTGAGAGTAAGATCATCGCAGCCAACGGGGAGTACGAGTTTGTGCAGCAGATACGGGTGACACAGCCGAACTTATGGTCCCTTGACAATCCCTATCTCTACAAGGTGCGCACCTCGGTGATGGATCAGGGCTCCGACTCATACGACACAGTGTTTGGGATTCGACGGATTGACTTCGATGTGGACCGGGGATTCCTGCTGAACGGCAAGCAAGTGAGACTGAATGGCGTCTGCCTGCATCACGACGGCGGTTCGGTGGGAGCGGCCGTGCCGGAACGGGTTTGGGAACGGCGCCTGGAGACCCTGAAAGCCATGGGCTGCAACTCCATTCGGACGGCTCACAATCCTCACGCGCCGGAGTTCATCGACCTGTGCGACAAGCTGGGCTTCATGGTGATGAATGAGGTCTTCGACGAGTGGAAGCAGAACAAGACCGCCAACGGATACGGCCCATACTTCGACCAATGGTCGGAGCGGGATGTGACCGACTTCGTCCACCGCGACCGGAACCACCCTTCCGTCCTGCTGTGGAGTGCGGGCAACGAAATCGGCGAGCAGGTCGCCACGAACGGCGTGGAGATGCTCGGGAGGCTGGTCGAGATCTTTCACCGGGAAGATCCAACCCGGCCGGTCACCATGGGATGCGACAGGATCGCCGCGAATCTGACTGGACGTGAAGTTGGCACGCCGCCGGAGTTCCTCGCGCTCCTGGACGTGGTTGGCTATAACTACTCGGACCGCCGGCGCGAGCGGGCGGAGAAATACTACAGCGACGACCGGCACGCGTTCCCCAAGCGAAGGTTCATCGGCACGGAGAACGGGTCCTTGGGCGGCGTCAGGGGCGACTACTCCGAGCTTGTCCCGGCGAGCGCTGGGGCGGCCTCGCGCAGGCGCAACAATCGAGGGACTGATTTCGAGCAGTTGTGGAAGTTCAGAAGGATCTACGACTACGTGTCCGGCGACCATATGTGGACCGGCATCGATCACTTAGGTGAGGCCCAGTGGCCTTCGAAGGGCTCGGGAGCGGGAGTGCTGGATACCTGCGGCTTCGAAAAGGACGGTTACTATTTCTGTCAGAGTCAGTGGACCGATAAGCCGATGATCCACGTGTTCCCACACTGGAACTGGAAAGGCAAGGAGGGAGAAGTCATACCGGTGCTCTGTTACACCAACTGCGACTCAGTGGAGCTGTTTGTGAACGGCAAATCCTTCGGGGTTGAGAGCTATTGGTTCCCGCGCGTGGGGTATTGGCCCCGCCAGGAGGGCGGTGGGCGGAGCACCGTCCCACGCACCACCTCGGATCTGCATCTGACATGGACCGTGCCCTATCAACCGGGCACGCTGAAAGCCGTGGGAACTAAGGACGGGAAGGTGGTGGCGGAGGTTGAAGTCGCGACCGTGGGAGAACCGGCTGCCATTGCACTCTCCGCCGACAGAGACGCCATCGCGGCCGACCGCCGGGATGTCGCTCACTTCACGGTCAAGATACTCGACGCACAGGGCAGGACGGTGCCGACCGCGGACAATGAGGTTACCTTCGAGATACAGGGCGAGGGCAAGATCATAGGCGTGGACAACGGGAATCTGGCGAGCCATGAGGATTTCAAGGGCAGCCGCGGCAAGGCGTTCAATGGGCTGTGCCTGGCTATCGTGCAATCGACGGCCAAACCGGGCCGGATTCAACTGACGGCGACTTCGCCCGGGATCAAATCTAGCAGCGTCGCAATTACTACCAAGGCTTAGGGACCGGCGTGGCGCTATGCCTTGACGGTGTGGAACGCCCACCCTTTACGGAAAGTGGGCTTGAGGAGCCGGTCGGCGTCCCTGTTATTGGTAAACCGCATCTTCTCCGGTTCGTACTGGAGCTTGCCCTCGTGGCGGAGCGCAATGACGCCCAGCAGCATCCATTCGACGAATGGCGCGGCCACGTCGAAGTTCGAACATGCGGGTTCGCCGCCCTTGCAGGCGCGGATGAAATCGCGCATATGGCCTGGGGAACGCGTCAGGAGCGGGGGCGGCATGCGGTAGTCCTTCATTTTCTCGACCGGGATGAGGCGCGTCACGTCGCCGTAGGTGCCGGTGGTGAGCATGCCCTTGTCGCCGATGAAGAGGCTGCCATCGGGCTCCGGGAAGTGGAGCGGCTTGGTGGCTGCTTTCAGGGCTTGGAACTCCGCCCAGTTGAAAACGCGGCCGGGAGAATGGAATTCGTCGTCCGCGGGGCGCATCGGGGCCGCGCCACGACCTCCGGCCGGAGCGCCTCCGGGCGGCGTACCCGGCGCGGCCGCGCCACGGCCTCCGGCCGGAGCGCTGGCTCCTTCGGGGCGCGGGAGGCTGGGCGGATCGCCGAGCCACTCGCCCTCCGGAACGCCGGCGATCTTGGGGGTCTCCTTCAGGCCGTCGTACCAGAACACCTTGAGGGCCGGCATGTTGCCGTAAGCGGCGAAATCGAAGCGGATCACCGAGCCCTTCGGGAACATGAAGGGACTCACGCCTTCCTTCTTGATGCACTCGACGCTGAGGAGCTTGCGATGGGAGAGATAGAGCGCCATATTCGGGGCGCCCAGGATGTGGCAGGCCATATCGCCGAGGGCGCCGCAGCCGAAGTCGTAAAACCCGCGCCAGTTGAATGGCTGGTAGAAGAAGCCGCCGTTCTTGTCGGGCTCGCTCTTGCCGCCGGCGGTGAACGGCCGCTGGGCGGCGATGCCGAGCCAGAGGTCCCAGTCCAAAGTGGAAGGAACCGGGTCCTCTTTCGGAATCGTGGTAAGGCCCTGCGGCCACATCGGCCGGTCGCTCCAGGCGTGCACTTCGGTGACGTTGCCGATATCGCCGTTCCAGACGATCTCGGCGCACTGGCGCGTACCTTCGATGGAATAGCCCTGGTTGCCCATCTGGGTAGCCACCTTGTATTTGGCGGCCGCCTGCCGCAACTGGCGCGCCTCCCAAACCGTGCGCACCAGCGGCTTCTGCACGTAGACGTGCTTGCCGCGCTCCATCGCCCACATAGCGGCCGTGGCATGCATGTGATCGGGCGTGGCGACGATCACGGCGTCGATGTTCTTGCCTTCCTTGTCGAGCATCCGCCGGAAGTCTTTAAACTTCGGCGCTTTTTCGAAACGCTTGAAGGTGGCGGCGGCGCGGCGGTCGTCCACATCGCAGAGGGCCACGATGTTTTCGGTGGGCGCGGCGGCCGAGATGTTGGAGCCGCCCTGGCCGCCGGAGCCGATGGCGGCGAAGTTGAGCTTCTCGTTGGGGGATTTGTATCCCGCGGATTTCAATGATGGCGTGCCGCCGAATCCCGCGGCCGGTAGAGCGCCGGCCAGCAGGCTGCCGTAGAAGAAATGACGTCTCGATAATGGCATGACAAGCTCCGAATCCGTCTACGCCAGACAACTCTTGACGTAAGCGAAGCACTTCTTGGCTTCGGCAACTATATCCGAACCCGGAGGAATCGGATACTCCAGTTCCAGGTTTGCCGGGAAGTGGTACTTCTGGTTTTTGAGGAGTTGCAGCACTTCCTTCATGGGGGTGTCGCCCGTGCCCCAGACGGCCACGTTGGGGCCATGGTCCTTCTTGCGATCCTTGAGGTGCAGGTTGGTAATCTTATCGTGGTGGCGCTGGATGAAGGCGACGGCGTCGTACCCGGCGGCGGTGAAGTGGCCGATATCGAGGTTGATGCCGTTGTATTTGCCATAGGACATGAGGGTGTCGTAGCTCTCGAGAGTGGCGGTCTGGTTGGGGTCGTTGGTGGCGTCGTGTCCGTGATAACCGACCATCAGCTTGTGCCGGTCCGCCACCGGCGCGATGCGCTTGGCCATGGTGAGGGTTGTGCTGGTGGTGATGGCCTTGACGCCGAGACCCTTGGCCATGCTGAAGCCGTACTCGATGTCCTGGTCCTTCATGCTGTCCTGCATGTTGTAGCAGAGCAGGGCGACACGGACGCCGGCGTGGTTGAATTTCCCGGTGACGGCCTTCCATGTCTGGGCGGTCGTCGAGGCGCGCCATTGGGCGAGTTTCGCGATCGCGGCTTGCCTTTCGGCCTGTTGCTCGGGGGTCGGCGGTGTACCTCGGCCGCCAGAGGCGGGCGCCGGCATCGGGGGTGCGCCCGCCAATGCTTCGCAATGGTTCGACATCAGCTCAGCCTCGCCCAGGCCGACCTCGACAAACGCTCTGACGATGGCTTCGGGATCGGGGCTGGCGATCCGATTGAAGCTGTAAGTGATGGCGCCAATCTGAACGCCCCCGAACTTCGAGTCGATCATCTTCGCGCCAAACGCCCTGCAGAGCGGCACGGACGCCAGCGCGAACTTGCCCAAATCCCGTCTTGTGAATTCCATTCCGTTCCTTTCAGTCTGGCTTTTGCCGGCCGAGCCGCCGTTCCGCCAAGCCGGAAAAAAGCCCCGCCATTCTGAAAATACACCGAGCGGAGGTCGAACGCCAGTTGTTCCTTGCGGCTTCGACTTGTGTAAGATCTGTAGGAGATACCCATGAAGCTTCGCATTTTGTTTTGCTGCACTCCGATTTGCGCTCTCGCCCTCGTTGCGAGTCAGTGCAAGAGCAGATCTGAAATCCCTCACTTGAAGAAGCAGGGAACGGCCACCCAACTGATCGTCGATGGCAAGCCGTACCTGGCGCGGTCCGGAGAATTGAGCAACAACGGCGCCACCAACGTCGCGTACATGAAGCCGCTATGGTCCAAGATTGTCGAGTCCAAACTCAACACCGTCCTGGCGGGCGTTTCCTGGGCGCAGATGGAGCCGGAGGAAGGAAAGTTTGACTTCAGCGTGGTGGATGGCATCGTCCGGGATGCACGCAGTCACGGCCTGCACCTGGTGCTTCTGTGGTTCGCAACCTGGAAGAACGGAACGTCCAGCTACCCGCCCGACTGGGTGAAGAAGGATTACGAGCGGTACCCGCGCGCCCAGCTCGCAGATGGCAAGAGCATCGAAGTGCTCAGCGCCTTTGGCGATGCCAGCCGGGATGCCGATGCCCGCGCCTTCGCGGCCCTGATGCGGCACATCAAGGAAATCGACGGCCAGCAGCACACCGTCATCATGATCCAGGTGGAGAACGAAGTGGGAATGGAGAGCGACTCCCGCGACCGCTCGCCGGTAGCCAACCAGGCGTTCGCGGGGCCGGTGCCGAAGGAGTTGATGGACTACATGGAGCAGCACAAGGACACCCTGAATCCGGAGTTTCGCCAAGTGTGGGAGGCGGCGGGCGGCAAGACGTCCGGGACCTGGGAAGAGGTGTTCGGCAAGGGCAAGGCGACGGATGAGATCTTCACCTCCTGGACTTATGCGCGCTACGTCGGGAAGGTGGCCGCGGCGGGGAAAGCCGAATATCCGCTGCCCATGTACATGAACGCATATACCTACGGATTTCCCAAGGCAAACGAGCCGGCGCCATCGAGCGGCAGCCCCATGCCCGAGGTGTTCGACGTATGGAGAGCCGGGGCGCCGGGAATCGATATATTCTCGCCCGACAATTCCAGGACCTACATCGTGATGAGCGGGAAGTACACGCAATCGGGGAACCCGCTGTTTATACCCGAGGAGTCGCCTGGGGCGGAAGGCGCGGCCAGAGCGCTGTACGCCTTCGGACACCATGATGCGATCGGTTACTCGCGCATGAGCGGAGGGGTGGACAGGCTAACGACTCCCGACAACGATCTGGCCGGCGCGTACGACCTGATCGCGCAATTGACTCCGCTGATCGTGGAACACCAGGGCAACGGCACGATGTCCGCCGTCATGCTGGGCCCGGACGACCCGCCGCAGAAGGTGCAGGTGGGGAACTACACGCTGGAGGCCAAGTTTTTCGGGTCCAGAAGAGTTGGGCCTGGCGGACAACAATCGGAAACCCCGCCGCGCGCGGGGGCAATTTTCATTGCGACGGGGCCCGACGAGTACTTCGTGGCCGGCAACGGTGTAGCCGTCACCTTTACTCCCAACACACCGGGGCCCCCGCTGGCCGGACTGGCCACGGTGGAAGAAGGGACTTTTGTGGATGGCCGCTGGGTTCCCGGCCGCCGGCTGGCCGGCGACGACACCATCGAGGGGGATTGCGTGCAACTGCGTTGGCCACTGGGGACCAAGGTGCCCCTATGGGCACAACGCTGGAGCGGGGAGGGCATCCAGCGCGTCACGCTGTATCGCTACAAGTAGGGCGGGGCGGGCACATAAACGTATGAAACTCGGGTCTAGTATCGTCCTGCTCCTCACGGCTTTCCTGGCGGCTTGGACCCCGGGTTCTGCGCAAGCCGGCGATTCCAATATCACATTCGAGGCGGCTTCAGTGAAACCGGCCGGTCCTTTCGTCCCCGGAGAGATGGGCGGCATGCGCGGCGGCCCCGGAACCGGCGACCCCGGCCGGATCACGATTCCGCGGGCGACACTGTCCGAGTTGCTGGCTCGGGCCTACGACGTATGGCTCGACCAGATCTCGGGTCCCGCATGGCTCAACGACCGCTCCGCATACCCGTATCGCATCGACGCAACGCTGCCGCCAGATACCACCAGGGAGCAGTTCCGGCTCATGCTCCAGAATCTACTGGCGGAACGATTCCACCTGAGACTCCACCACGAAACCAAGACCCGCCCCGGTTACGAACTGATGGTGGCCAGCGGCGGCCCGAAGCTGCAGGAGTGGGTTCCTGCTGCCAATGCGGCGGCGGGCAAACCCGGCGTCGACGGGAACGGGTTTCCGAGACTGCCTCCGGGTGCGTCCGTAAGCTTTGTCATACCCAAGGGTGGAGGCGCGGTCCCGATTCGGATGGCTCATCGAGAGACCATGGCTACGTTCTGCCGGGGGCTGGGGGCGGACATCAATATGTCGAATGGAACGCCAATCGGCGGCCCGCAGGCCCGCGTAGTCGATAGGACGGGGCTGACCGGGACCTACGAGTTCACGCTCGAATTCGCGGGGTCGATGGGAATGATGCCATCCGCGCCGGCGAGCGGCGAGCCTGGCGTGCCTCTTGCAAGCGATCCCACCGAAGGCGTTCCGGATATTTTTACCGCCGTCCAAAAGCAGCTCGGCCTCAAGCTGGTGAAGGTCAAAGACGTGCCGGTCGACATTCTGATCGTCGACAACGCCGACAAAGTCCCCACTGAAAACTGACTGGAGTCCGGACCTTGTACGGCTAGAGGATGGCGGCTGGGTGTAGACTGAATAGGGCCTGAATATCCAAAGTGGGAATTCCGGTTGAGAGGAGGAACCATGCTGTTCCTATTCGTCTCGTTGGCCTGTTTTGCCTTGTTTGCGGCCGTATTCGCGGCCACCTTCGCGATTGACCACTTTGCCTCGGTGTGGCAAACGGCAGACGCCAATAGCCGGCACGGCCGTTTCAGTAATTGGGCGGCAAACAGCACGACGCTCGATATCGTAAAAGGGTTGTCGGGCCTGGCGTCGGCTCTCGCGTGCCTGGTGGTTTTTGTCGCGATCTTTTATGCGCTGTTGTTTGTGGGCGTGGGCGGCGAAAGACGTTTCGCGGTCTACCTCACCGGCGGACCGGGCAAGGGCGGCGGTGTGACTCTCCGCGAGTTTTCCGCCACGAGCGGGGAGCTAAACCGAATGCCCATGATTGAATATCTAGACAGCCACCGCATCGTGAAGGGACGCGTCTCGAGCGTATTGGCGATTGGCGGCGGACTGACGCATATTTGCGTCGCCAATGGAGACTACTGCGGACTGGCCGATTCGTCCCTTGGACTAAAGCCCGGCGACACCGCTTATATTCGCGTCGGCAGACCCCCTACCGGGCCGAGACGGCCGCCCGGCTGGACGATCACCGCCGGCGAGGCAAAGTCCCTCGCGGCGACAACCAACTTTACGATTGAGGATCGGTAAGACTGCCCGCTCAGCGCCCCGCTGGAATTTCCCGGGCCACCAGCTCGATGCCTTCGCTCTTGCCGAGATTGCGCGAGTACTTCTTCTCCGTTGCGTTGTTCCAATGCTCGTGGACGCCCAGGCTGGAGAGCCGCGCGCCGTCGCCATCGGGATCGTAGACGGTTCCCGAGGGAGGGTTTCCGGCCAGGGCTGCTTCGTGCAGGTAGTTATCCACGTGGCCGGTAACCGAGCCCTCCACATTGGGCTCGTTTCGCAGAAAGTCGATGGCCACGGAATCGATGGCCACGGGGTCCTGCGAGGCGAAAACGCTCGAGGCCCAATGGTTGCCGAATGAGGCGAAGCGGATCACCCCGCCCTCGTTGTGCTTGGCCGGGTACAGCCCGTCGAGCATGTACAGCAGCGTCTTGCCGCCCAGTTGCTTGTGCCCCATCAGCTCCACCAGACAGTTGTAGGATCCCTCGGGGTTCACCTTCATCCCGCATCCGTGCAAGGGGCTGGGCGAGAAGGTTCCGCTCTTCTTGAAATACACCGAGCCGAAATGATTCTTGGCCGTGAGCGTGACCCCGAGCATGAAATGCGCCCGAAAGAGCGCCGAGTTGATGAGGTACTTCGACTCGGTGACCGTCCGCGGCAAGTAGGCCGGCTCCATCCCCGGCCCGGCGAAGTGGACGGCGGCGTTGAGGTCCGGGGTGGCTGCGATTCGGCCGTCTCCGGCGCGATCGGGGCCCACCACGAACCGCACCGCGCGCAGGCTCGGGTCGGCCCTCACCTTGTCGACAATGGGCGCGCCGATGCTCCTGCCTTCGGTGGCGTCATAGACCGTGATGTCCTGGGCGGGAACGCCCGCCGTGCCCACGAGCTGAGCCAGCAGCGCGTAGACCACGTGGGGGCTGGGGAGTCCTTTTCCGGTGACCCATTTCGAATCGCGGTCCTGGTTGGCGTTGATCTTGATGGCAATCTTCTCACCCGGCTGGTAGCCGCTGTCGCCCAGGTTCCTGGTGCGATTGAAATCGCGGAAGAGCATCTCCCAGGCCTGCCGGTCGGTGGCTTCACCGGTGAGGTCCTGGAGAGAATCGGAGACCATCTGGTCGACCACGCGCTGATTGGTGTTGGCGTCGTCCCACCAATTGCCGGTCTTGCCGTCCCAGCTTGTCGCGCCGGGCGCATGGACCCAGACGACCCGGCCCGGGTGAATGCCTTTACCGACGCCCATGGGGTGGTTGGGCGCGTCGGAGGGCGTGAAGTGCGCCTGACCGATCAGACCTATGCCGAGGGCCAGATGAAGGACCACGGCGGCCAGCGCGAGCACGATCAATGCGGTGCCCGAGATGTAGGGATGGCGCTGAATAAAGTCCCATATCTTCGATCCGAACCTCATTTCGCAAATCCTCCTTGGGATTCTACACTGACTGCCATAGTAACGCGCTGTCTGCTTTAGCCGCGCTCGATCGGCGTGACCGGGTCCAGGAACGCCCAGAACAGAATACCCATGGCGTAGACCGCGGCGGAAATGTAAAAGGTCAGGTTCCAATTGCCGTGGCTCCAGGCAAGCATGTAGCCGATGGCTAACGGCGCCATCGCGCCCCCGATGTTGCCCACCATGTTCATGGCGCCGGAGACCGTTCCAGCGTACTTGCCGCCGACGTCCATGGCGGCGGTCCAGGCGCCAGGCATGACCAGGTCGTTGGAAAAGCTGGCCACACCGATGGCCAGCATGGCCAGTAGCGGGTCGCGCAGCGTGGTGGAGACCAGCACAAACGCCGAGGCGCCCGCGAATCCCAGGCAGCCCATCAGGCGGCGGGCCTTGGCCACGCTGCCCGTCCGGCGCGTCACCACGCGCGTGAGCAGCACGCAGGCCGGATTCCCCAAGCCTCCGCAGAACAACGGCAATATGCTCAACAGCGCAGCGGAGGCGATATCCACGTGGCGCGCCTCCCGCAGGTAGGTGGGCAGCCACGTGACATAGAACCACCATCCGTAGTTGAGACAGAAGAACTGGCCGCACAGCATCCACACCTGCGGGGAGCGCACCAATTTGCCCCAGGGAACGTCGCCGTGGCCGGCCGCCATCTGGGAGCTGCCGCGCAAAAGCTCGCGCTCGGCGGAGTTGAGCTTGGGGTTCCGCATGGGGTCGTCGCGAAACCAGAGGAAGAACGGCACGGCCCACACCACGCCCAAACAGCCGAAGATTTCAAAGGCGTGCCGCCAGCCCACGAGGCCCATGACCAGGGCCACCAGGGGCGGGGTGAACGCCCCCGCCCAGCGCGCGCTCAGCCACATGATGCCCTGCGCGCGCACGCGCTCCCGGGCGGGGAGCCAGGTGGTGAAGACCTTGGCCACGTTGGGGAAGCAGCCGGCCTCGCCGGCGCCGAACAGGAAGCGGGTGCCCACGAGCGAGGGGAAGCTCCACGCCCACCCGGTGGCGGCGGTAAACGTGGACCACCACAGCACGATGCGCAGCAGAACCTTGCGCGGGCCGATCCAGTCGCCCAGAAAACCGCCGGGGATCTCGAACATGGCGTAGGCCCAATTGAACGCCGCGAACGCCCATCCCATCTGGACCGCGGTGAGGCCCAACTCGCGGCGGATGGACGGGGCCGCGAACGAGATCGCGACCCGATCGATGTAAGTGACCGCGGCCAGGGCGACCGCGAAGACGATCACCCAATAGCGGACCCGCGTGGGCGGTGCGGCTGGGGCGGATCTCATTCGTAGCGGTACAGCTTGACGCGCAAGATACCATTCTCGCTGTGCATGTCGCGACGTTTGTAGCCGCCAGGCAGCAGCAGGGCAGGCGCGCAGTACCAGCAACTGGGGTCGACCGTAGTTACGCGGTGATCCAAGTGGCGCCCGGCAACCCAGCGGCCGTCCACAAAACTGCCTTCCTCGACGAGGCCCACTCCGACATTCGGGGGTCCCGGCGTGTTGGGAGTGAATGTAACGGCCACCTCGTACTCGTTGCTATTGATGACGTACAACTCGTCGGGCGCAGTCAAAACGAAGAGCGCTCCCGCCAGCGGCACACCGGGCGGGGCCGGGGTGGTCCCGCGGGGCCGCGTTTTGTTGGGGTTGATCACAGCAGTCAAGGTGTAATCGCCCAACCGGGCCTTGGCGGTCTGGCCGCTATCCCCCAGCAGCACGCCGGTGGTCTCGCCCTTCTTACCCTGGTGCCCGGCGATCACGGGCATAAGCTGCTCAATGGTCTGGTAGACCCTGCCCAGCTCATTCTGAGGATCCTGCCGCAGCAGATTGTACTCGACCCCGTAGACGGAGAAGCCCATGGCGTCGTGTCCCACGGCCCAAAGCACCTCGGCGGCCCCTTGGGGTCCGCCTTCCGCCTCGCCTACGTACAGCGGGTTCCAGGATTGGTGGTAGTCCATGCAAATCTCCGCGAAGTCCTTCTCGGGGTAAACGTCGGGCGCGAGGAAATCGACTTCGGGCGCCCCGGCTCTCCAGACGTCCAACAGGTCCCACATCGGGTCGCCGCTGTGTTGATAGCCCTTGGTCTCGGCCTCGACTCCCTTGGCGGCCACGGCCGCGATGGAGGACGTTCTGGTCACCCACCCATTGGTGTACGCCGGCAGGGGGTATTCGGCCTTGCCCGCCGCGGTCACCCGGTTGACGTACTGGGCATA
>Ga0181521_10001800_pt1 | contig 26226 bp, 28 predicted proteins | sample PEATcosm2014_Bin_32_FD_119764 | JGI IMG/M metagenome (GOLD analysis project Ga0181521, IMG submission 119764) | Peatland microbial communities from MTU Mesocosm Facility, Houghton, MI, USA - PEATcosm2014_Bin02_60_metaG | ecosystem: Environmental > Terrestrial > Soil > Wetlands > Peat | place...
CAACCGGCACCTCACCCGATTCAGAGCAGGTTCGCCGCCTTTGCCTCAAACGACATTCGACTCTGCCAGCCTGGAATTATTCGATTGCTCCGATGTGAATCTATTGTTGCGTCAGTCCTTAGCACGCAATTTGACGTCCTGCGGAAGTTCCTCGTACCTATCGCGAAAGCGCCGCGAGGTGAACGACTTCATCCGATCAGTTCGTCCAGCGGGCGGGTCTCGCCTCGGCGATGCTCCTCTTGGGCTTCACGCGCGAGGGATCCCAGTACCGAGGGATTTTCGCGGAAGCTCCGCGCCCATGCATCTTCGTCGTCCAGCGTCTCAATGATTTGCGATGCTATAGCGTCCTGCTCCTCGGGCGAGAGAGATTCAATACGCCGCAGCGCTTGCTCGAGCAGCCCTGTCATGTTTCTATGGTAGCCCAAGTCCGCCTTATGCGACGGGACTTTGCGAGGCGACGTGCCCCACCGCCGCCCGTTTCGCCGGCAATCCGGAAGCAATCCACATGAGCGTGTAGTCGCCATGCCGTTGATTGGCCAGACACGGCGTTCCGGGATGCGTCGACCGTGTACGGGCGGCGGGCCGTATAGGTGCCCGTAAGTCGGCATCGCGACTGGAGGCGGCTTTCAGGGTGTCGCTACGGATATCCAAGTCGCCTACGCGGCGCACCATTTCGTCCTTCGCCAGGACCGTCAACTTAGGGACGCGAATCGTCGAGCGGCGACAAAATCGTCATCGCCAGAGTCAAGGAGCACGACAGCCGGCCGCAACTTTCCGCCCGGCGCCTGATGAAAGGTTATCCTAATCAGGACAACTTCACCGGGTCGAAGCGTCATGGATCAGGGATTCGTAAACCGAGTCATCGTCAGCATACGCTGCTTCGAACTGGCGTCGTCGCGGCGACCGCCATGCGGCGCCATCTTCCGAGACGCCCCGACGGAGCACGACCCGCACCTGTTCTCCGGGCGGTACCTGTGCCGCAATCTCGGGCGGAACGGCAAGTACCCAGCCAAAGACCGAGCACTTCCTCCCCGATGGATGCTCGCGCCCAAAAGACATCCGATTCGAACAACAGCTTGGCCCGCATGCAGTCGAAGATCTCTTGCGCCGGGCCGGCAATGCGAGCGACCTCAAAGCTGTTGTCCATGATCAGGAGGATGTCGAGATCTCTGGGGGCCGATTTCGCGGTGACAAAACTACCCCAGACGAAGACGCGGCGCAGTTTTCCGGTAGTGGCAGCGAGTTCCACCAGAGCCCGAAGCTGCGCTTTTCATTGCCGGCATCCGGTCGGAAGCGCGAGCGCGCCTCCAAACAGTCGACTACGGGTGGGGCAGGCGCTTTCGTCTGCCAACCCCGCTGGGTTGGCGGGCCGGCCCACAGGGCGCCCAGCCTGCCCCACTTTTCATTCCCACTCTTACCGCGAGTTGGCGCGGACACACCAGTGCTAGCCTGAAGCCAGGATGGCTTGGGCGGTTGACATCGTGGGACCGGCGGACACAATGGACATCGCCGCCGTCCGGGAACTGTGGAGCGAATACTGGCGGGCGCTCGGTCTTTCCCTCGACTTCCAGAACTTTGCGGAGGAGCTTGGCTCGCTTCCCGGAAAGTATGGGCCGCCGGCGGGGCGCCTGCTTCTGGTGCGCATCGATGGGCAACCGGCGGCCACCGCCGGGTTCCGTCCCCTGCGCCAGGACGCGTGCGAGGCCAAGCGTCTCTACGTGCGCCCGGCCTACCGGCGGCGCGGCGTAGCCGCTTTTCTGCTGGCCCGATTGATTGAGGAAGCGCGCCGCGCCGGCTATCGCCAGTTGTTCGGCGATACCCTCGGCAGCATGGCTTCGGCCCTGGAGCTCTATCGCCGCGTGGGCTTCGCCGAAGTCGGCCCCTATGCGGAAAATCCCACTCCCGGGGCCATCTATCTGCGTCTGAGTTTATGACCCGCTGCCCCGCGCCGCATCCACCCCCGGCGGGGCGGTCGATTCGCGGATGACCAGTTCGGCGGGAACCTTGACCGTTTCCGGCGCCTGTTGCCCGGACATCAGTTGCAACAGGCTCTCGAATGCCATGCGCCCCATGCGGCCCATGGGCTGCCGCACGGTGGTGAGCTGAGGCTGCGTAAAGGAAGCGAAAAACAGGTCGTCAAAACCGATCAACGAAATATCGGCGGGAACGCGCAACCCGTGCGTGTGAATGGAGCGGAGCACGCCCAGGGCGGTCAAATCGTTATAGCAGAACACGGCGGTGGGCGGATGCCGCAGGCTGAGGAGCCGATCCATGGCCAGGATGCCGCCCTCGGGTTTGCCATCGCCATGCACCACCAGTTCCGGAAGAAACGGCAGGGCGGCCTGCTCCAGAGCCTCGCGGTAGCCGGCGAAACGCTCCGTGTCCGACTGGTGCCCGTACCGATCCCCCACATAAGAGATTCGCCGGTGCCCGAGGCCGATCAGGTGGTTGGCGGCGACCCTGCCGGCTTGCAGGTTTTCGATCATTACGGAATGCACGAACTGCCCGGGATGCTGGTTGTTAATGAGCACGATCGGCACCATCATTTCCGAGAGCAGGGGAGTGTACAGGGCTCCCACGCGCGAGGATGTGACCACGATGCCGTCGACGCGCCTTTCGGCAAAGGAGCGCACCACGTTTTTCTCGCGCGTCGGATCGGCATTGGAATCCGCCAGGATCACCGAATAGCCGTTATCGTTGGCGGCCAACTCGATGCCGATGACCACCTCGCTGACGAACGGATCGGAAATGGTGGTGACCACCACCCCGATGGTGTAAGTCTTTTGCGTCACCAGGCCGCGCGCCACGGCACTGGCCCGATAGCCGAGGTCGCGCGCGATGCGCTGGATCTCCTCGCGGGTTTGCGGATTGACCAGCGGACTGTTGTGCAGCGCGCGCGAAACCGTGGAATGGGAAACGCCGGCGACGCGCGCGATATCCTTGATGGACGCCGGCCGGTGGCGAAGTTGGTGTGGGCCGCTCATGCTAGGAACCGCGCATGTCAGGAGAATCGCGTCCGCTTCCACAAGAGCAGCCCGCAGGCCACCAAACATACTATCGTGGCGATGAGCAGGACGGCCATCCACGGAAGATCGACGGCAACCGCCTGATGCTTCGCGCCCACCGCCAACCATACAAAGATGGCGACGGCGCCGGCCATGATCAGAAACTCCCACCAGTGGCGAACCGGCTTATCGTCGGCTAGCGGATCTTCGCCCAGCAGGCTCGAGGTGACGCGTTCGAGGTCGAGCCCATAGCGCGTGCACTCCCGTTCCACGGCGATTTTCCAGGAGGATTGCTCGGATTCGGATGCTTTGGCGGTGCAGATGGCGCCGGCTCCCGCGATCATGATGACCGAGCCGCTGAAGACCAGCACGTGAGCCAGGACGCCTTGTCCGGCGAGCTCGCCGAAAACCAGCACTCCCCAGGCGAGCCCCCAAAGCTGGTTGGTATTGGACAGCGGAATCCCGCGCGCAATTCCGATGTATTTGGCGGCATAGTTCTGAAACAGATCGCCCACCACCCAGCAGAATCCGCCCAGAAAAAGCCAGAACAGCGCGGGCCGGGCCCTGACCAGCCCGGCGATGACGCCATGCAGCCCCCCGTCAAAAGCCACCGCCAGCGAACACACCGTACCCAATTCGCCGAACGTGAAGACGGTGACGAATGAGAGAGGGTTCATGCCGCTGATGTAAGCCTTGCGATAGGGAATGTACATGGTTCCCAGCAGCAATCCGGCGCTGAGCGCGGCCGCGATGCCGAGCGCCGCCCCGCCGGGCAGCTTATTGGCATGCTGCGAAGTGGCATAGGCCAGCAGGCAGGCTCCGCCCACAATGGCCACGGCGCCTCCCACCACTCGTCCCCAACCGGATCCGCGCAGCTCCCGGAACAGCAGCCAGCCCCAGAACAGGCCCACCAGGCTGTTGATGTTCCACAGAGGGAAGGCGACGGAAAGGCCGACATTGCGCACGGCGAAGACCGTCAGGGTGTTGGCCACCGCCCACAGACATCCCGCCACCACGGCCCAGACGATGAGATGCGGCTTTTCGCGAAGGTCCGCCAGAACATAGCCGGTTCCTTTCAACGCAACCGGCACCGTCCAGCGCGCCACGAACACGCCCGCCACCATGCCGAGCGAAATCAGGAAGGGAGAAAACCCGGCCGTCACCAGCTTGGTGGGGGCTTCGGCGGCCGCCAGCCAGGTAGCGGCCGCGAGACCGCAGAATACGCCGAGAGCGTGAAGGGAGTACGTGGCCGCCTTCACTTTGGATGCGGTGGCGCTCATTTCACCAGCACCAGGACACCGATGCCGATGATCAGGACAACGATGGGCAACCACAGATGCGGGTCGGTTACGACCGCCCGCGCGCGCGACTGCTTCAAATTCGCCATGTTCGTTTGGGGACTCCCCTCCGGCTCAAATTCAAGCGCTGGTATGCACGATAGCATCTACTTCGGCGACTTGCACGGGACGGCCTTCGCGGCACGAAAGCGTGGCGGCAAGGCTGATCCGCATGGCGGCGATGGCGTCCGCCCCGCTCAACGAAGGCGGCTCGCCCTTCCTCACCCGGTGCACGAAATCCTGAATCTGGGTGAGGTAAGCGTTCTCGAAACGCTGCATGAAATGCGGCACCACATCGTGCGTGATGCCTGCCTCGGTCATCACCAGAATGGGCGTGTGCTGGAAATAGCCGATTTGCAAGGAACCCTTGGTGCCCCAGATTTCGGTGCGGATATCGTAGCCGAAGATGGCGTTGCGGCTCAACTGAACGGCGCCCAGGGTTCCGTTTTCGAAGACCATATTGATCAGCGCGTTGTCGATATCGCCCACGGTTTTCATTTCCGGATAGGCCAGCGCGCCGCCCACGGCTTGCACGCTCGCCACTTCGCCCATGAACATGCGGCCCAGGTCGAAATCGTGCACCCCCATATCGGCAATCAGGCCGCCGCTGACGTTGGGATCGCAAAACTCCAGAGGCGGGCGGAACGGATCGCGGGAAATCGAGGTCATCACCACGGGAGTGCCGATCACGCCATCGTCCACTTTCTTTTTCGCCGCGACATATCCGGCATCGAAGCGCCGCTGAAACGCCATATGGAAAAACACTCCCGCCTTTTGCACGGCGTGGAGCATTTCGTAAGCGCCCGCCAGCGACAACGACATGGGCTTTTCGCAGAAAATGGCTTTGCCGCACGCGGCCGCATCCAGGACCACTTGTTTGTGGGTGCTGGTGGAAGTAATAATGACGGCCGCTTCCACATCGGGATCGTGGAGCAGCTCCAGATGACTCGCGTAAACCTTGACGCCGCTCAATTCGCCGGCGAACTGTTCCCGCAGTTCGGCTTTCTGGTCGGCTACGGCGACCAGGCGGGCATGGGGAACGCGGTGCGCCAGGTTGCGCGCATACACGCTGCCCAATCTTCCTAATCCGATGACTCCTACCTTCAGGCTTGACATGGGGTTGCCGCTCCTTGATGGATTTCGGATAACTTCACGGGCCGGTTTTGGCGCGCCGAGAGGCCGGCGGCGAGCGCAATCACCGCGGCTTTGAGTCCGTCTTCTCCGCCCACCGGGACGGGCTTCCGGTTCACCACGGCGTCGACGAAGGCGCGCATTTCCTGGAGATACGATTCGGCATAGCGCTCCAGAAAAAAGTTCAGCGGCAGGGACGTGTGGATGCCCGCGGAGTCGCAAAGAATGTGCGTATCGGGGGTGTTGTTGGCCACCGTCACCATGCCTCCGGAGCCGAACATCTCCACGCGCTGGTCGTAGCCGTAGACCGCCTTGCGGCTGTTGTCGATCACGGCAAAGGCGCCGTTTTGGAAAGTGAGGGTGACCACCGCGGTATCGAAGTCGCCGGCGGCGGCGAACACCGGGTCCACCATTACGGCCGCCCGGGTATAGACTTCGGTGACTTCACTGCCCATGAGGTAGCGCGCCATATCGAAATCGTGGATGGTCATGTCCAGGAAGATGCCGCCGGAAGCGCGGATATACTGCTCGGGCGGCGGCCCGGGGTCGCGGCTGGTGATGCGCAGAATTTGCGGCTGGCCTATCTGGCCGCCGGCGATGGTCTCGCGCACTTTGAGGAAGTTGGGGTCGAAGCGGCGATTGAACCCCACCATCATGCGCACTCCGCGGCGCGCCACTTCCTGGTTGGCGGCTTGCACCTTTTCGAGCGAGAGATCGATGGGTTTTTCGCAGAAAATCTGTTTGCCGCGCGCGGCGGCGTCCACGATCATCTGGTAATGCCGGTCGGTGGGGCTGCAGATCACCACCGCATCCACATCGGGAAGGTCCAGCAATTCCCGGTAGTCGGCGAAGGTTTTTTTGACGCCGAACCGGGCGGCGACCGCCTCCAGTTCCGCGGCGGCCACGTCGCAGACGGCCGTCACTTCGGCGCCGGGAATCCGCGCCGCCAAGTTGGCGATATGGATTTTGCCGATGCGGCCGATTCCCAAAACGCCGAATCGCAGCTTGCTGGCTTGCATGCTATTGCCTCCTCTGGCTGGGCAGGCCGCGAACCTGCGCGGCTTGCCCGGGTTCAGGCACTCTTCATGGGACCGGGTTCTTGTCCGGGTTTGGCGCCATGCAGTCGCGGATCACGGCGTTCAAATCCGCGCCGGCCGCCAGAAATTGCCGCAACGTGCGGCGGGTGGCGCCGTACGTATCGAAGTCGCCGATTGCTATGCCGTCTTCCGCGTAGGCACGGCCGAAATCGGCGAATTTATCCGTCAGGGATTGGACAATCTTCGGATCCACCGGATTGTCCATGCGGGGAATGGGTTGAATGTCGCTCGCGTTATAGCGCACCTGCCAGGCGTGCGGCGGGGAAATCACCACGTCGCCGCCGATGAATTCGCTCCAGTGCATGGGATTGCGGAAGGCGGCGGAAAGCAGGCGCAGGCGATAGCCTCGCTGGCGGTAAATGCGATACGCCTTTTTGAATACCGCAACCCCGGCCCACTCCAGGTAGCCGGGATCGATGCAAATGGCGTCTTTTTCCAGCAGCACCTTCATCCAGTCGTCCAGGCGCCCCACCATGATGGTGCAGACCGGCCCCATCGACTGGATATCCAGACCGGCTTTCTCGCGGCGCGTCAAACCGCGCTCCACGGCTTCGGCAACCGCGATGGCCTGCGGCAAGGTGAAGGAGACCGTGGCGTTGATGCTGATGCCGCGCCAGGTGGCTTCCTCCATGGCTACGATGCCGGCGCGCGTGGCGGGAATCTTCACGATCATGTTGGGGGCCAGGCGGCTGAAGTGAACGGCTTGCTCGACGATGGCTGGCGGGTCGCGGTAGAAGCGCGGATCGGTCTGGATGGAAAGGCGTCCGTTGCGGCCGCCGTGCGCGTCGAAGATGGGTTTCAGAAGCTGCGCGCCCTGGATGGACATCTCTTCCACCACTTTCCATCCAATCCGGTCCTCGGCCGCGGTGGGCATCTCGCGAATCAGCGCTTCGATGCGCGGGCGCCACTCGGGCATTTGCTTTTTCAGAACGGAAACCGCGATCACGGGGTTGCAGGTGGCGCCCACCGCGCCATGGGCGATGGAATAGGCCAATTCTTCCAGCACGGGGGAATCGTTCCAGAGGCACGTGGGAGTGGTCTGCGTCATGCGCAGAAGATGGCTCATGGGGGAAATGGTGCTGGACGCCATAATTCTTTCAGAACGCTGAATGAATACGTGTGCATCCTGATCGTAGTCCCACCCGCGCGGCTCCGTCAAGAGGAAACATGGAGGGTTTGGCGAGCTTCTTTACAGGAAAGCGCGGGGAGATTATAATCCAAATTACACACGTGTTCATTGCCGCGGGAGGCAGACACATGGAGTTACTGGTTCGACCGCCGCGCAGTTCGCATCGCAGTGAGAGCTACGGTTTCGAATTTCTGGAATTTCGCACGCAACAGTTGAGCGCCGGGGAGCGCGCCGCCGAGGATACCGGCGGCCGCGAGCTGGGAATCGTGCTGCTGGGCGGGCAATGCTCGGTGGAATCCTCGCGCGGCGCATGGCGCAAGATCGGCCGCCGCCGCAACGTATTTTCGGGCATGCCGTATGCCCTCTACCTGCCCATCGGGACGCGCTTTACCGTCACCACCGAAACCGCCTGCGACCTGGCGTTCTGCTACTGCCGCGCCGAAGAATATTTTCCCGCGCAACTGGTGACGCCGGCGGATGTGGACGTGGAGATTCGCGGCGCGGGCAATGCCACACGCCAGATCAACGGCATTTTCAAGCCGGACTTTCCCGCCCACCGCTTGATCGTGGTGGAAGTGTATACGCCCGGCGGCAACTGGTCCAGCTACCCGCCGCATAAGCACGATGTCCACGATCCGCCGCGCGAGGTGGATCTGGAAGAGATTTATTACTACCGCATCGACCGGCCGGAAGGGTACGCCATTCAAAAGGTCTACACGCCGGACCGGCGCCTGGACGAGACCATCACGGTGCGCGATGGCGAAATGGTGCTGATCCCCGAGGGCTACCATCCGGTGGTGGCGGCGCACGGCTACAACGCTTATTACCTGAACGCGCTGGGCGGTTCGGCGCGGTCGCTGGCGGCGTCCGACGATCCCCAATACGCATGGGTGCGGCAATCCTGGCGCGACCGGGATCCGCGCCTGCCGCTGGTGACGATGGAAATGGAGGAAATGGAGAGGTGAGCGGCATGGCTACCCGTACCGTCACCATGGCGCAGGCGCTGGTGGGTTTCCTGAAAAACCAATACGTCGAGCGCGATGGCGTGGAGAACCGCTTTTTCGAAGGCGCCTGGGGCATCTTCGGGCACGGCATCATCGCCGGCCTGGGGCAGGCGCTGCAACAGAATCCCGATTTTCCGTATTATCTCTGCCGCAACGAGCAGGGCGCGGTCCATATCGCCACCGCGTTTGCCAAAGCCAGGCGGCGCAAGAGCGCCTTCGCGTGCACTTCGTCCATCGGACCGGGCGCCACCAACATGATCACCGGAGCGGCCACCGCGACCGTGAACCGCATTCCGGTGCTGCTGCTTCCGGGCGATATTTTCGCGCGGCGCAACGTCGCGCCGGTGTTGCAGCAGATCGAATCCGAGCACACCCAGGATATTTCGGCGAACGACGCTTTCAAGCCGGTGTCCCGGTACTGGGACCGCATCTACCGGCCGGATCAACTGATCTGCTCGCTGCCGGAAGCCATGCGGGTGCTCACCTCGCCCGCGCAAACCGGCGCCGTCACGCTGGCGCTGCCGCAGGATGTGCAGGCCGAAGCGTTCGCGTATCCCGAAGCGATGTTTCAGAAGCGCGTCTGGCACATTGCCCGGGCGGAGCCGGAGAGCGTTTTACTGGCGCGCGCGGCGGAATGGCTGCGGGCCGCCCGCCATCCGCTGATTGTGGCGGGCGGCGGCGTGATCTATAGCGAAGCCACCGGGGCGCTGGCGCGCCTGGCCGCGCAAACCGGCATCCCGGTGGGAGAAACCCAGGCCGGCAAAGGCTCGCTGCCGTTCGACCACCCGCAAAATCTGGGAGCCATCGGAGTCACCGGAACCCCGGGCGCCAACATCGCCGCGCGCGAGGCGGATGTGGTCGTCACGGTGGGCACGCGCCTGAGCGATTTCACCACCGCAAGCAAGACCGCCTTCCAGAATCCGCGGGTGCGCTTCGTGGCCCTCAACGTGGCCGAATTCGATGCCTTCAAACACGCGGCGCTGCCGCTGGCGGCGGATGCGCGCGTGGGCCTGGAACGGCTCGCCGCCGCGCTTGAAGGCTACCAGGTCGCGCCCGGCTATGCGCAAGCCATCGCGCAATGGAAAGCGCGCTGGGAAGAAGAAACCGACCGCATTTTCGGCTTGCGGCACGGTCCGCCCATCAGCCAGGGGGAAGTGATTGGCGCGGTCAGCCGCGCGGCGCGCCCCGAAGACGTGGTGGTGAACGCGGCCGGCAGCCTGCCCGGCGACTTGCACAAGCTATGGCGCACCCGGCAGGCGGGCGGGTATCACATGGAGTACGGCAACTCCTGCATGGGGTATGAAATCGCCGGCGGCCTGGGCGTGAAAATGGCGGATCGCTCGCGCGAAGTCTACGTCATGGTGGGCGACGCTTCCTGGCTGATGATGTCCTCCGAGATCGTCACGTCCATTCAGGAAGGCTGCAAGCTGAATATCGTGATCCTCGATAACCACGGCTTCAGCAGCATTGGCGGCCTCTCGCGCGCCATCGGCTCGGGCGGTTTCGGAACGGACTATCGCTATCGAAGCAGCGCCAGCGGACAACTGGATGGCGAATATCTTCCGGTGGACTTCGTGAAACTGGCGGAAGGGCTGGGCGCCGCGGCCGTGCGCGCCGGCTCGCGCGAAGAAGTGGAAGCGGCGCTCGCCGCCATGCGCGCTCACGGCCGCACCAGCGTGGTGGTGGTGGAAGTGGATAAAGAGATGCGCGTGCCGGGGTATGAATCGTGGTGGGACGTGCCCATTTCCGAAGTTTCCGGGATCGAAAGCATCCGCCAGGCGCGGGCGCAATACGAAGCGGCCGTCGAAAAGGAGCGGCATTACGAAATCGCGCCGGGCGGGGCGGACGAGCGGAAAGCTTCGTCCGGCGGTTGAAGAAGGAGTGCCATGTCAATCCGGATCGCGACTGCCCCGGTGAGCTGGGGCATTATGGAAGTCGAAGGCTGGACCAGGCAGCGGACCTACGGTGAGGTTCTCGACGAAATGGTCCAGGCGGGCTACACGGGTACGGAGCTGGGGCCCTACGGCTTCCTGCCCACCGATTCGCAGGAATTGAAACGCGAGCTGGCCGCGCGGAACATGACCCTGCTGGGGGCGTTTGTTCCGCTGCCTCTGGGCCACGCCGAGCGGCGCGGGGAAGGCATGCGGGCGGCGCTGGAAGTGGCGCGCCTGCTGGCCGCCAACGGCGCGCCTTACCTTGTGCTGGCCGGCGAGATGAACGAAAGCCGCATGGCGATTGCCGGCAGCGCGACCAGCGAAGACGGCTTCAGCGAAGCCCAGTGGGAGGATGCCGCCAAGCTGATCTCCTGCATTGCCACGACGGCGCGCGAACTGGGCGTCCGCAGCGTGTTCCATCATCATGCCGGGACGTTCGTCGAAACGCCGGAAGAAGTAGCACGGCTGCTGGATGCGACCGACCCCGGCCTGCTGGGAATTTGCCTGGATACCGGCCATTATTTTTATGGCGGCGGCGACCCGGTGGCGTTCGCGCGCGCCCACGCGCCGCGCATCTGGCACCTGCATTTGAAGGATATTCGCGGGGGCGTGCTGGAACAGGCGCGGCGCCAGAAAATCGGCTACCTGGAGGCCATCCGGCGGGGCGTATTCTGCGAACTCGGGCAGGGCGACGTGGACCTGGCGGGGGTGATCCGCGAACTGGACGCAGCCGGCTTCGACGGGTGGGCCGTGTTCGAACAGGATGTGGACCCATCCATGCCGGGGACCGACCCGCTGGCCAGCGCCACGCGCAGCCGCGAATACCTGTGGCGCGTGGCGGGAGTTTGAAGATGGCCCGCCAGCGAAATTTCGGTAGGAGTTACCATCAAGCCATGCGCCGTTGCCTGGCTTTCCTTCTCGCGCTGGTGGTAGCGCCTCTCGCGGCTTTGGGGAGCGCGCTGCTGCTCATTTCCGTCGATGGGATGCGGCCCGATTCCGTTCTCGAGGCCGATCAGCATGGCCTGAAGATTCCGCATCTGCGCCGCATCCTGCGGGATGGCGCCTACGCCACGGGGGTGCGCGGCGTGCTGCCCACCGTCACGTATCCCAGCCATACCACGATTGTGACCGGCGTCTGGCCGGCCAAACACGGAATCTATGCGAACCAGACTTTCGATCCGCTGGGAAGAAACTTCGAAGGCTGGTATTGGTACAGCGAAGATATCGCCGTCCCCACTGTATGGGACGCGGCCGCCCGGGCAGGCCTGGTGGTGGGCAGCGTGTCCTGGCCGGTGAGCGTGGATGCCAAGGGAATCCGCTACAACGTTCCGGAGTACTGGCGGTCGCAGAAGTCGCCCGACGATCTCAAGCTGCTGCGCGCCGTGAGCACGCCCGGACTGGTTGCGGAGATTGCCAAAGAGGCCGGACCTTATATCGTGGATCTGGACGACGCCATCCCCGGCGATCTGGCGCGCACGCGCTACGCGGTGTGGATTCTGCGCCACGAGAAACCGCAATTGATGGCCGTGCACCTGGCGGCGCTCGACCATGTGGAGCACGCCACCGGTCCGTTCAGCCCGGAATCCAACAGCACGCTGGAGCGAATCGACGAAATGCTGGGGCAGTTGGAGGATGCCGCGCGCGCGGCCCATCCGGAGGCGGCCATTTGCATTGTTTCCGATCACGGATTCTCGAAAATCGATCATCGTTTGAATCTGATGAAAGCCTTCGCCGACGCGGGGCTGGTCACGCTGGGACCGGGCAGCGGATTCCGCGGCGCGCCCCTCGTGTTGGACTGGAAGGCATTTCCCCAAGTGGATGGCGGCTCCGCAGCGGTGCTGTTGAAAGATCCGCAGGACGAAACGGCGCGCGCCAAAGTGGAGCAACTGTTGCGGCGCCTGGCGGCCGATCCGGCCAACGGCATCGCCGCGATTCTGGACCCCAAGGCCATTGCTTCCATGGGCGGAGATCCGCACGCCGCCTTCTGGGTGGACATGCGGGCCAATTTTTCCGCGGCGAACACGCTGGGGCCGCTGGTAGCGCCAACCCAAGGAGGCACCCATGGGTATGCGCCGTCGCATCCCGAAATGCTGGCTTCGTTTTTCATGGCGGGACCGCGCGTGAGGCGCGGCCTCAACCTGGGCGAAATCGACATGCGCAGCATCGCTCCCACGGTAGCGGCGTATTTGGGCTTTCCGTTTCCATCCGCCGATTTGAAACCGCTGGGATTGGGCCGCTGACGCCCCAAAGGCGGCCGGCTTAGCGGTGCTCCAACCGCTCTTCGATGCGCGTGAGGCGGTTGTCGATCTCCACCACTTTGCCGGTTAAAGTCCGGAGATCGGTGGAAACGGCGCGGATATCTTCGCGGAACGGGCGGATGTCCTCGCGAACATCGCTGCGCATACCGCGCATATCGGCGCGAATGCCGCTGATCTGAATCAGGCTCAGCGTCATGCCGATCAGAATCGAAACAATCGGCACGCCGATTGCGAGGTACAGTTGTGTGTCCGTCATGCCGGAAACCAGCGCTACCTCTTCAGTTTAACCGAATCTCCCGCGATTGGGCTTCGCCGCGCCATCCCTTATAATAAGGTTTTCCAATCTGCAACCTACAACCAAGGAGTCATCATGGCTGCGAAGCGTATCGGTATCCTCACGGGCGGCGGCGACGTTCCGGGATTGAATTCCGTGATCAAAACGGTGGTATACCGGGCGGACGAAATCGGATGCGAAGTCATCGGAATCCGCCGCGGATGGGAAGGCCTCACCCACGTCAATCTGCAGGATCCGGCGAGCCGCACCCGCTATATCCTCCCCCTCAACCGCGAAAATACCCGCACCATCGATCGCACCGGCGGCACCTATCTGCATAGCTCGCGCACCAATCCCTCGAAGATGAAGACGGTTCCTCCGGTTCTCCAGGGCCGGAACTTCCCCGCCAAGGAGAGCACCAAGAAAGGCGTCACCAGCACGGTCTACGATGTTACTCCGGCGGTCCTCAAAAACATCGAAACCCTGGGGCTCGATTACCTGGTGGCCATCGGCGGCGACGATACCCTCAGCTATGCGGCCGAACTCGACCGCCAGGGCATGAATGTGATCGCCGTTCCCAAGACCATGGACAACGACGTGCGCAACACCGAGTACTGCATCGGATTTTCCACCGCCATCACGCGCGCCATGGATGCCATCGAGCGCCAGCGCACCACGGTCGGGTCCCACGAGCGCATCGGCCTGTTCCGCGTGTTCGGCCGCGATGCCGGCTACACCGCGCTCTACACCGCTTACGTCACCAGCGTGCGCTGCTGCATTCCCGAATTCAAAGTCGATCTGCAAAAACTCATCGGCCTGCTGGTCATCGACAAGCAAAACAATCCCAGCAACTACTCCCTGGCGATTCTTTCCGAAGGCGCCGAGTGGGAAGGCTATACCGTCAAGGAATACGGCGAAGCCGATGCCTTCGGCCATCGCAAAAAGATGAGCGTGGCCGAGGATCTCTCCAACGAGATCAAAAGGACCACCGGCGACGAAACCATCGTCAGCGACCTCACTTACGACCTGCGCTCCGGCTCCGCCGATTTCGTGGACCGCATGGTGGCCTCCACCTTCGCCGGCATGGCCATCGACGCCATCGAAGAGGGCCGGCACGGAGTGATGACGGCCATCAACGACGGCTGCTACGCCCTGGCCGGAATTCCCGATCCCAAACTCGGCCCGCGCCGCGTGGATGTCGCCGACATGTATAACACCGAGCGCTACCGCCCGACCTACGCGCACAAACTCGGGCTTCCCATCTTCCTGACACACGCATCGTGAACTGGAAGCGGCTTTTTTCCAGACCCGAAACGCCGCGCGCGCGGCTCACCGGCGAGTTGCGCGCGCGCATTCAAGCCTCCTTCGACCGCGCCGCGCAAGACGAAGAGCATTTCCCTTCCACCATCGATCCGCGCATCTACCACGTGAAGCTGATTCGCGGCCACCTGGGCCCGCTGGCCGGCAAGCGCGTGCTGGATGCCGGCTGCGGCAAAGGCCGCTTCGCGCGCGTGTTCCACGAACAGGAGCCCGCCGCCGAACTGTGGGGACTGGATATTTCCGGGGAGATGCTGCGCTTCGTTCCGGCGGGCATCCATACGCGCCTGGGCTCGCTCACGGAGCTCCCCTTCGAAGATGCCTTCTTCGACGGCGCTTACGCCACCGAATCGCTGGAACACGCCGTGGAGATCGAAAAGGCCGTGGCCGAGCTCTGCCGCGTGGTCAAGCCGGGCGGCCGCATCGCCATCATCGATAAGAACGCCGCGCAGTGGGGCAAGCTGGAAACTCCCGAATGGGAGCGCTGGTTCACGCGCCAGGAACTGGAGCGGCTTTTGAAACTGCACTGCCGGAAGGTGTCGAGCCGATTGGTTTCGTATTGGGAAGACGTGCCGCCGGACGGGCTTTTTGTGGCTTGGCTGGCGGAGAAGTAGGGCGAAAACACCGGCGGCAAGACCGCCGCGCTACAAGGGTATTTCCCCACCCGTTACAATGGAGGTTCTATGCCATTTCAGGAAGTGGTCGAAGCGGAAGGCCACCTGATCGACTCCCATATCATGGAGAACATCTTCGATAAGGTGGTGGAATATCACGGCCGCTTCGAAGTGGAACAGTTCCGCATCGGCCGCACCAACAGCGAACCGTCGTATCTGCGGCTCAAAGTCGAAACCGGCGACGAAGCCACGCTTGGACGCCTGCTGGAAGCGCTGCTCGAAATCGGCTGCGCTCCGGTGGATTCGGGCGAGGCGATGCTGCGCGAAGTCGAGCGCGATTGCTGCGCCCCCGAAGATTTCTACTCCACCACCAACCATCACACCTTCGTGCGGCTGGAACAGAAATGGGTCGAGGTGGAAGACCAGCGCATGGACGCCATGATCGTGGTCAAGGAGGGCCGCGCATATTGCCGCCGCCTGCGCGATCTGCGCCAGTTCGACCAGATCGTGGCGGGGCTGCGCGGCATCCGCGTGATTCCCGAATCGAAAGAGCGCGACCGCCTGGCCTTCGCCTTCATGTCCAACGGCATCTCCTCGGAGCGCCAGGTGGAAACGGCCGTGCGGCAGACCGCCGCGCTGGTGCGCTCGGTGATCGGGCAGGGGCTGAAAGTGGTTGCGGTGGCGGGGCCGGTGGTGGTTCACACGGGCGGCGTAGCCGGGCTGGCGCAGCTCATTCGCAGCGGCTGCGTGCACGCCGTGCTCAGCGGCAACGCGCTGGGGGTGCACGATGTCGAAGCCGCGCTGTTCGGCACCTCCCTCGGCGTGCGGCTGAGCGATGGCCGCCAGGAAGAGCACGGGCATCGCAATCACATGCGCGCCATCAACGCCATCTATCATGCCGGTTCGGTGCGGCGCGCCGTGGAATCCGGGCGGCTCGGGCGCGGCGTGCTGTACGAATGCGTCCAGGCCGGGGCCCCCTTCGTGCTGGCCGGCAGCCTGCGCGACGATGGGCCGCTGCCCGACACCATCACCGATATGAACGCCGCCCAGGACGCTTACGCCGCGCAGTTGCGGGGCGCCGGCCTGGTGCTCTGCCTGGGCTCCATGCTGCACTCCATCGCCACCGGCAATATGCTGCCGAGCTGGGTGAAAATCGTATGCGTGGATATCAACCCGGCGGTCGCCACCAAGGTGAGCGACCGCGGCACGGGACAGGCCGTGGGAGTGGTGGCCGACGTGGGACTGTTCCTCGATCTGCTTGCGAAAGCTCTAGCATGAAACCCGCTTACACAGACGAACACGCCCGCTCGGGCGTGCATGCGCCGCTGCCGGAAATCGAAACCTGGCCGAATCAATACGCCGATTACGAAATCGAAATCGCCATGCCGGAATTCACTTCCGTCTGTCCCAAGACCGGGCTGCCGGATTTCGGCAAGATCGTTTTGCGCTACGTGCCCGGCCGGCGCTGCCTGGAATTGAAGTCTTACAAGATGTACCTGCTGGCGTTTCGCGGCCTGGGCATATTTCAGGAGAACGTGGTCAACCGGGTGCTGCGCGACGTGGTGAAAGCCGCGAGGCCGGTCAGCGCCACGGTGGTGGGCGACTTTTCCTCGCGCGGCGGATTGACCACTTTGGTGACGGCCACGTGGACGCGGCCGCGGAGAGCCTCTCGTGGAAAGCGCTGAGCTGATCGCCATCCTGCGCGAAGTGCGCGACCGCGTGCGCGCGCGCAATCCCGAGCCGGGCGCGGCGCCGGGCGCGGCGCCCGGCGTCGCTCTGCCCGACCTGATGCCGCTGGTGCACGCCCGCGACGCCGCCTTGGGAAAAGTCGCCGCCATCGGCGCCGTCAACCCGCGCCGCGGCGGACCGGTCAATCTGCTGGTGCAGAGCTGGAAGAAGCTGGTGGCGCGCGTGCTGGACTGGCACGTGCGCGAGCAGGTCGAATTCAACCGCAACGCCGTGGCCTGCGTGGATGCCGCCATCGAGGCGCTCAACGATTCCAATCGCGCCATCACCGAGCTGGCCGGGCTCCTGGCCGGGCTGGGCGGCCGCGTGGCCGCCGAAGAACAGCTCGGCAACGAACTCAAGGACATTCGCGATCACTGGGCCGCGTGGCGCCTGGACTGGGAGCGCAAACTGGAGCAGAACGAGGTGCAGTTTTTGCGCAGCGTGGCGGACCTGCAGGGCGCCTCGCAGCACCGCGCCAACCTGATGGACGCTAATTATCGCGACCTGATTCGCGCGCAGCACCAGGATTTCACGGTTGCGCTGGAGCGCAGCGGGCTGGATATTCAGCAGCGCTTGTGGGCGGACCTGGAGCGCATCCGCCTGGAATACGAACGGCTCATTTTCACGGAACTGAAAACCATCCGCCAAAGAGCCGAAATTACCCAGGTGAGCGAAGCGGGGCGGGCGGGGCAGGCGCTTTCCCCTGTCGACAAAACCTCGGGCGCGCCCTTCGATTACACGCATTTCGCCGAACGTTTCCGCGGCTCGGAAGAGTACGTCAAAACCGGCCAGCAAATCTATCTTCCGTACTTCGCCGGCAAGCGCAACGTGCTGGACATCGGCTGCGGGCGCGGCGAATTCCTCGAAACCATGCGCGCCGCGGGCGTCGCCGCGCGCGGCATCGATCTCAGCCTGGAATCCATCGCGATTTGCCGTCACAAAGGTCTGGAGGCCGAAACCGCGGACCTGTTCGAATATTTGGCCGCGCTTCCCGAAGCGTCCCTGGATGGCATCTTCTGCTCGCAGGTGGTCGAGCACCTGCCGCCCGAGCGTCTGCCGGACATGATCAAACTATGCGCCAGCCGCCTGGCGCGCAACGGGGCGATTGCCATCGAAACCCCCAACCCCGAATGCCTGGCCATCTTTGCCACCCACTTTTACCTGGACCCGACCCATCGCCGCCCGGTGCCGCATCCGCTGCTGGCGTTCTATCTGGAAGAATTCGGAATCGGCCACATCGAAGTGCGGCGTCTCTCGCCGGCCATCGGGTCGATGCCCTCGCTGGCCTCCTTGCCGGAGGATTTCCGCGCGGCGTTCTTCGGCGCCCTGGATTACGCCATCACCGGCAAGCGGCTGTAGGACGAGCCGCGCGCCCGGGCCGTTTCCTCCACGCCTCCGCGGCGAACCGATTCCTCCCCCTTTCACCCCCTTGACAGGCGCATCGGATCATGCTAGTTTTTTAGCATGCTGCTAAAAAATCAGCAGGCCGCGAGCCTGAGCCGGCGGGAACGGCAGATTATGGATATCCTCTACCGCGGCGGGAAGGCGTCGGCGATGCAGGTGCGCGAAGGGATGGCGGACGCCCCCGGTTATTCCGCGGTGCGGGCCATGCTGCGGGTGCTGGAGGACAAGGGGCACGTGACGCACCAGGCGGAGGGCCTGAAGTACGTGTACATGCCGACGGTGGCGCGGGACAAGGCCAAGCGCAACGCCGTGAAGCACCTGATGAGTACGTTCTTCAACGATTCCCCCGAGCAGATTGTGGCGGCGCTGCTGGACGTGTCTTCGACGCGGCTGACGGCGGAAGAGCTGGACAGAATGGCGCAGATGATCGAAAAAGCCAAGAGGGAGGGCAAGTAAATGTTTTCCATGCTATTGGGCGCGGCGCTGAAAGGCACGGCGGTGCTGGCGGCGGCGCGAATTGTGACGGCGGCGATGCGCGGACGGTCGGCGGCAGCTCGGCACCTGGTGTGGAGCGGGGCGTTTGCGGCCCTGCTGGCGCTGCCGCTGCTTTCTCTGGCGCTGCCGCGGCTGGTTTTGCCGGGTGCGATGGATGTGGGGGTGACGTTCCGGACGAATGCCGCGGCGGCGCCGGCGGCGCCGGCGGTTCCGCCGGCCGCGATGGGTGTTGCGGCGCACGCCCCGGCGGGCGGCGCGGCTGCGCGCGCATTCCCATGGACGGCGGCGCTGCTGCTGGTTTGGATGGTGGGCGCGGGCGCGGCTTTCCTGCGAATGGCGCTGGCCTATGCGGCCATGGGGCGCGCGCGGCGGGCGGCGCGGGCCTTCCCCGAACAGGCGCTGCCGGACGGGCTGGCGCGCACTCTGGGGATGACGCGAGCGGTGGACGTACTGGAAACCGAAGCGGGCGCCATGCCGATGACGTTCGGCATTTTCCGTCCGGCGGTCTTGATGCCGGCGGGCAGCGCGGCGTGGACGGCGGAGCGGCGGCGCCTGGTGCTGCTGCACGAACTGGCCCACGTGCTGCGAGGCGACCCGGCGAGCCATCTGCTGGCGCGCGTGGCGCTGGCATGGTACTGGTGGAATCCGCTGGCGTGGACGGCGTGGCGCGAATTCCTGAAGGAGCGCGAACGGGCGGCGGACGACGTGGTGCTGAATGCGGGAGCGCGCCCCAGCGATTACGCCGGGCACCTGCTGGAGATTGCGCGCACGCTGCACGCGCCCGCGGCGCTGGATTGCGCGGCCATCGCGGTGGCGCGGCAATCGCAACTCGAGGGGCGCCTGTTGGCGATTCTGGACGCCAAGCGCAACCGGCGCGCGCCGCGGCGCGGTGCGGCCATTGCGGCGGCCGTGGCGGCCGTCGCGCTGCTGGCGCCACTGGCCGCGGTGCAGGCGCAGGATAACGCTCCCCTGCCGGATGTGGATGCCACCATCCGCGCGGCCCTTCAGCAGAAGAACCACGAACTGGTGGACCATGCGGCCGCCGCTTACCGGGCGGCGCGGCAGTTCGACGCGGCGGAAAAGCTGCTGCAATCCTCGGCCACCATTCGCGCGGCGGTTTCCGGAACCGCCAGCGTGGATTACGGAGTGGGGCTGATCAAGCTGGGGGATCTGGAGAAGCAGCGGAACAATACACCGGAAGCGGCGGCGTTTTATTCGAAGGCCGAGAAGGTGCTGGGCGACCGGGCGGAAGCTACGCCCGCGCTGCTCTTCCTGGGCGTGGCGGCGATGGGCGCTAAACCTCCCCGTCTGGAAGACGCCATGAATTACTTCCAGCGGGTGGAACGCAGCGATCCTTCGCAAGCCGGAACCGCCATGATGTGGATGGGGGTGGTGCGCGAGCGGCAGAAGAATTTCGCCGAGGCGGAATCGCTGTTCAAGAGTGCCCTGGCGGTGCAGGGGCAGGATGCGCAGGCGGCCACCACCATGAGCGTGTACGCGGGTTTTCTGAGGAAGCAAGGGCGCGCCGATGAGGCCAAGGCGCAGGACGCGGCGGCTCTGGCGCTGCGGCAAACGCTGCGCAAGGCCGCTGCGCCGGCGCCGGCGCCGGCGGCGGCGTCTAACGGCGTGTATCGCGTGGGCGGCGGGGTAACCGCGCCTCAATTGGCGTACAAAACGGAGCCGGCATACAGCGAGGAAGCGCGCGCAGCGTCCTATCAAGGTACCGTGATCCTGTCGGTAGTGATCGGCACGGATGGCGCGCCGCACAATATTCAGGTGCTGAGCTCGCTGGGGCTGGGTTTGGACGATCAAGCCATCGAGGCGGTGAGCCAGTGGAAGTTCAAGCCGGGGACGAAGGATGGCGCGCCGGTTCCCGTGGCGGCGACCATCGAAGTGAATTTCCGGCTGCTGTAGCGTCCGCGAGCATGGCGATTTCCGTTCTATAATCCGACGAAGCGGAAATCGTCATGCGTGAGCTTTGGGCAGTGCTGCTGGCCGCGGCATCCATCCGGCGCGCGGCAGAATTTCGAGCGCCAGCCGAGGATCGCCGTTTTGGCCGGCGTGGGACAGTACCCGTCGCGCAGCGGCCCGAGCCCCCTGCGCTATCCGTCCCCGGATGGTTCGTCTCAGACGGCAGTACGTTTGTCACCACCGCGGGCTTCGCTGATAAGGCTGTGCTCGTACTCGGCCATCATGCCAATCATCTGCCACATAACGCGGCCCGTGGGTGTCTCGGTGTCGATCGCCTCCGCGATCGATCGGAATTTCACTCCTCGATCGCGCAAACTGTCGAGCATGGTTATCAGGTCGCGCAAGCTGCGGCCCAGCCGGTCGAGCTTCCACGTCCCGAAACTTACCCTTTTCGAAACACGGGGGGCTCTCCTCGCGGTGGATGGCCTCAATTCACGCGTGGAACTCTTGCGGCACATGCTGACGCTGGACCTTGATTTTGCTCTCGTCCTTCCGAGCCTGTGCGAGATCGTAGCTCGCCTGCATGCGCACCCACATTTCTGCGGTGCTGCCGAACGCCTTCGTTAGCCGAATCGCCATTTCGGCACTGATGCCGGACTTGCCGTTGACGATTTTTGTAAGGGTCTGCCGGGTGACGCCGAGAATTTTTGCGCCTTCAGTAATCGACAAGCCTAACGGCTCAAGGCAGGCGCTTCTTACGATGCGTCCGGGATGAGCGGGGTTTTTCATGGGCATGGTGTTTCTCCTTTTCCTAGTGGTAGTCGATCAGTTCAACGTCCAAGGCGTCCGTTCCATCAAAACGAAAAATGATGCGCCAGTTGGCCCGTACCGTCACGGACCAGAACCCTTTCAAGCCGCCTTTGAGCGGATGCAGACGATAACCGGGGAGGTTTAGTTCCTGCGGGGTCACTGCATCATCAAGCGCGGTCAACATTTCCTGAACCGTGTCCACCAGATCAGGACGTATCCCGCTGCGGTCGTCGCGTTCAAAGAGCCGTTTCAGGCCGCGATGCTTGAAGCTCCTAATCATTCAGAATACACCGTAAACCGTATGTTGTCAGTTGTCAAGTTCATTTTGATGGCCTCTTGCCGCTTGTTGACCCCCACGGCGGGGGGCGGCGGCGGCGCGTAAAAGCTGCTGCCCGGCGACCCGCCATGCAGGATGGAAAGCCGGTTCCGATATTGGCGGCGATTCAGGTGAATTTCCGGCTGCTGTGAATACGATCAGCCGCCGATGGAGTACATGGGGCGCGGCGGGGCGACGAATTTGGCGGAATTGATCTCGTGGCCTTCCCACTTGGCGGCCACGTTGCGGCGCACCAGCGCGGCGATATCGCCGTCGGAGGCGCCGCAGCGCATGAGCGTTTTGACGTCGTCTTCCTGGATCGCAAACAGGCAATAGCGCAGCTTGCCATCGGCGGTGATGCGGATGCGGTTGCAGTTGAGGCAGAAGGGACGCGTCACGGAGGCGATGAAACCCACCGAGCCGAGGCCATCGGCGTAGGCGTACTGGGTGGCGGGGGCGCGCGGATCGGGATCGGGGACGGGGACGAGCGGGGAAATTTCGCGCGAAAGAACGTCGATGATTTCAGCGGCGCTGAGGACTTTGGCGCGCTCCCAGAGATTTTGCGCATCCAGCGGCATGAACTCGATATAGCGGACTTCGAAGCCGTTCTCGCGCGCGAAGCGGGCCAGCGGGACGATATCGGGTTCCACCAGATTCTTGACGGCGACGGCGTTGAGTTTGATGCGGGAGAATCCGATTTGTTTGGCGAGAGCCAGTCCTTCGAGAACGCGCGGGAGATCGTCGCGGCGCGCGATCTGCTGGAAGCGGGCGCGATCCAGTGTATCGAGGTGCACGTTGAGGCGGCGCAGGCCGGCATCGAAGAGCGGACGGGCGAACTGCGGGAGGAGCACGCCGTTGGTGGTGAGGGCCAGGTCGCGGACGCCGGGAATGGCGGCCAGGCGGGCGATCAGCACGGGAAGATCGCGCCGCAGCAGGGGTTCGCCGCCGGTGACGCGGAGTTTGTCGATGCCGAGCGAGACGGCGATGCGGGCGAAGCGCTCGATCTCTTCGAAATCCAGGATTTCGCGGCGCGGCACGAAGCGTACGTCCCGCTCTTCGGGCATGCAGTAGAAACAGCGGATGTTGCAGCGATCGGTGACGCTGATGCGGAGGTTGTCGTGGACGCGGCGGAAGGAATCGACCAGCGGGGAGGGATTCATTTCAGCGCCAGCATGCGATTCAGCGGCAGGAGGGCGCGGCGCATGAGATCGGCGGAAAGCTCGACGCGCGGCTGGAGCGTGGCCAGCGAATCGCGCAGCTTCTCCAGGGTATTGAGCTTCATGTAGGGGCACTCGCTGCAATTGCAATTTTCGTTGGCGACGAAAAAGAAGCGTTTGCCGGGGAGCTTCGAGAGCGAGTACCGGATGCCGCTTTCGGTCATGACGATGAATTCGGCGGCGGAGGATGCGGCGCACCATTCGACGAGGGCGGAAGTGGAACCCACGAAATCGGCCATGGCGAGCACCGATTCGGGGCACTCGGGATGGGCCACGACCATGGCCTGGGGATGTTCGAGACGAGCTTCCGCTACGCGCCGCGCGGGGTAGGTGGCGTGCACGATGCAGGCGCCCTGCCAGATCTTCATATTGGCGCGGCCGGTCAGGCGCTGCACGTAGTTGCCGAGATTGACGTCGGGCAGGAAGAGGATGGGTTTTTCGGCGGGAATGGAGTTGACCACCTGGACCGCGTTGCGCGAGGTGCAGAGGATATCGCTTTCGGCTTTCACCTCGATGGAAGTATTGATGTAGCTGACGATGACGTGGTCGGGATGGGCGGCGCGGAATTCGCGGATGGGCTCGACCGGGCAGCTATCGACCAGGCTGCAGGCGGCATCGCGATCGGGGACCACGACAATGCGGTGAGGGTTGAGCACCTTGGCGGTCTCCGCCATGAACCAGACGCCGCAGAACGCGATCACGCCGCCTTCGAACTGGAGGGCTTTGCGGGCCAGCTCGAGGCTGTCGCCCACCACGTCGGCGAGCTCCTGGATTGCGGGCTCCTGATAGTGGTGCGCCAGGAGAATGGCCTTGCGGCGCTTCTTCAGGTCGAGAATTTCATCGGCGATAGTGGTGGCGGCAAGCATGGGGAAGATGCGGAATCTCCTTCAGTTTATCAAAGCGCCGGCAAGGGATAATGAAGGCAGTGCGAGTGGTGCTGATATCGACGTATGAGCTGGGGCGGCAGCCGTTCGGGCTGGCCTCGCCGGCGGCGTGGCTGCGCGCGGACGGGCACACAGTTACCGTGGTGGACCTGGCGTGCGGCCGGCTGCCGGCGGAGGCTGTGGCGCAGGCCGAAGGGATGGCGTTCTTCCTGCCGATGCACACGGCCACGCGCCTGTTCCTGAACGCGGTGGAGCGGGTGCGCGCCATCAACCCGCGGGCGCGGCTGTGCGGGTATGGGCTGTATGCGCCGTTGAACGAGCGGGTGCTGCGCCACGCGGGCGTGGATACGGTAATCGGCGGGGAGTTCGAGCAGGGGCTGGTGGAGTGGGCGCGGGGCGCGCGCGGCGGGGCGCCGGTGCGGCTGGAGCGGCTCGCGTTCCTGACGCCGGACCGCAGCGGCCTGCCGCCGCTGGGGGCCTACGCGCAACTGGTGACGAACGGCAGCACGCGGCGGGTGGGATACACGGAAGCCAGCCGCGGGTGCAAACATCTGTGCCGGCATTGTCCGGTGGCGCCGGTGTACGGCGGGGTGTTTCGCGTGGTGCGGCGCGAGGTGGTGCTGGAGGACATCCGGCGGCAGGTGGCGGCGGGAGCGGAGCACATCACCTTCGGCGACCCGGACTTTTTGAATGGGCCGGGGCACGCGGCGGCGATTGTGGAGGCGCTGCACGGCGAGTGGCCGGGCTTGACGTTCGACGTGACGGTGAAGATCGAGCATCTGCTGCGGCATCGCGAACTGCTGCCCGTGCTCCGCCAAACGGGGTGCGCGTTCGTGACGAGCGCGGTGGAATCGCTGGACGATGGAGTGCTGGAGAAGCTGGCCAAGGGACACACGCGGGCGGACTTCGAAGCGGCGCTGCGCCTGATGCGCGCGGCGGAGCTGCCCCTGGCGCCGACATTCATTCCGTTCACGCCGTGGACCACGCGCGAGAGCTACCGGGAGTTTCTGCGGGCGCTGGCGGAACTGGAACTGGCGGGAGGGGTGGCGCCGATTCAACTGGCGATCCGGCTGTTGATTCCGGAAGGGTCGCTGCTATTGGAATTGCCGGAAGTGCGGGCCATGATCGAGCCGTTCGATATGCGGGCGCTGGCCTATCCGTGGCGGAACGCAGACCCGCGAATGGATGCGCTGAGCGCGGCGATTCAGGAGCGGATCAAGCGGGAAGAGCGGCGGAGCGTGGGCCGAGAGGCGATGTTCCGGCAGATTTGGGAGATGGCGGGAGCCGGCGAGTGGGTGGACCGGCCGACGATGGCGCGCGCCACCGTGCCGTATTTGACGGAGCCCTGGTATTGTTGAGCGGAGCCAACGGAAGAGCAGGTTGCTCTTGTGTAATAACATAGCGCTACGATTATGAGGTTTGGTACACGCCTTCGGCGGCCGAAAAGTGCAAACGGGGCCATTCGTGTGTGGTTCGCCTTGACTTGAATGCGGAGCGCTGAACAACGGTAGTTCAGTGGTCCCTGCAATCGTCGCAACACGCCTTGCCCCGGATTCCGTCCACTCCCTCCTTCGCAATGATCGGAACCATCACCAACCCCGCCGCAGGATCGGCCCACCACCATCCGAGCAAGGCGTTCAGCAGCAAGCCACCCAACAGGATCGCAGACAGGTAGGTGCAGAAATCGGCTTGTCTGGAATCGGCGCGCATGGCGCCACTTCCGATCCCGGCGGCAACCCGCCGCTTCGCCCGTGCCAACAACGGCATCACGACCACGGAGACGGCGGCGACGATGATGCCGGGGATGCTTCGTTCGGGCGCTTCGTGCCGGATCAGCGTCGAGCCGGATTCGTAAACAATGTACGCCGCCAACGCCACGAAGCACAAGCCGACGATCTTCACCGTGATCCGTTCAACCTGTTCACGCCGGGAATGGTCAAGATCGTGGTGGAGCCGCCAAAGCAATGCCGCCCCGGACGTGACTTCGATCAGGCTGTCCAGGCCGAAGCCGATCAGGGAGACCGAACCGGCGATCAACCCGGCGACGATGGAGACCAGACCTTCGGCGCTGTTGTAGGCGATGGTGAAGTATTCGAGACGCCGGCCCCGGCGAACAAGGTCGTGTCGGGTTGGGAAAGCAACCGCCATACACCCATTATCCAGGCACGGGGATGCCGTGGGTTCTCCGGGCTGGTGCGGATGGACCGGGAGCTTCCTGTGCGGCGTGCTGGCGCATCAAACTAGTGTAGTGTCTGCGAAATAACTAGACAGTTCATTTTTTCCGCTTTCTGGACTTGGGGCTGGTGCAGCCGGGCTTGATCTGCTCCAAGGTCCGTCGACAGCGGGTGAGCTTCTCCTGGA
>Ga0181521_10001807_pt1 | contig 26190 bp, 11 predicted proteins | sample PEATcosm2014_Bin_32_FD_119764 | JGI IMG/M metagenome (GOLD analysis project Ga0181521, IMG submission 119764) | Peatland microbial communities from MTU Mesocosm Facility, Houghton, MI, USA - PEATcosm2014_Bin02_60_metaG | ecosystem: Environmental > Terrestrial > Soil > Wetlands > Peat | place...
CAACGTCGCATTGGCACCCGCCACGACGCTGCTGTTGTCGATATTGCCGCCCGCCGACAGCAACGCATTCGATCCGGCCTGGACCAGGGTGTTGGTGATGTCGGTCCCCGCCGTCAGCGTCGCATTGCCGAACGCGCTGGCGAAGTTGTTCGTGATCGACCCAGCCGTCGACGTGATCGACACGTCGTTGGCGAGCGCGATCACCGAGCCGCTGTTGGTAAGGTCGCCCTGGGACTGCAACGTCGCGCTGGTGCTTCCCTGGATCAGGCCGCTGGTATCCAGCGTGCCGGCCGTGGCCGTTACCGAAACCGTGCCCCCCTGTGCGATCACCGACCCGGTATTGTTGACGCTGTCCGCCGCCAGCAGAGTCGCGCTGGTGTCCGCCTGGATCGTCGAATTATTGCTCAGGCTGCTCCCATTGTTGGCGGTGATGGCGATCGAACCGGTTTCCGCGATCACCGGAGCGATCACGGTCAGGCTCTCGCCGCTGACCAGCACGAAGTTGCCGGCGCCGACCGTCCCGGTGTTGAAGGAACCGAGATTGGCCACCTGGTTGCCGGTCCCCGACGTGGAAGCCAGCGTCGCGCCGTAGGCGGCCCCGCCGATCAAGGTCGCGGCCTGGAGAATGCCGGTCGCGGCGGTTTCGGCGATGGTGCCGCCGGAGAACAGCGCCACGCCGGCGGCGCTGCCGGGAGCCTCGATCGAGCCGGCGAAATCGATGTCGCCGGTGGCATTGAGCTTGATCACGCCCGCCGCGTTGGGCGCCGCGATCAACGCCCCCGCCGCCTGCCCGATCGTGCCGCCATTCGCCACCAGCCACAGATTCGGTGTGGCCGTTCCGGCCGCCGAGATCGTGCCGGTGCCGCCGGCGAGGATCGTCCCCGCCAACTGCGTGATCGAGGTCCCCGCGGTCACATCGACCGTCCCCGCGGCGCCGCCGGCGATGACGCTGCCGCTGGTCGTTATGCTCGACGCCGTCGCCGTGACCGCGATGGTCCCGGCGGTATTGTTCGCCAGGATCGCCGCGCCGGATGACTGCGCGATGGTGCCGGTCTGCGCCAGCAACGTGACGTTCGGCGTTCCGGCAGTGGTGGTGTCGCCGGTCGAGCCGGCCGCGATCACGCCTGCCGTCTGGTTGATCGCGCCCTTGGCTGTCAGGTCCACGACGCCCGCGGTCCCGGTCGCGCCGATGCTGCCCGCCGTGTCGATATCCAGCGCGCTGGCGGTCAACGCGATGGTGCCCGCGTTGTTGGTCGCCAGGATCGTACCGGTCGTGGCCTGACCGATCGTGCCGGTCTGCGCCACCAGCGAGACGCTGGGGATCAACGTGCCGCTCACGCTCGTGCCCGGGCCGCCGGCAATGATCGAGCCGCCGTTTTGGTTGATCGAACTGCCCGCGGTCAGGCCTACCAGGCCGCCGGAGCCATTGGCAGTGATCACACCGGCGACCGTGATGTCACCGACAATCGTGTTGCTCGCAACAAGCTGCACGTTGCCGGTGGCGCCGGTCGCAGAGATCGTCCCGCCCGCTGCATCGAAGATCGTGCCGGCTTGCGCGACCAGTGAGACGGTCGGAGCAATGGCCGAGCCGGCACCCGCGGCGGTGATTGTCGCGCCGGTGGCGTTGTTGATCGAGCCGCCGTCCCTTATCACGCCGCCCGTTGTCACGGTGGTAATGCCGTTCGCGGTCAGGGTAGCGATGTTGCCCGCCGTAATCAGGTCGTCGTTGTCGATATCGCCCAGGCTCGCCGTAAGCAGGGCATCGTGCCCGGCAATTATGAAACCGTTATTGAAGATGCTAGTGCCAGACAGGATCGCATCGAATCCGGCCGAGATAAGATCGCCGTTGGTGATCGTGCCTGATGTAGCGGTCAGGATAACGTCGTCATCCGCAAGGATCGAATCATTGTTGGTGATATTGCCCTGCGACGAAACAATGGTGGCGTTGGACGCCACCGCGTTCACCACGGAATTGTTGGTGACGCTGCCCGTGTTGATGATGCCGATCGTGCCATGCGCGGATACCACGGTGCCGTTCACCGTCAGCGACGGCGTATTGGTCAGCGCAATCGCACCCTCGGCACTGACGCCGACGCCGGCGCTGCCAAGGTTCGAGATCTGGTTCGCATCGTTCAGCACGATGCTGCCGGTGGACAGGATCACGCTCGCGGGGACGATCGTCCCCGGCTGGCTGCCGAGGCTCTCGGTGTTCGGAATGGCGCCCGCCTGCGCGATCAGCGTACCGGCGCTGATCGAGCCCGCGGACTGCACGATATTGCCGGTCGCCTGCAACACGACCGCGCCGGATGTCGTCGCCGCGGTGATGTTGCCTTGCAGCAACAGATCGCCGGCGGTGTAGACGGTGCCGCTGCCCGGCACGACCGCGATGGAGATGCCGTGGCTGGCCGAGGCGCCGTCGTCGGCCACCGGTCCGGTCACAATCAGCGTCCGGCCGTCGCGCAGCATGAAGCCTTGCGGGTCGTCGGTGAATCCGTTGCTGACGAACGCCGCCAGCGTGCCGATCTGGTTCGCCGCGGCCCCGGTCGCCGGCGTTCCGAACACAGTCTCCGCCAGGTTGACGTGGCCGCCGGCAAACCCGGTCAGCGTTACCGCGCCGATTGCCGCGGCGGCTTGCGTCTCGTCGATCGAGGAGGCGGCATTGAGCGTTACCAGGCTGGCCAGCGCCGGCGTGGCCCCGGTCTCGTCGCCCCAGATCACGCCATTGATGGTGATCCCGCAGGCCGTGCCGCACGCGGCGTAATAGGCCGACGTCGCAGGCGTGATCGTCGGATCGAAGCCGGCGCTGACGCTGACCGTGCCGCCGTTCGCGGCGTACACGCCGCCGCCGATGGTGACGCTGCCCGCGGTGGTGCTGTTGCCCGAACGCAACGTCACGTTGCCCGTCACCGAGCCGTCGATCCCGACATGGACGATGCCGGGGATGATCAGGTTGCCGTTGCTGTTGACGTCGATCTCGGCGAACGGTGCCGGCGTGGCGCCCGGCGTGGTGCCGAACGGCCCGGCCACGACCGGATACGCCGGGGCGATGGTGCCCACGGTCGTCGGCAGCGTGCCCGCGGTCACCGTTCCGGAGACGGTCGGATTCGCGCCGCCAGGACCTTGTCCCGTGGCCAGCAGGAAGTTGCCGGTCGCCGTGACATTGGTCACGTAAGACACATTGTTGCCGTTACCGAACCAGTCGATCGCCCGGCCGAAGGTTGCCGTGCTCGCCGGGATGGTGCCGATGGTGTTGCCGCCGGTTTCGGTGTCGGGAATCGCGCCGGCCTGGCTCGCCAGCAAGCCCGCGCTCACGGTGCCGCCTGGCACGGTGAACGTGCCGCCCGAGTTGCTGATGCTGCCGGAACCGGTCTCGTAGACGTTGCCGGTAGCCTCCAGCTTCATCGGGCCGAGATTGGCAGACAGCGGCGCTGCGATCGCCAGGTCGCCGACGCCGAATGCCCCAACCGTGGAGCCCGGCGGCGCCACGGCGATGGTGATTCCATTGCTGCTGTTATCGGTCACGCTGCCAACCACCACCAGCGCCTCGCCGTCGTGCAGCACGAAGCCGGTGGCCGTAGTAAACGGACCCAGGTCGGCGATCCGGTTCGAGCTGGGGGAGCCCGTTCCAGGCAGATTCGCATGTCCGTTCTGGATGTCGCCGCGCAACAGCCCGGCGATGATCGTTCCGGATTCATTGGCTCCGACGGCGGCAAACAGACCCACCGTGCCGGTATTGCCGGCATTCACCAGGCCGTTGATGGCGACATCGCCGCTGCCGGTCAGGGAGCCGATCGGATAGACATTCGACGGCGCGGAGGTGGGGGTCGCCGGGGTGTACTGCACGCCGGCAGCCAGATCCACCTCGCCGGCCGGGGCGAGAGCCAACACCGTGCCGCCGGCCGCCACGGTGACGCCGGTGACGCTTGCCGTGTTCGTGTCGCCGGAGCGCAGATAGACGCTGCCCGCCTGCACGGTGCCGCCATTGAGCACGGTGAGATAGCCACTGCTCGGGGCCAGCACGTCGATCTCGGCGTAGTTGGTGGTGCCGCTCGCCGCTTGCACGTTGGTGACAACGTTCAGGCTCTGCGTGTCCTTGATCAGGATATTGCCCGACAGCGCCAGCAGATCCGCGTTCGTGCCGCCCGGCGTCGTGGTGCCGCCTCGGGTCGCCAGGTTGCCCAGGTTGCTGAACGCGTTGTTGCCGTTCAGGTAGATGTTGCCGGCGCTCACCGTGCCGGTCAGCGTGTTGACGCTGATGCCGCCCGCCGGGCTGGCGCCCAGCGGCGTCTCGACCACGTCGCCGGTGCTGTAGAACGCCAGCGTGTTGGCCGCGAGGTTGGCGGTGCCGCCCAGCACGACAGGCGCGTTGACGCTGATGCCGCCGGCGGCGACCGAGGCGCCATTGTTCAGGCTGCCCAGCACCAAGGTTTGCGTACCGACCGGGCCAGGCGTCAGCGAGGTCAGCGGCCCGGACATGGTGTCGATCAGCGTGAGATCGGTGGCGCCGAGCGACAGCGTCGGACCGCCCAGCGTCGCCGTGCTGTCGATCGAGATGGTGCGGCCCGAGGTCAGCGGCGCGATCGCCACCTGCCCCGACGGCGCGTGCACGATCGCCGCGGTGCCACTGCTGGCAATGCTCAGCGAATCCGCCTGCAACGTGATCAGGCTCGGCGTCAGCGTGCCGGCATTGACGCTCCCCGCGGTGGCGAACAGCGACCCGGCGCTGTCGATGCTGCCATTGGTGAGCGAGGCGTTGCCGGTGATGATCTGGATGGTCGGCGCGGTCAGCGCGATCGTGCCCGACGGGAACAGCGTGGTGGCGTTGGCGACCACGCCGCCCACCACGGCGAGCGTGCCGGTGCTGTCCGTCACCCGCACGTCGCCGCCCGAGATCAGGTTCAGCAAACCGCTCGGGACCGTTCCGGAGGTGGACCAGGTCGTACTACCCACGGTCCGCGTCGTGACGTTACCGATTTCGGCGATCGTGTTGCCGTTGGTCAGCGCGAACCCGGTCGCCAGCGTGGTGCCGGAGACGACGATCGCACTGCTCTCGGCGCTACCCGCCAGCGAGATGACGCTCAACCAGCCGCCAGCGGTTTCCTGTACTGCTCCGGTGGCATCCAGCACCAGGTTGCGGGCGATGCCGTTGACGCCACTGCCGGACAAAGCGATGCCGGTGTTGATGTTGATCGTGCCGGCGATCGGTGTGCTGCCGTCGAGGCTGCCGAGCACCAGGGTCTCGGTCCCCGCCGTGCCGGCGGACGATCCCACCGTGTTGATCGCGTTCAGCAGCGCCTGCGACAGCGACAGCGTGCCGGCGCTGGAGGCCGCCGTGGCGTCCAGGCTGATCGTTGCGCCGGCCGTTTGCGGCGCAATCGCCACCAACCCATCGGGCGCGAGCACCACGACGCCATTGAGCGCGCCGGCCGAGCCGCTGCCGGACGACAAGATCAGGTTGTCGGTTTGCAGCAGGATCTGGCCCGGCGTCACGACGTTGCCGCTGATGCCGGCCGGGGCATACAGCAGGCCGGCGGTGATGACCGTGTCGTTATGTACGATCGTCGCACCGTTTGAAATGCTGGTGTTCGGATAGGTGTTGTACGGCACCGTGTAGGTCGCGCCGGTGTGGTCCACCGTCAACGCGGGTGTCGTCAGCGCCAGCGTGCCGCCGTTGCCGACGCTCACCGTGCCGACCACGGTCAGCGCCGTAGCGGGGTCGTTCAGGCTGAAGTTGCCGGTCGCCGCATACGTGCCGAGATGCCCAACCTTGTTCGCATTGGTCAGCAGGACGTTGCCGCCGGTACCGGTGAGCAGGTCGGCGTCGATGTAACCATTGCCAGTTTCGGTGGTGTCTCCGGTGCTGTTCAATTCCACCCAATTGGCGGTCAAACTATGGTTCTGGCCAATCGTAATGGTCGGCTGGGTTATTTCGATGAAATAAGGATTGGTCAGCGGTGCGCCCGGTGTGGGCGGGGTGGGGAATGACGGGGTCGAGGAAGTCCCCGGGCTGCCGATCGTTCCGGCACCAGAGCAGATGCAATAGACGATGGTGCCGCCTACCGAGACGGCGACGCTGCCTTCGTAGTTCGCCACCCCGCCGCCATTGACGTCGGTGATGACATGATCGCCCGCGATCGCGGCGGAGCCGCTCTCGGTGAAGCTGCCGGTCGAATCGATCGTCAGAAGGCTTCCCGCGGAGAGCGTTCCCGCGGTCTGCGTCACGCCGGACGTATTGAGCAATGACAGGCTCTGGCCGGCGGCGACGGTGCCGCCACCTTGGTTGACGATCCCGGTGGTGGACAGCGTGCCCGCCCCGACCCCGATGACGTTGCCATCGACGGTGATGCTGCTCGCCGTCAGGCTGAACCCGCTGTTGGAGGTGATCGCCCCCGCTGTCTGCGAGAACGCCGCGCCGGCACTGATACTGACTCCGATATCGCTGAGTGTGGTGTCCAGCGCGGCGATGGTGCCGCCGTTCTGGGTCACGGCACTGACGGCGCCGATGCCCACGTCGCTCGCGTTGATCAGTCCGCCGTTCTGCGTGAAGTTGTTGGCCGCCTGGAACGTGGCGGTGCCCAGCGCACCGATCACCGCCGGACTGTTCACGATGATGTCGCCGGCAAACGCCGTGACACCCAGCGAGCCGGTCGGCCCGCACGCGCCGATGCTGCCCGCCAGCACGACCGAGCCCCAGTTCTCGATGCTGACGTTGTTGCCGTAGATGATCGAACTGGCCGGCACCGCCAGGGTACCCGTTGCGGTGGAAAGATGATCCAGCACGGTCACGTTGCCCCGGGAGGCGGTCAGGTTGCTCAGCACGTCGATGGCGTTGCCGGTGCCGCCCAGGTTGATGTCCCCGACCGCTCCGTTGGTGCTGGCACTCACCGTGCTGACGCTCAACGGCCCGCCGGATTCGGAGATCGGCCCGTTGGCATCCAGCCGCAACGTCGCCACCGCACTGCCGGCCAGGCTCACCGTGCCGCCGATGTCGATGCTGGCGGCGGTCACCACGTTGGTGCCGCCGTTGACCTGGTCGTGGTAGCCGCCGATCCGCAGCAACGCGGCGGCGACATCGGCGAGTGCGGTACCGGCGAGCACCATCCCCGTCGTGCCGGCCAGGCTGATGGTGCTTCCCGAGGTCACCGGAGCGATTTCCACGACGCCGACGGACGGACCGCCGGCATTGATCGCCACGTTGCTCGCCGCAACGCTCAGCGTGTCGGCGACCAGGCCGATCGTGCCACCGGAAACGACGACGGAGCCGGTATTCACGACGGAGCCGCCGCTGAGGAAGCTCAGCGCCTGGCCGGCCGCCTCTTGCAGGAAGATGTTGCCGCTGAGCGCGGATACCGCGTTCTGCACCGCGAGCGAGGTGGCATTCAGGACCAGGATGCTGCCGGTCGTGGCGGTCAGCGTGCCGGCGGCGCCGGTGGCTCCCAGCGTGCCGATGCTGTTGCTGGGGTTGGTCAGCGTATAGCTGCTCGCCGTGCCCACCAGCGTCCCAACGCTCAGCGGCCCGACGCTCTCGGTCACCGGCCCGTTCGCATCCAGCCGCAGCCGCGGCACTGTCGTCAGTGTCACCGGCCCGCCGATGTCGACGGTCGATGCGCTGACCACGGTCGTTCCGGGGTTGGTGGCGTCGTGGTAGCTGCCGATTTGCAGCTCGCCCGCCGTCACCGCGGCCAGCGCGAGGCTGCCGATCAGCAGGCCGGAGAATCCGCTGGTGCCGTCCAGGCTGACGGCGATCCCCGAGCGCGGCGCGATCTCCACCGTGCCACTCGCCCCGGCATTGATTGCCACGCCGCTCGCCGCGACGGTCAGCGAATCCGCGACCAGACCGATCGTGCCGTTCGACACCATCACCGAGCCGCCATTGACGAAGCTCAGCCCCTGGCTGGCGGCTTCCTCGATGAACGCTTCGGAACCGGCGGTGGACGGAGCAATCAACCCGGCGACGGTCAGCGGACTGCCGTCCACCAGGACGAAGTTGCCCTTGGTCAGGAAGGTATCCAGCGTGCCGATGGCGTTGGCGGTGCCGATCAGGTTCACCGCCGCGGCGGCGGACGCAGTGACGCTCGGCCCGTTCAGCACGGTCGCGACGATCGTGCCGTGGCCCTTGTCCTCGCTGATCGTTCCGGTGGCCAGCAGCGCAACGGTGCCGGAGGTCAGCACGCCCGCCGTGGTGGAATTGCCGATCCCGAGATTGCCGGCAACCGTGAGCCCCAGCGACGACAACGTGCCCGTGGTCACCGAGCCCAGCACCATGAGCGCCTGGCTGTCGGTGAGCGCGAAACTGCCGGGGGTAACGAAGCTCGCCAGCGTGCCGATGGCGTTGGCGGTGCCCATCAGGTTCACCGCGGCAGCCGAGGATCCCGCGACGGTCGGCCCGTTCAACACGGTCGCGATGATCGTGCCCATGCTCGGGTCTTCGCTGATCGTTCCGCTCGCGGTCAGCGCCACGGTGCCGGCGTTCAGCAGGCCCGCCGTGCCGGCATTGCCGATCGACAGGCTGCCCGCGGACGTCAGGCCCAGGGCCGCAGCGGTGCCGGCGGTCACGGTGCCCAACACGGCCAGCGCCGTGCCGTCGTTCAGCACGAAGCTGCCCGGGGTGAGGAAGCTCCCCAGCGTACCGATGGTGTTGCCGGTGCTGATCAGGTTCACCGCGGCAGCGGACGATCCCCCGACCGTCGGTCCGTTCAACACGGTCGCGATGATCGAGCCGTTGGTCGGGTCTTCGCTGATCGTTCCGCTCGCGGTCAGCGCCACGGTGCCGGCGTTCAGCAGGCCGACCGTGCCGGCATTGCCGAGCGACAGGCTGCCGGTCACCGTCAGGCCCAGGGCGGCAGCGGTGCCGGCGGTCACGGTGCCCAACACGGCCAGCGCCGTGCCGTCGTTCAGCACGAAGCTGCCGGGGGTGAGGAAGCTCGCCAGCGTACCGATGGCGTTGCCGGTACCCACCAGGTTCACCGCGGCAGCCGAGGACCCCGACGCTGTCGGACCGTTCAATACGGTCGCGATGATCGTGCCCTTGTTCGGATCTTCGCTGATCGTTCCGCTCGCGGTCAACGCAACGGTGCCGGCGTTCAGCACGCCCGCCGTGCCGCTGTTGCCGATCGCCAGACTGCCCCCGACTGTCAGCCCCAACGTGGCGGTGCTGCCGGCCGTCACCGTGCCGAGCACGTTCAGCGCCGTGCCATTGTTCAGGATGAAGTTGCCGCTCGCGCCGAACGACGCGAGCGTGCCGACCGCGTTGCTGGTGCCGGCCAATGCGACGCTGGCCGCGGTGCCGGTAAGCGTCGTGACCGTCAGGGCGACCGACCCGGGCTCGGTGATCGAGCCGGTGCCGTCGAGTTCCAGCGTCGCCGCGGTGGCGGTCCCGAGATTGACCGCAATGGGGATCGTAATGTTGCCCGCGGTAATGCTGCCGGTGGTGTAGTCGCCGATGCGCAGCAAGCCGGCGGAGCCGGTGTTGATGAGGCCCAGCAGCGTCTGGTCCACCAGCAGGCTGCCGGTGGCGCCGACACTGCCACCCAGGATGACAGCCGTGGCGCTGGTGAACGGCGCGATTTCCACCGTGCCGTTGGCCGCAACCAGGGTGTTGCCGGTGCCGGCTTCGGTGATGTTGTCCGACACCAGGGAGATGGTCGGATTGCTCGTCGCGGTCGCGCTCATCGTCGCGGCGGTGGAGGCGTTGCCGATTTGCAGCGTGCCGCCGCCTTCCGCCACCTCGAAGAACAGGTCGGTGCCGACATAGCTGCCGGTCAGCACCACTGGATCGCCCACGACCAGCGTCACGCCGCCTTTGTTGGCGCTGAGGCCGGTGACCGTGCCGATGTTGTTGGCCGTGCCGTTCAACCCGATGGCACCGCTCGAGGCTGTGGCATCGAACGTGGTGGCGATGATCGTGCCGGTGCCCGCCTCGGCTATCCCCAGGGCGGAGGTCAGGTCCACCGACCCGCCATTCAGCCAGGCCGTGCCGGTCATCCCGATGCCGCCGGCGCTGCTGGTCAGGCTCAGCGAACCCGTGGTGGCGAGCAGTGACCCGCCGCTGCCGATGCCGATGGTGCCGGCGTTGATCGTCACGTTGCCGCCGCTGACCGAGCCGACCGCCAGGATGCTGCCGGTGTCGTTCAACTGAAAATCGCCGGTGCTGACGACGAAACCGCCCAGCGTGCCGATGGTGTTGGTATTGCTCAGCAGGGCGGCCGTGGCGCCGGCGCTGCCGGTCAGGACCGTAGCGATGATCGACCCGTTCGGCTCGGTGATCCCGCCCGCGCCGCTCAGTGCCACCGTGCCGGCGTTCAGCACCGCGACCGTGCCGGTGGCGCCGATCGCCAGGGCGCCCGCCGTCGTGGTCAGGGATAGCGCCCCCGTGCCGCCATTGACCGTGCCCAGCACCGTCAACGCCTGGCCATTCGTCAGCGAGAGGCCGCCAGCCCCGGAATTCGTCGAACTCCCCAGGCCCGACACCATGTTGGTCTTGCCCAGCGCCGCCCCGCCGGAGGAGGTCAGGCTCAGCGTGCCGCCGGTGATGATCCCGCCGGTCTGGCTGATCGTTGAGGTGCCCGCCGTGAGGATGATCGTGTCGCCGGCCGCCGTCCCGCCCGTGACGTTCTGCGTCAGCGCCAGGCCGACGCCTTGCAGCGCCACGTTGGTGCTCGCCGTCACCCCGGCTGTGCTCGTCAGGCTGTTGGTGCCGTCGGTTACGCCGAAGCTGTCAACCTGAAGGGTGCTGCTGACGTCGTTGAGCGCGAAGCTGCCGTTCGAGGCGGTGCCGACCACCAGACCCGGCGTCGCGGTGCCGCTGCTGTTGCCGATCCGGTTGGTCGCCACGTTGAGCGTGACCGACTTCGCCGCCAGGGCCTCGACCCCCGAGGCAAAGATCGTCCCCGTGCTGGTCTGGGTGATGTTCCCCGCGGTTGACTGCAAACCAACCTGACCGGGCGTGGCACCCAGCGTCGTCGCACCGCCGTTGGCGTTGACCGGCTGGTTCAGCGTCAGGTCGCCACTGCTCGTGCTCAGGATGATGCTGCCGGTGCTGCCGGTCTTGCCGGCCACCGTGACCCCGGCCAACGCTCCGGATTGCGTACTCAAGGTGAAGAGGGATGAACTCGCGAGGCCGGTCGTGCCGTTCACCGAGACGCCAAGCTGCTGCGACGGCAATGCGCCGACCGACAGCGCGGCGCTGTTGAAATACGTGAACGTGCCGCTGCCGCCACTGCTCAGCCCGGTGATCGCACCGGCCGTGTTGGCCCCGGCCAGCATCACCGAACCGGCGGCAATCGCCCCCAACGTGCCGTTGTTGAAGGTCAGCGTCTTGCCGGTCGTCTGGGTGACGGTCCCGCCGGTCGCGTCGGCCACCAGCAGCAGCGCCGGGACATTGCTCGAGTTCAGATTGATCGACGTGGCGATGTTGATGTTGCTGCTCACCGACGGATCGCCGATTTGCAACATCCCCGCCACAACGGTGGTCAGGTCGGGATTCCGCAATCCCAGCGTCCCCGTCGAACTCACCGCACCCAACGCGATCGGGTCCGCCTTGGTCGCCGGCGTGAGCACGACCGTGCCGGTGCCGGCGTTGAGCTGCCCGCTGAGGCTCATCGAGTCGGCGACGACCACGATGTTGGCATTCTTGGTCTGGATATTGTTCGTATTGGTGAAGCCGCTGCCCGCCGCTACCGCGATGTCGATCTCGCCGCCGCCGCCGTCAACGGTACTGTTGACCGTCACGCTGCCTGACGTCGTCGTGGACAGGGCAATCGAGCCGCCACCGGTCTTTATGCCGTTCAGGCCGCCGGCGCTGCCGATGGTCAGCGCGTTGGAATCATTGCGGAACTGAAAATTGTTGCCGCTGCCATTCACCAGGGCCGCAAGCGTCGTCACGTCGTTCGCCGCCAGCAGGGTCACCGCGCCTGTCGCGGTTATCCCGAGATTGGCGACGGAAATCGCCCCGTTCGTGGCGTCCTGGCTCACTCCGGCGCCGGCCGTCAGGCTCAGCGTGGCGCCGGAATTGGTTGCGGAGATCGGCGCATCGATGATGATGTTGTTCGCCGCCTTCATCGTCAGCGTCGCGGCGGTGGTCCAGGCGAGCGTTGCTCCGGTATCGACCGTGATGTCGCCGTTCGCCGATCCGGTCGTGCCCTGGGTCGTCAGGACGACATCGGTCCCGCCGTTGAGCTGACCGTCGATGGTGGCGTTGCTGATCTGCGCCCCGGCCTTGTTCGGGGTGACCGTGAACGGATTAGCGGGGGGGTCGGTGACGTTGGTGTCCGTGCTTCCGTTCACCACGTCGAGGTTGAGCGGGTCGAGCAACCAGGTGCCGGCCGCGCCGTTCGGTGCGCTGGCGTTGATGGTCGCGCTGCTGCCGATGGCGAGCGACGGTCCCGAGGTCTCGATAAACCCGCCATCCCCGCCCTGCGGCCCGCCCTTGGCGGTAATCACCCCGTTCACCGTGGTAGTGCCGCCCGACAGCACGGTCACCCGCCCGCCATCGCCCTTCTTCGTGGCATTCGCCGCGATCGTCGCGCCCTTTTGCACGCTGACATTCGCCGCGGTCTGCGTCGCGGTGACGCTCGGCCCGCCGGCGGCCCGCTGCAACGTCGTGCCGATCGCCACCACGCCGCCGCCGGCCTGGCCGGACGCATTGATCCGCGCGCTGGATGCGACCGACACGTTGCCGGTGGCGTTGACCGCGATCGCACCGCCCATCGTGCCGGGCGCCGTGCCCGCCGCATCCAACTGCCCCACCACGGTGACCGAGCCGCCGACCGCGTTCAGCGTGACCGTGCCGGACTGGCTGCCGACGCTGTTCGCCCGGATCTTGCCGCCCGCGTTCACCAGCGACTGCACCAGCCCGTCCGCCACCGTCGCGGTCAACTGCACCGTGCCGCCATCCGCCACGATCAGCCCGCGGTTGGTCACCAGCGCCAGCGCCCCGTTCGGCGCCTGCACCACCTGCCCGGTGACGTCGATCGACAGCATGCCGTCGCCGTACAGGTCGAGCGTCGCCTTGGTCGCGCCGCCCGCCAGCACCACCGTCCCGAGCCGCGCCGTTATCACGCCCGAATTGACCACCTGCGGCGCCACCAGTGCCGCCAGCCCGGCCTGCTTGATGGTGATCTGGCCCTGGTTCACCACCACCGCGTTGGCGTGCGCCGCCTGGTCCAGCGCCAACTGCCCGCCATTGATGAACGCCTGCGTCGCCGCGTCGCCGCTCGCCGCCGCCGTCACCATCAGCCCGGCGGTGTTGACCTGCGAGCCCTTGTAGAAAATGACGCCCGACTGGTTCTCGATGATGATCTGGCCGTTGGCGTCGATCTTGCCGGCGATCTGCGACGGATCGCCTCCCACCACCCGGTTCAGCATGACCGCGCTGGGGCCCGGCTGAACGAACTGCACCTGCGCCTGGCTGCCGACACTGAAGCTCTGGTAGTCCGCCGCGCCGCGCTGCACCGTCTCGGTGACGGTCAGCTTGTTGCCGCTGGTGCTGGCCGAGACGCCGGGGCTGCGCGCAACGAAGCCGGTCGGCAAGGTATTCGGCGCCGGCTGCCCCGCCGCCGGCAGCGCCACCACCATCGTAACGGTGGCGCACAGCGCCGTGCTGACCAGCAGCGCCGCGCGCCGCCGTCGCACGACTCCCAGCAGCTTCACGTTCGCCCTGCGCCGCGGCTTAGCCATCGTCTCTTACCCCCGTCGTCCGTGCCGCCGTTGCGGCGGCCGGCGTGTCGTTCTCAGAAGTGACCCAGTACGTGCCAGTACAAGCCGATCCCGTTCAGGGCCCCGACATTGCCGGCCCCGCCCGTTGGATAAAGGTTGAACCGGTCCAGCGCCTCGAAATCCACCTCGGTGTAGCGCGTCACCTGCAAGCGCACGCCGCCGCCCGCCGAGTTGACCACGTGTCCAAGATCCGTCGACAGGTTCTGCCAGACCTCGCCCCAGTCGTAGAACAGGTAGAACTGCGTGGAGACCTCCGGCGACAGCCCCCACATCGACAGGTTCGTGCCGGTGTTGAATTGCAGCTCGACGGTTGCCGCCAGTGCCTTGTCGCCGGGGATCTGCCCGGAATAGTAGCCGCGGGTGTATTGCGAGCCGCCGAGGTAGAATTGTTCCGCCGGCGGCAGGATGTTGTCGCTCCATTGCCCGGCCAGCAATCCCATCAGGGCGACGCTGCTGCCTTCAAACGGCGTGAACAGCGTCTGCGTCCGGGAGACCTGGAAGTTCATCTTGAAGAAGTCGCTGCGCTCGCCCTGCCGCGCGGCGTACTGCGCCGTGCCGTTGGTTTCCGCGCCCAGGATCCGCAGGCCCTGCGACAGCCGCACCGACACCACATTGTTCGCCGGCCGAGGGGCGCCGAGCCACAGGTCCGACATCGCGTAGTCTTCGCCCAGCCGCAGCACGCGCAGCGAATCGTAGCTCGCGGTGGCCAGCGGCACCCCGTCGCGCACGTTGGATTCCAGCGCGTCGAACGAGGTATAGACGTTCAGCGTCTGCTGCCGCGACCGGATGACCGGGTAGGTCAGCACGACGCCCGCGACGTTGGTGGTGCCGTGGTAGTTCTCCTCGGCGAGCCCGCTGGTGCCGCCGCCCTCCGGCACCGCATTGCCGTGCCCGGCATACAGCCGCAGCTTCAGCCCCGAACCGCCGAGGAACATCTCTTCGGCGATCTGGCCGAAATTCTGGCTGTTGGGAAAGGTGTGATAGAAGGTGCCCTCGGTCTTCTCGCCCAGTTCGGTGAAGCTGTTGAAGTCCAGCACCCCGAGGCCCTCGATCGGACCGGTCTGCACGAACGCGCGGTTGTCGAAACTGGCCAGGCCGGACACCGCCTGGCGGCTCACCTGCGCAATGAGGTTGAGCGCCCCGGGATCGTCCGCCGAGGGCTGCAATATGGCGTGCAGCGTCACCCCGGGCACGTCCTGCGCCAGCAGCAGGTAGCGCTCCAAGGTGACCGAATCGATCGGCGTCACCTGGGTCAGCCGATTCAGGAAGCGCAGCACCTGCACGCCGGCCGGGCCGATGTCGCCATCCAGCTTGACGCTGGCGATCCGCCCCTCGGTGATGACGAAACGCAGGTGGGCGCCGGCGTCCAGGTTGGCGGAGACGGTGCTGAGCACATAGCCGGCGGACCGGTAGTATTGCAGGATCGCCTGCCGCGCCGCGTCGATCTTCGGCAGCGGCACCGCCGGACCGGTGAGGTCCTGGGTGAAGCGCGCGATGTCGGCGGTCGGGAAAGCGGTGACGCCGTCCACCGAGACGTCGGCAACCCGCACGGTGCGGTTGGGCACCTCGCCGCCGGGTGGCGGCAGGGCCGGCAACGCCGTGCCGGGCGCACTGGCCGGCGGCGCCGGCGGCAGCGCGCGCGGTATCGGCGAGCCTTCCGGCACCTGGCGCAGGTTCGCCGGGGCTTGCGCCATCGCGGGCGCCGCCACGCAGGCTACGCCCAACACCATACTGACTGTCGCGATGCGTCGCACCCAGGCCGGTGCGTTGCGCCCAGCATCCGCCAACCGCCGGCCGGACAGCCGGGCTTCCCCCCAAAACTGCACCATTCCGCCCCTGCTCTGCGCGATCCGCGACCGCCATCTGGGACAGCTATCCCGAGTCATTCCGAATACGTCAATAGTCAAAGCTGAATATGCCACCCGGATGCGGCCGGGGAAAGAACAATCTCGCCGCCTGAGCGACACGCCGCCGTCGCATGTTTTTAAATCGAGACCGGACCGAAGTCGCTACGGTTGACTCGTCGCGGCATCGGCGTCCAGTGGAGACCGGTTTCGCAGGGAGGTGTCGAATGCCTGAATGGGAAAAGCGTCGCGTCGGCAGAACGGACCTGGCGGTGACATGTCTCGGCCTGGGCACCGCCACGATGGGCGGCAGCCGCATTCCGGTCACGCGCGAGGCAAGCGAGGCGATGGTGCGCGCCGCGTGGGATGCCGGCGTGCGCTATGTCGATACCGCACCGTTCTACGGCGTCGGCGCGGCCGAACGCCGGGTTGGCGATGCGCTGCGTGATCAACCGCGCGACGCATGGGTGATGTCCACCAAGGTGGGGCGGCTGTTGCAGCCGCAGCGCCGGCCGCGGGCTGCCACCGACGGCAGGCTGGCGCCGATGCCGTTCGAAGTGGCGTACGACTACACCTATGACGGCATCATGCGATCGGTGGAGGATTCCTACCAGCGCCTCGGCTTGGCGAAGCTCGATATCCTGTTCGTGCATGACATCGGCGTTTATCAGCATGGCGCCGAGGGCAACCCGCCGCACATGCGCGCGCTGCGCGACAGCGGCTATCGCGCGTTGCAGGCACTCAAGGCCGACGGCACGGCGAGCGCGATCGGCATTGGCGTGAACGAGAAGGCGGTGCTGATCGAGGCGTTGGGCTTCGCCGACTGGGACGTGTTCCTGCTGGCCGGGCGCTACACGCTGCTGGAGCAGGATCCGGTGGACGATCTGCTGCCGATGTGCGTGACGCGGGGGACGTCGATCGTGGTCGGTGGGCCGCTGAACTCCGGCATCCTGGCCGGGCGCGAGACGTGGAACTACGCCGCCGCGCCGCCGCAGGTGGTCGAGCGGGTGAAGCGAATCGAGGCAGTGTGCGATGCGCACAAGGTGCCGCTGGCGGCCGCCGCGCTGCAATTCCCGCTGGCGCATCCGGCGGTCTGCGCGATCATTCCGGGGCCGCGCAATGCGGCGGAATTCGCGGCGAATGTGAAGCTGCTGGAGATGAAGCTTCCGCCGGGCTTGTGGGGTGATCTGCGCACGGCAGGGCTGCTGCATCCCGAGGCGCCGACGCCATGATCGTCCACCTCTCCCGCTGCGCGGGAGAGGTGGACTCTCACCCCTTCACCGCCCCCAGCGCCAGGCCGCGCACCAGATGGCGCTGCAACAGCATCATGAACACCACGATCGGCAGCATGATGCCGACCGCGGCGGCGGCGGACAGCGACCAGTAGTTGATGTCCTCCCCGCCATATTCGGCAATCGCCACCGGCAGGGTCTTGGTGTCGGGCCCGGTCAGCACCAGCGCGAACAGGAACTCGTTGTAGGCCAGCAGCAGGCTGAACAGCGCGGTCACCCACAGGCCGGGCCGCACCACCGGCAGCGCGACGCGGGTGAACACCTGCCAGGCGTTGCAACCGTCGATCGCCGCGGCCTCGTACAGCTCGTGCGGGACATCGAGGAAGAAGCTGCGCATCAACCAGATGGTGAATGGCTGGTTGATCGCCACCAGCGCGAGGATCATCGCCGCATAGGTGTTGATCAGACCCAGCGTCTGCGCCAGCACGAAGAATGGGATCGCCAGCAGGATGTGCGGGAACATGCGCATCGACAGCAGCGCGAACAGCAGCCCGCGCGAGGCGCCGCTGGACAGCCGCGACAGCCCGTAGGCGGCCATGGTGCCGACCGAGACTGAGCTCACGACGGTGCCGGCCGAGATCACCGCGCTGTTGATCAGGAACCGCCAGAAACCCTTGTCCACCCAGATCTGCTCGTGGAATTCCCAGGTCGGCGTGAAGAACAGCCGCGGCGGTATCGCGAAGGCATCGACCGGTTGCTTGAAGGAGGTCAGCACGCCCCAGATCACCGGCGTCAGGTTCACCGCGGTGAAGCCGCACAGCAGCAGGAACAGCGGCAGTTGGCGGCTCAGGTTGCGGCGCATCAGAAGGCGCCTCGATCGCGCCGGTACACGATGCGGATCATCAGCGCGGTCGATGCGGCGACGACCAGCAAGGTCAGCACGCCGAGCGCCGAAGCCTTGCCCACCTGCAACAGACGAAAGGCCAGCGCGTAGGTGTACAGCGTGATCGTCTCGGTCGCGGTGCCCGGCCCGCCGCCGGTGAGCACGTAGATCGTGTCGAAAAACCGGAACGCATCCATCAGCCGGATCGCCAGGACGAAAACGATCAGGGCGCGGATCGAGGGCAGCATGATGCGGAACAGCAGCGTCCACGGGCCGGCACCGTCGATCTGCGCCGCCTCGATCTGGCTGTGGTCAACGGTGTTGAGGCCGGCATACAGCACCAGGATCATGAATGGGGTAAACTGCCAGGCATCCGCCAGCACGACGGTGGCACGCGCCCAGGACGGATTGCCGAGGAAGTCGGGTGGAAATACCCCAAGTCCGATCAGCACGCCGGACACCAGCCCCCAACGGCCGATGAAGATCCAACGCAGGAACAGCGCCGCCACCACCGGGGTGACGATACTCGGCAGGAACAACAGCAGATTCAACACGCGGGTGCCAAAGGTCAGGTGATACAGCCCGTAGGCGATCAGCAGGCCGAGGCAGAACTCCAGGCCCACCGCGGAGAACACGATCATCACGGTGCGCTCGAGCGACCCCCAGAACCGTTCGTCCGCCAGCAGCGTGGCGTAGTTGCCCAGGCCGACGAAGTCGTGTGCGCCGTTACCGAGATCGTAGTTGAACAGGCTCAGGTAGATCGCGTAGGCGAGCGGATAGAGCATGACCGCGCCGAGCACGGTGGCACTTGGCAGCAGAAACAGCCACCAGCTTCGCCGCGGATAAAACAACCTCTCCCGCTTGCGGGAGAGGTCAAGGCGCGGGAGCGCCGAGGGTGAGGGTGCCGCGGCCCGCACCGAATCTGCTGCGTGCCGTACGAAAGGTTGGCCATGGGGCGCCGCGGCACCCTCACCCGCCGCTGCGCGGCGACCTCTCCCACGATGTGGGAGAGGTTTAGTAATATCCGTGCCCCTTGAGGAACGCCTCGGTCTCGCCGGCGGCGGCATCGAGTGACGGCTTCACCGCCATTTCCCCAGTGATCGCCTGCAAGATACGGCGGGTGATGAACTCGCCGACCGAGTAGAACTCGGGCAGCGCCGGGAACGGCAGCATCGTGGGAAGCGACGCGAGCGAAGCCGGATAGTAGCGGTTGGCCGCTTTCAGTTCAGGATCGTCCAGCACCGACTGGCGCGGCGGCACCATCAGCGGCGCGACGGTGCGCATGTTCGCCTGGTTGGCCGACGTGGCAATGATGCGGAACAAGACGTCCGGATCCTGCTTGCTGAATGCCGAAATGCCGTAGCCGTCGGAACCGCCACGCGCGTGCCCGTCCGGCGCCGGTACCCAGTCGATCTTGCCGACGACGCGAGACTTGTTCGGATCATCCATCGCCTTGGCGCGCGTCGCCCATTGCAGTCCCATCGTCGCGGTGTCCTGCTGCAATGCGATCGTGCATTCGTCATTGGCGGCGGCGGTGAAGCCCTGCTGGGCGTATTGCGTGACCTCCTTCATCGCCTCGATGGCCTGCACGCCCCGCGGATCGTTGAAGATCGGATGCCATTTGTCATCGAACCAGCCGTCGCCGATGGTGTTGATGTACCAGTGCGCCTCGTTCAACCCGGCATCCACCGGTTTGAGGCAACTGATGGTGCCCGCCCGCAGCGGCGAATTGAAGGATTTCGCCAGGGCGCGATACTCGGCCATGGTCTTTGGCGGCGGCTTGCCCGCCTGGTCGAACAGGTCCTTGCGGTAAAACAACAGCATCACATTCGACGTGTGCGGCATCAGATAGAGCTTGCCATTATAGCTCAGACTCTTCAGCACCGACGGGGGAAAATCGTCGAGCGCGAACTCGGATTTGTATTTCGCCCACAGATCGTCGAGCGGCCGCAGCCAGCCATTCTTCGCAAATGTCAGGAAGGTCGAATCGTTGGCATAGGCGATGTCGATCGTGTCGGCCTTGGAGGAGAACGCAATGGTGATCAGTTCCAGCGCCTTGTCGAACGGCATGAGCTGGGTGTTCACGGCGACACCGGGCAGCGCCGTCCGCATCTTCTCGGCATAAAATTCCAGCGCAGGGAAGCGATGGCTGACCATCTGGATCGTTCCGGCACCGCGCGCGGCACGTCCCACGATCGCCGGCGCCACCATCGCCGTCTGCAGCACGCGCCGTCTGCTCCATTTGAAGCTTGTCATGGTCTTTCCCCCCATATCGCGATTGCGCGCAGTCTAGGCGGCGTGGACAGACGGTTGTCAATCGCGCAGGCTGCGTATCGTGTGTGGCGTCAGCAGGGGAGCAAGACGATGCCGGAAGTCTATGTACACGCCGTCGAGGGACGGTCGAAGGATCAAAAGCGGGCGCTGATCAAGGACATCACCGACGCGGTGGTGAAGAATTTCGGCGTCGGGGCCGACGCGGTGCTGGTCGAAATCATCGAATCGTCACGCGACAACAAGGCGAAGGGCGGCGTGCTGTTCAGCGAACGGTCATAGCGAGCGCTTTAGCGACCGCCGCTCCGGCGGCAGGCGCCGGCCACGGGCGTTGTCATTTCTATATAGGAACGACGAAGCAAGCCGCCACCTGGGAAGGGGTGGCGGAACACGGGCAACGGTCGGTTTGACGCGGAGCACCTGCCCTACCGGCCGTGCGGCGACATGCAACCCGGCCCACTGCTCAGGGCCTACGCCTTGAACAGCGACAACAGCCCTTGCAGCAATTGCGTCGGCGTCGGCGGGCAGCCGCGGATGACCACATCGACCGGCACCACGGCGGACACGCCGCCCACCACGGCGTAGCTGTCGGCGAACACGTGCCCGTCGGCCGCGCAGTCGCCGACGGCGACCACCCATTTCGGATCGGGCGTGGCGCGCCAGGTGCGCTCCAATGCCTCGCGCATGTTCTTCGTCACCGGCCCGGTGACCAGCAGCACGTCGGCATGCCGGGGCGAGGCGACGAAGTGCAGGCCGAACCGCTCCAGGTCGTAGAAGGCGTTGTTCAGGGCATGGATTTCCAGCTCGCACCCGTTGCATGAGCCGGCATCCACCGCGCGGATCGACAGGCTGCGACCAAGCTTGCGCCGCGCCGCCTGGTCCAGCGTCGCGGCGAGCGCGGCAAGTTCCAGGTCTTCGGGCGGCTTGGGCTCGGTGAGCGGCCTGCGCAGCCCTTGCAGGAGGTGTTTCAGCATGGGCTGTCACCGCAGCGTAGTGCGGGAGGCGCAGAGACTCCCTCCCCCCTTGAGGGGGAGGGGTGGGGAGAGGGGTTCGTACCGCAGCAGCCGTGCGGTTGGTTCCCCTCTCCCCAGCCCTCCCCCACAAGGGGGGAGGGAGTCTCTTTCTCCGTCCCTTCCGCCATCACAGATCGTGCCCCGAATACGAACAATTGAAGCTCTTGTTGCACAGTGGGAAGTCGGCGACGATGTTGCCTTCGATCGCCACTTCCAGCAGCGGCCATTGGAACCACGACGCGTCGCGCAAATGGCAGCGATCGACGCAGCCGCCGGCGACGCGCAGCCATACCAGCACGTCACCGCGGAACGCTTCGACCAGCGCCATGCCCTCGCCGGGTTCGAGCGGTGCGTCCTCGACCGACGCCCGCACCGCGCCGGCCGGCAGCGCTTCCAGCAGTTGTTCCAACATTGCCAGGCTCTGTTCTATTTCGCGGATGCGGATCCAGGCGCGGGCGTTGACATCGCCCTCGCGCAGCACCGGCACGTCGAACTTCAGCCTGTCGTAGGGCGGATAGCCCGGCGCCCGGCGCGCATCGAAATCGCGACCGGAGGCGCGGCCGACATAACCGCCGGCACCGAACCGCAATGCGAGTTCGGGGCGCAGAATGCCGGTGCCGACCGTGCGATCCTGCAAAGACGCCGTGCCGTCGTATAGCGCCACCAGCGGGGCAAAGCGCGCGCGCACTTCCACGACCAGCGCACCGATCTGCGCCACACCGTCGGCACTCAGGTCGGCCGCGACGCCGCCCGGCACGATACGATCCATCATCAGCCGATGACCGAAGCAGGCGGCGGCGCAACGCAACACGCGCTCGCGCAGCACGCCGCAATGCGCCAGCATGATGCTGAATGACGCGTCGTTGCAGATCGCGCCGAAATCGCCGAGATGGTTGGCGATGCGCTCCAGCTCCGCCATCACGCCGCGCAACGCGACACCGCGCGGGGGAACGACGATGCCCAGCGCCGCCTCCACCGCAAGTGAGAAGGCGAAGGCGTAAGCGACAGTGGAATCGCCCGATGTGCGGCCGGCGAGGCGCAAGGCGCGCGGGATCGGTGCGCCGTGCAACAGGGCATCGATTCCCTTGTGCACGTAGCCCAGGCGCTGTTCCAGCCGCACCACGGTCTCGCCGTCGCAGGTGAAACGGAAGTGGCCCGGCTCGATAATGCCGGCATGCACCGGGCCGACCGGAATCTGGTGCAGACTGTCGCCTTCCACCGGCAGGAAATCATAGGCCGGTGGTGGCGCGTCGCCCCAGCGCCCGTGGTCGAGCCAGGGTCGCGTGTCGAGCGAGCCGACCGGATCGAGGCCAATCAGGTCTCGCATCGCGCGTTCCAGGCGGATCGCCGGCGCATGCACGCAGCCAACCGACGGATAGCGGTTGTCGGCGCATTCCAGGCTGAGCACGACGACCGTTGGCGCAGTCTCTTGCAGCACCGCCATGTGCACGCGGCCGGTTTCGCCCCAAACGCTCAGCAGCGTCAGTTGGCCGGCAGAGAGCAAGTCGGCGGCATCCTGCCAGGCTTGCGCATCGACCACGACGCACGGAAACGGGTGATGCCCTTCGATCCACTGTCCGCCGGCGAGGATTGCATCGAGTGCCATCGGTTCAGCCCAACATCGCCGCGACGTGCTGGAACCAGGCGACCAGCGGGCCGGGCAGCCAGATGCCGGCGATCAGCACCAGCACAAGATGCGCGAAGATCGGCACGTACGACGCCTTCACCGGCCCGGTCGGTCCGCGCGGCGCGCCGAACGCCACCGAGGTCAGGCGCAACAGTAACGCGCCGAACGAGATCAGAATTCCGAAGACAACCAGCATGGCGAGCAGCGGCTCGCGGGCGAAGGTCGAGCTGATGACGAGGAACTCACTGGTAAACACACCGAACGGTGGCAGGCCGGCGATCGCCGCGACGCCGGCGACCAGCGTCCAGCCGAGCACCGGATGGGATTCGGTCAGGCCGCCCATGTCGGCGATGCGCTGCGTGCCTTTCACCTGCGCGACATGGCCCACCGCGAAGAAGATCGCGGATTTCGTCAGGCTGTGCATGGTCATTTGCAACAGGCCGGCGAAGTTGCCGAGCGGTCCCGCCATGCCGAAGGAGAACACGATGATGCCCATGTGCTCGATCGAGGAATAGGCGAACATGCGCTTGATGTCGCGCCGGCGATACAACATGAAGCCGGCGAAGATCAGCGACAGCAGACCGAGGCCGATCATCAGCGGGCCGGGCGCGATGGCGGCGGGGTTGGCCGCCAGCAGGATCTTGAAGCGTAGCAGCGCGTAGAGCGCGACGTTCAGCAGCAGGCCAGACAGTACTGCGGAGATCGGTGTCGGGCCCTCGGCGTGGGCGTCGGGCAGCCAGGCGTGCATCGGCGCCAGGCCGACTTTCGTGCCGTAGCCCAACAGCAGGAAGATGAAGGCGATGTTGAGCAAGGCTGGGTCGAAGGCGTGGGCGCTGACGCGGAGGTTGGTCCAGACCATGGCGTCCATGCCCTCGCCGATCACCGGGCGGGCGGCAAGATACACCAGGATGGTGCCGAACAGCGCGAGCGCGATGCCGACGCTGCCGAGGATGAAGTATTTCCAGGCGGCTTCGATGGCTTCGTGGGTGCGGTAGATGCCGACCATGACGACGGTGGTCAGGGTGGCGAGTTCGACGGCCACCCACATCAGGCCGATATTGTTGGCGATCAGCGCCAGGTTCATGCCGAACAGCATGAGCTGGAACATGGCGTGGTAGAACCGCAGATAGCGCGCCGTCAGGCGGCCGGTTTCCAGTTCGTGCGCAATGTAGCTGGCGCTGAACGCGCTGGTCGTGAAGCCGACGAAGGTGTTGAGCAAGATGAAGACGATGTTGAGGTCGTCGATCAGGAGGTACTGGTTGGAGGCTGGGCGGTCGAACAGCAGGCTGATCGCGAACAGCAGCGAGATCAGGCTGGCTAACATGTTGAGCCGCGCGGAGATGCGGTAGCCGGGGATCGCGGCAAGCAGCGCCGCCGCGGCCAGCGGGACCAGAACGACGCCGAGTTCGTTCATAGTACACCTCGACCACGAAGTGGGAGAGGTCGAGGCGCAGAGCGCCGAGGGTGAGGGTGCTGCGGCCGCACGCCGCCATAGAAGTCGACGGTGCGTCGGGCGGGACCCTCACCCGGCGCTTCGCGCCGACCTCTCCCACTTCGCGGGCGAGGTTTTGTCATTGCCTGTCCCCCCGGAACCGGTCCAGCGCTTGCAGGTCCACCGTGTCGAAGCGCTCGCGGATGCGGAACAGGAAGATCCCGATGACGATGAACGCGATCAGGATGGAGAACGCGACGCTGATCTCCACCACCAGCGGCATGCCCTGCGCGCCGGCCGCGGCCAGGTTCACGCCGTTCTCCAGCGACAGGAACCCGACCACCTGGCTCACCGCGTTGCGCCGCGTCACCATGATGAGCAAGCCGATCAGCACCACCGACAAGGCCAGCGCGATGTCCTCGCGCGCGACGGGGTCGGCGTGGGTGGTAACCGGCAGCATCACCTCCAGCGACAGCGCCACCAGGCCGATGCCGGCCAGCATGGTAACGCCGATGCCCACCACCGTCTCGATCTCGCGATGGATGCCGAGGCGGAACACGATGCGGCGCAGCGCCCATGGTATCAGCATCGCCTTGAAGCCGAGCGCGATCGCCGCGGTAATAAAGAGATGCGGCGCGTGCTGGATATGCGCCTGCCACGCCACCGCGCAGGCCAGCACCAAGGCGTGCAGTGCCAGCACGTGCAGCAGCGCGTACAGCCGGTCCTGGTACAGCATCATGAAACTGACCAGCACCAACCCTCCGGCCAGCATATGCGCGACGTCGAAATCCAGGCCGGGCATCACATCCCCCGCGACACGAACAGCAGCAGCACGCCGAGCAATCCCAGCATGAGTGCCGCGCCGAGGAAGTTCGGCACGCGGAACACGCGCATCTTGGCGATCGACATCTCGAACACGCCCAGCAACACACCGGCGACCGCAAGTTTCGCCAGCCAGGTGACGAGACCGATCGCGTAGCCATGCTCCAGCCCGAACGGCACGAAGATGCAGGCGATGGCCGAGACGTACAGCAGCAATTTCAGCGACGCGGCGAGGTCGATCATCGCCAGGTGGCGGCCGGAATACTCCAGCACCATCGCCTCGTGCACCATGGTCAGTTCCAGGTGTGTCGCGGGGTTGTCCACCGGGATGCGCGCGTTTTCCGCCAGCGCGACGATGACGAACGCCACCAGCGCCAGCGCCAGCGACACGCGCAGCCCGACCAGCGACGACGCCATGAACGCCGCGATAGTGGAGAGCTGCGTCGAGCCGGCGATGATGGCGACGGACAGCACGATCATCAGCATCGCCGGTTCGGCGAGCGAGGCGATCATCACCTCGCGCGAGGACCCGATGCCGCCGAAGCTGGTGCCGATATCCATCGCCGCCAGCGCCTGCATGAAGCGCGCGCTGCCGAGCAAGGCGATGATGGCGATCAGGTCGCCGGACCAGGAGAAGATCAGGCCGGTGTGGAAGGTCGGCACCAGCGCGGCGGCGACCCAGGTGACGGCGAAGATCATGTAGGGCGCGACGCGGAACAGCCACGACGCGTTGTCCGCCAGCACGACCTCCTTGGAGAGCAGGCGGCGGAGGTCGCGATAGGGCTGGATCAGCGGAGGGCCGCGGCGGCGTTGCAGGCGGGCTTTCACTTTGCGGACGAGGCCGGTCAGCAGCGGCGCCAGCAGCAGTACCAGCGCCATCTGCAAGGCCTGGATGAGGAGGTCGCGGATCATCGGAAAGCGCGGGGGAGAAGGTTAGCGAGACTCCCTCCCCCCTTGAGGGGGAGGGAGCCTTATCGCCCAGCCCACCCCCTGCAATGCGCGTCACTGCCATAGCGCGAGCGCCAGCAGCAGCAGCACCAGGGCGGCGAAGACGAAGCCCAGGTAGCGGCGGATGGTGAGGAACTGTAGATGGTTCAGCACGTCGGCGGCCCGGGTCACGCCGCCGGCGATCGGCGCATAGAGCGAGTCCCACACCGGATCGTGGATCGTCTTGACGATGCGGGCCGGCGCCATGTCGCCCGGGGGCGGCATCGTCACGGTCTCACGGGCGCGGAACACCAGCGTGCCGAAGACGCGGCGGATCGGTTGGGCGAAGCTGCCGGCGGTGTATTGCGTCGCCGGGCTGGGATCGGGAAAGCCGCAATCCCACGCCGGCCCGCGGCGCAACGC
>Ga0181521_10001809_pt1 | contig 26170 bp, 27 predicted proteins | sample PEATcosm2014_Bin_32_FD_119764 | JGI IMG/M metagenome (GOLD analysis project Ga0181521, IMG submission 119764) | Peatland microbial communities from MTU Mesocosm Facility, Houghton, MI, USA - PEATcosm2014_Bin02_60_metaG | ecosystem: Environmental > Terrestrial > Soil > Wetlands > Peat | place...
CGGATACCGAGCTCCAGGTCGGTGGCGGTAAGGACGATCCGGTCCCCGACAGCTTCAATCAGGACGTTCGAAAGGATTGGAATGGTGGTCTTTTTCTCCACCACACCTTGTGACAAGCTGAGCTCGCGCACCAAATCGGCCTTGCTTACGGTAAACTCCATACGGCCTCAACTCCTATCTACTGATTGTGTATTTAAGATGAGCACTATAAGAACCGCATTCATAGGGCCTGTGCAAATGTTGAAGGCAACCTAAATTATACTAAATTCAGCTACTTTTGGCCACTCGAAGTTGCGGAAATGGGGTAGCGAATGGCTTCAAAACCGGCGGCCGGAGGTGGATTTGCACAGTTTTGCTCAGGGCCTGGAACATGGCTCTGTTGAAAACGAAACAAGTTCATTGTAATGAGTCCATTAGGCTGTGGAGTAACCTGTTTAATTCCGGATCATTGTGACGTGATTTCTCTATTTTGTTTATGGAGTGGATGACGGTGGTGTGGTGTTTGCCGCCGAAAGCCCGTCCGATTTCCGGTAGAGATGCGTCTGTGAGCTCCTTGACCAGGTACATGGCGACCTGCCGCGGGTAAACTACTTTTTTGGTATTGCTTTTTTCCTTGAGCTGTAATTGCTTGATTTGAAAGCGCTCGGCGACCGCTTTCTGGATGGAATCGATAGTCACCCGGCGATCCTGCACGTGCACCAGGTGCTTGAGAACCTGCTGCGCCATCTGAAGATGGATCGATGTCCCGGTCAATGACGAATAGGCGATCAGTTTTACCAGCGCACCTTCCAGTTCGCGCACATTGGACTTCGTCTTGGAAGCCATAAACGATCGGACATCGTCCGGCAGGCGGATGCCTTCCGCTTCGGCTTTCTTGTCGAGAATGGCCATCTTGGTTTCCAGATCGGGCGGCTGAATGTCGGCCAGCAATCCCCATTCGAAGCGCGATCGCAGGCGTTCTACCAGACCAGGGATTTCCTTGGGAGGAGAGTCACTGGAGATTACGATCTGCTTCTGATGGTCGTGGAGCTCGTTGAATGTATGGAAGAACTCTTCCTGGGTTCGTTCCTTCGACCCCAGAACGTGGATGTCGTCGATGAGCAGAACGTCGGCTTCGCGGTAGCGATGATGGAACTGCTGCATTCTATCGGTGCGGATGCAAGTGATCATCTCGTTCATGAAGCGTTCGCTGGAGGTATAGATGATCCGCATGGAGGCGTGTTTATCCATCAGTTCGCGGCCAATCGCGTGCATAAGGTGGGTCTTGCCCATGCCGACCCCACCGTAAAGGAACAAAGGGTTGTAGCTCCGCGATGGGTTCGTTGCTACAGATCGGGCAGCGGCGTGTGCGAACTGATTGCAGGCGCCGACGACAAACGAATCGAAAGTAAATTTCGGATTCAGAGTGGCGACACCACTATCGGGATCGGCGTTCTCCACGGTGGCAATGGACTGCTCCTCAACGTTGCGGATTAGTACGGGTTCGTATGCTACCTGCCGGACAGGCAGGTTCAGTTCCTCGATAGCGGCCTTTATTATGAGGGTGTACTCACGCTCCAGCCAGGCACGCGTGCCTCTGTCTGGTACCGAGACGAAAAGTGTATCTCCGGACACCTCGAGGAACGAAGTACCGCTGAGCCAGTTGTCATAGCTCTCTTCGCTGACCTTTTTTCGCAGGTGTTCCCGGATTTGATCCCAATGATTCATCAGTTTTTAGACACCACATGCGCTAGATTTCCACAGCCTTTTCAACAGCCCTATGGGGTGATTGCTGAACCGAGTAGAGCAGAATTGTCTGCGGGAATCGCCTTACCCGCTTGCGGTCGTTCAAGATCTTCCGTTTGCGCGACCGGAATTCAGCATAGCACAACGAAATCGCTTTCCAGAAAATTTATAACACGTTTCAGATCAATGACATCTCAACAACGTTTGACACTGGTATTGTTTCTGGGTGAGAATGGAAACTTCCCCCGGGCGGGAGTAACTCAGCTGGTAGAGTGCGACCTTGCCAAGGTCGATGTCGCGGGTTCGAATCCCGTCTCCCGCTCCAACTCCTCCTTCGAATCCTGAAAGCGATACGCTACCATTGTCTTACCCCAATGATATGCCGACGTAGCGCCGCCACGAGCCTGCTGCTTGTGCTTTTTAGCACGGCTTGCGGCCACAGCCCCGCCTCGCACAGGCTTTCCATCGCCGCCGCGGCCGACCTGCAATTTGCCCTTGCCGACGGCGTCCGGCAGTTCCATCGGCAGCATCCGCAGACCGATCTTGCCATCAACTACGGGTCCTCCGGGAATTTCTACGCCCAAATCCGCAACGGCGCGCCCTTCGATGTCTTTCTCTCGGCGGACATTCGGTATCCGCGCAACCTGACGCAGGACGGGGTGGCCGCCGGATCCGTATTCAGCTACGCGACGGGGAAGATCGTGGTCTGGGTGCCGGCGTCCTCAAGACTCGACCCCGCTACTGCTGTACGCGACGCTGCAGTCCGCCGCATCGCCATAGCCAACCCACAGCACGCGCCTTACGGCCGCGCCGCGGAAGCCGCGCTGCACAGCATGGGCGTCTACGAAAGCGTCGCGAACAAACTTGTCTTGGGCGAAAATATCTCACAGACACTGCAGTTCGTCCAGACTGGCGCGGCCGACGTCGGCATCGTGGCGCTCTCGCTGGCCCTGGCTCCCAACCTGCGCGGCCAGGGGCGATACTGGGAAGTTCCCGTGAGTGCGTACCCGAAAATCGAACAAGGCGGGGTCATTCTGAAGGACTCGCCGGCGGCCCGCGAATTCCGCGACTGGCTGCTCTCGCCATCCGGCCGCGCGCTGCTCCAACAGTACGGCTTCTCCCCGCCGGGCGACTGACATGGACTGGCAAGCGATCTGGCTGAGCGTTCGGCTCTCCGTCTGCACTACCGCGATCCTGCTCATTGTTGGCGTTCCGCTAGCCGCCTGGGTGGCGTTTTCGCACCGGCGCTGGAAATTCCTGGTGGAAGCGGTGGTGGCGCTGCCGCTGGTGCTGCCGCCCACGGTGCTCGGCTTCTACATTCTGCTGGCCATCGGGCCGCGCAGTCCGCTGGGCGCGCTCTATGGGAAGCTCACCGGCGGGATGCTGCCATTCTCGTTTCAGGGGCTGCTGCTGGCCTCGGTGCTCTATAGCCTGCCGTTCACCGTGCAGCCGGTGGCGGCATCGTTCGCCGCAGTGGATCGCGGACTGATCGAGGCCTCCTGGTGCCTCGGCGTCTCGCGCTTAGCCACGTTTCGACGCGTGGTAGTGCCGCTAGCGCGGCGCGGCATCGCCGCCGGTGCAATCCTCAGTTTCGCGCACACCATGGGCGAATTCGGCGTCGTCCTGATGGTGGGAGGGAATATCGCCGGAGTCACGCGCACCGTTTCCATCTCGATTTACGACCAGGTGCAGGCGCTGGATTATGCCGCCGCTACGGAGACGTCGCTCTTCCTGCTGGGGCTTTCGTTTATCGTGCTGGCGCTCACGTATTCGTTCCAGCGGCGGGGTTGGACCGTATGGCCGATGAGCTAAGCTGCGCGTGCCACGCGCGACTGCCGTCGGGCTTCGAGCTCGACGCCGAGTTCCGGCTGCCTCTCGACCGCGCTCCCATCACAGTCCTGTTCGGTCCCTCGGGCGCGGGTAAAACGACGCTGCTGCGCATGCTCGCCGGCCTCGATGACCCCGAAAAAGGCGCGATAGCTTTCCGCGATCGGACGTGGTTCGATTCCGCAAGCGGCGTCTCGCTCGCGCCGCAGGAGCGCCGCGCAGGATACGTCGCGCAGGACTTCGCTCTATTTCCGCACCTCGACGTCTTCCACAACATCTTCTACGCGGCCCGGACCGCCAAACGCCGCGAGCTTATCAAGGCGTTTGGGTTGGAAGAACTCGCTTGCCGTTACCCGCGCGAGCTGTCGAGCGGCCAGCGCCAGCGCGTTGCATTGGCGCGTGCTCTTGCGGCGGAGCCCGTGATCCTGCTTCTCGACGAGCCGCTCTCGGCTCTCGACGCCGCCGCGCGGGCGCGAACCCGCCAGCAACTGCGCAATCGTCTCCTGGCGAGCGGCGTTAGCTGCATCCTAGTCACACACGACCGCATGGAGGCCGCGGCGCTGGGAGATTGGATCGCGGTCATCGCCGGCGGACGCGTACGCCAATGCGGGCCGGTGCAGGACGTGTTTCAGCACCCCGCGGATGCCGACGTGGCGGAATCGCTCGCGGTGGAAAACGTGCTGCCGGCGCAGATCGTGGGCCGCCACGCAGGGTTGGTGGATCTGCGGACGGGCAGCGCGCTACTACAAGCAGTCGATTCGAGCGAGGCAGGCGTGGTAGTAGTGTGCATTCGCGCCGAGGACGTGGCCATCGCGCGCGACTCCCCTCAAACATCGAGCGTGCGCAATCGCCTGGCGGGCTGCGTGAACTCCGTAACGGTCGAAGGTCCCCTGGCGCGCATCGAGCTCGATTGCGGATTTCCGCTGGTCGCGATGATCACCGCGCAATCGGCCCAGGAACTGACATTGAAGCCCGGCGATCAGGTATGCGCCATCGTGAAAACCACCGCAGTGCACGTGGCGGCCCGGTCTGGAGGCGTCAGTGACTAAAACCAACGCCGCCCGCCTGCTGGATAGCGCGGGCATCCACTACGAGTTGCGCGAATACCCGGTGGACGAGACCGACTTGAGCGCGCCGCACGTCGCCGCGGTGATCGGAATGCCGCCGGAGCAGGTTTTCAAGACGCTGGTAGCGCGCGGCGACCGCACGGGCGTGCTGCTGGCCTCGATTCCCGCCAATACCGAGCTCGACCTGAAGGCGGTGGCCGCGGCCAGCGGGAACAAAAAGGTCGATCTCGTGGCAGTGAAGGAAGTGCTGCCGCTCACCGGCTATATTCGCGGAGGCGTCTCGCCGGTGGGCACGCGCAAACCGTACCCTGTATATCTCGACGAGACCGCCGATTTGTGGGATGTGATTTCGGTGAGCGCCGGCGCGCGCGGCTGCCAGATGCTGCTCGCGCCCGGCGACCTGGCGCGCGCCGTCGACGCTCAGCGGTGCGCCATCGCAATTTGGCCGAAGTAGTTAAAAAAGCACCGTCGCAGCCGTTACTGAGCCGCGACCGCGAGGAAGCGGTGCCTTTCTGCGCGGAACAACGAATTTTGCAAATCCCTATAGTTATTTGTCAGTCGGTGCGTAATATCCCTGCCGCCAGTGCATCTTCAGTGCGGGTACTCCCGTCGGCTGGGACACTTTAACCTCGATGGTGTGATACTTGCCGTCGCGGACTTGATCCTTCGGGTAATAGGCCAAGACATACTGATTGCGGAGCTCGATGGCGATGCGCGCGGCGACGCTCGGCAAGTCGCTCGACACCGACGCCGCGAACGCCCGTCCACCGGTCTGCGTGGCGATCTCCGACAGCAGTCTCGGCCCCGAGACTTCCTCCGGGCTCAACGCCAATGAAGAGAGCGGGTCGAAGACCCCCATGCAGTAGATCTCCACGTCGGCTTCGCGCACCAGCGATTCGATTTGCGCGGCCGTGTACTTGCTGCTGTTATCGCCGCCGTCGGAAACGATCACGATCGCTTTGCGCGGATTCTTCGCCTTCTTCATTTCGTCCAGCGTGAAGTTCACGGCATCCAGCAGCGCCGTCAATCCGCCGGCCTTCACGTTCTGGAGAGCGTCGCGAATCTGCTCGGTTTTGCCGGTGAAGGGAACGGTGAGATCCACCTTGTCGTTGAATTCGACCAGAAACGACTCATCGTCCCGGCCCATCGTCTTCAGCATGGTGGCGGCGGCGTCCCGCGAGGTGCGCATTTTGAAGTCCATGCTGCCGCTGATATCGAAGGCCAACCCGATGGAAAGCGGCACGTCTTCGCCTGAGAAATGGGCGACCGGTTGCTCGACGCCGTTGTCGAACAGCTTGAAATCCTCCTTACGGAGGCCGAGCACAAAGCGATTCAGGGAATCGGTGACCGATACCGGAATCACCACCAGATTGGTTTCGGACCGGAAGTTCGGCTGTGCCGCGGCCGTTGGGCCGAAGAACGTGACCGCGAATACCATGCCGAAGACTGCGCCCGACGCCCGCATGCAACCCTGCTCCCGAGCTTAGCAGATCGGAATCGTAGAATGAGAGGGATGATTTTCGCGCTACTGCCCCTGGCGGGCGTGTTGATACAGGCGCCGGCGGCGTACCCGGCGCATTGGTGGACTCCAGTGCCGGAGGAACAGAAGGCGTCGTGGGAGATTCTCCCGCAGGCGGCCAACCGCGGAGAAGTGATTCTCTCGAAGCGCAATGAACTGGGCATTCTCTCCAATTTCGCGGCTACGCCGTTCACGCTGCGCGGAAAACGCTACGCCAGCGTGGAGGGGTTCTGGCAGATGATGCTGTACCCGGAAGGGCCGGGAGACGCGCGCGCCAGAGCGCCGGGCGTTCGATGGCCGCACACGCGTGAGCAAGTCGCGCAAATGACAGCGTTCGAGGCCAAGGACGCCGGCACGCTCGCCGAAGAGAACATGCGCAGAATGGGGATCGGCTGGGTGACGTTCGAAGGCAGGCGGATAGTCTACCGCTCGCGTACGAAAGGCGAGCATTACCGCCTGATCGTGGAGGCCATGCGGGCGAAGTTGGCGCAGAATCCCAAGGCGCGGGAGATACTGCTGGCGACGGGCGAGTTGATCCTGCGGCCCGATCACATAACGGAAGCGGACGAACCGCCGGAATGGCGCTACCACGAGATCTGGATGGAGATCCGCAAGGAACTGCGGTAGTCGGGTGGTGGATCATTCTTGAAATGCAGGGTCTTCCATCGTGGCCGGCTGTTCAGCGGATGAGGGTGTTTTGTGCCCTTCACCCGAACTCTGCTTTCGAAATCGTTTCGGACCTCGGGAGGAATGGGGCTCGGCGCCCGCTCTGGCAGAGACTTACGTCAAGCTCACGCTCGATCGCGTGCGCGGCAACCGCAAACACGCCGCTGAAATGAAGCCCGCGAATGCCACAGAACCGGATTGCGGAACTGCGCGAAGAAGTAAATGCAGCGGCTCCCGGCGTGTGAAGGGCGGACCGGGGCGCGTTTGCGCCCCCCGACTCGGTTATTTCTTGCTCGCGGCTACGTGGCCACGTCCATCCCGCACTTCGTTTCCTTTGAAGTGCGCACTATCGACACGCTTTGACGGCTCGGCCTTCTCACCACGTTTCGGCGCTGGGCCCGTATAGCCGTGCTCCGGATGCAGACGGTTATCTACGTTGCCCGTGAAATCACTAGAGCCATGAAACCACGGGCCGGCGCCAATGAATCCGTCCCCGTTAAACCATTCCGGACCATAGTAGCCGGTGGGGGCACAGTTATAAGGAGCTACGTCATAGTAGCCATAAGGACAATCAGGGGCTACTCCGACTTCGATGCCGGCCTGAGCCTGTAATTTGGGAGTGGTAACCGTGAAACCGATTCCGGCAACAGCAGCTATCACTAAAAATGTAAAACCGCGCATTCATTCACCTCGCCACTGTGAGGCACTTCCCTGGCCAACCCTGAAAACGCAGGTATTCATGGCACAGGATGTTCGGTGACCCGGTGCGCTCCCGTCCGGCCCGACCGGCGCATGCAGATTCCGCTCAGTCAAGTGCAGTCTTTGCTTCTTCTACTCAGTCGCCAAGACCGGCATGCCACGACAAAGTTCGCCAGATCCGCCGGTGCACATTCTTACAGGAACGGTTTCATGCGTGCTCTAACTATTCTGACGCCGGCGCCGGGGCGCGGGAGATGTAGATGTCCAACGAGAAGCTCGAACTTCTGGAGAAATTGAGATTCGAACTGGCCTTCCTTGAGGACGGCGGTTACGGCCGCTCCGTTCGCACGCCACATAAACCCACATCTTCCTTCCAAGACTCGCCCACCTGCCTGAATTTCGGTGATCCGACACGCGCTCGCCCCTGCGCTGAATGCATGCTCATGCAGTACGTTCCGGAGTCGCGCAAAAGCGAGGATGTCCCTTGTCACCATATTCCGCTGGATCGGGGTAGCAGAACTGTCTCCACCCTGGATGCCAACGAGGCGGAAGGGGCACTCAAGCTGTGGCTTCACCAGGAAATCGAGAGGCTTGAAGGAGAACCCGTTCCTTAGAACAGCTAGTGCAAGTTCGGGGACTGAGCCCCACGGCGCGGACGCTAAGCCGGCGGCATGGAGGGGTCGAGGCAGCCCGGCGAGAACGAACTCGCGATCGAACTCACCCAGGGTTGGCGCGTGGCCGAGATTGCCCGCAGACTCAAAGGTGAACAAAGTTGTCTGACGGGAGGCGCGGGTAGTCCTTAGGAGTGAACGTATGAGAAAAAAATCGTGGCGTGGCTGGCTGATCCTGCTCGTGCTCCTTAGTGTTCCCGGACTCGCGCGCTCGCAAGCCGTGGAGCAGAGCCGCACACTCATCATTAATGGCCAATCGGGACCGGTGAAAATCATGGAGCTCGACGGGCGGTCGTACGTGGACCTGGAGTCACTGGCGCGGATCGCGAATGGCGCGCTGGGTTTCAGTGGAAATCAGATTACGCTGACGCTGCCCAGTTCCGCCGCCGGCACAGAGTCCGCGGCCGCACCGTCAAGACTGCCTGCCAATACCGGATTCTCGAAAGAGTTCCTGCGGGCCAGCATCGAAGAAATGGCCGTGATCCGGGAATGGCGAAGCGCGATGGTCAACTCCATCGAGAACAATTTCCCGATCCAGGAAGATTGGGTGGAGAGTTACCGCGGCCAGGCCGCCACCAGCCTCGGATTGGCGTCCGTGGCCGCCTCCACCGATTCGGATCGAAGCGCAGCTCAGTTAGTGAGTAACGAGTTCGACAACATGAAAGCACTGAGCGTTCAGCTCTTGGCCGAGCGCCAGAGCATGCAGCACGTTTCTCCGGAAAATCTCAAAGACGATCCCCTGAACCAGAAGATCCTGACCTGCGCTCGCTCCCTCGCCTCGATGGCTGTGGGTGGCCAGTTTGTGGATGATGCATCGTGTCATTGAATGGTCAGAACTGTGAGCCTTACTGCTGGTAGATTTACACTACTCTGGCCGCCCCGTGGCCAAGAAAGGCAGGCGCGCCGGCGAACCGATGAGGCATTTGCAAAACTCGTTGCTCCGCCCCCAAAATGCACCGCTCCCTCGGAAGCCGTGAAAGATTACTGTGCCTTTCTTCGAACAGTACACCAAAAGCACCGCTCCCTCGCGGGGTGCCCTCCGGGCCCGGCTCAGTAGGCGCTGTTGCCAATCTGACGGGAAACGCCCGTTGCTGATATCTGCCGGCACCCGCCGGTCCACTTTGATCGCGCGGCGCCGTCCACTCCACGGGGTGTTAAGAGTAAATATCGGAAGCAAACGCCTCGCATCAGCCCGCCCGTTATCCGGTACCGGGCGTGGACATGGCACGGCGCCGAGCCCGACGTCACCGTTCCGGGCCATGATCTTGTCGCTCGGGCCGTGCAGCCTTCGTGAATCGGAGACCGGGTGCAGATCCTCGTCCAAGCCTGCTGCCGCCCGGAGGGGTGAGTGCCGCGAGGGAGCAGAGGATTACAATCCCGCAAGCAACGACTCTATAATTGAAACGACTGGAGCGTAAATGGGAAAAAAGATAGCCATCGGTTGTGTCGGCGCGGTTCTCGTCTTCGTGCTGATCGTGGGACTTTCAATCGGCGGAGCCTACAACTCACTGGTGCAACTCGATCAGGCCACACAAGCGCAGTGGGCCCAGGTCCAAAACGCATATCAACGGCGCGCCGATCTGGTGCCCAACCTGGTGGCGACCGTTAAAGGCGCTGCAAACTTTGAGCAGAGCACCATGACAGCGGTTACGGAGGCTCGCGCCAAGGTCGGCCAGGTCACGCCCGCCGCCATGGCGGATATCACCAAAGATCCGGCAGCCTTCCAGCGGTATCAGCAGGCGCAGCAAGGATTGTCTTCGGCGCTGTCTCACTTGTTGGCGGTCACCGAAAACTATCCGGACCTCAAAGCCACCGCCAACTTCCGCGATCTTCAAGCGCAACTCGAGGGCACCGAGAATCGCATTACTGTCGAGCGACAGAGATTCAACGATGCGGCGCAAGCTTTCAATACCCGCCGGAATCGTTTTCCAACCGTGCTGATTGCCGGCTTCTTCGGCGATAAATTCGCAACCAAGCCTTACTTCCAGGCACAAGCCGGGAGCGAAAAGGCGCCCGAGGTTAAATTTTAGTTGTCTCTGCGCCGAAGTCTATTTGCCCTGATCGTCCTGGTTTCGACGGCGCTGTTATACGCAGCCGAAACGCCCATCCCGCCGTCGCCTACCGAGTGGGTCACGGACACGGCGAACTTCCTGTCGCCGGAAGCGGTGCGGTCGCTGGACGTGCGCCTTGCCGCCTACGAGCAGGCCACGGGCCATCAGTTGATTGTCTACATCGCCCCCACGACGGGTGATGACCCGATCGAGGACTGGGCCGTCCGCGCCTTTGCCAAATGGAAGGTGGGCCGCAAGGGCCTTGATGACGGACTAGCCCTCTTCATCATGTCCCAGGACCATAAGATGAGGATCGAGGTCGGCTATGGACTCGAAGCCGTGGTACCCGATGTAATCGCTTCCCGTGTGATCAACGAGGTGATGGCGCCTCGGATTCAGGCCGGCCACAATGATGACGCGGTAACGGCGGCTATCGACTCGCTGACCCAGGTCATCGGTGGGCAGGCCGGCGAGCCTCCGCCTACGCGGACTCCGGAGCGGTCCAAGCCATTGAGCTTGTTTCAATGGATCTTCTATGGCATCGTCGCGATCCTGTTCCTGGCCTTCGCGATTACCCATCCGGCACTGGCCTTCTACTTCCTGGCCACCATCATGTCCGGCGGCGGAGGGGGTGGTAGCGGAGGAGGCGGAGGATTTGGCGGGGGCGGCGGACGGTCCGGCGGTGGAGGAGCGAGCGGATCATGGTAACCATCGACAAGGATCGGATCAAGCAGGCGATTCAGAAGGCCGAGAGGCGGACTTCGGGCGAAATTCGCGTTTCCGTGTCACAGCCGTTCTGGGGTGATGTTCGGAAAGCGGCCGAGAAGGCATTTGAGCGACTCGGAATGGCCGCGACAAAGCATCGTAATGCCGTGTTGTTCTTCGTCGTGCCGGCGCGCCGCAAGTTCGTCGTGTTAGGCGACAGCGGCATCCACGAGAAGGTCGGCCAGGAATTCTGGCATCACATCGTCCGCACCGTGTCCGAGAAGTTTAAGCGAGGTGATTTTACCGGCGGTCTTGTCGCCGGAATCGAAGCGGTGGGCGAGGACCTGGCCAGGCATTTCCCCTACGACGCCGCCAGCGACACGAATGAGTTGCCGGATGATGTCGACTACGGACCAGGCGCCTGAAGCACCGAGGCGGCGGATGTGGCTCCAGACTGCGATTCGGATGGCGGCGGGGCGGCCAAATCGGTCATTTCGAGTGAGCGGGAACAGCCGATTTTGGACGTCTGTTGTGCGATGGGTAAACGCTGCGCCGTCAGGGAGGATCTATCGTGGGAATTGGCGCACAATTCTGACGCCCCGGCGTCTCGGATCTAGCGACTAGGCCGGTTCGCGAACACCTTCAACACCCACGTATTCTATTTACATGGAGATGATCAACTGAGTAATACGCGACGTGCCTTGGTTCTCGCCGGTGGTGGCTACGCTGCCAGCGCGTGGGAGCTTGGCCTCATTACAGGGATGGCTGACGCGGGTCTCGACGTCAGAAACGCCGACCTTTTCGTGGGAACCTCTTCTGGCTCCAGGGTCGCGCTCCATCTTGCGAGCGGAGACGCGCACGAGCACGCATTTCAACGACGCCTTCAACCCGGCCCGCCTTCGTCCGAGCGGCCTCCTGTCGTTGACTGGGTAGGACTTCGCGACGGCGTCGCTCGCGCGAAGCAAGCCGGCGGCAGCCCGACTGAAATTCTGCGAAGAATCGGATCGTTTGCGTTAGCGGCAGCTTCGGGTACGAGTGGCTCAAGCCGACGGGAGATCGTCGCGGCCCAGCTGCCGATGGAGACATGGCCGGAAAAACGGGTGCTTATCGCCACCGTCAATGCGGATACGGGAGAGCGACGCGCCTTCGATCGCGACAGTGGCATCGATCTGGTAGACGCGTTAATTGCGAGCACTGCTTCCTTGGGTGCGCCGCCCACCCTGTTTCGAGGCGAGCATTATATTGACGGCGGCTTCTATTCCACGGACAACGCGGATCTGGCGACCGGCTTCGATCGGGTGATGATCCTCGCGCTCAAACGACCCCCGGAAATTCCTTCGATGAGTGTAGTCTCACTGGAGGAGACGGTGAAAACACTGCAAGACAATGGCGCTTTGGTTGAAGTCATACAACCCGATGAAACCACGTTGGCGGCCCTCGCCGCGGCGGGTGGCGTTCTGAATCCGGCGATTTCCGCGCCAGCGGCACGGGCAGGGCGCCTACAAGGCGGACGTATCGTAAGCGAACGTATCTCGTCGTTTTGGCGGTAGAGAGCGCCAGACCGTCCGGTGACCGCTCCAGAAACTTCCGGGAAGTTGGCGGGAGATCGGTCCTCTGTAGTCGCCAAGGGTTTAGGAACCACCCACTCCAGCTAGTGGTTTGGCGACCACTTTCGGCGCTGACCCTTTTGCCGCCCATCTCTTTCGCTGCGCTTCCGCAATAGCTTTCCCGCCATGCGCCTGCGGCCCGCCTCGTCTTCCCCCCGCAGCGTTTTTTCAACCGGGCGGTGCGTTCCGCCGCGCGTTGCAGTAAGATCGTCGCATGTCACAGACCCTCGCGGATCTTTCCGCCGCCGCCCAACGCGCGCAGGCGGGCACAGCCGGGCGCCTGGTTTCGCTCGATGCTTTCCGGGGCGCCGTCATGGCGTTCATGATTCTGGTGAACACGCCGGGCGACGGCCGCCACGTCTATTGGCCGCTGGAGCACGCCGAGTGGCACGGATGGACGCCCACCGACGTGGTGTTCCCCTCGTTCCTGTGGATTGTCGGTGTGGCCATGACGCTCTCGCTTGGACGCCGGCTGGCGCGCGGCGATTCGCGCGGCGATCTCTTCCGCAAGGCCGCGCGCCGCGCCGCCATTCTGTTCGTGATGGGTGTGCTGGTGTATGTTTACCCGGAGTTCAATCTTCATACCGAGCGAATTCTGGGAGTGTTGCAGCGCATCGCCATCTGCTACCTGATAACGGCTGCGATTTTTCTCACCACCAGGCTGCGCGGCCAGATCGCATGGACCATCTCGCTCATGGCGGTCTACTGGCTGCTGATGGCATTCGTGCCGGTGCCGGGATACGGGGCCGGCCGCCTGGATGTCGAAGGCAATTTCGCGCACTATATCGACCGCATCGTGCTCGGATCGCACAACTACATCTGGACGAAAACGTGGGACCCGGAAGGAATTGTCAGCACGCTGCCGGCAATCGCGACGTGCCTGCTGGGCGTGATAGCGGGGCACATGCTGGCATCGAAGCGCAGTCTCGGCGAGCGCGCGGTCAGGATGGTGGCGGTGGGCGGGGTCCTGGTTGCCGCCGGCCTCGTCTGCAACATCTGGCTGCCCATCAACAAGAAGCTCTGGACCGATTCGTTCACGCTGTTCATGGCCGGCCTGGATTTCGTGATGTTCGCGGGCCTCCTCTGGCTGGTTGACGGGCTGGGATGGCGGCGCGCGGTCAAGCCCCTGGTGATCATGGGGTCGAACGCGATTGTGATCTACCTGGCGAGCGAATTCCTGGACGAGGGCCTGGGTTGGATTCGCTGGACGGGCGCCGCGGGCAAAGTTTCGCTCCGCGGCTGGATCTACGGTCACGTCTTCGCGGGCCTCGGCGGGCCGTACAACGCCTCGATGATCTACGCCATCGCGTATGTGCTGGTGCTGTATCTTTTCGCCTGGTTCCTCTATCGGCGCGGGTGGTTCGTGCGCGTGTAGCTGGCGTATACTGACGAGGGCGCTATGTTGCAATTCGAATCGGCCGTAGTCTTGCTTACGCTCGCTTCCGCGGTGGCGCCTCAAATCGCGAGCGGGCAACCGACCGACCCCAAGTTCAAATCATGCCTCGAGAGTTGCTTTAACGTATGCAACGCGGGGCCTGCAAGCCTCGTGTGGGGATGCCAGGAAAGTTGCGGCGACAAATGCCAACATGCCAACGACGTCCGGCCCACACCCTACGGTTCGATCGCTTTCGGCACTCGCGGCGCCCAAGGGATTTCCTGGAACCAGGGGACCTGGGCGACGGCCGACAACTTAGCTATCGCCAATTGCGGCCGGTATGGCACCGACTGCAAGGTGGTGTACCACTTCCAAAATGCCTGCGCGGCCCTGGCGGTGGCGAAAGGCGGACACTACGAGGCCGGAACTGGCGACACGGCGAAAAAGGCCGAAGCCAACGCGACGGCGGCATGCCAGCAGCATTGGGGCACTTGTACGACCGACATTTCGGCGTGCTCGTTTGCCGCCGCGACCGCTTCGAAGGGGTCGAACCCGCCCCCGCAGCCGCACGCGACGTCATGGGGAGCCATCGCCTATAGCGCTCCGGATATGCAGTCGGGATGGGCGATCAGCAAGAACGACCAGGCCCTCGCCGAGTCAGAGGCGATGAAGATGTGTACGCAGCGGGGCAAGGCGTGTGCGGTGAAGGCGGTATTTAATAAGCAGTGCGGCGCGCTCGCGCGCGATCGGAGCTTCGTAGGTTTCGGGACCGCCGCGGACCAGCGGGAGGCCCAACAAAAGGCGCTCGATGCGTGCACCAAGGACGGCGGCGCGAGGTGCGTGCTGTACGTTTCGTTTTGCTCGCTTTGATGGTGGAGTGAACAGCTCCGGCTCCTACGGTCCCAGCCGCGGTGCGCAATATACCGAGCCGCGCGCGTCAGGGTCTGCGAAAATCCCGAAACCGATCGCTTGGGATTTGTCGGGCAGGCAATCCCTGCCTGCAATCCTGCCTGCGTCCGGCTTTTGGCCGGATTCCGCGATTGACGCGAGTTGTGGCCGCCTGAAAGGCGTCCCCAGAGGGGACCCCAGCCAGGATTGGCTGCCCCACAAGATCGGGAAAGTTGCTCTTGACAATTTCAGATACACGCATACTATTGTAGATAGTCGAGGTATTGATGCCCAAGCCCAGCGATCTTTTGCAAGGGACCTTGGATCTTCTGATCCTCAAGGCCATCAACCACGAGCCGCTACACGGCTGGGGAATCGCCAAGCGCATACAGGTTCTTTCGGATGAAGTGTTGTCGGTGCAGCAGGGGTCGTTGTACCCGGCGCTGCATCGTTTGGAACAGCAAGGGTGGGTCACCGCCGAATGGAAGGACAGCGAACTGGGCCGGCAAGCCAAGTTCTATGCCCTGACGCGCGAAGGCCGGCGGCAACTGGAGCGCGAGCTGGCATCCTGGAGCCGCCTTTCCACGGCGGTGGAGCAGGTTCTCGAAAGAGCTTGAGGAAGGAGCGTTATGCGGCTGATGCGTGTGTTTCGCCAGCGCGTGCGGTCGTTGTTCCGCGGCGCCCAGGTGGATTCGGAACTCGCCAATGAGATTCAGTTTCACCTCGAGCAACTGACCAGGGAAAACATCGCGGCAGGAATGGACGCCCGTGCGGCGCGACTGGCCGCCCGCCGTGAGTTGGGCGGCATGGCGCAGATCGAAGAACAATGCCGCGATCAGCGCCGCGTCTCCTGGTTCACCGAGATGGGCAAGGACATTGGCTACGCCTGGAGAATGCTGCGCAAATCGCCCGGGTTCACCTCGCTTGCCGTCATCACCCTGGCATTCGGCGTGGGCGCGAGCCTCGCGGTCTATACGCTGGCTGAGTCCTTGCTGCTGCGCTCGCTGCCGTATCCATCGCCCGACCGCCTGGCGGCCATCTATTCGGTTCATGTGCTGCGCGGGGAATCGGAGAATATCGGGCAGGAAGATTTCCGCGATTGGCAGGCCGCGAACACCGTGTTCGAGCGCATGGCCTTCACCGAGTTCGATCAGAGGACGCTCACCGGGTTCGGCGACGCCGAGCGCCTAACCGGCACGTCCATCTCCGAAGGCTTCTTCGAAATGCTGGGCGTGCAGCCGCTCATGGGCCGCTGGTTCACGTCGCGGGAACAGAAGCCCGGTGTGGATCGTGTGGTCCTGCTGAGCTACGGCTTCTGGGTGCGCAAACTGGGCGCCCGGCCAGACGTGGTGGGCAGTTCCATTATCCTGAGCGGCGCGCCGTATCGCGTTACGGGCGTCATGCCGGCGAATTTTCGATTCCTCGAGTGGCACCTCTCCGATTACTGGATGCCCATCGACTACGTGAATTACGGGCACAAGAATCACCAGTTCGGCGGGTATGCCCGATTGAAGCCAGGGATCGCTATCGTAGCGGCGCAGAGGCAGATGAGCGAAATCGCGCGCCGCATGGAGAAGCAATTTCCGGACTGCAAGGGATGGGGCGTGCGCGTAGTAAGTCTGCGCACAGCGCTGCTCGATGAAGTCGGTTCGGCGCTGCTGGTATTCGCGGCGGCGGCTCTCATCGTACTGCTGGTGGCTTGCGGGAACGTTGCCAGTTTGTTGCTGGCGCGCGGCATCGGCCGATCGAAAGAGATCGCCGTGCGGATGGCGTTGGGGGCAGGCCGGCGGCGTGTGGTGCGGCTTCTACTCACCGAAAGCGTGCTGCTTTCCTTGTTGGGCGCCGTGGCGGGCGTGGTGCTGGCCTGGTGGCTCATCCGGTTGGCGATTGGCGCAGCGCCCGCATGGACGCAACTCGGCGCGCTGGTATCGGTGAGCCCCACGCTCGCGCTCTTCGCCATTGCCCTCACCCTGGCCACCGGCGTCCTTACCGGGTTGTGGCCGGCCCTGCGCGCCGCTCGCGCGAACCTGCAAAACGACCTGAAGGAGAGCGGCGCTTCGCTGGTGGCCAGCAAGCGGCAGGTGCGTTCGCTCAACGGCCTGGTAGTCGGGGAGATCGCGTTGGCCGTGGTGCTGCTGACGTTCGCCGGACTGCTGACCAAGAGCTTGGCGCAGATTCTGCGCGCGGATTTGGGCTATCGTACCGACCACCTCTTGACGTTCCGCATGTCGCTGCCATCGTCCCGATATAAGGATGATCAGGCACGCTTGCAGTTCTGGGACAAGTTGCAGCCGGAGCTCGCCTCGCTGCCCGGTATGGTCTCGGTGGCCGCTTCGGATGGCGTTCCCCTCGGTGGAACGTACAGTTCCAACTCGATGGAAATCGAAGGACGCGCGGCGCCACGCGATTGGGCGCAGGCCGACAGCCGCGGCGCGGCGGTTACCGACGATTATTTCCGCACCATCGGAATTCCCCTGCGGGCCGGGCGCACGTTCAACGCGGGCGATACGGCCAGCGCCGAGCCCGTTGCGATCGTCAACCAGGCGTTCGTGCGGAAGTTCCTGCCTGGCGAAGATCCCCTCGATAAGCATGCCCGTCCGCAAGGCGGCACATGGCGGCGCATTGTGGGCGTGATCGGGGACGCCCGCTACACGGACCCCACGCAGACGGCGGAGCCCGAATTTTACGCTCCGTTGACGCAGGAGCCGTGGATGCAATTCGTGGCATTGCGCACGGCAATTCCCGAGGCGCGAGTGTTGGGCTCAGTCCGCGCCATCATTCGAAAGCTGGACCCCGCGCTGGCCATTTCGCAGGTGCGGACCATGCAGGAATCGGTGGATCAGGCCACGCAAATGCCGCGGGCGTTGATGGCGCTGGTCACCGGGTTCGCCCTGCTGACCCTCGGGATGTCCACCTTCGGACTGGCGGGCGTGATGGCATATACGGTCTCGCGCCGCAAGCGCGAACTCGGCTTGCGCATCGCGCTGGGCGCCAGCCGGAGCGATATCTCCCGTGCGGTGATCGGCAATGCCGGACGATTGATTGCCATTGGCGCTGCCATCGGCGCCATCGGCTCATACGCCGGCGGACGGGTACTGGAATCGCTGTTGTACGGAGTCCGCCCGCACGACGTGCTGGTGCTGGTGGCGGCACCGATTGCGCTCGCGGCGGTTGCGGTGCTGGCTTGTCTCGCTCCGGCACACCGGGCAGGCTCGGTCGATGCCACGGCCGTGCTGCGGCAGGAGTAGGTAAAGGCCGAAGACGGCCAACGCGGCATTTCGGGCGATTGCCGATCCCACGCGTCGAGAGATCCTGAGCCTGTTACGCGGCGGTCCGCAGAGCGTCGGACAGCTCGCCAGTAACTTTCGAACCAGCCGCCCCGCGATCTCGAAGCATCTCCGCCTCTTGCGCTCCGCAGGCTTGGTCGCCACGAAAAAACACGGCGCAGCGCACATCTGCCGTCTGGATGCCAAACCATTGCAGGCTGTCGACACATGGCTGCGGGATTACGAAATACTCTGGAGCGACAGCCTGCGCGGTCTGAAGAATTACGTGGAGGGAAACCGATGAATCCTGCAACTGCAAGCGACACCATCGTCCAGGAGATTGTCATCAAGGCGCCGGCGGAACGCATCTTCGCGGCGCTGACCGATCCGGCTGAGCGAACCAAGCGGTGGGGCGCCGAAGGGCGATTCCAAACCACGCACATGGAATCCGATCTGCGGCCGGGCGGAAAATGGATGATGAGCGGCAATGGCGTAGGGGGCAGGCCGTTCGTGGTGAGAGGGGAATACCGGCAAATCGAACCGCCGCACCGGCTGACCTTCACGTGGCTTCCCGACTGGCAGGAGGATGCGCAAGAGACTATCGTGCAGTTCGATCTGACCGAGAGCGACGGCCTAACGACGGTTCGCCTGACGCATTCGGGTCTCGCGACCGAGAGTTCCAGGCTCAGTCACAAGGGATGGCCTCAGATTCTGACGTGGCTGCAGGCGTATTGCGAGGGCGCCCGCTAATTTTCCCCGATATCTTCGTTCCAGACCTGCGGATTGGCGCGAATGAACTCCGTCATGAGACTGATGCATTCTTCGTCCTGCACCACGTCAACCTCGATCCCATTCGCGCGCATGTAGTCTTCAGCGCCCAGGAACGTGCGATTCTCGCCGACTACGACGCGGGGAATTTTGTACAGCACGATGGCGCCCGTGCACATCGGGCATGGCGAGAGCGTCGAATAGATGGTGCACTCGCGGTAGACGCTTGCCGGGAGACGGCCGGCGTTGCGCAGGCAATTCATCTCGCCATGATCGATGGGGCTGCCGGTCTGCACGCGGCAATTGTGGCCGCAGCCGATGATGCGCCCGCCATGCACCAGCACGGAGCCGATGGGAATGCCGCCCTCAGCGAGACTCTTGCGGGCTTGCTCGATGGCCGCTTGCAAAAACGGATCTTTGGTCATATTCGCGCCGCGATTACGCGCGGAATGCCGGCCAGGTCGGGTTCCACGCGGAGGTCTTTCCAGCCTGTGAGCAGGGCCGACAGGCGGTTGAGGCTGCCAAAACCCAGTTCCATGATAAGCCAGCCACCGGGACGGAGAACTCGGGGAGCATCGGCGACAATGCCTTCATAAATCTCGATGCCGCTTTCGCCCGCGAACAGCGCCACGTGCGGCTCCCAATCGCGGACCTCGCGCTGGAGGCCTTCCCTGGTGCCGAGGGGCACGTACGGCGGATTGGAAACGATCAAATCCATCGACCGATCGGCGACCGCCGAAAGCAAGTCGCAGGCCACGAAGTTCACGCGGGCTCCGAGTTTTTGGGCATTGTCGGCCGCAACTGCAATCGCGGCGGGCGAAATGTCGGTGGCGAATGCCGGGGCGCCCGTCTCGATCTGCAACGTAACCGCGAGGGCGCCCGAACCGGTACCTACATCGACGATGCGGCCGGCACCGCGAGCAATTCTCAGAGCAACTTCGACCACGTGCTCCGTCTCCGGGCGCGGAATCAGCACGTCGGGCGCGACGCGAAATTCGCGGCCGTAGAATTCCTGACGTTTGGTGATGTATTGCGTGGGCTTGCCCTGCATCCGCTCGTGCAGATAGCGGCCGTAGTGGATCCACTCCACCTCGCGCAATTCCTGCTCGGGGTGGGCGTAGAGATAAGAGCGCTCGCAGTGGAGCGCGTACGAAAGCAGGACCTCGGCAGTGAGCCGCGGGACGGCGATGGCAGCGTCTTCGAGCAACTTTGTGCCCTGCGCCAGCGCCGTCGCGAGCGTCATGACGACTGCTGATTGCGGTAGTGGTTGATCAACGCGTCAATGATGGGGTCGAGCTTGCCATCCATCACCACGTCGAGCTGATGGAGAGTGAAATTAATGCGATGATCGGTGACGCGATTCTGCGGGAAGTTGTAGGTGCGGATTTTCTCGCTGCGGTCGCCCGTGCCCACCATGCTGCGCCGCTCGGCGCCGAGTTCGGCCTGCTGCTTTTCAAGCTCGAGCTCGTAGAGGCGCGACCGCAGAACTTTTTCGGCCTTGGCGCGATTTTTGATTTGCGATTTTTCGTCCTGGCAGGAGACCACGACGCCAGTCGGCAGGTGCGTAATGCGCACGGCCGAGTATGTTGTGTTCACGGATTGGCCGCCCGGCCCCGAGGAGCAGAAAGTGTCGATGCGAATGTCTTTGGGGTCGATCTTCACTTCCACTTCGTCGGCTTCCGGCAGCACTGCGACCGTGATCGCGGAAGTGTGGACTCGGCCCTGCTGCTCGGTAACCGGAACGCGCTGCACGCGATGGCCGCCGCTTTCGTATCGCATCCGGCTGTACACCTTTTCGCCGCTCACCAGCGCGATTACTTCCTTCAGCCCGCCCACGGAAGATTCGCTGGTGGAGGTGACTTCCATCTTCCATCTGCGCGATTCGGCGTAGCGGGAATACATGCGGAACATTTCCGCCGCGAAGAGCGTGGCCTCGTCGCCGCCGGTGCCCGCGCGGATCTCGAGCACCACGTTTTTTTCGTCCTTGGGATCCCTGGGCAGCAGGAGGACCTTGATTTCTTCTTCGATTTTGGCCAGCTCCGGTTCGAGACGCTCCACTTCTTCCTGCGCCATAGCGCGCAGATCGGGGTCTGTTTCCTGGAGCATGGGGCGCGCCTGCGAAAGAGAGTCTTCCACGTCTTTCCACTGGCGGTACTTCTCCACGATCTCCGAAAGCTCGGCCTGCTCCTTGGTGACCTTGCGATATTTGTCGCCGTCACCGATCACCGCCGGATCGGCCATTTGTAGGGTGAGCTCATCGAAGCGCTTTTCGAGCTGCGTGAGCTTCTGAGCGAATTGCATGGATCTTTCTTAAGCGATGACGAGCTCGCCGCCTTGCGACTTTTCGAGCGCCATGGCGCCTTCCAGCGCGCGGATGGCGATGGCCGCCTGGTCGTCCGACGGCGGCTTGGTGGTAATGCGCTGGAGCCAGAGACCGGGCGCGGTGATGGTGGCCAGGAACGACCCGCGGCGCTTGGCGGCGAAGCGAATCAGCTCGTAGCTCACGCCCACGATCAGCGGGAGCAGGATGATGCGGCAGACAAACTTGGCCACGAACCCATCGAACGGAATCAGGGCGTAGACCGGCATCGCCAGGATCATCATCACGAACAGGAAACTGGTGCCGCAGCGCGGATGGAAGGTGGAGAATTTCTGGGCATTCTCGACGGTCACCTGCTGGCCCGATTCGAAATTGAAAACCACCTTGTGCTCCGCCCCGTGGTATTCAAACATGCGGCGGATGTCCTTCATGCGCGAAAGGACGTACAGGAAGGTCAGAAAGATGGCGATGCGAATAAAGCCATCGGTGAGATTGAACAGGAGCCGGCCGGAAAAAACGGGGTAGACTTTGGACAGCCGCGTCACCAACAGGAGCGGCATGAACTTATAAAGAAAAAGGAAGGAAGCCAGGGAAAACAGCAGCGGTCCGACCAGGGCCCACGTCGGAATCTCTTTGATGCGATGCTCTTCGGGAACATCCGGATTGTCGAGCGCGGCGTTGGTGGAGAATTTCAGCGCCTTGATTCCCAGGCTCATGGCTTGACCCAACGTGCCGAGGCCGCGAAAAACGGGCAATTTGAAAATCTTGTGCTTCTCGGAGATCCGCGCCAGCGGCATTTCCTCGGTAACGACTTCGCCGCCCGGCTTGCGCACCGCCACGCAATAGCTGTGCGGCGCCCGCATCATCACGCCCTCCATCACGGCCTGCCCGCCGACGAGGGTTTCCTCGCCATTTTCCATCACGGGAAGTAATTGAATTTGAGTGAATAAGCGAACGAACGTGCGAGGCGACACTAGGACTCTCCGGTACTCGGACCATTATACCGCGGGCTGGCGATCCCGGCTCAGTATGTCGGCCACGGCGGGGGCTAACTCCGGATAACGGAACTGGAAACCCGCCGATTCCGCGGCTTTCGGCGCGACTCGTTGGCTGGCCAACAGGATTTCGCCCATTTCGCCAAAAAGCAGCTTCAAAGCAAAGGCGGGCATCGGAAAAATGGCGGGCCGGTGGACCGCAGCCGCCAGGGTCCGCGTGAAATCCGCGTTGGTCGCCGGGTTCGGCGCGACTCCGTTGACCGCGCCGCTTAGCGTCGTGGTGAGCGCGAACTGGAAGAGCGCGGCGAGATCGTCCAGGTGAATCCACGACATCCAGTGTTTCCCGTTGCCCAGCTTTCCGCCAATGCCCATTTTGAAGGGCGGCAGCATCCGCGGCAGAGCGCCTCCGCGCGCGTCGAGCACGATGCCGGTGCGCATGCGGACTACGCGGATTCCGAGCGCTTCCGCGGCCTGCGCTTCCTTTTCCCATGCCACGCAGACTTCGGCGAGATAGTCGTTGCCCGGCGCGGACGATTCGGTCAGTAATTCCTCGCCGCGCGAGCCGTAATACCCGGTGGCCGAAGAGCAGATCAGCACCTGCGGCTTGCGCGGAAGTTTGGCTATGGCCTGCACCAGATTGTGGGTGCCAGCGACGCGGCTTTCGCGGATTGCCTGCTTCACGTGCGCGTTCCAGCGCTGCGCCACCGGTACGCCGGCCAGGTGGATGACGGCATCGGCGTCGCGCAATCCGTCGGTGGCGGGTTCACCTCGGGCGGCGTCCCAGACGGAGAGGCGCACGCCGGGCGGAAGATTGGTTCCGGCATGGCGGCTGAGGGCGGTGAGCGAGTGGCCATCCTTCGTCAGAAGCTTCAGGAGACGACGGCCGATGAGTCCCGAAGCGCCGGATATGGTGATGTTCACGCAGTATCCATCATCTCACGGCGGCTACAATGGGATGGAATGAGGGCCTGGAACCGCGCCAAATTATTGTGGGCATACCTTGCGCGCCGGTCCCGTATTCAAGCGCTGCCGGTGGAATATATCGTGGAGACCACCGCAAAGTGCAATCTGTATTGCCCCATGTGCCCGCGCGAAACCCACAAGCAGCCGAAAGCCGACATGTCCGATGAGGTCTTCGAGCGCCTGGTAGTGCAGACGGGCCGGACGGCCGAGCACATGATGCTGATCGGCCTGGGCGAGCCCTTCATGGACCCGCACATTTACCAGCGCATCGAGTTCTGCCACCGCCATAGCATTTCGGCGCTGCTTTCCACCAACGGCACGTTTCTCGACGAGCGCAACGCCGGGCGCATTCTCGATTCGCCACTCGACCAGATGACGTTGAGCTTCGACGGCGCGAAAAAGGAGACCTTCGAGTTCTACCGCAAGGGCGCGAATTTCGAAAAGGTGCGCGATAATTTCGTGCGCTTCGCGCGCATGAAGCACGAACGGCGTTCGAAGCTGCAGGTAGTGGTGCAAATGGTCGCGATGGCGGGGAACGCCGGCGAAATCGGCGAGTTCATGGCGTTCTGGAGCGACGTTCCGGGCGTCGACCAGGTGCGCATCAAGCAGGACGAGACCAATGTGATCGGCCCGGCGGGGCACGCGCCGGAGGACTGGAAACATCCCTGCCACTACTTGTGGCGCGGGCCGGTGTACGTCAAGCAGAATGGCGACGTCTACCCGTGCTGCCAAAGCTACATGCTGGATGGCGCACCGCTCGCCAATATCGCCGAGAAACCGCTGGCGGAAATATGGAATGTTCCGGCGATGGAGGAAATGCGGCGCTTGCACGCGGCGGGCCGGGGCGGGGAAGTGGATATCTGCTCGCGCTGCTGCACCACCATTCCGCACCCGGTGCTGGTGGCCGGAAGCCTGGTATTCCACGGAAAGACGGTGCGCCGGCTGATTCCGCTGGTGGAGCGGATGGTGCACTTTTCGAGGCTGCCGCGGAAGCTGCTGCGTCCGCCGCAAAGGTAATGCGTTACTGAGCCGCGACCGCGAGGGAGTGGTGCTTTCTTATCAGGGCTGATCGCTGATTGCTGATGGCTGAAAGCTTCTCTGTTCAGTGCGCCATGTAGATGAAGGCCGTGGAGACCACCGTGCCGAACCCGAGCATCCTTTCGAGCACGGACATGGTGGCGCGCTTGCCGGAGCGATCGGGAATATAGAGGATATCGTTGGCGAGGAGCGGAACATCCGGCGACTTTCGCTGCATGATGCTCTTCAGGTCCACCGGAATCTCGTTCTGCGCGCCCGATCCACCGCTCGCGCGCCGGTAAATGTAGGCCTCGTTTGAGGCGTACGGCGCCAGCCCCTGCGTCAGCGCGATGACCTTGAGCACCGTGGTGTCCGAGGCATCGTGCACCGGGAACGCGCCGGGAGCTTTGACATTGCCCACGACGAAGACCTTGCCCGCCTCGGGAACGCGGACCTCTTCACCCCCCAGGAGGGTAAGGTTGACCGTGGGATCGGCGGCGTCGATCAGAGCTCGCACGGGAACGCGCTGAGTCAAAGAGTGGGATCCGTCCGAACGCGAAATGAGGATTTCGGGGCCCGCGTCGGGAGTGAGTCCGCCCGCGCGCGTGATGGCTTCGAGGAGCGTGACCTTGTCGATGGGCTCGAAAGTGACGGGATTGCGCACCGCCCCCGCCACGCTGACGGGCAGAAGCGTGTGGTACTCGGAGACCGTCACGGTGACGAATGGATCGACCAGGATCTGCGCCGCTTTGAAAGCGTCGGCAATGGCCTTTTCCACCTCTTCGGGCATGAGGCCGTCCGCTTTGATCTTGCCATCCAGCAATGGAAGGCGAATGGCGCCATCGGAGCCGACACGAGTAATCCGGGTGAGGTCTGGCTCACCGTAGATGGAGATGTTTACCAGATCGTCGGCATGGATTCGGTGGGGCGGAAGGTTGGCGGGTTGGACCTGCGCGGAGGAGATACCAATCGCTCCGGCCAGAACGAGCAGGATAGCCGAGGACTTCATAAATTGAGCGGCAAGGGCGTATGTAAGGAGTGGGGCGTGACCGGGGAGTGCTCTCTACTTTTTCAGGGAGGACAGAATCCAGGGCTTGCCGGGAGTTTCGTGCCGGATGAAATGGATGACGAGCGCGACTGCGAGCCCCAGGACGATAGCCGCCGGCAGGAAATAGCGGAGCGCGGGGATGCCGATGAGGAAGATCAGCATGCTGAGGAGGGTGAAAACTGCGCCCGCGACGCCGCCGCCGGCTTTGATGCTCGAAACGTTAATTTGGGGTGCCGGAACCGGTTGGTCCATAGCGCCTCCTAAGTTCAGGCTAACACACTGCTACTCCTCTAGAGCACGGTCGCCAAGTATCTGATTTCGGATTCCACTTCGGCGGGATCGGCCACGGTATCGGCAATTTCCTGCCGAAAGAGGTCGCGGTACCGCTTGCGGAGCCGGTGAATCGCCACCTTGAGCGCCCCCTCTGACGTGTTCAACTCGCGAGCCAGTGCGGCATAGGGCGCATCGGACCTTCCCAGCAGGAACACTTTCAATCGCTCGAAATGCTCCGGGCGGCCGTGCTGCACAAACTCGTTCCGCAATTTCTCAACCACCCGGTCGAGCACCGAAAGCGCCCAGCGCCGTTCGAAGATGCGCTCCGGCGTCTCATCGTGCGCGGGCTCCCGTTGGTAGCGCTCTTCGCCGGATGGGAACTCAGGCGGCACAAGCACCCCGCCGCCGCGCTTGTGCGCGCGCTGCCGGTCTTCTTCGTCGGCCACGAAGAATTTCAAGGATGTCAAAATAAAGGACCGGAAGCGGCCTTTTTCCGGGTCGGCGCGATCCAGATATCGTCCTTCGAGCACACGGATGAAGAACTCCTGGGTGAGATCCTGCGCCTGATCGGCCGGATAGCCGCGCCGGCGCAGATAGGCATAGAGCGGATACCAGTAGTTCTCGCACAAAGAAACCAGGGCGGAGCGCGCCTCCTTCCGCTGTGGATCGCCGGCAGCGACCACCAGGGTCCACCGGGTGGTCGGGAATTGGGATGGTCCC
>Ga0181521_10001810_pt1 | contig 26161 bp, 13 predicted proteins | sample PEATcosm2014_Bin_32_FD_119764 | JGI IMG/M metagenome (GOLD analysis project Ga0181521, IMG submission 119764) | Peatland microbial communities from MTU Mesocosm Facility, Houghton, MI, USA - PEATcosm2014_Bin02_60_metaG | ecosystem: Environmental > Terrestrial > Soil > Wetlands > Peat | place...
CACCAAGCTCCTACGCCGCGGCGCGCACCGCTCCGTCCGCGCGCTGAACACCGACATCCGCCAATGGATCGACACCTGGAACGAAAACCCACGCCCCTACGTCTGGACCAAGACCGCCGAGCAGATCCTCAACGCATCAGCCGCTACTGCCAACGAATCAACCAAACAGGACACTAGCTGTCGGTGCATCAGCTGACGCTGAGCATCGGCGAGCATCGCGTTGCGGGCCCCCCGGGATGCGTTACCGGGGGGCCCAGCGCCTCTCCAACTGAGCGGCCGCTCGGCGGCGCGATCGCGGTTAGTAGTCGGTAAGAGCTCAGTTGGTAGCAGGACACAATCCGCCGTATCGAACCTGGACGCGTGACCGCACCGAGACGGAGGCGATCCATGACCAGGGAACTTCTCCGCTCCGTCGTGCGCCGCGGGGGATGTTCGATCAACGTCACGCTTGCCTCGTCATCGAGCTAGGTCGGCACGAGGACCATCGCCAAGGTCGGGACGAGGACCGTGGCCAAGGAGCTGTTGGCCGATGCCACGGCGATGGTGACATCTGATCGCTGGTGCGCCTGCACGCACCTGCACATCAAGCACCGGCGGCTCTGCTGGGCGGACCTGCTCAGAGGCTTCTCCGCGCTCGCCGAAGGTGGGCTCGGCGCCGAGTAGTCGGCCTCGAGCTGTGCGGGCGCGTCTTCTGGGCCTGGGAGGCCGTTGCCCACAGCTCCGAAGCCGACCGTCCCTTCGCCGCCAAGCGCGCTCGCGACGAACGCCGTCGCGGCAGGGCCACGAACCTCTTGAAGGCATGGCCGGCGCTGTGGACCTCCGCCTCGCACGACGGTGTGCAGCCGACCAACGACCACGCCGAGCTCGGGCTCCGCAGCGCGGTCATCTCCCGCAAGCTCTGCCTCGGCAACCGGTCCGAAGAGGCGAGGCACGCAGCTCGCGGCTGTTCTCGGTGCGCACCACCTGCCGCCTGCCGCACCGCTCGCTATTCGCCTACCTGAACGGCGCGATCGCCGCGCACGCCCCGGCCATCCCGTGCCGCTACGCGCGCGAGCGGCCGCCAAATCGAACGTTTACAGCAGTTGGAAACGCCACTAGATTTCATCGCGGGTGGACGCTAGGGTGGGGAGCGTCGTACGTAATACATAGTGGCTGGCTTCGTCGAATCTCCGACCTGAAACGAGAGCATGCGGCGGATCCGGTCGACCTACCCTCTACAAAGGAGCAGAAGCGTATGAAACGCCTCAAGATCGTGGGCATGGCTCTGGTGGCCGTGTTCGCTATCAGCGCGGTCGTGGTCGCGCCCGCGTTTGCGTCGAGCACAACCAACCCGAGTTGGTATGTAGCAGGTACCAAACTGACCGGTACGGAGAACATCGAAGCGAAAGCGGTCACCACTCAGGAACTGACGTCGAGCGCGGCGAAAACCATCTCGTGCAAAAAAGTCGCGCTGAACACGGGCGCGGCGCACTTTATCGAAAACATGGGCTCGCCGTTATTCGGTGGTGAAGATAAAGAGACGCTCACGTACTCGGAATGCACGTACCCCGAATCGGGCTGTCATGTCAAGAACAAAGGCGGGACGAACGGGACGATCGTAACCGACGCGCTGACATCCTTACTCGCGTACAAGACGGAAGCGGAGGCCGAAAAAGAAGAAGTTAAGAAGGGCACCACGTTGACGGTCTTCAAGCCGGCGTCAGGCAGCACCTTCGTGGAAATCGAATTCGAAGGTAGCGGCTGTCCGATCATCACCAGCGCCTCCGTCGAAGGGTCGGTGGCTGTCGAAAACGATGGAGAAGTGGGCACGGAACCCGGGGCGGAAGCTACGACCCACGAAATCACCGCTCCGAGCACCCTGATCAAAAAAGCGTACTGCAACGAAGGCGGTGCACCCAAAGAAGTGAAAACTGAATTCAAGGTGTTCGGCGGCCTCGCCTCGGCGGGCTACATCGGCACGTCGTTAGTCTCGATCGAAGGCGGTACAACGGACTACAGTATCCAGAAGGGCTAGCCGTCGTTAGATCAGTTGGCGCTGAGCGTCAGCTATCAGGGCCTCACGGGCCCCCCGGGATGCGTTCTCGGGGGGCCCGCGCCGCTCCGACCTGAGCGACGCGGCTGCGTTGGCGGGGACGCCGCATATCGGCAGCGGCGGCCGATCCGGGTCCCGGATCGGGGGAGGACCACCCGGGTACGCGGTCCCGCGCCGCTCAGAGATCGCCTCCCGACCATGGGCGGCGGGGAGGGGGGACCTCACCGCACGGGGTGCCGCCCGTTAGCTGACGAACTCGCCGGTGGCTCGTTGATAGTACGCTACCGCGAGCTTTCGTGTGCGGGTGGTCCGCATAGCTCGCCGATGGCGGCCGCGAAAGGCCCGTCGTGGCGACATCGGGCTTGTTTGGCAGAGCGCGGGCGGATGGACGGGCCGCCTCCTTGGCCACTTATTTGACATGGACCGCTGCTTGTGTATACAATACCGCCGTCGTTCACGGGGCCCACCTGTCGTGGGCGCAATCGGGAGAGGTCTTAAGGAAGGGACGGGATGAGCTGAGGGCATGCGCGTGCCGAGCGTGAGCGCCGGGCGAGCTTGCACACGAGGGCGGCCATGGAGCCGCGGGCACACGTTAGCTGCATGGACGCGGCCCAAACTACGCTGCCGGGGTCCCCTCATGGGGGCGTGCCGGCGTAGATCGACGAACGATGAACCTGGAGGAAAGGAGCAGTGGGACAAGTGAGTTACGTAAGGATGCTAGCGCTGGGTCTCGGCGCCGCACTCATGATTGCGGCGGCGTGGGGGACTGCGACCGCGTCGGCGAGCGGGCTGGAATGGGGGCGGTGCGAAGAAACGGAAAGTCAGACGGGCGGAAAGTACGCAAACGCGGGCTGCACCGAAACCGCCGCACACAAGCAGGGCGCATATGAATGGGAGCCGCGGGAAAGGGTGCATCTGGAATCGATGACCGCTGTGGGAGCCGTCAGCTTCGAAACAGCGGCTGGCAAGAAGGTCGAATGTGCGGCGATCGGGCCCGAAAGCGACGCGCTGGGACTCGGCCCACGCGGGGCGGGGACGCCGCTCTGGGAATTCGAGGGTTGCACATCCGAAGGCGAACCTTGCACCGCAACCGATGCCTACCCTGGAGAAATTAACGATCTGTACTCGTGGTATGGGGAACTCTGGAAGGGGAAGCTCGGATACATTTCGGGCAGGGGGACAGCCGACCCGACGGTGGGTCTCTCCTATGAAGTCCCGAACCATGAACGCCTGTTCGAACCCGTGCATTGCAACGGTCGGATCGGCACGATATGGATTGGTGGCGCACCGAAGGGCCGCGACGCGTTCCTCTCGACGATCGGCCCGGTCAACGAAATGACCGAAACGTTTACTCAGGTCTACAGCGAGAGCGCGCCCGGTGTGCCCAGCCCGACCAAATTTGCGGGTGGCCGAAAGCAAACGCTTGAAGCATTCGTCGGGAACCACTGGGAACCGGTTGCGATGATCGCGACGTTCAACTACAACACCGGGAGAGCGTCTGAGATCAAAGCAACGCGCTAGAGGGCAATAGCACGAGCCAGAGCTGGCTCCGCGGGCGTATGCAGCGCGCGGAGCCAGTCCTGGCCGGGAGAGTCAACTGCTGAAACTACCAACAGGAAAAGGATATCACTACAATGAAGACCATCAGGGTGGTGAGCGCGTGTCTCGTTGCCGCGTTCGCGTTTAGCGCTGTCGCGGCTGCCAGTGCCTCCGCAGCCGGACCGGCGCTCTATGAATGCGCGAAGGCTGGCAAGGAAACCGCGAAATACATCAGTAAAGGCAAAGAAAAGTCGAAGTCCGTATACACGGGCGAATACACAAACAAGGAATGCACCGACCTAGCGCCTCCCGGCAAATATCGTGCGGAAGGCAAACCCGAAGGCAAATACACCGCGCAGGAAATCACTCAGCACTACGCGGTCGAAGGTAAAGCGGAAGGCTCCAACCTGGAAATCCTGGGCATCGGCGGCCTGACGTGTGCGCACAGCAGCTACACGGGAGAATTCAACAGCCCGAAAAGCGCTGATAAAATCAACATCACGTTCACCGACTGCGAATTGTCGCACCACCAGTGCGAGACTGGCGCGACGCTCGGCGAAATCAAGGTGAACCAGCTGCAGGCCAGAATCGGGTACCTCGACGCCGCGACGCACGAAGTCGGCGCCCTGTTCACTCCTGAAACGGGAACGTACTTCGTGACATCCATGCACTGCGCCGAACTGGGGCTCAGGACCATCGGTGGGGTGATCGGCCAGGTGGTTTCGCCGGTCGACACGTGGACGAACGCCGCTTCGCTGAGGTTTGAAGAGTCGTCAGGCATTCAGTTCCTCAAACATTTTGAAGGAGAAAGCGAAGAACACGGCCTGCTCACCGAAACCGCGAACTACCCCGAAGGCGAATGGCACGAAGGCAAAGCATCGGGCGAGTCCGGCGAATACTCGGGCAAACTCACATCTAAGAAGGCCAAGCTGGAGCTGAAAGCCTAGCCTCAGCGCACGGACGCAAAGCTGTGTGGGGCCCACAGCCCGTGGGCCCCACACGCCTCGAGGGGCACGGACGCGTGGTGTCGCTTCCGGGGGAGCTAGAGGACTGAGAAGCCAAAAGAGACGAGGATCCGGCGAGATGAAGCAGAAAGCACGCAGGCACCGCCTGGGCGCAGCCCGTTCGCTGCTTGTGCTGTGCATCGCGCTCGCGTGCGTGGCGTGCCGCGGCACCCCCGCGCTCGCACTGACGCAGCGAGGCCACGTTCTGTGCGGAGAATGCTCGTTCGGGAGCGAGGGCACGCAGGGTGGACAGCTGAACGGACCGACCGCGATCGCGGTCAACGAAGCGAGTGGAGACGTGTACGTCCTGGACGCTGCGAACAACCGTGTCGAGCGCTTCAGCGCCAGCGGGCAGTTCCTCGAAGCGTGGGGCTTCGGGGTCGCGAACGGTGCTAACGAATACGAGCGCTGCGCCGAAGCGAGCCGGTGCAAAGCGGGCATCGCCGGTCACGAACCCTTCGAGCTCGATTCGGCACGAGCGATCGCGGTGGACAGCTCACAGAGCGAATCGGACCCATCCAGAGGCGACGTCTACGTCGAGTCCGGCCTCAAGGAAGATCGGGCGGCGATCGAGAAGTTCAGCGCTGAGGGTGTGCCGCTGCGCGTGCTGAAGAGCGTGAGGTTCGACAAAAAAACGGAACCATTCGAAGCGCTCAACGGCTTGGCGATGGGCGAAGCCGGCGACCTGCTCGTCTACGACAACGGCGAAGTGCTGACGTTCAGCGACAGCGAGCCAAACAAGCTCATCCCGTACACGAGCACGAAGGAGGGCGTGGAAGCGCTCGGCGAAGGCGAACCGCCCGGACTCGGGCTGGCGGTGGATGCGCAGGGTGACCTCTACGTCGGCCACCAGGCGTCGGGCGGCTCGCCGCAGGCGCCGAACGTCGTGCGGAAGCTCACGGGCTCCGGTGAAGCGCTGATCGAAGAACTGAACGGCGAAGCGACGGCCGGGGTCGCCGCCCAGCCCGCGAGCGCGGGCGACGATCCCTTCGCCGGGGATGTCTACGTGGCCAACGAGAAGAGCGTCGCGACGTTCGACTCGAGCGGCGCGTTGGTGCAGCGCGTCGGCGTCGAACACATCCAGGACGCGGGGGGAGTGGCGGCGGACGCGGCGACCGGCCGCCTCTACGTCACCGACATCGCCGCGGACAGGGTGACGGTGTTCGTCCCGGAGCCGGAAGGCGTTCCCACGGTCGACGGTCAGTCCGCGCTCGAAGTGAGCGCCGCCTCGGCGCGGCTGGACGCGCAGATCGACCCGGACGGGGCACCGACGAGCGCCTCCTTCCGCTACGCACCGGGCGCGGTCCCAGGCGCAGGCGAACCATGTGCCGCGCCCTGTGTGGAACTCCCCGCATCGCCAGGCGAGCTCATCGGCGCCTTCGGCGATCAGGCCGTCAGCGCGCAGCTCGGCGAACTGCGTCCGGGCACGCGCTACCGCTACCGTGTGCTTGCGAGCAACGTCGCGGCGGGCCACGAGGCCACCGCGCAGGGCGAAGGCGCGTTCACGACGCCCGCGGCGGGCGGTGAAGCCATCGCGGACGGGCGCCTGTGGGAAATGGTGTCCCCGCCGGACAAGAGCGGCGCCGGCGCGGAACCCCTGACCGAAGCCGGGGGAGTGATCCAGGCGGCCGCGAATGGCATGGCGTTCGCCTATGTGACCGATGGTCCGGTCGGCGAACCGGAAGGCAACCGCAGCCTCGAAGTCACACAGATGCTCTCCGCGCGCGGCAGAGACGGCTGGTCTTCGCAGGACATCGTCACCCCCAACCAGCGGGGAACGGGTCTGGAACTGGGCACCGCCGGCGAGTATCGCCTGTTTTCCACGAGTCTCGCTCTCGGCCTCGTGCAGCCGTTCGCGACCGGCGGCTCGAGATTCGCCGAACCGCCGCTCTCGCCGCCGGTCACCACAGCCGAAGAAGCGAGCGGCCAGGAAAAGACACTGTACCTGCGCGATGACCTGCCGAGCGGCTCCGGGAGCTCAGAAATGGAAGCCGCGCTCGCGCTCACGCCGAGCACCTCGGAAGTTCCCGCCTACAAACAGGCCACGCTGGACGACGGCTACCTGGCGCTCGTCACAGACGCGAACGTGCTGCCCGGCGCGCAGTTCGGACAGGCTCTGCAGTTCGTCGCTGCCACGCCCGACCTCAGCCATGTCGTGATCTCTTCGCAGGTTGCGCTGACGCCCGATTCGGCGCCGGGCGAAAACCTCTACGAGTGGGGCGAAGGGCAGCTGCGGCTCGTGAACGTGCTGCCCGGAGCGGAACGGAAGCCCGCGGCCGGCGCGAAGCTCGGTTACGGGGGCGAAGTCGTCAGAGATGCGATCTCAGATGGCGGCAAGCGCGTCTTCTGGTCGGCTGATAGGCATCTCTACATGAGCGAACCGGAACGCGACGAAGCCGAAGGCACCGTGCAGCTCGACGAATACAAACGTTTCGGCGGCTCCGGCGAAGGCATCCAGCACGCCGTCTTCCAGACCGCCAGCGCGAACGGCGCCGTGGTCTTCTTCACCGACGAACAGCGACTGACCGAGAACTCCGGCGCAGCGGTGGGCAGGCCCGACCTCTACGCGTACGATGTGAACAGCGGCACGCTCACGGATCTGACGCCTCCGAGCGCGACCGGACCGTACGCCGGCGAAGGGGCGGATGTCCTGGGCCAGGTGCTCGGCGCGAGCGAAGACGGCACATGGGTCTACTTCGTCGCCAACGGCGTGCTCGGGGCGGGAGAGAACCCTCGTGGCGAAGAACCCGCTCGGGGACGCTGCGCCAGCGCCGCGCAGCCAAACGCCACGTGCAATCTCTATGTTGCGCACTACGAAAGCGAACGGGGGGAATGGGAAGGGCCGCGGTTCGTAGCGCGCCTGTCCGGCGGCGACGCGCCCGACTGGGGCGCCGGCTACTTCGCCCATCGCACCTTCCCGGCCAGCGATCTCGGCGAAATGACCGCGCGCGTCTCGCCGAACGGTCTGTACCTGGCGTTCATGTCCGACCGCTCGCTAACGGGCTATGACAACGAAGACGTCACCAGCGGGCATCTAGGCGAAAGGCTCGACGAGGAGGTCTTCCTCTACGGAGCAGGCTCGAGCTCGGAACCGGAAGGCCTTCTCTGTGCATCATGCGATCCGAGCGGTGGACGCCCGGCGGGGGTGTTCGATCCCGCCGGAAGCGAACCCGTCAATCCGGAAGGGTACGGCCTGGTCGTCGATCGCCCGAAAGTCTGGCAGGGACGCTGGCTTGCAGGCAACGTCCCCGGCTGGACCAAGCTCTCGGACAAACGCGCCATCTATCAGTCGCGCTATCTCTCCGATTCCGGGCGCCTGTACTTCCAGAGTCCTGCTGACCTCGTGCCGGCGGCTGTCAACGCCAAGGAGGATGTCTACGAGTACGAGCCGGCGGGTGTGCCCCACGGCATGCACCGGTGCACCAGCGAAAGCGCAAGCTTCGGCGAAGCCGCACAGGGCTGTCTGGGGCTGATCTCGTCGGGGACCGCGAGCAGCGAATCGGCGTTCCTCGACGCCAGCGAAACCGGCGGAGAAAGCGAAGGCGGCGAAACGCCTGACGAAGGGGGCGGCGACGTGTTCTTCGTCACGGCCGCCCAGCTCTCGCCGCGGGACACCGACCAGAGCTTCGACGTATACGACGCTCACGAATGCACGAGCTCCTCGCCGTGCGTCTACTCGCCTGAACAGACGCCGCCGGCGGCGTGCGCGGCCAGCAGTTCGTGCCGTCCGTACACCGAGCCGACGCAGACGCCGGCGAGCGGTCCCGCGACCGGCACGACCGGCCCGTCGGGGAACCTCAGCCCCCAGCACGGTGTGCTGCCCAACCGAGTAGTCAAGCCCAAGCCGGCCACGCGCGCGCAGAAGCTCGCCGCCGCGCTTGCGAGCTGCCGCACGCGCTACAAGCGCTCGACGGCCAAGCGAGAGGCCTGCGAGAAGCGGGCGCACAGGAGCTACGGTCCGATCGGGCACAAGGCGACGGCCAAGGGCGGGCGGCGATGAGACTCGTCCTGCGCACACGCCTCGCGCTCGTGCTGGGTCTCGCGCTCATCGCGTGCATGTCGGCCGCGCTCGCACTCGCCCCGTCCGCATCAGCGCTGGGCGCATGGTGGCACCTGAACGCCACCTCGGCCTCCACACCCGCGCATCCTGGCGAAGCACAGATCATCGTCACCGCCTCGGATCTCGGTGCGGTGGCGTTGAGCTCGAGCGAAGACGATCCCGTGACCGTCGTCGACGAACTGCCTGAAGGAGTCGAAGCCGTGGGGGTCGAAGCGCAGGCGAGCCGCGGAGCCGAAGGCCACACGAGCTGTTCCCAAGCGTCCCCGTCCTCGCCCGCGACCACGGTGACCTGCACGTTCGCGGGCGTCCTACCCTCCTACGAACTGCTGATGCTACGCATCGTCACCCGCTTCAGCAAGGCGAAGCCGGGTACGAACACCGTGCGGGCGCGGGGCCCCGGCATACCGGAAGCGACGCTTCCCCAGCAGCTGCAGCTGAACACGACCAGTGCTCCGTCCTTCGGCCTGCAGGCCTTTGCGACGACGCCCGAAACGGGCGGCGAAGGCGAAGTATCGGGCGGCTCCTTCGACGACCAGGCCGGCTCGCACCCGTTCCAGCTGACCACGACCGTCGACTTCAACCAGACCCTCGCGTCCTACGGCGAAAAGGGCGAATACGAATACTTCTCCGGTCTCGACGGCGTCTACCCGACCGCGCCAGCGCTGCCGCGCGAGTTGAAGTTCACGCTACCGCCCGGATTGATCGGCGACGCGAGCGCCGTGCCACAGTGCTCGAGCCGCGACTTCTCGACCACCGTCGCCGAAGACACCGTCAACCTCTGCCCGCCGGACACCGCGGTCGGGGTCGTCACGCTGGTCGCAAACGAGCCGCTTCCGGAAGGCCGCTTCAAGGCGTGGTCGGTCCCGATCTTCAACCTTGAACCCGAAGAAGGGGAACCGGCACGCTTCGGCTTCGAGATCGAGAGCGTGCCCATCGTCCTCAGGACGTCGATCCCAACCGGCGGCTCATACGGCGTGCAGGTGAGCGTGGCGAACATCTCCCAGGCGATCCAGGTGATGAGCAGCCAGGTGACAATATGGGGCGTACCCGGCGAGCCGAGTCATAACTCCGCGCGGGGCTGGGAATGCCTGGGCGGCGGTACGTGGTACGGAGGCAGCCCGCACGCGCCCTGCCCCACGGGCAGCCAACCGAGCCCGACCGCGTTTCTGACCCTGCCGACATCCTGCACAGGCGTGCCCGAAGCTAGCGTCCAGGGCGAATCCTGGCCAGCAGGTCAGGCGCAGATCGCGCAGACGCTGCAGGGGGTAGCCAGCTCCCGCTTCCCGTCGGCGCTCGGCGGCTGCGAAGCTCTCGCGTTCGACCCTAAGCTCAGCATCGAACCTGAAACCCAGCAGGGCAGCACCCAGACGGGCCTGACGGCGACGGTGAGGATGGGCCAGCCCGGGCTGACCGCGCCGAAGGGCACGGCCGAACCGGCGTTGAAGACGACGACGGTCACGCTGCCCGCGGGGCTCCAGCTGAACCCGTCGGCGGCGAATGCGCTTGAAGACTGCCAGGCGGAACAATTCGGCTTCGACATCCACGACGCCGTGGAAGCCGAACAGACGCAGAACCTCGCGTTCGAACCAGGGCCGCCGGCGTGCCCCGACGGGGCGAAGGTCGGCACGCTCAGCGCGAAGACGCCGCTGCTTCCCAACGAACTGACGGGCTCGCTGTACCTCGGTGCGCAGGACACCGATCCCTTCTCCTCGCCCCTGGTGCTGTACCTGGTCGCCGAAGACAAGACGGCGGGGGTGCTGTTCAAGCTCGCCGGGAGCGTGGAGATCGGGGCTAACGGCCAGCTGTCCACGACCTTCGAGAACACCCCGCAGGCCGCGCTGTTCAACGAACTGAAGCTGCACTTCTTCGGCGCTCAGCAGGGCGTAAGCGGCGAAGAACGCGAGACGCTCTCAACCCCGGCCCGTTGTGGCAGCTATGCGGCGACAAGCTCCTTCGACGCCTGGTCGGGCGCCACCAGCACGCCCTCCTCCGAACCGGCCTTCCAGGTCACATCCGGTCCCGGCGGCGCCCCGTGCCCCGGAGCGACGCTGCCGTTCGTCCCGAGCTTCAAAGCTGGCGCCGCCAATCCCCAGGCGGGCGCGCTGACGCCGTTCACGGTCACGATCGACCAAGCCGACGGCAGCCAGCCGCTGGAAAGGATCGACGTGCACCTGCCCCCCGGCATCGCCGCCCTGATCTCCCAGGTCAGGCCATGCCCCGAAGCGCAGGCGCTCAGCGACGCGTGCGGCCCGGAAAGCCGCGTAGGGCACACGACCGCCGTCGCGGGGCTGGGCAACGAACCCGTCACGCTCGGCGGCGAGGTCTACCTGACCGGAGAACTGCAGGCGAGCGCCGGCCACCCCCGCGCACCATTCGGCTTGCTCGCGGTCACGCAAGCCAAAGCCGGCCCGTTCGACCTCGGTAACGTGCCGGTGCTCTCGACGCTTCAGATCGACCCGAGTACAGCGGCGGTCACGGTGCAGTCGGAACCGATCCCCAAGCTCGTCGACGGCGTGCCCGTCGATCTCAAACAGCTCGAAGTGGCAGTCGAACGCCCGGGGAACGCGCCATTCGAGTTCAACCCCACGAACTGCAACGCGATGAGCATCGCGGGCATCCTGACCGGCTACGAAGGCACGAGCCAGAGCACTCCCTATCCCTTCCAGGTGCACAACTGCGCCGGCCTGGCGTTCCAGCCGACGCTCACCGCTATCGCAGGCGGCCACGGCAGCAAAGCGGACGGGACGAACCTGGAGGTGAAGCTCACCTCTCCCGGACTCGGGCAGGCGAACATCGCCAAAGTCGACCTGCAGTTGCCCGGCGCGCTGCCCGCCCGGCTCGGCACGCTGCAGCAGGCGTGCACGGAGGCCGTCTTCGACACCGATCCCGCGTCCTGTGACCCGGGCTCGGTCGTCGGGCACGCGACGGTGCGCACGCCGGTGCTCGCGGACCCGCTGACAGGGCCCGCCTATCTCGTCTCCCACGGCGGGGCCGAATTCCCCGATCTCGAGTTCGTTCTGCAGGGCGAAGGGGTCGAGATCGTGCTGGACGGCAAGACGGCCATCAAGAAAGGCATCACCTACTCGAAATTTGAATCCGCCCCGGACGCGCCGTTCACGAGCTTCGAAACCGAACTGCCGGCCGGTCCCGACTCGCTGCTCACCCCCAACGTCGCCGAAAAGGAAGACTTCAGCCTTTGCACCGCCAGCCTCGCGATGCCCACCACGGTCACCGGGCAGGACGGCGCCGTGGTCGAACAGAGCACCAAGATCGCCGTCAGCGGCTGCGGCGGTGTGCTGCCGTCGAAAGTGCGTGCGCTGAGCCGCGCGCAGAAACTCGCCAAGGCGCTGAAGGCCTGCTTGAAGAAACGCAGGAAGAGCAAGCGGGTCGCCTGCGAAAGGCAGGCCCGCAAGCGATATGGCGCCAAGATGGCTGACAGGAAGCCCGAGAAGCGCTAGCCGGGCTACGCGACGAGTGCGGCGGGGACCGTGCTGAAGCGCGTCACCAATGCGATCGCCTCCGCCGGTCCCGTGAACGGCGCAAGGGCTATGTAGCCGAGCCGTGGCAACTGCCGCGCGAGCGCGGCGACGTCGCCGCGCGCGATGTGACGGTAGATGGTCTCGAACACGGCGCCCACGATCGCCTGCGAGCAAACTCGCGGCAGTGAGCGGGACTCGGGCCTGTAGCGGTAGCCCTCCTCGAGGAACACGGTGAACGTTCGCGTGATGTCCTCGGTGCGGCTGAGCGCGTCTGGGCCCGCGGCGTAGCACTCGACCAGCCGCAGGTGCGCGAGCGAAGGGTGGGAGATGATCAGCGCGATCAGCGTGTGCAGGCCGTTCCATATGCGCTGCGGCCACTCCTCCGCCGAGAAGTATGCGGCGGCGCACGCATCGAGCACCTCCTGGGTGGAGTAGCGCTGGGCTTCCAGGAACGCGTGCAGCTTGTCGTCGAAGTGCGCGTAGAACACGTCCCGGGCGACGCCGGCGGCGGCGACGATGTCGGAGACCGTGCAGCTCGCGTATCCCTTGGCGGTCATCACCTCGGCCGTCCCGTAGATGATCCGCGTGCGCTGGCTGCGTGCGATCACGTTCGCCGGCAGGCCGTGCCGTCCGCGGGGCAGTCGTGCCGGCGCCTCGGCGGGCGGCGCGACCTCCAATCCCGGTGCGATCGGCAGGCGTGCATACGCATCGACGCTCCAGCGCTCGCTGCCCCCGGGGACCGCGTACGACCCGATCCACGCGAGTAGGTCCTCCTCGCGTCGCGGCAACTCGTCCTCGGTGTGGGCGTGCAGGTGGCGAAGCGCGACGCTGCGCACCGCGCCCACCAGAGCAGCCGCTGGGATGTCCAGCGTCTGCGCATCGCTTGGAGCCTCCTCGATGCGGGCTTCGATACGGCGCTCGAACTCTTCGAGCGCCTGCTCGCGCTCGCGGCGTACGTGTGGACCGGCGGCCCGCGCCTCCACGAACAGCAGTCGTCCGGCGTCGGGGTTGCCGTGCAGGGCGCTGAGCAATTCGCCGAGCGCGCCCCGCGCTGCCGCCGACCAGTCGTGGCCCCCGGTCAGCCGCATTTGCCCGAGGACGCGCTCAGCGGCGACTCGGTACGCGGCGAGCAGGCAATCTTCCTTGTCCTCGAACTGCTCGTAGAAGGTCGCGCTCGAAACCCTCGCGCGAGAGCTGACCTGGGCGATCGTCACGCGCTGGTACCCGGCGCGCGCCGCGAGCTCGATCATCGCGTCGACGAGCCGCTCGCGCTGGGAGCCTCTCCGCGCATCACCGGACACGCCGTTACTCGCCTTCGAGGACCGCGGCGGACGTACAGTCGCAAGTTCCCGTGTATCCCGCGGCGCAGCTCACGCGCTGCAGGATACCTCAGGGCTCTCAAGTCAAACCATCAAAAACCGTCGAGTTTCAACAGTGGGAGGGTCACGGGCCGCCCTGGCCCCCACTGAGACCTTCCACCAGCCTGATCGCCTCCTCGCGGCCTGTGAACGGGGTCAGCGCGATGTACGTCAGCTCCGGCAGGTGTCGCGGCAGCGCGGCCGCTTCGCCGCGCGCCACGTGGCGGTAGATGACCTCGAACACCGCGCCGGTGATCGCCTGGGAGCTCAGACGCGGCAGCGTCTGGGCCTGCGGCCGGTAGCCGTATCCTTCCTCGAGGAAGATCGTGGCGGCCCTCAGGATCTCATCCGTGCTGCGGATGGCCGCCGGCCCTGCGGCGTGACACTCGACGAGTCGCAGGTGGCTGATGGCCGGATTCTCGGCGGTCAACCCGAGCAGGGTCCGAAGCGCCCTCCATATGCGCTCAGGCCAGTCCTGCGCCGAGAAGTATTCGGTCGCGCAAGTGTCGATCAGGTGTTGCGACGCATACTGCTGGGCCCCCAGGAACGCGCTCTGCTTGTCGGTGAAGTGGGCATAGAAGACGTCCCGGGCGACGCCGGCCGCGGCGACGATGTCGGTGATCGTCGCCTGCGCGTATCCCTTGGCCATCATCACCTCGGCCGTCCCCAGCACGATCCGTGTGCGCTGGCTGCGCGCGACCACGCCCGAGGGCAGGCCGTGTCTTCCGCGCGGCAGACGCCGGCGCTCCGAGCCCGCCCGGCGCGCACGCGGCGGCTCGTCGGGCAACAGCGCGTCCGGTCCCGTGCTCCAGCGCGCCGTCCCAGCTGGCATCGCGTAGCAGGCCACCCACGCGAGCATGTCATCGAGCAACAGCGGCAGGCGCTCCTCGCTCTGCGTGCGCAGATGCCGCGCGAGGATGCTGCGCACCGCTCCCTCGAGCGCCGCCACGGGAATGTCCAGGCTCTCGCCATCGCTCGGCGTTCCATCGAGAAAGCTCGCGGCACGATCCTCGTACCAGCGCAGCAGCCGCTCGCGCTGCTCGCGGACGCGCGGCCCGCCGGCGAAGGCCTCGACGAACAGCACGCGACCGGCGTCCGGGTCGCCGCGCAGTCCCTCGAACAGCCCGCCGAGCGTCAGCCGAGCGGCATCCGACCACGCGCTCTCGGGGTCTGGCACGAGGGGCATCCGTTTGAACACCCGCCTCCTGGCCTCCCGGTAGGCCGCCAGGAAACAGGCTTCCTTGCCGTCGAACTGCTCGTAGAAGGTCGCGCTCGACACGCGCGCGCGGGAGCTGACCTTCGCGACGCTCACAGCCTGATATCCGGACTCGGCCGCGAGCTCGATCATCGCGTCCACAAGTCGCTCTCGCTGGGTCCGTTCAGGCGCGCTCGCAGACGCGCCGTCGGCAGCGCCTGGCAGGCGCCTTTGGCGCGCTGTGGCCGGTTTTGCTGCGGGCCGCGGCATGGCTGCTTCCCGGAGGATACACGATCGCGGCGTATGCAGACCGCTTGATTTCACCGCGGCAGGCTGGATCGGCGACTGCGCGCGTGACTCAGGAACACGGCCGCCGTACTCGCGACGCCGCTCCAGGCCGGTCTGCGAAGCATATTCGTCCTGGAATCAGCCGTGTGAAGCTCGTTGACATCTCGTCCGTCCACGACGAGCGCTAGGGTCTATATTTAGATCCTAAGAGCGTTCACCAGCGAGCCAGGCAAGGAGCGTGTCGGACCGATGGCTGAGGCCACCCCCATGAATTCGCCAGTCCAATACAGCCGCGGGAGCCTGCGATGAGCGGACCGGCCGCATCCGCCCCGCGCGCCTACAAACGCCCGAAGCGCCTGCCGCGTGAGCACGTCAGCGAGGTCCAGCGCATGCGGATCATCTCGGCGATGATCGACGTCGCCTGCGATCAGGGCGCCGAGCAGGTCGCGGTCACCCGCGTGATCGGCCGGGCGGGGGTGTCCAGAAGAACCTTCTACGAGCACTTCGACGATCGCGGAGATTGCCTGCTGGCGGCGCTACGGCAAGCGCTGTCGCGCGCGGGGGAGCGCGCGGGCGCCGCCCGTGACGCCCACGAGCGCTGGCTCGAGGGGATGCGCGCAGGTCTGTGCGAGCTGCTCGGGTTCTTCGAAGAGGAGCCGCAGCTGGCGTGGCTGACCGTCGTGCACTCGGCGGCGGCGGGCCCCGCGGCGCTGGCTCTGCGCGCGGAGGCGCTCGACCGACTCGCGCGAGCGGTGGACGAGGGCCGCGCCCACGCGCGCGTCCAGCCTCCGCGGCTGACCGCGGAGGGTGTGGTCGGCGGCGTCCTCAACGTGATCCATTCGCGCCTGCTCAGACCGGATCCGGGCACTTTGATCGACCTTCTGAACCCGCTGATGAGCATCATCGCGCTGCCGTACCTGGGCAGCGCCGCGGCGCGCAGGGAGCTCGCGCGACCCAACCCCGCTCCGCGTCAAGCGTTGAAGCCGAGGCTCTCGCCCGACTCGTCGGGGGGTCGTGGTCTGCGCTTGACCTACCGCACCCTGGCTGTGCTCCAGGTCATCGCCGCCGAGCCCGGCCTCAGCAACAAACAGATCGGCGAGCGCGCCGGCATCGTCGACCAGGGCCAGATCTCCAGGCTGCTGGGACGCCTGTGCGAGCGGGGGCTGACGAAGAACACCGGCGGCGGTCAGCCGATGGGGGCCGCGAACGCCTGGTGGCTGACGCCCCAGGGCGAGCAGCTCGCCCTCGCCAGCGAGCGCGAGTCGCTCGGCGCCGGGCGCTGATCGACCAACGGCGGAAGCGGCCGGCAGAGAGCTACGTAGACTGACCGCTCGGTGTCGCGCTTCCACGAGCCCCAGCACGCAGACTTCCAGCGGTTGAACGCCTCGATCGGCTTCGACAGGCGCCTGTGGCCGCAGGACATCGCGCAGTCGCGCGCCCATGCCCGGATGCTCGCCGAGCGCGGGATCATCGCCGCCGAGGATCGCGACGCGCTGCTGGCCGGCCTGGAGCAGGTCGCGCTCGAGCTCCGTGAGGAGCGCTTTCCCTTCGACACCGGCGACGAGGACATCCACATGGCGATCGAGCGGCGCCTGACCGAGATCGTCGGCCCGGTCGGAGGCCGCCTGCACACGGCGCGCTCGCGCAACGACCAGGTGGTCACGGACCTGGCGATGTACACCCGCGACCGCTCCGCTGTCGCCCGTGCGGCGATCGCGGCGCTGATGCGGGAGCTGATTGTGCGCGCCGAGGAGCACGTCGACTGGGCGATGCCCGGATACACGCATCTGCAGCGCGCGCAGCCCGTGTACCTCGGCCACCACCTGCTCGCGTACTTCTGGATGCTTGCGCGCGACCGAGAGCGCTTCGCGTTCGCCGAGCGCGAGTCCGGACGGCTGCCGCTGGGCGCGGGCGCGCTCGCGGGGGTCAACTTCGACACCGACCGTCATCTGCTCGCGCGCGAGCTCGGGTTCGCGGACGTCGCCCCCAACTCGATCGACGCCGTATCGGGCAGGGACTTCGTGCTCGACTACCTGGCGGCCGCGGCGACCTGCTCGACGCACCTGTCGCGTCTGGGGGCGGAGCTGGTGCTGTGGTCGAGCGCGGAGTTCGGCTTCTGCGAGATGCCCGACGCGTGGAGCTCGGGCTCGTCGATCATGCCGCAGAAGAAGAACCCCGACGCGGCCGAGCTGCTGCGCGCGAAGGCGCCGCGTGTGGTCGGCCACCTGGCGGCGTTCCACGGGGTCATGCACGCGCTGCCGCTCACGTACAACAAGGACCTGCAGGAGGACAAGGAGCACCTGTTCGACGCCGTCGACACGCTCGAGCTGACGCTCGCCGCAGCCACGGGGATGATCGCGGGGGTGCGCTTCGACCGCGAGCGCATGCGCGCGGCGGCGGCCGACGAGCTGATCGCGGCGACCGACGTAGCCGACCTGCTCGTGCGGCTCGGGCTGCCGTTCCGCGAGGCTCACGGCGTTGTCGCCGGGCTCGTGCGCACGGCGGTGGATGCCGGCAAGCCGCTGTCGCAGCTGAGCGTCGAGGAGCTGTCGGCGCACAGCGAGACGCTCGGCGCGAATCGAGCGGAGTTCCAGCGCGTGCTCGCCGAGAACTCGTGGCTCGAGTCGAAGATCTCCGAGGGCGGCACGGCGCTGGCGCGCGTGCGCCAGCAGATCGAGCTGGCTCGGACGGCACTCGATGCAGGCCCTGCCGCCTGAGTTCTACGACCGTCCCGTCCTCGAGGTCGCCCGCGATCTGATCGGCTGCACCGTCGAGCACCGCGGCGTGGCCGGGGTGGTGGTCGAGACCGAGGCCTACCACGAGAGCGAGCCCGCGTGCCACGCGTTCGTCGGGCTGACGCCGCGCACGCGCACGCTGTTCGGGCCGCCCGGCCGCGCGTACGTGTACCGCTCCTACGGCATCCACGCGCTGCTGAACGCCGTCTGCGAGCCGGAGGGCGTCGGCGCGGCCGTGCTGATCCGCGCGCTCGACCCGACCGTTGGGCTGGAGGAGATGCGAGCCCGTCGCGGGGTCACCGCCCGCTCGAATGGCGCCCGCTCCGGCGGGCGCGGGGCGATCGATCGGCACTCGCCCAGCGACCGTGACCTGTGCTCGGGGCCGGGCAAGCTCACGCAGGCGCTCGGCATCTCCCTCGAGCAGAACGGCAGCGATCTCTCGCGCGGTCCCGTGCGCATCGGCCCGCGGACGGACGGCTGGCTGGAGCCGGCGGTCGTCGAGGACGCGCGCGTGGGTATCACCAAGGCGGTGGATCTGCGCTGGCGCTTTTGCGTGGCGGGCAATCGTCACGTATCAAGGCCGCGTCCTCCCGGCGGGTGAGCTCAGCCGCCGGCGCTCACGCCGCCTGTGGGCGAGGGCGAGGCCGGCGCGGCTCCGGCCCCTGGCGTCGCGGGCGTGGGGGTGGGCGTCTGGGTGGGTGCGCTGGGAGCTTCGTGTGCGGGCGTCGCCGGCGCGGGGCCAGCGGCGGCGTGTTCGGAAGTCGCGCCGCCCGCGCCGCCGCCGGTCGCGTTACCGGCGCCGTTGGGCGTGGCGGGGGTCCCGTTGGCCTTCCCTGCGCCGGGCGCGTGCGTGCCCGTGCCCGAGGGCGTGCCGGCGGTCCCCGTCGTGGCCGGTGGGCTCGTTTCGGCGCCGGCGCCGCTGGAGCTGCCGGTTCCCGTCTTGGACGCGGCGCCGCGTTCGGCGCGTTCTTTTTCGATCTGCAGCGCGGAGGTCATGAAGTCGTGCCAGATCAGCGCCGGGAAGGTGCCGCCGAGCACGGGCGTGCCGTTGAAGTCCGTGGTCATCGGGATCAGCTTGTTCGGGTAGCCCACCCACACGGCGACCGTGAACTTGGAGTCCCAGCCCACGAACCACGCGTCGCCGTAGTTGGAGGTGGTGCCCGTCTTGCCGGCCGCGAACTGCCCGATCGCGGCCGCCTTGCCGGTCCCGTACTGGATCACCGTTTCGAGCATCGAGGTCTCGGTCTGCGCGACCCACGCGGGCAGCACCCGATTGGTGATGACCCTGTTCGTGTCGACGCGCGACCCGTCCGGCAGCGGCTGGCTGCCGGCTTGCACCTGCTGGATGCCGACGGGGGCGTCGCCTTCGACGAGCGAGCCGGTGACGCGCTCGCCGCCGTGGGCGAGCGTCTCGTAGGAGTGCGCCATGTCAAGCGGCGTCACGCCGACGGTCAGGCCGCCGATCGTCATCGCCGGGTTGGTCGAAAGCGGCGTGGTGATGCCCATCTTGTGCGCCAGCAGCGCGATGTTCTTGGTGCCGACCTTGAGTCCGACTTCGGCGAAGATCGAGTTGTCCGAGAAGGCGGTCGCGCCGGTGAGGGTGTTGGAGCCGGTGTAGTTGCCTTCGTCGTTGTGCACGACGAACTTTTCCTGGCCGTCGGTGTTGGGCACGATGAAGACCTTTTCCTTGGACGTCCACACGGAGTCGGGGGAGATGCCGGCCTCGAGCGCGGCCGCGAGGTCGAACGCCTTGAACGAGGAGCCGGGCTGGCGCTCGCCCTCGGTGGCGAGGTTGAACGGGCTTGCGTCGTAGTTGCGCCCGCCGACCATCGCGCGCACATCGCCGGTCGAGTTTTCGATCGCGACGAGCGCGGCGGCCGGCCCTTCTGGGCTCGCCAGGTAGTTGCTCACCGCCTGTTCGCCCGCGCGCTGGAGTCCCAGGTCGAGGGTCGTGGTGATCTTCAGGCCGCCGTCGAAGGCGCGCGGGGCGCCGTAGCGTTCGATGATCTGCTGCTGAACCCAGCTCGTGAAGTAGCCGGCGTCGACGCCTTCGACGGTCTGCTCCTGCGGCGCCTGGATGTCCGCAGGGGAGGGGAGCGCCTGCTTGACGCTTTCTTCATACAGCGGTTTGGTGATGTAGCCCTGCTGGAACATCTGCTGCAGGACGACGTCGCGCCGGTCTTTGGCCGCCATCGGGTGGGTGGTGGGGTCATACGCGGTGGGGGACTGGATGATGCCCGCCAGCAGCGCGGCCTCCCAGGGCTGAAGCTCTTCCACGCACAGCTTCTGGCCGGGCGTGCCGCAGCCGAGGTGGTTGACTTCGTGGCCGAAGTAGGTCTGCGCCGCCGCCTCGATCCCGTAGGCGCCGTTGCCGAAGTAGATCGTGTTGAGGTAGGCGGTGATGATCTTTTCCTTGGTCCACTTGTGCGAGAGCTGGTAGGCGAGGGCGGCCTCTCGCAGCTTCTCGAAGATCGTGCGGTGGGACTGGGCCTGCAGCGCGTTCTTGATGAACTGCTGCTCGATCGTCGAGGCGCCCTGCACGGCGCCTTTGTGGATGATGTCGTCGACGAACGCGCGCGCGATGCCGCGGATGTCGATCCCGCTGTTGGTCTCGAAGCGCTTGTCCTCGATCGAGATCACCGCCTCCTTGACGATCCGCGGGATCTGTCCGCCGGTGACGATCACGCGGTTCTGCTGGCTGAGCACCCCGATCGGGTGGCCGAGGTCGTCATACAGGTAGGAGCTCTTCTCGTTCTTGTACAGCGAGAACCTGGTCAGCGGCGTCAGGTCCGAGGCGACCGACACGAACATCCCGAAGACGAACGAGACGAGGCCCAGCAGGAGCACCGCGAGCAGGATCGCCAGGAAACGCAGCCGCTTCAGGCGCGTCCTGCGTACGGATCCTCGCTCGGTCGCCCCGGGATCGGGCGCCCGCGGGACGCTCGGCGTCGCCAGAGCTGTGGGCGTTATGTCGGGGCGATCGTCATCGCGCATCGGCGGCTTTCGGAGGGCGATGCCTCCGGTGCGAGGAGGATCGATCCCGAACCGCGCGTGCCACGTCGCGCGCGGCACGATGGGACCCTCCAGGCCGCGAGAGTCTAGCATTGGCCACCATGCCAGACGCGAGGGATGGGGCCGCCCGCCCACCCGCCCACCCACCCGACGACGACGCCGCTCGGCTCGCCGCCGAGCTGGCCGCCAACGCCGTCGAGGACCTGCCCGAGGGGGCGCTCGCGGCGAAGCTCCGCACGGCCCGCGCGGAGGGTCGTCAGCTGCGCGTGAAGCTCGGCATCGACCCGACGGCGCCGGACATCCACCTGGGGCACGCGGTCGTGCTCGGCAAGCTGCGCGAGTTCCAGGACGCGGGGCACCGCGTGGTGCTGATCGTCGGCGACTACACCGCGCGCGTGGGCGATCCGTCGGGGCGCTCGACCCTGCGCCCGATGCTCTCCGAGCAGGAGATCGACGCCAACGCGGCGACCTTCCACGGGCAGGCGCTGAAGATCCTCGACCCCGATCCCGAACGCCTGGAGGTGCGGCGCAACAGCGAGTGGCTGGACATGCCGATGGTCGAGATGCTGAAGCTCGTCGGCACGACCACCGCCGCGCAGCTGCTCGAGCGCGAAGACTTCGCCAAGCGCTGGTCGGCGCGCGAGCCGATCTCGATGCTCGAGCTGATGTACCCGCTGCTGCAGGGCTATGACTCGGTGGCGATCCGCGCGGACGTCGAGCTGGGGGGGACCGACCAGAAGTTCAACCTGCTGCTGGGGCGCGACATCCAGCGCGCGTACGGGCAGCCGGAGCAGGCGATCCTGACGATGCCGATCCTGGTTGGCGTCGACGGGCGCCAGAAGATGTCCAAGTCGCTGGGCAACCAGATCGGCGTGACCGACGCGCCGGAGGAGATGTACGGCAAGACGATGGCGATCCCGGACGGGGCGCTGGCGGAGTACCACCGGCTGCTGGTCCAGCCGCGCTCGGGCGCTCCCGCGCCGGCGATCGGCACCGGCCCGGGCGAGATCTCGCCACGCGACGCCAAGCGCGCCCTGGCGCGCGAGCTGGTCGCGTGGCTGCACTCCGAGGAGGCGGCGCAGGCGGCCGAGGGACACTTCGATCGCGTGTTCGTCGAGCGCGGCGTCCCCGAGGAGGTGCAGGAGGCGCGCTTCGACTGCGCCGACGGCGTGGTCCACCTGCCGGGCCTGATCGCGCAGGAGCTCGGCATGTCGCGCTCGGAGGCCCGCCGCGTGATCGACCAAGGGGGCGTGACGCTCGGCGAGGAGCAGCTGGCCGCCGGCGAGCACGACGTCTCGTGCCAGCGGGCGGACGGGCAGATCCTGCGGGTCGGCAGGCGCCGCTTTCGTCGCTTGCGCGCCCGCTAGACACATCCGCGGGCATCGCGCTATACTTGCTGGTCGGCTCGCAGGTGCCTCCGGGCGCTGGGTCGGATCGGTCTCCTCCAGAAGGAACCCCTTTCGGTGAGGCACGGCGGTCTTTGAAAACTCAACAGCATGCGCATCTACGATCCATCTTGGATCGTGGTGTGCGTCCAGGTTCGACCCGCCGACGGGAGCGTCGTTGACGCCTCCGGGTGGCGGTCAAGAGTCAAGTAGATGAAGTACCCCGTCATGGTTGGGGGCCCACGTGTATAGGTCCCCACCCGTCCCGGCCGCCCGCGACCATCGGTCGCGCAAGTGGCAGGGGCAACTCCATGACAGCTTTTCGTGAAGTTCTTCACGGAGAGTTTGATCCTGGCTCAGGACGAACGCTGGCGGCGTGCTTAACACATGCAAGTGGAGCGACGAACCAGGGCTTGCCCTGGGGCAGAGCCGCGAACGGGTGAGTAACACGTGGGTTACCTGCCTCGATGACCGGGACAACCCGAGGAAACTCGGGCTAATACCGGATGTGCCCGCAAGGGGAAAGGAAGCTTCGGCCTCCGCATCGAGATGGGCCCGCGGCCCATTAGCTTGTTGGTGAGGTAACGGCTCACCAAGGCTTCGATGGGTAGCTGGTCTGAGAGGACGATCAGCCACACTGGGACTGAGACACGGCCCAGACTCCTACGGGAGGCAGCAGTGGGGAATCTTGCGCAATGCGCGAAAGCGTGACGCAGCAACGCCGCGTGGGGGAAGAAGGCTTTCGGGTTGTAAACCCCTTTCAGTTGGGACGAAGCTTCTCCGGTGAATAGCCGGACGGAGTGACGGTACCTTCACAAGAAGCACCGGCTAACTACGTGCCAGCAGCCGCGGTAATACGTAGGGTGCAAGCGTTGTCCGGAATTATTGGGCGTAAAGAGCGTGTAGGCGGCCTCGTTAGTCCGCTGTGAAAGTCCAGGGCTCAACCCTGGAATGCCGGTGGATACTGCGAGGCTAGAGTCCGGAAGGGGCGAGTGGAATTCCTGGTGTAGCGGTGAAATGCGCAGATATCAGGAGGAACACCAATGGCGAAGGCAGCTCGCTGGGACGTGACTGACGCTGAGACGCGAAAGCGTGGGGAGCAAACAGGATTAGATACCCTGGTAGTCCACGCTGTAAACGATGGCAACTAGATGTGGGGGGTGTCGACTCCCCCCGTGTCGAAGCTAACGCATTAAGTTGCCCGCCTGGGGAGTACGGCCGCAAGGCTAAAACTCAAAGGAATTGACGGGGGCCCGCACAAGCAGCGGAGCATGTGGTTTAATTCGACGCGACGCGAAGAACCTTACCTGGGCTTGACATGTGAGTGACCGGCGTGGAAACACGTCTTCCCTTCGGGGCACTTTCACAGGTGGTGCATGGCTGTCGTCAGCTCGTGTCGTGAGATGTTGGGTTAAGTCCCGCAACGAGCGCAACCCCCGTCGCATGTTGCCAGCATTTAGTTGGGGACTCATGCGAGACTGCCGGTGACAAACCGGAGGAAGGTGGGGATGACGTCAAGTCCTCATGCCCCTTATGTTCAGGGCTACACACGTGCTACATTGGCGCATACAGAGGGCTGCGATACCGCGAGGTGGAGCGAATCCCTTAAAGTGCGTCTCGGTTCGGATTGCAGGCTGAAATTCGCCTGCATGAAGGCGGAGTTGCTAGTAATCGCGGATCAGCATTGCCGCGGTGAATACGTTCCCGGGCCTTGTACACACCGCCCGTCACACCACGGGAGTGAGCAACACCCGAAGCCGGTGGCCTAACCCGCAAGGGAGGGAGCCGTCGAAGGTGGGGCTCGTGACTGGGGTGAAGTCGTAAGCAAGTTGCGACCCGTGTCGGTAACGACACGTGAAAAACTCGGCTGTATGCTGGAAACTCCGAGTATCCCTTTGCTACTCGTTGTTCTGGCCGGAGCAGTTTTCCGTCCGGAGCGGCAGTGAAAATGCAGGGGTGCGGACAATCAGCAGGGAAGTCGTGTCTCCTCCTAACCTGGTGGAGGCATTGACCCCTCAGAGACTACACGCCGAGCTCCTGGCGACAAGCGCTTCAGGTGCTTGGAGCTATCTGTTCGGAGCAGCACACGATGCGACGATCAGTGCGCGTCATGGCACTGTCCGTTTTGGACAGGCAAACGTGGAGTGGCTGGATGTCCTTCGCTTGCTTTTGAAGGAGCGAGGACAGAAGGCTTGGATGTATCGCGAGGGCAGCACCCGTAAGTTTTGGGTGCTCGAGACGTCGGCGAAGTGGCTGGCGAATCGGCCCTCATTCTCTACGCCGGAAGAGCGTCGTGCATACGCACGCGGCTACTTCGACGCGGAGGGTGGCATTCCCAGGAATGTCGCCGCGAGGTTTTACATTCAGTTCGTGCAGAAGGACCGAGCAGATATCGTCAACCTGCGGACGATCCTCGAAGAAGAGGGGATTGCCTGTGGGAAGTTGCACCAGCCGAGCCGCGCTACGGACCATCCGGTCTGGCGGTTCTATGTTGCAGCTGGCCCGCAGCGGGATTTCGTGTCCCGCGTGGGGTCTTGGCATCCAAGGAAGCGCAGTCTGCTGAAGGACCGTTTTGGGCCCTTTCAGCGACCAGGATGAAGATATAGTCCACGCCTCATGGCGACATGGGGAACCACGTGAACAAGGTAGCCGTAGCGGAAGCTGCGGCTGGATCACCTCCTTTCTAGGGAGCACCTAGCGGTGCCCCGATCCAGAGTCTGCCTGTGCCCCGCAAGGGGTATCGCAGGCAGGCTCGTGCGGCCGCCAAGCCCTCGAGGCATGGCGGTGTCCAAGCGGATCGGGCCTAGCATGTCGACCGAGCCTGGCTGGATGGCTGTGTTGGACGCGTTCTCGTACTACTTCGAGAGCACGGCCGACCCAGCCGCAAACGATCCCAGCATGCTGTTGAGTTTTGAGAGACCGGCGTCCGCCGGTGATCGCGTACCCCGTTCGGGGCACAGGTGGCACGTCAGATATGACGGGCGATCGAAATGCGCGAGACCGGCCGGCGTTATACGCCTCTCCACGGTCCTTGAAAACTGCACAATGCCACATCAGCCGCCATCGATAAGCGGCGGCTGAAAAACGGGTATCACCGGGCCCCGCACGACCGCGCGTATCGGGTCGCGTTGGGCCAGATCACCGTCAAGATAGTAAGGGCACACGGTGGATGCCTTGGCACCAAGAGTCGATGAAGGGCGTGAACGGCTGCGATAAGCCACGGTTAGGCGCTGAATAGCCTTTGACCCGTGGATTCCCGAATGGGGAAACCCAGCGCTGGTAATGCGGCGTTATCCCCGGCTGAACACATAGGCCGGCGGAAGACAAGCGGGGGAAGTGAAACATCTCAGTACCCCGAGGAAAGAAAATCAACAGAGACTCCCTGAGTAGTGGCGAGCGAAAGGGGATCAGCCCAAACCTGGCAGATGTAAGCGGACACGCGTTGTCTGTCGGGGGTTGTAGGGCGCCTGTTCCGAGCTGTGTCTGGCTCGGCAGGAGTTACAAAATCGTGTGGTAGTCGAAGCGTGTGGAACCGCGCACCATAGAGGGCAACCGTCCCGTAGACGAAACTGCACGATCTCCTGTCAGGCGTTCCTGAGTAAGTCCGCACCCGTGAAACGCGGACTGAACCTGGGGGGACCACCCTCCAAGGCTAAGTACTCCTTGGTGACCGATAGCGGACAAGTACCGTGAGGGAAAGGTGAAAAGTACCCCGGAAGGGGAGTGAAATAGTACCTGAAACCGCGTGCCTACAAGCGGTGGGAGCAGGCTTGTCCTGTGACCGCGTGCTTTTTGCATAACGAGCCGGCGAGTTACTCGTCTGCGGCAAGGTTAAGCGATGAGCGGAGCCGTAGCGAAAGCGAGTCCTAATAGGGCGATTCAGTCGTAGGCGGTAGACCCGAAACTGAGCGAGCTACCCATGGGCAGGCTGAAGCGGGGGTAAGACCTCGTGGAGGGCCGAACCGACCTAGGTTGAAAACTGGGCGGATGACCTGTGGGTCGGAGTGAAAGGCTAATCAAGCTCAGTGATATCTGGTTCTCTCCGAAATATATTTAGGTATAGCCTCGGATAAA
>Ga0181521_10001811_pt1 | contig 26148 bp, 36 predicted proteins | sample PEATcosm2014_Bin_32_FD_119764 | JGI IMG/M metagenome (GOLD analysis project Ga0181521, IMG submission 119764) | Peatland microbial communities from MTU Mesocosm Facility, Houghton, MI, USA - PEATcosm2014_Bin02_60_metaG | ecosystem: Environmental > Terrestrial > Soil > Wetlands > Peat | place...
TTCGGCGATGATTTCTCGGATGGTCAGTCCTTCCCTCCAACCACAGTATACAGAGCAGAAATTGAGAATGGCCACTTGCAAGTCGTTGAAATACAAGCCCTTACGAGTATCCGAACCGTGAATCGGCTCTGTATACTATGGCTGGAACGAAGCCCCGCCACCAGCTTAGGAGAAAACGCTATGTGCCAGATCGGTAAGCCAATCGAAATAATCGACGTCGAGCCGCTGGTTCTCCCCGCGCCCCTGCGCCGGGAAACGGAACAGCCCACGGAGCAGCCCGTGACCATCGAAGTCTCGGTCGCGGAGACGGAGACTGCCGTTGACTCCAGCCTTGTCGAGAAGAGCTAACAGCCGCGCCCTGCCCCACGCCCGGTACGGCGTGGATTTGGGCAAGGTGCCGGACACGTACATCGAGCCGTTCACGGCTTACCGTGCGTGGAATTGGACTGCCGAAGGGGTCACGTCCCTCAACGGCTCGCTCTGGACTCCCAAGGTCGCCTTCGAAGCCACGTGCCCACAAGCCGACGACCTGCGCTCCATGCAAGTCGCTGCCCCCACGAAGGCGGCGAAGGAATTCTGGAACAAGCAAGCCCACCCCGTGCCGGACCCCGGCTGCACGTGCGGCATGTACGCCGGGATAAACATGCAGCACTTGATCGACATCGGCTACATCGAGCGCGGCATCCACGGCGAGGTATCCCTGTGGGGGCGGCTCTACCGCCACACGCTCGGGTGGCGTGCGCAGCACGCGTATCCGAAATTCTTCGTCGTCCCGGCGAACATGGTGCCGTACAGATTCGATGAAGCGCAGGAGCGCCTCAAGACGCTGGTCGAGTTCGACGTGGACATCTACCTCCAGCCGGAGCGCGAAGCGCGGGTCGGGCAGGAGAAGATTCCGCTGTGGATAAGGGAATACGGGTACAGCCAGCAAGGCATCTCGTTCCTGATCGAGAAGCGGCAGAAGTGGTACTCCGGCGAGAAGGCAGTCTACACCCTCGCGGTCGGCGACCGCCTCGCGGTGTTCAGCGACGTCAACGGCAGCGGCATCGGCGTGGTGAAGGAAATCAGCGCCGAAGAGATGTACTACACGCTGTTCAGGCCGAACGTGATCTACCACAAGAAGGTCAAGGACGTCGTGTGGAACGAACAGAACTGGCGCTGGGAGACGACTGGAACTGGCTTCCTGCGCAAGCTCGAACAGGCGATGGGGAAATAACATCGGTGAGGTCTGGCTATCTGGGCGGCTTGCAGGTACACGGAATGACGAGCGACCTTGGGTTCTGCACGCGAGACGGGATTCTGGTCTACCAACTCGGGTACCGCGCCGGGCGGAGGAGTGGGCACAACGATCCGATGGCTCCGCGACATGCTAATCCTCAACCTCTTGCTGGTGCCATAACACAGGAGACCCGATGCTGAAGTGGCTGCTGAAGTCCCTGCTCGTCGTCGCCATCTTCGTGCCAGTGGCGACGTGCCTTCCGCTCGCCGCCCTGAGCCTGTGCCGCACGCCGGACGGCGCGATGGCGGTGTTCTGGCTCGGCCCGTGGAGTTGCTGTTTTTGGGTGCTGATCTACTCTCAGCTTTCCGCCGCCCCGTGGCGGCAGGGGGCGGAAGCCGTGCGAGAGTGGCGAGAAGCCCGTGGCGGTCTGCTGGTCACCAGCATGTGGGCGACCGCGTGGATGTTCGCCGCTTTGTTCTTCTCCTACCTCGCGGAGTTCCTCTTGGTCTTCCTCGCCCGCAGCGGCTCCTTCGGCAGGATGTGGCTCCCGGCAGCGACCTACAGCCCGCTACTTTTCGCCTGGCTCTGGAGGCGCGTCCGTGCGTAGGGTCACGTCGGGCACCATCGAGGCGATGCGGAGAGCGCGGGTCGCCCTGAGATGCGTGGACTCGCTGCTGCCGGACGCCACGCCCCGGCGCAGGAGATTTCTCGCGTCAAAAATCCTCAGCATGTGCTGGGACGAGCAGGCGGGCTTCATGCGCGGCATGACGCAGTGGCAGGCTCAGGAACTCATATCTCCGCACCTACAGTGCCTTGAGGCGCAGAAGGAGCGGTGCCCCTTGCTGATTTTTTGGGAGCCGATTTCGAGGTCGATCCGCCTTTTCTATGGCGAGAAGGAGTAACCATGGAGATGTTCGACACATTGGTTGAGACGAGGATCGAGGCTGACGGCACCGCGCAGGTGCGGACGATGCATGAGGAAGGTGACCAGTCCGAAGCGATGCGTGAGGCGTGCGGGATGTTCCTCACTGCCGAGCGAAAGTTCCAAAAGCTGAATGCGAACCCCGCGTGCGTCACCGACCCGAAGCTTAATGTTGAATGGTGGGACAGCCTCGAACTCAACCGTGGAGCAACTACCATCATCGGGAACTGTGGTGCGAAGCAGTGATAGCCCAACGCCTTTTGTCGTTGAAAAAAGCAAATCCGCCTGGGCAGAGGTTAGCGGAGAGGCTTCAAACGCTGTCGAGGCTCCGAAGCCATCAATGGTCTGATAGGTTGTGGTCCAGTTAACGGTTGCGGTTTGCGCCCTAGAGGGCGCGGCAAAAAGTAGAAGAACAGCTACCAAAACGAAGAGATAATTTCTCATGTCTCGGGCCTGATACTTTCCGATCGTCAGGTTGAATTTTCGGCCCGATTGGTAGGGACGGTCAATCGGAAACTACCGTGTCATTGTTCGCTGGATCTGCTGGCGTGCTTCAGGAATTATAGTAGAGTCCGAAATTTTCAGAACAGGTCAGAACCGCCTCCTGTTTTATGAGTCCGCTGCTCTAACCAGCTGAGCTACGGGCCCCACGCGTGTAAGGCGATGATTTTATATCTGTTTGGAAGAATCGAGTGGAAGATTCGGATGCCCGAAAATGGTGCACTGTAGTAAATTCGCAGTACTTTCTGCAATCATTTGCGGCGGTTAAGGCGAGCCAACCTTCCGCCCTCATCTCGCTGTCACCCTGAAGTTGAGATCGATGACTTATCCGACGGCGTTCCGGGAACGGTACATCCGGGCATCCAAGTGGGACACCTCTCCTGTCGATGGTACTTATCTCGAAAAGGAGCACCGCTCTCCCCGAAGCCTACTTCTTGCCTCGATCAAAGAAGAGCGGCAAATCCTTGGTGCTTAGTTGCCCGCGTGTTTTTCCGATTCGTTCTGAGGTGAATGTTTCTGCAACACTGAAACCAAGAGACGCCCGGATGCAGGAATCGGTGCCTCGCCACCTAACACGATTTCTCGTGCCGTGAACTTGTGTCCATAAACGTCCGCCGTGGCGTCGTCATCCGGCCGAAGGGTGGAACCTTCGAGGGAAATGCCGGCAAAGAGACCGCGCGAACGCGAGTAGCTAAGTACTTCCGCTCGCATGTACGCATCCGTGTTTGCCGCGGCGTCGCGGCCCACAGGACCTGCCGCGATGGAAGCGTCGGCGCCCAACTTGACTTTGCTGCTAAGAATGGAACTCGCGCCTCTGTCATTCATGACCAGCAGGACGAGATCGGTAGCCTGCCCACCGATTTGCAATCCAATGCTGCCGCCTTCGAGCGCGAACATTGCCGGCGAGCCCCATGGTCCCCTGAAATCCTTCCCTGTGCGGCAAACCATCGCTCCGCGGCCGTAGCTTGCGCCGACTATGAACGCTGCCTTAAGAACCGACGGAAAAACAATGACGCACTCGGCCTTTTCGATTACCTCTTGGGGGATGTTCTCGGGTACGTTCATGATTTCATGCATCACGACCCCAGCATTGTGGAGTCGCTTTTGTTCCTTGTTTGCTCCAAAAAGCGGTGCGGTTGCAACCAGTCCTAAACAGATAACGAGAATTGATTTGCGTATCATCGCTGACCTCCATGATCAGAATTGCGGCTGCGGAAGTTGCACTCTCCGAAACCTTTGTTGAGCGCTTTAGTCCGCGCTGTTAATCGGGCAAACATCGTCGAATGCAGCTCCGTCTCGAATCTTGCCCAACTGAAGACTTCCGTTATGCCTTTTGTCTGGCGCCGGCAACCAACAGAGCTACGCCTCCCAGCAACGCCAGTCCTCCCAGAACGGGCGGGAGAGGAATACGTTCCTGCGTGTCTTTCGTTGCATGAATCGGCCCGACATCAAGAACCCTTTCTCGACGCGTGTAGGTGATGCCTTGATAGGCGAGGGCCAGTACGCCTAGAACGACTAACACGATCCCGACCAGAGAGAGCGATTTCATGTTTTCGATTCCGCGATCAGGAAGCGATCCTTCGACCCTGGATGACCCTGATGATAAGCGTCACGACCGCCAGGATCAGCAGGATGTGGATGAATCCACCAAGCGTGTAAGAAGTGGCCATTCCCAAGAGCCATAAGACCAGCAAAACTGCGAAGATTGTCCAGAGCATATATTTGACTCCTTATTTCCTTCCTTGGTGTAGCTTGAAGCCGAGGCTCCTCCGCACAACACCGATGCTAGACGCGTCGCGGATGGGTATCTGTTCAGTTGTGCACACATCTGACTTTCTCGTTTGTGCCGCCTAAAGGTGGGGAGGTGCCTCGGCGGTGGCGGATGGCGCCGGTAATCGTCCAATTTGCCGAGCGCGAACGATGAAGCGATTGGGCGCCGGGCCTACGTAGTAAAACGGGAAGCAGGTAATCAGGGTCAGCGTTTGCTCGCCCGACGGTTGCAGAACTTGAATATCGTTCGGAGGTACGACTGCCGTGGATTCCACTTGATACTGAAAGTCGCCATCGAGTGTCTTGAGCGTGATCGCATCGCCCTGTCGAATGTTGCGTAAAGGGCGAAAAAAACTGTCGCGGTGCCCAGTCAGAACGACGTTGCCCCATTCGCCCGGCAAGGCCGTTTCAGATATGTGGCCGACCGCGCGCCGCAGGATTCTTGGCGAATCGCCCTGGACGAAGATGGCTTTCAACCCGAGGCGAGGAATCTCCATCTCCCCGATAGCGCTCCCCTCAATCAGGGGATGCCGTTGCTCACCCTGGCTTGCACTCTCGAATTTCGACTGTTCAATCGCCTGATAGGTATGCGCATCTGCGATGAAGTAGCCGGTGTAGGCAAGTCCGAACACACCGGCCGCCACGAGAACACACTGCGTTGCGCGAACTATCTGCGCCCTCGTCTTCGCAACGGAGCCGTGAGGATTCATGACGCACTCTTCCCAAGCTTTGCAGGAGCTTCCTGTTGCTCCGACCTGAAATAGCCGGGCCGGGTTCGCACGTGAAGCTTGCCATGGCCGGGAGCGTCGATTTTCACCACTATTTTTCGAAAGGAATCTTTCGTATCTGTTTTCTCCGGAACGAATCCGAGCGTGTACTGTTCGCGAAGATCGCGTGCGATCCGCTTGGAAATGTCCGCGACGCTTTCCAAAGACATCGGGAAAAAGGCGACGCCGCCGGTATTTTTGCTGAGCCGTCGAAGGACGTCCGGATTCTCTTCGTCCTCGTCAGCGTCCACCAGGCCGACGGAATAAACCACGACTTGCGATCGTTGAGCCAGCGCCAAAACCTGCGAGTATTTTTGCTGACTGGCATTGTCCCCGCCGTCGCTGACGATGATGAGAGCTCTTTTGTCCCAATGGCCCAGTTGCAAATGCGTGAGCCCTTCGGCCACCGCGTCATAAAGCGCGGTTCGTCCGCGCGCCTGGACGGAGGAGACGGCTCTTGCGAGCTCTTTTGAGTCGTTCGTGAAAGCTTTCCCGTCCATGAGTTCCACCGACACGTCATCATTGAAATCCACGACGAACATTTCATCTTGCGGATTGCTGGATTGTGCGAAGGCGGAAACCGCCGCCGCTACCTCCGGTAGCTTGGGGCCCATGCTGCGGCTGTGATCGACGATCAGGCCCACGGTCACCGGAGTATCACCCTCCTGGAACGAGGTCACTTTTTGCAGTCGCCCGTCCTCGTACACACGGAAGTCCTGCGCGCTCAGCCCGGAAATGAAATTTCCGTTTGCGTCCGTAACGCTAACCGGCAGCACCACCAATTCCGTCCTCGCGAAAATCGTGGATCGGCCAGCCGCGTTGGGCGATACGGACTGCGGTGACACAGACTGCCAATAGGTAGAGACACCGCAAAAGAACAGCAAGGCAGTAGAAAAGTAAAAGCGCCCAAACGCATTGCATCTGTTGGACGGCACGATCGGAGCCATTTAGGTCTCCTCGCGCCGCGGGGTAAGAGTCATCGACAATAAGACCCGCGGCGCGTTGGAGCCTGATACGTTTATGGACGTTGCATCGCGAATCGGTTCAAGGCAAAAGCGCATACGAGCGATGCGAGGCCAAGCAACCCAATAAGGGGAAGCAGGCTGGCCGTCTTCGGCAAGCTCTCGGTGTTCTGCGCGACGAGAGGCGTCGCCGTCTCTGTTGTCTGTGTTGTCGCTGTCTCCGATGCGGGTGGAGTGGTCGCGATCACTTCGGCTACCGGCACTTCTTTCTGTTCCGGCGTAACCGCAACAATCGGAGCCGTCTTCAGGTCCGCGGGAGTTTCTTCAACAAGCGCCGGAACGGGTTCTTTCGCTGCCACGGCTAGCTCAATCGCCCGTTGCTTGGGATAAACAAATTCCTGGCCGAAGTTGTCACCGGGATAAAACCATGCCTTGAGAGCTTCCGGGTTATCGCCGGATCTCTCCGCGAATTTGACGACAGTTTCGCCGGTCGGATGAAGCCGCCAGTTGTTGATCGCGAGGACGGTGGCGACTACTTTAATTCCATCTGCATCCAGGAATTGCACGATGTGGCGCTCGGACGCTAAATCCACGAGCTTGATCGTGTACGTGCCGGCGGGCAGAATCTGTCCTGGGATTTCAACCGGTTGACTGAATGTCATGACCGTCTTCTTGCTCCAATCATCGGCTTGAGCGCCCGAAGCGAATATGGCGCCAAACAATGTGAGTGTCAGCACAGCCAAAACTGTCTTCATGGTCTTCATGTTCACTTCCTCCGTAGTCTAAGAATCGGCTCGCAATGTGAAGTCACATGCTAGTAGGCGGCGAACGAGGAGTCTGTTCACTTGTGAACACATCCGTACTCTTGGTTGCAAATTCGCGGCAGCAACTAGTAATGGGGAAAGTCGTACTCGACGCCGCTCAGAAATGAGCGCCCTAATTCAGCTTCCTGAGTTCGTTTACGATCTTCCTGGCCTCTCTCATTCTTTCCTTGTAGTACGTTGGGCTTATGAGAAATTCCTTGTCTCCCACTTGCACGCGTTCTTTGATGCCTTTTTTTGACAAAAATAGGGCCAGCGCTATATACGTCTTGATTTCCTTTTCCAGGAATCGAACTGCTTGTCGTTTGGATTCATCCATTTTTCACCTCGGGATTGCCAGGGATGGTGAAGCTTGAAAGAAAAAGAGGCCTGCTCCGCCTGAGCCTCCTTTGATTACGAGCGCTCACCCGAGCACGATCACCGGAACGGAAGGGGCTCCGTCAGGGCATCACAGACCCACCCCCCTAGATAGGGCCGATGAGCATGAGAATGATGACGATGACCAGAGTTAGCCCGACTCCCGCGTTGGGGCCCAGCCATTCTCGGCTCCCGTTCATTGAGGCCTGCTTATGCCCCAATGTGGATTCGGGAGAGAGAGTGGAATAATCCGAAAATGTTAAGTAGCCACAACACTACGGCGATAACTACGACTGAATTCAAGATGGATTTGATCGTTCTCTGCATTGGTATAAAGCGGTTGACCAGCCAGAGCAGAACACCCACTACGACCAGAACCATCAGTATTTGAAGTAAGGGCATTTGCTATCTCCTTCTCTTTGTTTCACCCACAAGCTGACATTTTAGAAGAGGCAATGACAGGTATCTGTTCACTTGTGCACACATTCGTACGATGCTTGCGGATTCGGGGCCGCGTGCTACGATAAGAAGCTGGAAACCGTGCCAACCAAGGCTTCAACTCGTCCGAAACCCAATGGCAAGAGGGCGTTTAACGCCCAAGATTTTCTTGATTCGGCGGGTGTGGCCAGGAAGGTTGTGGAGTTCGGGAAAAAGGAGACGATCTTCTCGCAGGGCGATCCCGGCAAGAATGTCCTGTACATTCAAAAAGGCGGGGTAAGACTTTCGGTCGTGAATGAAACTGGCAAAGAGGCCGTTGTGGCAATTTTGGGGCCAGGCGATTTTTTTGGCGAGGGATGCCTCGCCGGTCAGCCGCTTCGGATTGGGAGCGCGACTGCGGTTGCGCCGACTACGGTACTCGTCATTGAAAAGAACGAGATGATTCGCGTCCTTCATGTTGAACATGAGTTCTCCGACCGTTTTATCTCCTACATGCTTTCGAGGAACATCCGAGTTGAGGAGGATTTGGTCGATCAACTCTTTAACTCTAGCGAGAAGCGGCTGGCTCGCACCTTGCTGCTGCTCGCGCGCTACGGCATGGAAGATAGACCCCAAAAGGTGCTCCCCAAAATATCGCAGGAGATGCTGGCGGAAATGGTCGGTACGACGCGCTCACGCGTGAATTTTTTCATGAACAAATTCAGAAAACTGGGTTTCATCAAGTACAACGGCGGGCTCCACATCAACACGTCGCTTCTGAGCGTTGTTCTCCACGACTGACAAGCAAGCCTGCTTCGATCTAGCTGTCGCAGCTTGAACTTTCGCCGGGATTTGACCCACGGTCGTATCCCTATTTCCGTTACCCTCGTGCTTCCTTCCTCGCCTCGCGACCGTTGAAACCGCCTGCCATTGCCCGCCGCAGGGTCCGCATCTAATCGCGGCACCGCTTTTCGGCTTGAATGGCGCGGAGATTAGAGTTGCCCGGGACTCCCGAACGGTGTTCGTCGGGAGTCCCGAGCGAGGGTTGAAAACGCGTGAGGGTTAAGGAGCCACCGTCACGCTGACAGCGACATTGTTGCCCTTGTCATCCGGCCGGTAGACCACATTGGCGCTGGCACCAACCTTGAGCTTGCCGTCGATGACCGTATCCGGCGTGATTAGGAATGTCAACGGGTTGTTCTGTTCGGACGTGAATTCTGGCCGGGGTTCTTCTCGCTGGCCTGCGCAGGTGTCAACGAAAAGGACGTGCTTGAAACGGCCGTGATCTTTCCGGCGACCGACTGCGTCTGGGTGGCGTTCTCGTTCTGGTCCTGCGCTGCGGAAGAGGGCTGGCTATTGTCGGTCGAGCGCACCGGCAGAGCCCATGCGGACCCTGCGAGAAAAGCGCTCGAAACAATCGAAAGCGTCACATCGCGAAACCTGCTCATGGATTTATCCTCCTCAGTGTAGGGTTGAACCAGAGTTCGCGTTTGCAACGTGCGTTCCAATTCGTATTCGTTTTGCTGAAACGCCTGCAAAGGCTGGCATTATGGTCGGCGCGCCGCTCCCCGCCACTGCGTCACTCCTTGTAATATCTTCCAGACGCCCGCCCGGCTTTACATGGCGTTCCGCGTGCCCCGGCGGCACGCGCACGGCGGCCTCGGGTAAACACTTGATTCGTCGCCATCTGCGCGTGTAAGTTGAAATCCCTAGTCCGTTCGAGAAGGGAACTCGGTTTGCGGTGGCGATTACGGGAGGCATGCAGTCTGCGCCCTGCGCCCCCACCGGATTTCGGCTCGTTGGAGGGGAATCATGAGTGCGGTTCGAACTCGAATCCTGGTCGTCGACGATCATGACCTGATGCGGCGCGGGATCAAGAGCCTGCTGCAACCGCATTCGGGCTGGGAGATTTGCGGTGAGGCTCAGACCGGCCGCGAGGCTGTCGAGAAAACAGCGGAGCTCAAGCCGGATGTCGTGATCCTGGATATCAGCATGCCGGATCTGAACGGTGTTGAAGCAGCCAGGCGGATTCGAAAGTCATCCCCGAATACCGAGGTTCTCATCCTCTCCGTGCACTACTCCGACCAGCTCATTCGCGAGATTCTTGCGGCCGGAGTGCGCGGATACGTCATTAAGTCAGACTCCGACCGCGATCTGGTGATCGCCGTCGAGACGCTGGCGGACCACGAGCCTTTTTTCACGTCGCGCGCGACGGAAGTCATCTTGGGCGGTTTCAACGGGAACCGATCTCGCGCGGACGCACCGGAATCGATGCACGACCGGCTCACTTCACGGGAACGAGAAGTCGTGCAGTTGCTCGCCGAGGGCAAGAGCAGCAAGGAAGTCGCCTCATCTCTGGGCATCGCGTCAAAACGGCCGAGACTCACCGTGCCAACATCATGCGCAAGCTACAGCTTCACGAGGTGACGGATTTGGTGCGCTACGCCGTGCGAAACCAGATTATCGAAGCCTGACAACCTACAGGATGTACCGTATTCCATTGTTCCCCACGGCACCGATATCGTGAAACGCCGGGGAACATCGTGGCAGGGAAGCCATTGCGAATTCTGATTGCGGACGATCAGGCGTTCGTCCGCAAGGCAGTCCGCCTCCTGCTGGAATCTCGCACCGGCTGGACCGTCTGCGGGGAAGCCGCGGACGGTCGCGAGGCCGTTGCCAAGACAAAGGCACTGAACCCCGACGTTGTCATCATAGATCTAAGCATGCCCAATATGAACGGGTTTGACGCCACTCGCGAGATTCATTCGTCCTGTCCGCAGACTCAGGTGCTTATTCTCACCCTCTATCATTTTCCCGGGTTGGCATGGACCGCGCAGCACGCCGGAGCGCAAGGTTGCGTCCTCAAATCGGACTCGAACCGCTATCTGATTCCGGCCGTCGCGAGTCTCGGCAATTGGCAGCCCTTCTTTGCCGCGTAGTCAGGACGAGCCGAGCGCTTTTCTTGGAACGAAACAGACTTGAAAAAAAACGCGCGGCAAATGCGCTGCCGCCGTAAGATTTGCGCATGGCCAAGGGATGGGAAAGCAAGTCAGTCGAGGCTCAGGTAGAGGATTCTCAGGCGAAGGGCAGCGAAAAGCACAAAAAGCAGTTGACGCCCGCACAAGTTGAAGAATATCGCCGCAGGGAAGTGCTGCTGCTTGCCAGAACGCGAGTGCAGCGCGACCTGGCGGCCAGCCAGAACCCGCGGTACACCGATCAGCTCAACCGCGCCCTCGCCGATATCGAAGCGCAGCTTGCCGCGCTCGGAAACGCCGACTAAAGACCGCTCGGAGCAGCCCAGCCGTCAGTCGCGCGGCGGTTCGAGTCCGCCATCTTCCACGAAGACGACGCCGACGCCGTGCCGGCTCTTTTCGCGCCCGGCATCACAGTAGACGACGGCCGCCCGCAGCGAAAGCACGCTTGAGCGGTTTTGTTCGCTCGCCGTTTCGATTTCGACGCGCAACTCCGATTGCAGGCGTGGCTTGCTGTTCAAGCACAAATAGGCGCCTTGCAGGCTCAAATCCCGGACGGTCGCCTTCTCCTCGAACTCGGAGCCGTCTTCGCGCTGGCCGCTGACCGTGGCGGCAAACCGCAGCCGCCGCCGCAGTCCCAGCCGCGATTCGGGCAGACGAACGTCCACGCGGCCGTCGCGCAGCGTAATGGCCATTCCCTCCATCGCCGCCCATGTCGCCGAAAATTCCTGGCGCGCCGCGGAGAGGAATCCGTCGATCGCTCTACTCGATGAGTCAGGGTCGTGGTGGAAGAGAACGAGGTGGCTCACTTTTGATTCGCGCGCGACCTTCACTCCCTCGAGCCAGCTCGAATGGCCCCAGCCCTTGCGGCTTGTCGCCAGTTGTTCCGGTGAGTACTGCGCGTCGTATATGAGTACATCCGCTCCCTGAGCAAGCGCGCGCAAATTGGCGTCAAATTCGGCAACGCCCGGCTCGTTGTCCGTGGCGTAGACGACGGAGCCCACGGGTGTATCCAGCCGGTATCCCAGGCAGCCCTGCGGGTGATTGAGCCAGGCCGTGGTGATTTCAGTTCCCTCGACTTCCCATTTTTCCCCGCCGGAGACTTCGCGGAACGAGCGCTTCGACTTCATCGTGCTGACGTCCACGGGAAAGTAGGGGCTGGCAAGTTGCGCCTCAAGCACCTGGCGCAGGCTGTTGCGGCCGAGATACTTGGATTGGAAGCTACAAAAGTGGAAGCGGTTCTGCGCTTCGAAGAACGGATGGAAGAAGGGAATTCCCTGGATGTGGTCCCAATGGTAGTGGGTCACGAGCACGTGGGCTTCGACATTGCTCTCGTGCGCCTCCGCCCAGCGGCCATTCTGCCCGCGCAGGCGGTTGCCGAGCATCCGCAGCCCGGTTCCGCAGTCGAGTATGAAGTGCCCGCCGCCCGGCGCCGTCAGCTCGAGGCAGGAGGTATTCCCGCCGTAGCGCCACGTGTCGCGGTCAAGCGTCGGCGTCGAGCCACGCACTCCCCAGAAGACCAGCTTGGCAGTCTTTTGCGTCATCCTTGGACGAATTGCGGCGCGCGCACCTGCGCCTTCCCCTCGAATACTTCTGAAAAGCCACGACTAATTTCGATGGTAGGCGGGCCCTGCGGGCGAGTCAATTGCGTTTCCCGTTCGAGAGACCTAAGCCGTACTTCCCGTTACGCTATCGCGCTCCGAGCGCCGGCCGGACTGTGCGCGAGCCAGTTCTGCGAGTAGAATTCAGTTCGATGGATCTCCGCGCCCACGGCGATTCCGGGCATGACCACGGCCACGACTCGCATCACCACGGTCACGGCCTCGGCGGGAGCCTGACCGGTATTCTGGGCGCGGCCGTCGTCGCCACCTTGGTCCTGGTCGTCGCCGAGCTGATCGCTGGTTATGCCGGGCACTCGATGGCGCTCGTCGGCGACGCCGTCCACAATCTCACCGACGTGCCCACGCTCGTGATTTCCTGGTTGGCCACCCGCTGGGCACTGCGTCCGCCCACGCGTGAGAAAACATACGGCTACCATCGCGCGGGCATTCTCGCGGCATTTGTGAACGCGATGGTGCTCGCGCTCGCGGCGCTGTTCGTAATCGGCGAGTCCGTCGCCCGCCTGCGCAGCCCCGTCGAGGTGCATACCGGTCTTATGCTGTGGATCTCGCTCCTGGCACTGGCCATCAACGGCGGCATCACGCTTGGGGTGCATCGCGGCCGGCGCGACTTGAACGTCCGCACAGTCTGGATTCACAATCTGGGCGACGCGCTCTCCAACGTCGCCATTCTCGTCGGCGCGCTGGCGATCCGCGCAACCGGCGCGCAATGGGTGGACCCGGTGCTCGGTATCGGAATCGGACTCATGGTTCTCTGGTCGGGGACCGGGATTCTCCGCGAAAGCGGCCACATCCTGCTGGAGGGCCTGCCGCGCGAGATTCGTCTGGAGGAAGTCGCCGCAGCGGTGTTAGGCGTGCAGGGCGTTCAGGAAGTTCACGACATTCACATCTGGACTCTCGGCACGGATCTCCACGCGCTTTCCTGTCACGTTCGCATCCCGGATATGCACATGGATGAGAGCGAGAAAGTCCTTGCGAACATCCGCGAAGTGCTCGCGCGAGATTTTCACATCACGCACACCACGATCCAGTTCGAACGCGCCGGGCTGCCGGCCGAAGCGGGCCTCTACATGCCCGAACCGATCCAGCGGTCCAGCAAATGAGTTTCTTGCGGGAAGGGAAGACGCCCGCCTATCGCGAGCGACGGCGGCGAGGCCGCGGCGCCGGCTGGCACCGCGGACAAAAGTAGCTGCTGCGCCCGGCGACGAGCGCGCGGCGGATCGATGCGCCGCAGCGGAAGCACCGTTTCCCCTCGCGCTGATAAACGCGGTGCCGCCGCTGAAATTGCCCCGGCTGTCCCTCGGAGTCCACGTAATCGGAGATCGAAGAGCCGCGCAGGCGGATCGCCTCGGTCAGCACGCCGCGAACGGCGCGATAGAGGCGCCGGAGTTCGCCGGATGTGAGATTCGCGCCGAGCCGCATCGGATGGATTCTCGCGCGCCACAAGGTCTCGTCTGTGTAGATGTTCCCCATTCCGCGCAGGACGTGCTGGTCGAGCAGCAACGCCTTGATTCGCGCGCGCCGCGCGTGCAGTTGCGCGCAAAATTCATTCTCGGTTGCCTCCAGCGGGTCGAGGCCGAGAGGGCCGAGAACCTTTTCCCGCGAATCATCCGCCAAGATCGCAATGCGGCCGAAGCGCCGGATGTCCGTATAGCGCACCTCACGGCCGTCGTCGAGCGCCAAAAACACGTGCGTGTGCGGGGCCACGCGCGCCTCCGGCGGGCACGTCACAATCTGCCCCGTCATTCCCAGATGAATCAGCAGCGCGAAACTTCGTGCGCCTCCATTCGCGGACTCGAGATCAAGGACCAGGAATTTTCCGTGCCGCCGCACTTCGTTGATCCGCGTGCCAGGCAGATGTTGTTCGATGGCCGCTGGGTCGTCGATGAAATCCGTCTTGCCGAGACGCACGCTCAAAATACGCCTTCCCGGCAGGACGGCCCGCAGGCCGCGCGCGACAGTCTCGACTTCGGGAAGCTCCGGCATGTCTTATCCGAGGTTGGAGACACTTCCCCGCAGCCGCCATTCTACGCGAGTTTCGATTTCCGGATTTCGAGCTTCTCGTTACGGCAGGGGAATACCCGGCGACGCCACGATTCCCGCCATCTTCAGGATTTCCGCGTACTCCTCATCCGTCAGCGGGCAGATCGTGAGCCGGGTGTTCTTCAGGAACTTGATCTTGCGCAGCGGGCGATTGTCGCGCATTTCGGCGAGCGTCACGAGGCGCGGCAGCCGCTCGATCGCGCGCAGGTCCATCACAAGCTTCTTGCCTTCGGGATCCTGTGGGTCGGGGTAGGGATCCCGGCTGACTTCCGCAAGCGCGTAGATGGAATGCTCGGGCTTGCCGTGATAGCAGAGCGTGCGGTCGCCCTTGTGGACCTGTTTGAGCTGCCGCAGGGCGTCCGGGCGATTCCCGGCGTGCCGCCACATCTCCTTGCCTTTTACAAAGAGGGTATCCCAGTGGTAGACACGGGGGTCAACAGCCAGCAGCCAGCGTCTTGGTTTGGGGGGAGCCTGCGTCATCCGTCAAAAAGTGTCGCGCGCACTATACACGGAAGCGCAAAATAAAGGGAAGCTTTCTGTGCAAGATTTTCAGCGAAAGTAAGGCTAAACCCGGCTCAAACGCCAATTTAGCCGTGCTGAGGCCTGTGAAAAGGGCTACCCGACGTCTATGAAGATGTCGTTCCCTCTAACCTCGACTAGGTAGGTTTCGACACCGGCGGTTGGGCTTCCGACGACTTTACCAGTCGTGACGTCAAATTGCCAGCCGTGCCAGGGGCACGTCACGACCTGGCCTTCGAGTGCGCCCTCGCCCAGCGGGCCCGCTTGGTGGAGGCATATACCACTGATTGCGCAGAACTTACCGCCGACGTTCGCCAGCGCGACGGCCTTTTCGCCCACCTGAACCTCGCAGATCTTCCCAGCCGGGAGATCGCCCTTGCTCGCTGCTCGCACAAATCCCATCCTGGCTCCTTTGCAGTCTGGACGGAAAAGCGGATTAGCCTCGGCCAACCTCGGGGGCGCCCGAACTCTCTCCTACTTTGGCCAGAAGTTGCGCGAACTTCGCTTCGCGGTCTTTCTGGTCGAAGCCCTGGTAGATTTCGGCGATCTGCGTCGCATTCATCGAGCAGAACTTCGGCCCGCACATCGAGCAGAACTTCGCTTCCTTGTAGAAATCGTCCGGCAGGGTTTCGTCGTGCATCGCTCGGGCGGTTTCGGGGTCGAGCGAGAGCTGGAACTGCTTCTCCCAGTCGAAGAGGAAGCGCGCATAACTGAGCGCGTCGTCGCGGTCGCGCGCGCCCGGACGGTGGCGCGCCACGTCCGCCGCATGCGCCGCGATCTTGTACGCGATCACGCCCTGGCGGACGTCGTCCGCGTTCGGAAGCCCGAGGTGTTCCTTCGGCGTGACGTAGCAGAGCATCGACGCTCCGTGCCAGCCGATCATCGCCGCGCCGATCGCGCTCGTGATGTGGTCGTAGCCGGGCGCGATGTCCGTGACGAGCGGCCCGAGTGTGTAGAAGGGTGCCTCGTAGCACAGCTCGTTTTCCTTCTTCACTTGCAGCTCGATCTGGTCGAGCGGGATGTGGCCGGGGCCCTCGATCATCACTTGCACGTCGTATTCCCAGGCCTTCTTCGTCAGTTCGCCAAGCACGCGCAGTTCCGCAAACTGCGCCTCGTCGCTCGCGTCGGCCAGGCAGCCGGGACGCAGCCCGTCGCCCAGCGAAAAGCTGACGTCGTGCTTCTGGAAAATCTTGCAGATGGCGTCGAAATTCTCGTAGAGAAAATTCTGCGCCTTGTGAAAGCTCATCCACTGCGCCAGCAGCGCTCCGCCGCGGCTGACGATTCCCGTGATCCGGTTCCGCACGAGCGGCAGAAATTCGCGCAGCACGCCCGCATGGATCGTCATGTAATCGACGCCCTGCTCGGCCTGCTCCTCGATCACTTCGAGCATCACATCGATCGTCAAATCTTCGGCGCGCCGGACGCGCGAAAGCGCCTCGTAGATCGGCACCGTGCCGATGGGCACGGGCGAAGCGTTGATGATCGCCTTGCGGATCATCGGGATATCGCCGCCGGTCGAAAGATCCATCACCGTGTCCGAGCCGTAATGCACGGCGCGATGCAGCTTTTCCAGTTCTTCGCCGACATTCGAGGCCGTAGCCGAATTGCCGATATTCGCGTTGATCTTGCAGCAGAACGCGACGCCGATTCCCATTGGCTCGAGATTCCGGTGATGGATGTTGGCGGGAATGATCGCGCGGCCGCGCGCCACTTCGCTGCGCACAAGCTCCGGTGAAGTTTTTTCACGCAGCGCCACGTACGCCATTTCTTCGGTGACGACGCCCGCGCGCGCAAGGTGCATCTGCGAAAAATTCCTCGCCCCTCCGTTCATCGCTGCTGCACGCTTGTCAATCCACGCATCCCTCAGTGCCATAAAACCCTCGCTTACACTCGCGGCTGCTTCGCAGCTCGCTCGGACGTGCCTCATTATCGCACCGGCTCTCCCACGCGGCAACTCGGCGCGCTTCGCGACCGGGCTTGCCTCTGGCCGAGGCGGCGAGGACAGTACCTGTGGTCGCCAAGCGGTGCTACCATCTGCGGCATTCTGCGTCCTAACCGTAGAAAGAGCTATCTAAACGTACTCGTCGCCATCGTGGCCATCGGTTGCCTAGTCTCGTGCCGCCCCGTTCTTTCGTTTCATCCCTGGTACGCGGACAAAGACGTCATGTTCGATCCCGCGCTGCTCGGTTCCTGGTTCGATCCTACCGATAAAGACGCTGGTACCGCGCTGGTTTTTGAGAACGGCGAAACGAATTCCTACCAGGTGACGTTCGTCGATTTCTCGGGGGACCAACACCTCGATCTGATTTTCGACGCGCGCTTGATAAAGCTCGGCGGTCATCTCTTTATCGACGCCGTTCAGAAGAAGGCGAAGGTCCGTGGGCAGGAAGTGGACATGGGTGCCGTGGTTCCGGGGCATTTGGTGGGCCGCGTCTCGCTCCAAGGCGATGTCCTTAGGATGAGTTTCCTCGATGACGACTGGGTCCAGAAGGGAATCGAGGCTGGCACGATCTCGGTGCGCCATGAAGATATCGACGGAACACCTGTTTTGACGGCTTCAACCCAGGAGCTACAGAAATTCCTGTTGGACCACTCGGAAGACGACAAGGCCTTCTCCGTCCACTTCGATGAGCTCCATCGCCGGAAATAGACGTGCTTCGGCAAGAATAGTGAGCCCCGCGCAGAGTAGGTATCGAAGCTACCCGTGCGCGGGGCTCGACGAGCCGTGAGAGACGACAGAACTGTGCGCCGTTTCAGCGAGGCGCAGTTTTGTCGTTATGCTTTTCGTTGTAGATCTGCCTGCTTGCGTTGTTCTGGCGTTGGTTGATGTTCTTCTTTTCCTGCGGCGTCAGCTTCCCGCCGTTCGCTGCCCGGTCCGCTGCCACGTGGCGGTTGATGTTCTGTTCGTGGTGCTCGGCTTTCGCGGCTTCCGAAGGCGACATCTGCCCGCTTTGGATGCCGTTCGCGATGCGCTGCTGTTGCAAATCGCGGCGCGCGCCCACCTCGTTATTGCCGTAGTGTTCGGTGGCGGCGTTGTGCTTCTCGTCGTAGATGGAGTGGCTCAGGTTGTTCTGCTGCCCGTTGACCTGCCGGCGCTCCTGCGGTGTCAACGTGCCGCCGTTCGCCGACCGGTCGTTGTGAATTTCGCGGTTCAAGCCCGCTTCCCGGTTCTCCAGGTTCCTGGTTTCCGCCGGCGTCAGTTGCCCCGACGCCACTCCGTTGGCGATTCGCCCCTGCTGGTTGTAGCGGCGCCCATTCACGGAGTCCATCGCCGCGGTCCCGGGCGTTCCGTGGTTCACGGACGCGAGCTGGTTGCGATCCGCTCCCGCCGACTGCTCATGCGAGAGCTGATTCGAAGTGGGTTGGAAGTGCTGCTCGTGCTGGTAGGACTGTTCCTGAGCCGTAGGCTGGGCCGTAACTCCTCCCGCGCCGTTGAAGCTTGTGTGGTTGTTCACAACCGTCGTGTTGTTGATCACCGTCCGGTTCACGTAGACGTTTCGGACCACGGTCGTGTTGACGTTCGTCACGGCTGTGTTGTAGGCGAACCGTCCACCCGCCCATTGACCGCCGAAGAAGCCGACACCGCCATAACCGTAGCCGTAGTTGATGCCGCCATAGAAGCCGACGTGCGGACCCCAGTACCCCGCGTGCCAGGCGTAGAAACCGCCCGCAAAGCCCCAATATCCGGGCGTCCACAACACGCCCACTCGCGGCGGAGCCACCCACACTCCCGGAACCCAGTAATAGCCGGCCGGTCCATAGCCCCAATATCCGGGCGTCCACATGTAGCCCTCCACGGGGCACGGCGGTTGCGCGTAGACCGGCAGGACCGGCGGTCCAATCCGGACGGAGACGGCGACCTGTGCAAACGACGTCGCCGGCATCAAACACATTGCGAGGAAAAGCAGGAGAGTTCTCAACCGTAGGAACATGCGCATGGATCAGTCCTCCTTATGATGTAGTTTAGTCTGCTTCGAATATAAACGAGCTCAACTGCACCGAATGAAAAACACCCCTCGTACGTCCCAGAGATTAAACACCGGCGCTCGCGAAAAGTCTCTCAGGAAAATGCTGAAGGGCCCCCGTGTACCTGGGCCTCGAGGCACCTCTCATCGCGACCGGGTTAAGCACCGGAGAATGAACCTCCTGGCCTACTTGTGGTGAAGCGAACCGTTGCCGTTTCCGTTCGAATGGCCCAAACGATGTGCAGCCGCGGTCTGGAACAGCAGATTCAGCTCCCTGGCGCCGTCTTCGCGAGGTCGGGCGGCCATCGGCGGCTCGACTTTCTGCGGCGCAGCCGCCGGGCGCTCGTGCAGCTTCGAAATATACCCCTTTCGGGAATCGCTCTCGAGAATGCTCAGGATTTTGTGCTTGAGCTGCGCGAAGACAACTTTCGGATCGGCGGACGCGTCGATCGTCTGGAAGTTGTATTCCGCGCTGAGCCGGTCGAACTCCGCCAGCAGCGCCGCCTGGTAGTTCCGAAAGCTCTCGTACATGTCGTGGCCGGGAAAGACGTCCATCCCCGACTCCCAGTAGTCGAATCCGCGCGAAAAGACCACGCGCGGGATCAGTTCGTCCACACCAATCCGCAAATAGAACACGGCATCCGGCACCAGCGCGACGCCGAAGATGCTGCGAATCCACGCGGCGTCCATCCCGCGGACAATCGCTCGCGCCATCAGCGAATAGATGTACCGGTCGGTCAGCACGATAAACCCGGCGCGCAGCGCGGGCACGATCTCGTTCTCGAGCCGGTCCACAAAATCCGTGGCGTAGAACAGGCTCTGCGTCACGCGCCCGAGGTTGTTTCCCTCTTTCGCGCGGCGGATTCCTTCGCCGGCGAGGGCCGAGCGCGTCATGCCTGTATCGAGCACCGCGTGCCCTAATTCTTCGAGCCACGGCTTCAGCAAGTTGATTTGCGTCGTGCGCCCCGCGCCGTCCGTCCCTTCGACAACGATCAGTTTGCCCGCAAGATCCGACGGCTTCATGCCCGGCAAAAGCTTTCCATAGGTCTTTCTCATGGTCTCACCCTCAGATTCTTCGCTCTCTCGAGATGTGTTTTTGCGATCTGGCGCACCTGCGCCTGTTGAATCTCGACCGGCAGCGTGGCATCCACTACGGTCAGCCCGAATTCGGGGATCATTTTTTCGTACTCGTCGATGATCCGCCCTTGGAAGAAACGGAAGCTCTCTTCGGGGTCATCGCTCACCCCCAGGTCCATGCCTGCCTCGTAGAATTTGAGGCCCTCGCGCGCGGCGGTGATGCGCCCGACGGCCGTCTCGAGCGGTACCCGGAAGTAGAACGCCACCGCCGGCTTCACCGCGAATCCGTAAAGATCGCGCACCCAGGCGCGGTCCATGCCGCGCGCCACGTCGCGTGCAAACGCCGTGTAGATGTACCGGTCGCACAGCACGACGGCGCCTGCTTTCAGCAGCGGGAGAATGCTGCGCTCCGTCCGGTCGGCAAAATCCGTCGCGTGGATCAGCGAGAACGTGGCGGGCGTCAGCATCTTCTTTTTCTTCCCCAGCTTCGTCGTGTCCTTCACCAGCGGCGACGAATTCCACTGGCTGAAGACCACGCCGTACCCCTTCGACTCGAGCCACTTGTGCAGCAACATGAGCTGCGTGGACTTGCCCGAGCCGTCGATGCCCTCCACAACGAACAGCCGCCCCGGAATCTCGCCGTCGCCGTTTTGCCGCACAGGAGGGACCGCCTGCTGCGTGGGATAGAAAACCTCGAATGGACCGATGCGTCCGATCCCCATGTTGCCGGTATCCATAGTCTTCTCTCTTGCCTTGAAGCCCGCCGTAGCGGGGCGAAGGGTCAGTCTTCCGCGATGGAGGAGGTCAACGCGTGCGGATAGCAATGCTGTTCTTCGGGGTCTCTGGCGTGCGGCGTTCCCGGCGGACGCCCTATAGTATCGAAAAGCGGAATGCTTTTGCAGCAGGAATTCGAAGCCCTCGTGATCAAAATGTGTCGAATCGATCGAGCCTCCCGCGGCCCTTCTGTGTCATGATTGCCGCCAACGAGCCGCATCATGCAAAGGCGACCGATCAATTTCGCGCTTGCCGCCCTGGCCGCGAGCCTGTTGTTCCTGTCCGCCGCACCCGCGTGGGCGCACCACTCGGGCGCCATGTTCGACATGCAGCACCCAATCACGCTCACGGGCGTGGTGACCAGGGTCGAGTGGATGAATCCACACGCCTACCTCTATCTCAACGTGACGGACGAAAAGGGCGAGGTCCACGAGTGGGCCGTCGAAGCCAACAGCCCCAACTCCCTAACGGCTTGCAGCTCAGGTCATAAGCGTGCGTCGATCGGCCGTAGATGAATCTGTGCTAAATGGAACTGTATTGCTTTTGTCCGTATGGCATCATTTCAATATGTCTGACAACAAAGCTAGGAAACGACCCTACCAGGCCGTACTCGCCAGCGTGAAGAAAGAAATGGCGGCGCCTCGCGTCGCCGAATCCGCTCACGTGGAAGCCGAGAAACAGTCCGCGGCAAAGGTCAAAGAGGCCGCCAAGACATGATGCTCATGTTCATTCTCACGATAGTTGTTATCGTGGCGCTCGTGGGGAGTCTTCCAACGTGGCCGCACAGCAGGAACTGGGGCTATTACCCTGTCGGCGGCGTAAGCCTCGCCATACTGATTATTCTGATTCTGCTCTTTGCTGGCCACTTGGGCGTGCACTAAATGGCACCACTAACCCCCTCCCGGGTGGACTGGACTTCCACAGGCCACTCAGGTAGGATCACACTCCTTCAACGGCCCTACTCCAGAGGTGAGGACGAAGATGAACCAAGAGCTCCAGACACAACATTATTCCGCTGTTCTTTGCCGGTCTTGCCGGCAACCGATCCCGCTCCCTGCGATCGTCGTCAGCATGGCATCCCGCAGTCAGCATCAGGAATCGGGCCCCCAGGACGATACCGGCCGCGTATTCACGCTCCGGTGCCGGACCTGCGACAAGGAAAAGCCGTACCGCGTCACCGACATTGTCGAGTCCGAAGGAGCGCCAAAACCGCGGCTCGCGCGTGCCCGGCAGAAGTCCGGGGATTCGGGCCAGGGTGGTGGACTGGCTCACGCTGCTCATATCTGAAAACGCAGCCAATCGGCCCTATTAGCCGCGACGCGTCATTCTGAGTCCGCGGGCGTCCCACCCTGCGCGTTTTGAAGGGTGGAATTCTTCGCTCACGAGGAACATCCATGCACAAAGTTCTCGCTCTGTACCCGCAACCCAAGGATCCCGCTCACTTCAAGAAGTATTACGAGGAAACGCATCTTCCCCTTGCCTCGCAGTTGCCGGGCTTGTTGTCCAGCCGGTACACGTTCTCGACTGAAGGCGTGGGCGCCGCGTCGCCCTACTTCTGCATCTGGGAAGGCGAATTCGCGAACGAGGCGGCGATGGGAGCGGCCATGCAGTCCGCGATTGGGCAGAAAGTGGCCGCGGATGTGGCGAACTATGCGAGCGGCGGCGTCACCATCCTGCACTATGACCTGAAGGCGCCGTCGCACGCCTCTGGCGCTGCCAAGGCCGCCAAGCCCCTCCAATCGATGACCGCGGAGACCTTCGCGGCGGGCTTGCAGATTCGGCGCGAGATGTTTGGCCCGGCGCTCGCCGATCAGGTGATCGACTCCGCGACGTCGTTCACGTACCCGTTGCAGGAGATCGTCACGCGCTACTGCTTCGGCGAAATCTGGACCCGCCCGCCGCTCGACCGCAAGACGCGCAGCATGTTGACGCTCGCGATTCTCGTCGCGCTCGGCAAGCCCGTGCAGTTGAAGGGGCACGTGCGCGGCGCGGTGGCCAACGGCGCCACCAAGGACGAAATCCGCGAAGTCCTGCTCCACGCCATGATCTATTGCGGCGTTCCCGCCGGCGTCGATAGCTTCAATCATGCAACGGAAGTGCTGAAAGACCTCGGCCTCGAATAGAATGCAGCGATCAGGTTCCTCGTCAGGGCACGGCTTCAGCCGTGCCGAAAAGAGGCCACAATCAAGGGGCTTTAGCCCTGAGGCTCGCCTCTTAGGGGGTCGGAGCTTCAGCTCCGACATAAACGGAGCTGCGCGCAGTACGTTCCTTTGCGCTGTCTCTCTCGCAGCATGTATTCCTGAGGCTGCTGGGAAGCTCAACGATTCGATCTGAGATGGATTCACCTGGGGGATCTCATGCGCGTCGGTTTCATCGGCATTGGGAACATGGGCTGGCCCATGGCCGCCAACATCGCGGCAGCGGGCTATGATCTCACCGTTTTCGACGTCGATCCGGAGCGCAGCGCTCGCTTCGCGCGCGAGCATAAAGCCCGCGCGGCCTCTGGGCTCGCGGAAATCGCGCAAAACGAAATCACCATTACGATGCTGCCCACTGGCCAGATCGTCCGCCAGGTGCTGCTCGAGCAGGAAAACGGCGCGTTCGCGAAAAATCTGCGCCCGGGCGCGCTCGTCATCGACATGAGCTCGTCCGAGCCGGTCGGCACGCGCGAGTTGGGGAAGGTCCTCGACCGCGACGGGGTTGTCCTGATCGATGCCCCGGTGTCGGGCGCCGTCCCGCGCGCCAAAACCGGCACATTAGCCATCATGATCGGCGGAAACGACAAAGCCGCCATCGAGCGCGCCAAGCCGCTGCTCCTGGCAATGGGCAAACAACTGTTCGAGACCGGGCCGCTCGGCACCGGCCACGCTATGAAGGCGCTCAACAACTACATTGCCGCGGCGGGATATACGGCGGTCGCGGAGGCGCTGCTGATCGGCGAGCGGTTCGGTCTGAATCAGGAAGCGATGGTGGACATCCTAAACGCTTCGACCGGCCGCAACTTCACGACGGAAGTTATGGTGAAGGAACACGTGCTCGGCGGCAAATTCGCCACGGGCTTCGCGGTCGGACTCATGGCGAAGGACGTCAGGATCGCCGCCGACCTGGGCGAAGCCGTCAAGCTCGACGCGCCGCTCTCGCGCCTGATTCGCGAACGCTGGGCCATCGCCTGCGACCGCCTCGGCGCTACGCGGGACACCTCCGCCGCCATCCTCGGTTGGAAAGACAACCTTCCGGAATAGGCTCGCGGCATTTGCACGGAACGGGATCTGCGGGCCTTGCCGTTACGGTCGCCGAACGTTGCTTTTCGGTAGTCCGAGCAAAGCTGGATTAAAGCAGCTTCCGATACGCACGCCATACGGCCATGCAGATTGCTTCCGAGTGCGCCGTGATCCGCCGGCGATAAGTGGCAAGCTCCAATTGGGCCCTCCGACTTCCCACAAGCGGACTTATCGGGCAAGTGGCCGTGAACCGGGAATTCCTGCGGCCTCAAATTCGCGAATCGACTTGAACCCAGGATGGCATCCCCCTGGTTGTCGCGCAACGCAGGCTCCGCTAGAACAAGAATGGGACGAGGCGTTGGGTGCGGCGCATATACTGCTTGTAAGGCTCGCCGAGGGCCGCAACCAGCGCTGCTTCCTCAACGGTTATGCGGTATGCATAGGCAATTCCCATACAGGCAAGAATTGTGAGAAGCGCTGCCCAATTTCCGAGCGCCAGACCCAGTCCGACTAACGTGATGAGAGCGCCAGTGTAGGAAGGATGGCGAATGTAGCGATAAGGTCCCGCCTCAACGATCGTTTGGTCAGCCTGAACCGCAACATCGTAAGTAAAAAACCGCCCCAAAACCCACATCGCGTAGAAACGAAAAGCCAACCCCGCGAGCATGAGGGTGATTCCGATAAAGAAGACCGAAGTCCGCTGATACATTATGGTTCCTTGCGGGACGTCAAGGGAAAGCGTAAAGGCTAATGCAAGCGCGAGCCAAAGCAGAAGTATAAGGAGCCTAGAGGATCCTCGGTCGCGGGCCTTCGAGCGGTCTCCTGATCGTTTGGTTAGTGTCCCAATGGTTTCCAGCACGCACCACAATGAAAAGGTGCCCCAGAAGACAATCGCGTAGGCGGGACTCCCCGAAAACGGCAAAGGCTGCAATCTAGAATCTCCCGGGTCCAAAACAAGCAATGTACGCCCTGTTCTCTATGGTACGCACCGCAGGAACGGTTTGTTACGTTCACGAAAGGCTCGTGGGTACCGCACTCTCACGCGAGAGTTCGTGCTCAGGCTGGCGTCACATTCCGAGCCCACCAGAAGGGGTTCACGTGGATGTCTTGGTTCAATAAGAAGCGTGGCTGCGTACCCAGATGTGCAGCAGGTGCGGCGGCATGCAAGAGCAACGAGTGCATCAGGATCACGTCACCAGCCGATGCAGTATTCTCTATGACTTGGAGCTGTATTCCATCGACCTCTTCGACACGTTCGTGGAACCGGGCGAGATGTGCTCCAGGATCACCAGCAGTACACAGGTCCCGGAGGTACGGGTGCCGCTCGAGGGATCTCCGGAGCTGCGCACCTCGAACCCCCTGTGGCGGCGGATTCTCAGAAAACCACTTATGCACGAGACGATGCGATCCGCTGAGGATGTTCGTGCCGCCACAACGTGCTCCGACGTCGGTCAACATCGCGTGCACCTTCACGCCACAGGGGGGTAAGAGTCGGCCCGCGTAATCGCCAGCAAGGTGCCAGCCGGTGCTCGGCACATCCCATTCCCGCCCGGTAGGGAATTGCAGGAAGAAGGCACCCCAATCACGCGGTCTTTGCCATGGTTGGCCTTCCAGCACCTCGTCGATCGCGCCGATCGTACGCGCGCTCCCAATTGCACGAAAAGCGGGATCGCCCTTCAGGTGCTGCAGGTGTTCCGGTCGCGCCTTCGTCCAAGTTGACGAATCGTTGCGACGGATTCCAACCTTGGCCAGCGCATCCCAAATGACATCACACATTGCGGCCGCGTCTTCGGCGCTGAAGGCAGCGCGAATGCGGATCCACCCATATGCCCGAAAGTGGTCCAAGGTGGGCTGATGTAAATGGGACATCTGGGAACTGGGCATGGTCGAAAAGAAATCAGTGAAACAACAGTTCTTCAGCTTTCGTCACGCTGCACTTATGGTGCCTATTGCGCGAGGCTGTTACGACCGACTCGGCTACAGAATCGTACCTCAGCATTCAGCATTTTGCGCTACATCCGCTTTGAGATCGTCGAACGATGTTCAGCCACATGCCCGATTAACGGGGAAATCGGAAAGTTGCAATCCTAGCCCGTCAAATGTCCGGTTAGCCGACGCAATATCCTGGTTGTACGACCTGTTGAAACCACACGTCACGAAATTGGTGGCGTGCGATCCACGAAAAAACAGGTCCATGAGAGAAGGCAATCAAAGTGACAAAA
>Ga0181521_10001816_pt1 | contig 26118 bp, 20 predicted proteins | sample PEATcosm2014_Bin_32_FD_119764 | JGI IMG/M metagenome (GOLD analysis project Ga0181521, IMG submission 119764) | Peatland microbial communities from MTU Mesocosm Facility, Houghton, MI, USA - PEATcosm2014_Bin02_60_metaG | ecosystem: Environmental > Terrestrial > Soil > Wetlands > Peat | place...
ATGGGCATGGGCGGGCCGGGCGGCGATAACGCCGGCGTGCAGACGGGCGGGCCGGGCGGGCGCGGCGGCGGCGGACCGGGGGGCGGCGGCGGCTTCGGCGGCTTCGGTGGACGCGGCGGCGGCGGTCCCATGGGAATGCGCGGCGGCGGCGGACCGGGCGGACGCGGCGGGCGCGGCGGGCGCGGCAACGCGGCATCCTTCGGCAACGGACGGCGCAACGCGCGCATGCGCTACAACGGCAACGTCGCTTTTACCCTGGACAATTCCGCGCTGGACGCCCAGCAGTTTTCGCTCACCGGCCAGGAAACGGCCAAGCCGGCTTATGCCAAGTCGCGCATGACCGCGATGTTCGGCGGACCGCTCAAGATTCCGCACGTGTTGAGCGGAGAACATACCACTTTCACGATTAACTACCAGCTCGCGCGCCAGCGCAACGGTACCACCTATACGGGCACCATGCCCACGGCGGGCGAACGCGCGGGCGATTTCGCGGGCGTGCTGAACTCCCAGGGGCTGCCCGTCACCGTGATGGATCCCACCACCGGGCTGCCGTTCCCCAACGACCAGATTCCATCCAGCCGTTTCAGCCCGCAGGCGCTGGGGCTGCTGGCGTACTATCCGCTGCCCAACTTCTCCAGCTCGACTTCGCGTTACAACTACCAGGTGCCGCTGACCAGCCTGAACAATCAGGACAATATCAACTCGCGCATCAGCGAGACCATCAACTGGCGCAACCAGATTTCGGGCGGAGTAGGGTACCAGCGCGCCAACGGGACCAGCCCCTCGCCCTTCGGCTTTGTCGATACCAGCAGCCAGAACGCCGTCAACGCCAACGTGAGTTATTCCTATCACTTCACGCAGCGCGTCATCAACCGGATCACTTACACCTTCAGCCGCAACACGCAGGTCTCCACGGGATATTTCTCGGACCGCATCAACGTTTCGGGCGAGCTTGGGATTCCGTCCGGGAAGGCTCTGGGTGGCAACGATCAGGATCCGAATTTCTGGGGACCGCCCAGCCTTTCCTTCCAGCAGAGCGGTTTTGCGGGGCTTTCGGACTCCAGCAAAACGCTGAACCGCGCCCAGACCAGTGCGCTGGGGGACAGCGTGCAATGGATCAAAGGCACGCATAATATCACCTTCGGCGGCGATTTCCGGCGCGTGCAGACCAATCCGTTGTCGGAATCCAACCCGCGCGGCGCCTTCACGTTCACGGGCGCCAATACCGGCTTCGATTTTTCCGATTTCCTGCTGGGCGCGCCCGACACCAGCTCGATCGCCTACGGCAACGCCGACAAGTATTTTCGCGCTTCGTGGTTCGACACCTACGTCAACGACAATTGGCAGATGAACCCCAAGCTGACCCTCAGCCTGGGTTTTCGCTGGGACTACCAGGCGCCGGTGACGGAACTCTTCGGCCGGCTGGTGAATCTGGACGTGGGACCGGATTGGACCGATCCGACAACCGTCTGCGCCACCGCGCTGAGCGGTTGCGCGCAAGCCTCCAGCGTGGGCCTCTCGAATGCGCTGCTGCATTCCGATCACCACGAATTCCAGCCGCGCGCCGGCTTTGCGTGGCGGCCGATTACCAAGGGCACCATGGTGGTCCGCGGCGGCTACGGGATTTACTACAACACGTCGCTTTACCAGGGCATCGCGCAGCAGATGTCGCAACAGTATCCGCTGTCTTATACGTTGAACGATTCCAGCTCGTTCGGGCCGCTGTCGCTGACCGGCTTCCCCGTCCAGACGCTGAACCCTTTATCCACGTTCGCCGTGGATCCGAATTTCCGCATCGGCTACTCGCAAGTCTGGCAGATCGCGGTGCAGCAGAACCTGCCGGCGGCCATGGTCGCCACCATCACGTACAACGGCACCAAGGGTACCCACCAGGTGCAGGAATTCATTCCCTGGTCCACGCCGGCGGGTGCGGCGGCCAGCCCCTATCCTTCCAATTACTATTACGAAACCTCGGGAGGCAATTCCTTCTTCCAGGGGATTTCGGGCCAGTTGCAGCGGCGCTTCCGCAGCGGCCTGTTGGGCAACGCGGTCTACACCTACGCCCGGTCGCTGGACGATGCCATGACCGGCGGACGCGGCCAGGGCTCTTCGGTGATCGCGCAGAACTGGCAGGATCTGGACGCCGAGTGGGCGCGCAGCTCCGGTATTCGCGCGAACACGCTGGTTTTCAACATGCAATACAGCACCGGCATGGGAACGCGCGGCGGCACCCTGGTGAACGGCTGGAAGGGACAGCTCGTCAAGGATTGGACTTTCATCTACGCCTTCACGCTGGCCAGCGGCGCGCCGTTGACCCCCACCGTGGGAGCGGCGCGGCTGGGCGGCACGGCCATCACCGGACCGATACGGCCCCTCTACACCGGGCTGCCGGTTTACCTTCCCGACGGCTCGTTGAATCCGGAAGCGTTCCTCAGTGCGCCCGCGGGCGAATACGGCAATACCGGCCGCAACGTGCTCACCGGACCGATGCTGTTCACCACCAGCGCTTCGGCCGGACGCATTTTCCGGGTGGGGGAGCGGCGCAGCTTCGATTTGCGTTTCGATTCGACCAACCCGCTCAATCACGTCGCGTACACGGGCATCAATACCACCGTCGGCAACGTGCAATACGGTCTTCCCACGGCAGTCAACGCCATGCGTAGTTTCACCGCCAATTTGAGGTTCAGGTTCTGATGAAGCGATCGATTACGACAATCCTGCTTGCCTGGGTGATCGCAGTTTCCGCCCAGCAGACTCCTCCCAAGAAGCCGCAACAGGGCGCCCAGCAGAACGCCCAGCAGAACGCGCCGAAAGGACCCCCCAAGTTCGAAGCCACGGCGCGCCTGGTGGTGGAAACCGTCATTTTGAAAGACAAGTCCGGCAATCCCATCGAGGGGCTGACCAAGAACGATTTCAACGTCGTGGAAGACGGCAAGAAACAGGACCTGGCCTTCTGCGAATACCAGCGATTGGAAACCACGGTCGCGCCCGACCTGCAACTGCAGCAGCGGACGGAGACGGAAGCCAAGAAAGAAGCGCCCCAGAAGGAAGAGCCGAAACCGGAGGCCGTCAAGCCGGTCACGGCCGTCGAGATCGCACCCGAAAAACCGGGAGATATCAAATATAAAGATAAGCGCCTGATGGTCATGTTCTTCGATATGACCTCCATGCCCATTCAGGACCAGTTCCACGCCCAGACCGCGGCTCTGAAGTTCCTCAAGACCCAGATGACCCCCAGCGACCTGATGGCCATCATGACGTTTTCGAGCGACGTGAAGGTGGTGGAGGATTTCACCGACGACCGGGACCTGCTGGCCAAGGACATCAAGAGCCTGACCATCGGGGAAGGCCAGGGCATGGACGAAGCCAACAGCGACGACAGCTCCAGCGACACCGGCGCGGCCTTCACGCAGGACGACACCGAATTCAACATCTTCAACACCGACCGGCAGCTTTCCGCCTTGGAAACCGCGGTGAAGATGCTGGGCTCGCTGAACGAAAAGAAGGCGCTGGTGTATTTCGCCAGCGGCATGCAGCGCAACGGCGCGGACAACCAGGCGCAGTTGCAGGCCACCATCAACGCCGCCATCCGCTCCAACACGGCTTTCTACCCCATCGACGCGCGCGGCCTGGTGGCGCAGGCCCCCCTGGGCGACGCCACCAAGGGTTCGCCGGGCGGCAGCGGCATGTACAGCGGCAGCTCGGCGCGCGCTTCGCAATCCAATTTCCAGGGCCAGCAGGAAACCCTGTACACGCTGGCCACCGATACCGGCGGCAAGGCGCTGCTTGACAACAACGATCTTTCCATGGGAATCGTGCAGGCGCAGAAGGACATTTCCAGCTATTACATCCTGGGCTACTACACCACCAACGAAAAGCTGGACGGCCACTTCCGCCGCGTGAAAATCTCGCTCAAGAGCGAAGCGCTCACCGCCAAAATCGCCAAGTTCGATTACCGCCAGGGCTACTACGCCGGCAAGGAGTTCAACAAATTCACCTCCGACGATAAAGAGCGGCAGCTTTCCGAAGCGCTGATGCTGGGCGACCCGATTACCGATATCGATATCGCCATGGAAGTGGATTATTTCCGCCTGGCGCGCGACCGGTATTTCGTGCCCGTAGCGGTGAAGATTCCGGGCAGCGCGCTGGAGCTGGCTTCGCATGGCGGCGCCGAGACCACCAAAATCGATTTCATCGGCGTGGTGAAAGACGCCAAGGGCCAGACCGTGCAGAACGTGCGCGACTCGGCCGATATCAAGCTCAAGGGCGAAACCGCCAGCACGCTCGCCAAACACACCATCGAATACGACACCGGCTTTACGCTGGCGCCCGGGACATACTCCATTCGCTTCCTGGCGCGCGACAACGAAACCGGCAAGATGGGAACCTACGACCAGAAATTCGTAATTCCCGACTTGACCACTGAAACGCGCCGGCTGCCCATCAGCTCGGTGGTATTGAGCAGCCAGCGCTCGGACCTGGGCTCCGCCGTCTTCAGCGCGGAAAAAGACAAGAAACTGCTTTCCGCCAATCCCCTGGTGCAGGACGGCATGAAGCTCATCCCCAGCGTGACGCGCGTGTTCAACAAGACGCAGGACCTGTATGTTTACCTGCAGGCCTACGAACCCGGCTCCGATACCACGCAGCCGCTGGTCGCCACCGTGAGCTTCATTCGCGGCAAGGTGAAGGCTTTCGAGACGCTGCCGCTGCAAGTCAGCGAAGGGCTGGATCCCAAATCCAAGGCGCTGCCGCTGCGCTTCGACGTTCCGCTGGCCAAACTGGCGCCCGGCAGGTATACCTGCCAGGTGAATGTGATCGACCCTACTGGCCAGAAGTTCGCTTTCTGGCGGGCGCCCATGACGCTGATGCCGTAGGACAGGCCTCCCGGCCGGTCCTACCAAAAACGCCACTTCAACTGGCTTCCATTCAGGCAACGCCAATGCCAGGGCGCCCGTAGGCTGCTCGCATTGCCCCGGACGGCAGCCTGGCGCGCGCGCCTTGTTATACTGGCATTTCCATGCTCAGAGTTCGCTTCGCGCCCTCTCCGACGGGCTTTTTGCACATCGGCAGCGCGCGCACCTTCATCTTCAACTGGCTGTATGCGCGTCACAACGGCGGCGCCGTGATTCTAAGGATCGACGATACCGATCTGGAACGCAACACCGCAGCGTCGTTGAACTCCATCTTCGATGGCCTCGGCTGGCTGGACCTCGGATGGGACGAACTATACAAACAATCGGAACGTCTGGCGATTCACAAACGCGTGGCGGAAGCGATTTTCGAAAAAGGATCGGCCTACCGGGACTTCACGCCTCGCGATGCCGCCGGCGATACTCCCGGCTGGCTCTTCCACGCCGCCATGCGCGAAATGCCGCGCGCGGAAAGCGACCGCCGGGCCGCCGCCGGCGAACCCTTCGCGCTGCGCTTTCGCGTGCCGCGCGGCCGCGAGCGCCACATCCAGTTCCGCGACGCGGTGTACGGCGACCAATCCAAATCCACCGCCGATATCGAAGATTTCGCCCTGCTGCGCAGCGACGGCATGCCGACCTATCATCTGGCGAGCTGCGCCGACGACGCCGATCTGCGCATCAGCCACATCATCCGCGGGCAGGACCACCTCACCAACACCTTCAAGCATGTTTTGATCTTCGAAGCCGCCGGCGCCGAGGCGCCCGAATTCGCGCATCTGCCGCTCCTGGTGGCGCCCGACGGCAGCAAACTTTCCAAGCGCAAGCACGGCCCGGTGGTGAGCGTCACCACCTATCGCGACGCCGGTTTTCTGCCGCACGCTTTCGTCAATTTCATCTGCCTGCTGGGCTGGTCGCCCAAAAACGACCGCGAGCAATTGAGCCGCGCGGAGCTGGTCGAGCTGTTTACCCTGGAAGGCGTGAACCGCAGCAACGCGGTGGTGAATTTCACGGAAGAAGATCCCTTCGATCCCAAGGCGGTCTGGTTGAACGCCGAACACATCCGCGCCCTGCCGGTGGAAGAGCTTTCCGCGCAACTGCTGCCGGTGGTGCGTCAGTCCGGCGTGGAGATTTCGACCGAGCGCATGCTGCGAATTACGCCGCTGGTGCGCGAGCGCATCCGCCTGCTGCGCGACGTGCTGGTGGCCGGCAGCTTCTTTTTTGTGAAGGAGCTTCCCGACTATCCCGCCGCCGAGCTGATTCCCAAAAAAGGCGATGCCGCCCTCGCCCGGCGCGTTCTGGAAAAGGCCGCCGCAACGCTGGCCACCGCCGAATTCACCCACGATGGGCTGGAGGGGGCGCTGCGCGGCGCGGCCGAAGCGCTGGCCATCAAGGCGGGCCAGATGTTCGAGCCCATCCGCATGGCGGTGTGCGGCCGCAAGACCGCGCCCCCGCTGTTTGCGACCCTGGAAGTGCTGGGCGCTGACACCAGCCTCGCGCGCATCCACCAAGCCCTGGAAAAGCTGAAATCGATATGAATCCCTCCCACCCCACGACGCCGGAAGAACCCAAAGCGGCGCCTTCCAATTTTATCCGCGACATTATCCTGGAAGACTTGCGGACCGGCAAATTCCAGGGGCGCGTGCACACGCGCTTTCCACCGGAGCCCAACGGCTACCTGCACATCGGCCACGCCAAATCCATCTGGCTGAATTTCGGGCTGGCCAAAGAGTTCGGCGGCAAAACCAATCTGCGCTTCGACGATACCAATCCCGAGAAGGAAGAAGTCGAGTACGTCAACTCCATCAAGGAAACGGTTCGCTGGCTGGGCTACGACTGGGAAGACCGCGAGTTTTACGCCTCCGACTATTTCGGCCAGCTCTACCAATGGGCCGTGCAGTTGATCCGCTCCGGCCAGGCGTATGTCTGCGATCTGAGCGCCGAAGAGGTGCGCCAGTATCGCGGCTCGCTGACCGAGCCGGGCAAGCCGAGTCCTTATCGCGACCGCTCCGTGGAAGAGAATCTCGATCTGTTCGAGCGCATGCGCGCCGGCGAATTTCCCGATGGCTCGCGCACCCTGCGCGCCAAAATCGACATGGCGTCACCCAATCTCAACATGCGCGACCCGGTGATGTACCGCATCCTTCACGCCGAGCACCATCGCACCGGCGGCGCGTGGTGCATCTATCCCATGTACGACTACGCCCACGGGCAGAGCGATTCGGTGGAGCGCATCACCCACTCCATCTGCACGCTGGAATTCGAAGACCACCGCCCGCTCTACGACTGGTTCTGCGACAGCCTGGGCATTTACCATCCCCAGCAGATCGAATTCGACCGCCTCAACCTCACCTATACCCTGCTCAGCAAGCGCAAGCTGCTGCAACTGGTGCAGAACAATTCCGTGCGCGGCTGGGACGATCCGCGCATGCCCACGCTTTCCGGCATCCGGCGGCGCGGCTATACGCCCCAGGCCATCCGCAATTTCTGCAGCGCGATCGGGGTTTCCAAAACCAACGGCATCATCGAGCTGGGGCTTTTGGAGCACCACGTCCGTGAAGATTTGAACAAGCGCGCGCTGCGCGTCATGGCGGTGCTGCGGCCGCTCAAAGTGGTGATCGACAATTACCCCGAAGGCCAGACGGAGGAAATGGAAGCGGTGAACAACCCCGAAGACGCTTCCGCCGGCACGCGCAAAGTGCCGTTTTCGCGCGTGCTCTACATCGAGCGGGACGATTTCCGCGAAGATCCGCCCAAGCAGTATTTCCGCCTGTCGCCAGGCCGCGAGGTGCGCCTGCGCTACGGCTACTTCGTCACCTGCACCGGGGCCGTGAAGAACGAAAAAGGCGAAGTCGTCGAGATCCACTGCACCTACGACCCCGCCACGCGCGGCGGCAACGCCCCGCCCGACGGCCGCAAAGTGAAATCGACCATCCATTGGGTGTCCGCGGCGCATGCCGTGGAGGGCGAAATTCGCATTTACGAAAATCTCTTCACCAAGGAAGATCCCAATCAGACCGAAGAAGGGCGGGACTTCACCGCCAACCTCAATCCGCATTCGCTGGAAGTGATTCCGGCCGCGCAACTGGAGCCATGTTTGCGCGACGTCCAGCCGTCGACCCATTATCAATTCGAGCGGCTGGGCTATTTTTGCGTGGATGCCGATTCCACTCCCGGCAAGCCGGTGTTCAACCGCACGGTGGCGCTGCGGGATGCCTGGGCGAAAATCGAAAAGCGCGCAAAGGGCGGGAAGTAAGCGATGGTCATTCTGGGAATCGGCGGATTGCTGGGCGATCCCGCGGTGGCCGTGTTGCATGACGGCAGGCTGGCCGCCGCCATTGAGGAATCCAAACTGGTGCGCGGCGCCGAAGCCGCCCGGCAGCGCGCCATTCCGGACCGCGCGATTTTCACCTGCCTCGAACTGGCCGGCGTGAAGGCGGAGCGGGTGGACGCGGTGGCGCTGGTGCGCCCCGTGCCGCAATCGGACTTTCATCTCAAGGTGCGGGCGCGTTTTCCCAATAGCCGCATCGTGGTGCTGGGGCATCACCGGGCGCACGCCGCTTCCGCCTACTTCCCTTCCCCGTTTCAAGAGGCCGCGGTGCTGGTCCTGGATCGCGGCTGCGACCTGCGCTCTTTTTCGCGCTGGCAGGCGCGCGGCACAGCCATGGCGCTCGAAGCCGAGCAATTTTTCCCCGATTCGTTCGGCGATATCTACGGCCGCGCCACGGAATTGCTGGGATTCCAGGCGGGCGGCGACGAGCACAAAACCCAGTGGCTTTCGGTCAGCGGCGACGAGCGCTACCGGGACCTTTTTCTGGAAATCCTGGGCGCCGGCGACGGCGGTCCGCGCGTGGACCGCTCCTTCCTCAGCACGCAGCGGCTGGGACAGGGAGGGTTCGGCGCGCGGTTTTACGAGCGGCTGGGGCTGAAAGACGGCGAGCCGCTTCCCGACAGCATGCGGCCGCACATCGCCGCCGGCGTGCAGAAGGCCCTGGAAGCGGCCGTGATTCAAGTGGCGGGGCAAGGAGAAAATCTCTGCCTGGCCGGCGGCGTGGGGTTGAACGCGCTGCTGGTTTCGGCGCTCGAAAGCCGCTCCGGCTACCAGAATGTCTTCGTGCAGCCGGCCGCGGGAAACGCCGGAACCGCCGTCGGCGCGGTGCTCGATACCTGGCACGGCACCTATGGCCGCGCGGAGCGCGTGGCGCTCGGCGCCATGTCGCTCGGCCCGGCCTTCGCCGCGGCCGAAATCAAGCAGGTGGTGGAAAACTGCAAGCTGCGCTTTCAGTACCTGCTCACCACCGAGGAAGTCATCGATCGCGCGGTGGCGCAGCTCAACGAAAACAAAATTGTCGCGTGGATGCACGGCCGCATGGAATTCGGCGCGCGCGCCCTCGGCCATCGCAGCATTCTGGCATCGCCGCTGGACCCGTACTCCACCGAAAACCTGAACATCTTCATCAAGCATCGCGAGCCGTTCCGCAAGTTTGCCGCTTCGGTTCCGGCCGAGCTGGCCGGCCAGTATTTCGAAGTGGGACCCAACGCGCGCCATCTTTCCACGGTGGGCCGGGTGCGGCCGGAACACCGCGAGCGCTTCGCCGCCGCCATTCTGGCCGGCGATATGGTGCGCGTCCACACTGTGGAGCGCGCCGAAAATCCCCTGTACTGGCGGCTGCTGCACGCCGCCGGAAAAGCCACCGGCCTGCCGGTGCTCTACAACACTTCGTTCAATCTTTTCGGCGAGCCGCTGGTGTGCACGCCGCGCGATGCCGTGCGCAGCTTTTATTCTTCGGGCATCGACGCCATGTTCGTGGGACAGTTTTTCTTGCAGAAGTAGAAGGCCCTCATGTCCAAACAGGATTGGCTGGACGCCGCGCGCGCGGCCATCGAAATCGAAGCGGCTTCCCTGGCGCGGGCGGCCGCGCGGCTGGACGGCGAATTGATCCGCGCGGTGGATCTCATCCTGGCTTGGCCGGGCAAAGTGGTGGTGACGGGAATCGGCAAATCGGGCCACATCGCGCGCAAGATCGTGGCCACGCTGTGCAGCACCGGAACCGCCGCGGTGTTCCTGCATCCCGCCGAAGCGGTGCACGGCGATCTGGGCATTTACACGCCGGGAGATCCCACCGTGCTGATTTCGAAAAACGGCACGTCTCCCGAATTGCTCGCGCTGGTGCCTTTGCTGCGCGATTTCCGCTCGCCCCTGATCGGCATTCTGGGCAGCGCCGCGTCGCCGCTTGCCAAAGACCTGGACGTGCTGCTGGACGCTTCCGTGGAGCGCGAAGCCGATCCCCACAACCTGGCGCCCACGGCCAGCGCCGTCACCGCGCTGGCGCTGGGAGACGCCCTGGCCATCGCGCTCATGTGCGCCCGCAACTTCACCCGCGAGGAGTTCGGCCGCTTCCATCCCGGCGGCCAGCTCGGCCGCAATTTGCGGCTATGCGTGCGCCAGGCCATGCACAGCGGCGAAGAAGTGGCGCGCGTCGCTCCCGATTCCTCGCTCAAGGAAGTGATCGTCGCCATGACGCAACGCCCGCTGGGCGCCGCCTGCGTGGTGGCGCCGGACGGCGCGCTGGCCGGCTTCATCACCGATGGCGACCTGCGCCGCGCGCTCAGCAGGCACGACGATATCCGCGGTCTCGGCGCCGCCGCCGTCATGACGCGCACGCCCGTCACCATCGCGCCGGATGCCAGCCTCGCCCAGGCGCTGGAACTGATGGAACGCCGCGATTCGCAGATTTCCGTACTGCCGGTGGTGGACGAAAGCGGGCGCGCGCTGGGGCTGATCCGCCTGCACGATATCTATCTCGGGTCGCGCTGAGGAGCCCCGCTCCTCCGCTATACTTGCAAAATGAAGATCGCTCTCACGCTGGCCGCGTGTTGCGCCGCCGCGCTGGCGCAACCGGTTCACCTGGAGAAGATCCGCCAGCTCACGCACGGCGGCGAAAACGCGGAAGCCTATTGGAGCCCCGATGGCCGCCGCCTGATTTTCCAGAGCACCCGCCCGCCTTACGATTGCGACCAGATCTTCATCATGAACGCCGATGGCTCGAATCCGCACCGCGTCTCGACCGGCAAGGGCCGCACCACCTGCGCCTATTTTCTGGCCGATGGAAAGCACATCGTCTACGCCTCCACGCACCTTGCCGCGGACGCCTGCCCCATTCCGCCGGACCGCAGCAAAGGGTATCTGTGGGGCGTCTTCGCCGGCTATGACATTTTCCAAGCCACCGACGATGGCGTCATCGAAAAACGCCTGACCGATACCCCCGGCTACGACGCCGAGGCCACCGTGAATTGGAAAACCAACACCATTGTGTATACCTCGCTCGCTTCGGGCGACCTGGACCTGTGGACCATGCGGCCCGATGGCTCCCACAAAACGCAGATCACGCACGCCCCCGGCTACGATGGAGGCGCCACTTTTTCGCGCGACGGCAAAAAACTGGTGTGGCGCGCCAACTATCCCAAAACTTCCGCCGAGATGGACCGCTACAAAACCCTCCTGGCGGAGAACCTGACCGCTCCCATGAAAATGGAGATCATGGTATCCGATGCCGATGGCTCGGGCGCCCGCGCCATCACCAATTTCGGCTGCGCCAGCTTCGCCCCCACCTTCACGCCCGACGGCAAACAGATTCTCTTTTCCTCCAACAAGCACGATTGCGACAGCCGTCATTTCGAGCTCTACCTGATCAACCTGGATGGCAGCGGTCTCCAGCAGGTCACGCACTCCGGCGGCTTCACGTCGTTTCCCGAGTTTTCGCCGGACGGCAAGACACTGGTGTTCTGCTCCGACCGCAACGCCAAGGAAAACTATGAGTTCAATATCTTCACGGCCGCGTGGCGCCGGTAGGGTGGGGCGCTGCTGGCGCTGGGGATAATTCCACTTATGACGCAGAGTTCTCCGCCATCGCCGGATTGGCGGGATTGGATCAAACAGGGCGCTGAATCGTTTCGGCAGGCGCGCTATGGAGAAGCGATCTCGGCGTTTCGGAGAGCGCGCGACCTAAACCCGGAGAGTCCCCTGCCGCACCTTTACCTGGCGCTCGCCTACCAGCAGCAGTACATTCCGGGTGCGCTGCCGGCGGACAATTCGGATCTTGCCCGCCAGGCGGAAACGGAGCTGCGCCGCGCTTTGGAACTGGATCCCCGGAGCGTGCCGGCGGTAGTCATGCTGGGCAAGCTGGCCTCCGATCGGGAGCGGTGGGAGGAGGCTCGCGAATGGTTCCGCAAAGCCTTGGCTTTGCAACCGGACAATGCGGATATCTGGTGTACGCTGGGGTGGGTCGCCACGCGGCAGTGGCTCCGCCAGGGCCGCCCGCCGCGGCAGCCGATGGTCGATGAGGCAGTTGCGGATTTCGAAAAATCGGTGGCGCTGGATCCCGCTCAGGACGCCGCCATGGAATACCTCGGCATCCTGCTGGGCGAGCGTGGCGAGCAGGCGGCGGCCGGCCGATGGCGGGAAAAAGCGGCCGACGCCCGCTCCGAAAAACTCCAGGCGGCGATTGCCGGAGTAGCCGGCCGAACGCCGGACCCGGACGGCCCGGACTCGCTCTTGCAGCAGTGGGCCTCCTGCTTGGCGCTGGCGCCGCCGCCACCGCCGCCGCCTCCACCACCGCCCCGCGGCATGCGCTCAGCGGCCTCCGGCACGCCCGGCAGCGCAGCGGTGGTTAGTTGGGAACCGGCCGGGGCCGCATCGGCCGCGCCGCTTCGAGTGGCGCCGGCGGTACAGGCGCAAAAGCTCATCACGAAGGTCGAGCCCGAGTATGCGGCCGGCGAGCCCTTGGAGGACCCCCTGCGCTTCGTAGTGGTGATTGGCGCCGATGGCCGCATGGTTCGCGAGACCCTCGTCAGCGGCAATCCGTGGCTCGTGCCAAGCGCTCTCGAAGCGCTCCGGCAATGGGTCTACCAACCCACCTTGGTGAACGGGAAACCGGCCGCGGTGGTTACGGAAGTCCGGGTGGAGTTCAAACCCGCCAAGTAGCAGAGGGAACGGGAACAAAACCCTCCCCCGCTGCGTATCCCTTTCCGGAGGTGCAGGATATGTTCTGCGACCGCTGCGGCACGCAACTCGAAAACAGGCCTGGATACTGTCCGGTTTGCGGCAAAGCCGTTGGCGCCATCCCTTTAATGCCCGCGGAGAGCCGTCTGGCCGGCCATGTGCGTCTTTTGGGGATCTTCTGGCTGGCGATTTCCGCGTTCCGCCTGCTGCCGGGGATTTTTCTGATCGCCATGTTCAGTGGATCGATGTTCACGTTTTTGCCGCCCGGCGTTCCGTTCTTCGTTCACAACATCGTGCGGCTGGCCGGATACGCATTCATCCTGGCGGGCGGCGTGGGGCTGCTGGCGGGCTGGGGACTGCTCGAGCGGCAGCCCTGGGCGCGCATGCTGGCCATCGTGCTCGGCTGCCTCAACCTGATCGATATGCCCTTCGGAACGGCGCTGGGAATTTATACGCTATGGGTGCTGCTGCCGGCCGGGAGTGAAGAGGAGTACCGCCGCATCTCGCGTGCGGCATAATCCGACTTTGCGGCGTGTATCCTGGATAACATGATACGCCGCGCTGTTCTCTTAGCAATCGCCTGCACCGGCTTCCATCTGTGCGCCCAGACTCCGCCCGCGCCGCAGCCAGACGTCCTGGTCTTCACCAACGGCGAAAAGCTGATCGGCCATTTCGAGCATGCCCACGCGAAAACGGTCACCTTCAAGAGCGATTCGGTGGGCGAAGTCAACGTCGAATGGAGCAAGATCAAGGAACTCCACTCCGCCAAGCCGTTCGCCGTGGTGCGCCGGGGCGTGGAGCTGGCGCGGCGCTCCGATCTTTCCCGCATCCCGCAAGGCGCCATCGACATGGCCGGCCAGAAGGTAGTGGTGACGCCTCCGTCCGGCGCGCCCGAAACCATTCCCGTGGCCGAGGCCGCCCATATCGTGGACGTGCCGGCGTTCCAGCAGGAAGTGCTTCACAACCCGGGCTTCTTCGAGGCGTGGAAAGGGGCTTTCACGGCCGGCGCCACCCTGGTGCAGGCCACCCAGGAGAGCCATACGGTTTTCGGCGCCGTCAACCTGGTGCGGGCGATTCCCGGCGAGACCTGGCTGGATGCCCGCAACCGCACCATTTTCAATTTCAACGGTTCCGAAGGCAGCCAGCTTCAGCCGGGAGAGCCGCCCATCAAAACCGAAATCCTGCACAGCGATCTCGAGCGCGACGAATATTTTCAAGGCTCGCGGTTCTACGGCTTCGGCCAGGCGGCCTTCGATCATAACTATGCGCAGGGTCTCGATCTGCAACAGATCTACAGCGGAGGCGTGGGCGTGACCGCGGTCAAAAAGGCCAACGAGGCCCTGGATTTCAAAGCCAGCATCAGCTATGAGCGGCAAGCGTTCCAGGCGGCGTCCAGCGACCGGAGCCTGGCGGTTTCCGTATTTACGGAAACCTTCAATCGCAAATTCGCGCGCGGCATTCAGTTTATCGAACAGATCTCCGGCACTCCGGCGTGGACTGCCGGCGTGTATTCCACCGCTGCCAACGCTTCTCTGAATCTGCCGGTATATAAACGGTTCGCGTTCACCCTGGGCGTTCTGGATACGTATCTGAACGACCCGCCCCCCGCCTTCAAAAAGAATTCCTTGCAGGTCACCACCGGCTTGACGTATTCGCTGAAGTAAAACCGGCGACAATAGAAGGCGATGCGCTCCGTTTTCGCCGGTATGCTGCTGGCCGCCGCGGTTGCGTCCGCCCAGAGCATCGTCAATCCCGCGCGCTTGAACGAGAGTCTGCGCTCCATGCAACCGGCTCCCGGGGAGCGTCCCATGGAGTGCTCCGTCACCCCCATTCGCCCGGTGCTGAACTTCAGCCTGCGCATTCAGGCGGGCTACACCGTGCGCGTTCCCATGAGCCAATATTTCGGCGCCGGCCACACCTGGGTTCAATTGGCGCGCATCACGCCCGCCGCCGGAGACCGCCCGCCGGTGTATCTGGGCTATCGCACGCGGCTGCCCGACGTGCCCAAGACCTCGGTGGAAGTGGACCTGGGCGGCGGCTATCTGCTGGGCGAAGGCGCCTACGATGTCCACTGGGCGATGTTCGACGATTCCGGCCGCGTCTGCCGCAAGCAATGGCGCATCGACGCGCGGCTCAGCCGCAAAGAGCGCAAAGCCAAGCCGATGATGCAGCCATACACGGTGGCCGCGTTCTCGCTGGTGGACGCAAGCCGCGCGGCGCCGCCGCCGCCGCGCGGGAGCGCGCCCCTGCGCATCACCGTGCTGCTGCATGCGGCGCCCATGTCGCCGCGCCGCACGCACTTCGGCGCGGCCGACCGCATGATGCTGCTCGGCTCTCTGGCGGCCTTGATGGAGCAATTGCCCGGCGCCGCCATCCGGCTGGTGGCGTTCAATCTCGATAAACAAAAGGAGATTCTGCGGCAGGACAACTTTCAGCCGGAAATGCTGGAGCGCGCCGAAAAGGCCATGGACGGGGTGGAGCTGGATCTGGCGGACGTGCGCACGCTGCAGCACCCGCTGGGCCATCTGGATCTGCTGGCGTCGCTCGTCAATCGGGAACTGCGCGCCGATCCCGCGCCCGATGCCGTGCTGTTCTTCGGACCGCGCACCCGCTTCCTGGACAAAGCGCCGCATTTCGCGATGCCCGAGGGCGCGCCGCCGCGCTTCTTCGCGCTCCAGTTCCGCCCCTTCTTGCGCGTTGCGGCGGCCACCCTGCCGGACGCCATCGGCAATACCGTTGCCAGTTTGAAAGGCAAAGTCGTCACCATTCATTCGCCGGCCGATTTCGCCAAAGCCATCACCCTGTTGCAGCGCCGCAGTCCATGAATTGATTGCCATGAAAACCGCGCTACTTTTTCTCGCTTCCACGCTCGCCGCCCAGACCGTCGCGGTTTCGCCGGACGGTCCCATTCGAACCCTGGCGCAAGCCCGCGACGCCGCGCGCGCCCTGCGCCGCGCGGGCCAGCGCGCCGCCGTCACGATTCAGATTCACGACGGCACGTACTATCTGGACCAGACCCTGGTGCTGACGCCGCAAGATTCCAATACCGTGTGGGAAGCCGCGCCGGGCGCGCGGCCGATGGTTTCGGGCGGCCGCGTCATCGCCGGCTGGGAAAAAATCCAGGGGCCGCTGTGGACCGCCGATGCGCGCGGCCCCTATTTCCATCAACTCTTCATTTCCGGCCGCCGCGCGCAGCGCGCCCGCACCCCCAATTACGGCTACTTCCGCATGCAGGGAGCTAGTCCGCAGGACAAACCGCTGCGCCTGCATTTCCGCGGCGGCGATATCCAACCGGAGTGGGCGCCGGGCGACGTGGAAGTGGTCGCGCTGCTCGCATGGGCCGACATCCGCATGCCGATTGTGAGCGTGGATGAAGCCGCGCACTTCGCCACCCTGACGCTGGATCCTCGCCCCTCCAATAAAGAAGCGGATGCGCGCTATTACATCGAAAACGCGCGCGACGCGCTGGATATGGCCGGCGAGTGGTACCTGGACCGCAAGACCGGCGTAGTTTCCTATTGGCCCCTGCCCGGCGAAAACATGGCGGCGGAAACGGTGGTGGCGCCCGCGCTGGTCGAGCTGGTGCGGCTGGAGGGCGATCCGGAAAACCGCCGCTTCGTGGAGAACGTGACGTTCCGCGGAATCCAGTTCGCCCACGCCGATTGGAGCATGGACTCCAACGGCTACGCCGATACGCAGGCCGCCCTCCCCGCTCCCGCGGCCATTCAAGCCGTGGGCGCCGTGAATTGCAAATTCGAAAAGTGCGCGGTTACGCAATCGGGCGGCTACGCCATCTGGTTCGGCCGCGGATCGAAGCGCAACCAGGTGGTGGTGTGCGAACTTTATAACCTGGGCGCGGGCGGCGTGAAACTGGGCGACGTCCGGCAGTATCCCAGCGACAATTTACAGAATTACGAAAACATCGTCGCCGATAACCACATCCACGACCTGGGGCTGGTGTATGCTCCGGCAGTGGCCGTTTGGGCGCTCGAGAGCGGGCGCAACCAGATCGTCCACAACCATATTCACGATCTGTTCTATACCGCCATCTCGGTTGGCTGGACGTGGGGCTACGGCCCCAACCAATCCAAAGGCAACCTCATCGAGTTCAACCACATTCATGACGCCGGCAAAGACGTGCTCAGCGATCTGGGCGGCATCTACACGCTGGGGGTGCAGACCGGAACCATCATTCGCAACAATCTGATCCACGATGTTTCCGCGTTCACTTACGGCGGGTGGGGCATTTATCCGGACGAAGGCTCTTCGGAAATGCTGATCGAAAACAACATCGTTTATAACTGCAAGAGCGCCGGATTCCATCAACACTACGGCCGCGAGAACATCGTGCGCAACAACATCTGGGCGTTCAATCGCGAAAACCAATGGATGCGCACGCGCGCCGAAGACCACCAGTCTTTCCGCTTCGAACGCAACATCGTATATTTCGACCGGGGACGCCTTTTGGGCGGCAACTGGAGCGGCAGCGGCTTCGCCATGCGGAGCAATGTGTACTTCGACGCTCGCGGCGGCGGCGTGCGCTTCGCCGGCAATTCGTTCGAGCAATGGAAAGCGTCGGGACAGGATCGGGATTCGGTCGTCGCCGACCCGCTGTTCGTCAACGCCGGCAACTTCGATTTCCGCTTGCGCCCCGATTCTCCCGCGCTCGCCATGGGATTCCGGCAGATCGATATGAGCGCCGTCGGACCGCGCGTCGCGCCCGGCCAATAAATAGGTGGGGCAGGATGTCATCCTGCGCGGCGGTTGGCAACCGCCGCAACGCCCTCCGGGAGGAAGGCGGCTATTGCAGCGTAATGGTCGCCGTCTGGCTGGCAGCCGTGCCCACCGTCACCACCACGGGCTGCGGCCCAAGCGCGAGGCCGCCCGGTATGACGAAGTTGATCTGGGTCACGCCCACCAGGCCGCTGGGAATCCCCACGTACTTCGTCGGCGCTGGCACTCCCCCCACAGTCACGGTAACCGGCAAAACCGGCTGCGGCGTGGTTGCCCGCGGCGCAGGCGTGGCGCCGTCCGCCAGCTTGGGCGTCACCTGCCCTTCCCCGGTGATGAATAGAATCACTTCCTCTCCCACCGTAGCCGTGCGCGAAGGGTTCACGCTGCCATCCGGGAAAGTGAAAATGCCAGGCCCCGCAGCGGAGACGCGGAACGGGTAGGGGTTCGAATTGATATACGGGTTGCCCACGATCAGGGTCGCGGCGCCCGGCTGGGTTTCGTACGGAATCTGGATGTTTACCTGGTTGGGCGAAACGTAGTACAAGGGAGCGGTCACGCCGTTGATGGTGGCTTCGAATCCCGCCAGGTACTGCGGCAGCGGAATGGTCCCGGCGGATTGCACGAAGTTGCCCAAGCCGGCGCCGTACACGCTCAGGATCATGCCCGGCGCATACACCTGCTGGCCAGATGCCGCATTGCCGATGCCCCCGATGGTCAACTCGGTTTGCGGCCCGCTGAACGGAATGGACATCTGGTAGGACCAGGGCGCGCCGCTCGCATCCACGCCCGCAAACCCGAATAGCACGTTCACAGGCGCCGCCAGGTTGTTCAGACCCAGGGTCGCCGAAATGGAGCCGTTGGCGGCAATCGCGCCGTCATGGAATTGCGCCGGGATCAGCGACGCATAGCTCACGCCGTCGATCGTGAAAGCCGTCAACTTCGTGGCCACGCCCGCTTCTTCGGTCAAAGTCAAAGTGAAGTGCCAGGGGTTGCCGTTGGCGTCGGGCGCCTGCTGAAAAACGGGGTTTTGATCGATCGATACGGTGACGGCCGAAGCGGCCGCCGGTGCGGAGGTCCAGAGGTGCACAAAGTTGGCGGCGTCCACCGAGCCCAGTCCGCTGGCCAGGTCGTAACCGATGCCGGCGTTCCAACCGAACGAGCCGCTGGTGCAATTGGGCGACCCGATGACGCACGGTACGGCGTTATTGCCCACCGTGACATCGTGGAAGATGTTGGTCGAATTCTGCGCCAGCCGGTATAGCGCGGGGTTGATGTTGCCCAATCCCGGCTGCGCCTGAGCGAGGTATTGGTTGAGCAGCGTGACGATTCCAGCCATGGTGGGAGCGGCCAGGCTGGTGCCGCCGAAATATGCCACCGCGCCACTCGTGTATACATAGTACGGGTCGTGCTCGTTGCTGGCCGAAAGCGCCAGGTCCGGCACGTGCCGTACGCCGTCGTTGGGCACTCCCGTACCGGCTTGCCAGATGGGCTGCGGGAAAAACACGCTGGCGCCGCCGCCTCCCGCCGACAGGCCCACGCCGTAGCCGGTATCGTTCCAGACCTCTTCGGGAATGTAACCGGTCGCCGCGCCGCTGGCGCTCCAGTAGGCGCCGCTCTGGTCGCTGAATTCGGTGCCGCCCATGGAGGTCACCTCGGGGATGCTGCCCGGGGCGTCCACCGCAAAACCATCCTGCGCGATGGTGGCGCCCTGGTCTTCGCAATCTCCCGCGCCGCTGTCGCCGGCCGCCGCCAGCCACGTGATGCCCTGGGCGTTGGCCTGCTGGGCCAGTTGCTGCATGCCGGGAAGGTCCACCAGATCGGCCTGCTCGCAGCCGCCATAACTCATGGACAAGACCGGCGCGTAGTCGTTATCGATGGCATAAGTGACCGATGTCGTCACGTCGTCCGAATACACGTAAATGATCTCCGCGTTGCGCGCCACGGCGCCCGACCATTCGATATCCAGTTCGGCTTCGGGAAGATCGCTCGAGCTGATCCCCGGATTGCCGCCGCCCTGTACCAGTTCCTGCACCAGGTTAATCGCGGGAAGACTGAAGTTGCTGCGGAATTTTGCGATGTCCGAGAGGGTGATGGCGGTCTGTCCCACCACCACCAGCTTCTGATTGGCGCCATTCACGTTGGCGGTATACAGCGGGTTCAGGTCGTAGATGGCGGCGAAATCAGCCGGTGCGATGTAATGCTGGCCGCTGGACAAAGCGCCTTGCGGAAGCGACGGAGCCTTCAGGCGCGGCTTCCAATGGAAATCGCTCAGCCCGCGCAGGCTGGTCACCACCCCCGCCAGAGCCGCCGGAATGGAAGGATCGGTCGCGTTGGCATAGTGCGCCACGCCATTCACCTGGTAGCGGTGAATCTGCGTGTGAAACGCGCTCCCGGCCTGCCCCGCCGTGCCGCTGAACATCACCCAGGTACGCCCGCGCCCCACGTTGGTCACGGTGAAGCCCTGCGACTGGAGCCAGGCAGTAACCTTCCCGAGGTCGGCCGCCGTAAGTCCGAATTGCGCGGCATATTGCTCGGGCGTGAGCCATTTTTGGTAATGCGGGGAAGCCGGGTCCTGCTGCTCCGCCAGCAACTGCGTCAGGGCGGTTTGCTGGGCCGCCGAAGGCTTGAGCAGAAGCGACATGCCATTCAGCGGGAAGGAATCCGCCACCGCGCCCCGGTCGTTGGCGGCAATGGCTTGCGGATGCACGCGGTGCGGCAAAACCACGGTCTTGCCGTTATCGATTTGCGCCGGAATCCGATCCTGCGCTTGCAAATTCGCCAATGCCAGGCAGAAAAAAGATACAACGGGGACAAAAATCCGGAACCGTGGGGTCATAAAGAAAAAGGGGACGCGAAATACTAACGATGTTGACGCGGCGCGGAAGCGGGAAGTTTCGCCGCTACCCCAAACACGCCGTTTTCGTTCATCATAGAGTAAGAACCCTCATGCCCCGCAAGATTCTCGCCGTCCCGTTGCTGACCCTGGCGTCGGCCCTGCTGTTACCTGCCGGAGCGCTGCAGTTTCAGCTTCGCGATACGCAAGGCGCCCTGCACAGCGCAGCCGAATGGAGCGGCCACAAAGCCGTTCTGCTCTTCTTCGTCACCATCGATTGCCCGGTCGCCAACAGCTACGTCCCGGAAATGAATCGCATCCACGCCGGCTACGGGCCGCGCGGCGTGCTGGTCTACGCCGTGCAGGCCGATCCCACCGTGCCCCAGCCCGACGTGGCGCGCTACGCCGCCGATTACCGCTACGGCTTTCCCCTGCTGCTCGACCCCACCCAGGTGCTGGTGCGCCTGGCGCAAGCCACCATCACCCCGCAGGCCGCGGTTCTCAGTCCCCAAGGCCGCTTGCTGTATCTGGGCCGCATCGATAACCGCGTGGCCGATTTCGGCAAGCAGCGCCTCCAGGCCACCGTGCAGGATCTGCGCATCGCGCTGGATGCGGTGCTGGCCGGCCAGCCCGTGCCCCACCCGCGCACCAAGTCCATCGGCTGCGCCATCAATCGGGTGCGGCCATAAAAGCGATGTTTCGATATGGTCTGTGGCTATGCGCCGGCGCTTGCGCGCTGCTGGCCTGTGCCGCCGATGACGCCATGAAGTCCATGCCCGACGGTCCCGGCAAAGACGCTCTGGTGAAAATGTGCTCCCAGTGCCACGGCACCGATAACATCCGCAAATTGCGGCTGGATAAAGACGGCTGGGCGGATCAGGTATCGGATATGTTGGATCGGGGCGCGCAGGGCAGCGACGCGGATATCGCGGCCGTCACGGATTACCTGGCGGCCAATTTTGGCCCTCATTCCAAGGTGCTGGCAAACACCGCGCCGCTGGCCGAATGGAAAGCCGTATTGGGATTCACCACCGACGAAGCCAAAGCCATTGTCGCCTGGCGCGAGCAGAACGGAGATTTTACCGGCTGGCGCGATCTTTTGAAAGTCCCCGGAATCGACCCCGCCAAAGTGGAAGCCAAGAAAGACCAGATGGCATTCTAGGCAAAAACCCTTTGCCCTTAGCGCCCGCGCCCTTGTCCCGCTTCCGCCAGCTTATAATCCGCCGGCACTTCGAACAGGGCGCGCGGCGGTTCGGCGCGGCTCACGTTGGCCAAGTGCGTCACGGTCTCTCCCATGCGCGGATCGCTCTGCTTCACCAGCAGAACGATCTCTAGATCGGGCGAATACCAGCGCTCGGTAACCGTCTGGATGGGCTGTTCGTTGCCCACCTGTCCCGCCGGAATCGTCACGGTAGTGCGCGTGCCTTCCGCCGGCAGTCCCTCGATGGTCTGGCGCGCCAGCGATTCGGTTTTGCCGTTGCCGGAGGCGCCTGGCCCGCGGCCCGGCCCCGCTCCGTTGGCGCGCCCGCGGCCGCGCGCCATCCAGGCCGATTTGGTGGCCGTCTTATTTTTCGGGTTCAACGCGTAATTGGCTCCCGCCACGGGGTCGTGAATGAACACCACGGTGGGGAAATTGCCGTTCGGCGCCAGAGCGCCCAACCCGTTCAGGGGCTGCTCGGTGCGCGTGCGCCCTTCGCTGTCGCGATAGACATGCGCCGTGATGGTCTGGTGAATGCGGTTCCCATCCGCCAGCGTCTGCATGGTCTCGGTGATCATTTCGGCGGAATAGGGAGCGTTTTTCACCACGCGCCCCGGCATGCCGGCTTCGGCGCCCAAAAACCGCGGCCCATCCGGCCCCGGTCCGAAATGGCCGCGGCCCGGTCCCTTAGGCGGCGCCTGCGCCTGCGCCCCCAGCGCCACCAGCCCGACCAAAATCCATCGATACATGCTGCGCTCCTACTCCACAAACCGCACGGCGCGCGCCAGGCCGTCCGAGCCCAGCATCACGTCCGCTTCCACCAGTTCCGAAACGCGATCCGCGCTCACCGGCAGACCCACCGCGAGCATGGCCGAGCGCGGCACTTCCACCCGCACCACGTTGACGCTTTCGCTGGGCTCGATGCGCTGCGCATTGGGCAAGGGAATAAAGCCGTCGGCGGAAGCATCGTCCTCTTCGGCGCCCGTGTCCAGCGCGCTATTGGCGGGCTGAATCGCCGCCAGTTCCACTCCGCCGGGCCGCGTCGCGTGGTTGGCCGCCGGCGGCTGGTGCGGCTTCACCAGCATCAGCGCCAGCGCGACCAGGAAGGCCGCGGCCGATGCCCAGGCGAAAAGCGGCATCCACGAATGCCGCAGCGCGCGTACCCGTCCGAAGGCCGCCTGGCTGCGAAACGCCGCCACCACGCTCTCTTCCACGCGTTCCGGCGCTTCCACCCGGCGCCATTCCTCGCGCAGGGTTGCCAACTCCGCCAACAGCCGGCGCCGGCCGCTCATCCTGTGGGCGCACTCCGCGCATTGCTGTAAGTGCTCCAACCCGCTGCCGGCCCCCGGCTCCGGCATGCTGTCCCAAAATTCCTGGCAATTCATAATTCACACCTGACTGGCTTCAATCGTTGAACCCCGTGCCGCGGATGACGCTCCTGGTTTAATTTGTCCAGCAAAAGCGCCCGCGCCCGGTGCAAGCGGCTCCGCACCGTACCAATTGGGCAGCCGAGCGCCACGGCCGCGTCGGCGTAATCCACCTCTTCCAAATCGCAAAGCAGCACCACTTCCCGGTATCTTCGCGGCAGCGTCACCACCGCGCGGCGCAACGCATCGAGGGTCTCCCGCTGCGTGATTTCCGCCAACGGATCCTGATTCACCGCCAGCTCCGGCATGCCGCCTTCGTCGGATTCCGTTTCCAGCGCCACGTCCGGGCGCGACCTCTCCAGGTGCCGAAGCACCAGCTTCCGTGCGATTCCGAACAAATAACCCGACAACGTTCCGCGCTCCGGATCGAAGCCCCACTCGTTCCTGAGCAGCGTCAGAAAAACTTCCTGCGCGATATCCTCCGCCAAAGACGCAGAACCGCTCATGTGCAGCGCAAAGCGATAAATAGCGCCCTGGCGCCGTCTGTACAGCGCGACGAAGGCCTGTTCGTCGCCATTGCGCAGGCGCGCCAGTAATTCCTGGTCCGTGTCCTCGGGCCTCTGGCTCATCTGGGTCTCATCCATAATTCGCCCAAAACCGTCCAAAGTTCCATCGTCTTCTTACTTGAGATCAGGGATTTCCCTGATTTCGACTCTTCTATAAAGAATAACAGTCAATATTTTGGTACTTTACGCTCAGTACTACTCGTTCTATTATCGTCTTACATGGCAGGATTTGAAGCAGCGCCAGGACACCTGGAAGAAATAAGTGCGCTTCGGAGGCGAATCATCGAACTGGAGGCAGACCTGTCGCAGCATCAGCAGGTTGCCCACGGGAGGTTTCGGGCGCTTGCCGAATCCGCTCCGTTCATGATCTGGATGGCCGGTCCGGACGCGATGTGCTACTACTTTAACCGGGCCTGGCTGGAATTTCGCAGCCGGCGCCTGGAAGACGAAGCCGGAAACGGTTGGACCGTGGGATTGCATCCCGACGACCGCGACCTCTACATGGAGGCCTATCTGCGGGCCTTCGCTTCCCGCCAGCCATTGCACATGCAATGCCGCATGCAACGCGCCGGGGGGGAGTACGGCTGGATTGAGAGCACCGGCATTCCCTATTTCGACGAAAGTGGGAATTTCGCCGGCTTCCTCGGCACGGCCATCGATGTCAACGATCGCAAGCGCGGATACTTCACGCCCGACGAAGCCTCCGCCCGCCTGGTGTTTTCCCTGACCGAGCGCGAACGCCAGGTGTTGGTCCTGATCGCCAACGGCAAATCCACCAAGGAGGCCGCGGTGCGGTTGGGAATCAGTTACAAAACGTGCGATTCGCATCGCAGCCGCGTGCTGGAAAAACTGGGCGTGCACGAAACCGCCAGCATGGTGCGTCATGCCATTCGGGCGGGGCTGGTGGAACCGTAGGGCTTGCTGCATTGAAGGCGTGGAACACGCCGAGGTGCCGGCGCCGCGGCGCTCGCGGCCGCATCGGCGGCTCTCCCGCGCGGGACGCCGCGCGCTCCTGCTGGAAGCTCGCAGCCGGGTTGCGGCGCGAAATCGCACCCGGCCGCCTGGCCGCCATGGAATTCGATGCCGCCGGGTGGCGCCATCGCGGGCGGCCAAGTGGAGCGCTGCCCGGCGTCGCCCGACGGCGCGGACGGCCGCATGGCCAGAATGGCCCAGAGGGGGGAGTGGGATTTCCCGCACAGCTCCAAAGTTGGCAGCTCCCGTTTTCCGCAGATGCGCGAATTGAGAACCCAGAGCGCGGGGAGGCCGCTGCGCACGCTTTACGCATTCACCCCGCTCCGCTCGGCAATCCTCTTGATCGGGGGCGACAAAAACCGGCGATGATCGCTGGTATGAGAAGTTTGTGCCGATCGCGGACCGGCTCTTTGAACGACACCTGCTTGAGCTTAAGAAGGAGGGAAGGATCTAATGCCCACTCGTAATTTTCGTGAATTGCTGGAAGCCATCAGTTGCAACTCGCCGGAGTCCTCGGCGTCAATCAGGGAGAGGTTTCAAAGATTGAGCACCGGTCCGATATCTGTGTCAGCACCCTGGCCGAATACATTGAAGCCATGGGCGGCCGGCTAGAGATCCGCGCGGTGTTCAAAGATCGAGAAGTGCGGATCACACAGTTCGAGGAGCTGGCGGGCTAGACGGCATCAGGGGCGGGAACGCGTTGGCCCGCTGCCGAGGGGTTGTGCATTTCGTAAACGCTTCTGCTCCGTGTGAGCGCGCCGCTGGATTCTTGCTGTAGTCTATTACGTGGGGCAGGCGAATTCGCCCGCCAACAGCCACATGAACGATTCCTTGATCAAGCAGGCGATTGAACTGGCCCTGGAAAACGTGCGCCGCAACGGCGGCCCCTTCGCGGCCCTGGTGGTGAAGGACGGCATCGTGATCGCCACCGGCTGCAATCAGGTGACGCGCACCAACGATCCCACCGCCCACGCCGAAATCGTGGCCATCCGCGAAGCCTGCCGCGTGCTGGGCGATTTCCAACTGGCCGGCTGCGAGGTCTACTCTTCCTGCGAGCCTTGTCCCATGTGCCTGGGCGCCCTCTACTGGGCCCGCCCAGCGCGCGTGTACTTCGCCGCCACCGCCGCCGATGCCGCCGCCGCCGGCTTCGACGATTCTTTCATCTACCGGCAGATCGCCATCCCCCACTCGGAGCGCAGCATTCCCATGATCCACTTGGTGCAGGAGCACGCCACGCTTCCCTTCGAGCTATGGGTCAACAAGCCGGATAAGACCGCGTACTAAAGATGTTTGCCCTGGATCCCCGTAAGCTGATTCCGCCACGATTCCACCCAGTTTATGCGCTCCGAGCTTCCGCCACAGGCAGGGCCAAGGACACAGAAACCGTGTCAAGACTCCGGAGTCGCGCCGCGCGCTCAACGGCGACGTTTATCCGTGCGACTTCTTCGTGGAAAAGGACTGGAAGCTGGGGAATTCAAATCTCGATTCCTGGGCGGAAATCGCGCGGCGCCAGCGCCGGTACCAGTTTGCGGCCAACAA
>Ga0181521_10001817_pt1 | contig 26103 bp, 23 predicted proteins | sample PEATcosm2014_Bin_32_FD_119764 | JGI IMG/M metagenome (GOLD analysis project Ga0181521, IMG submission 119764) | Peatland microbial communities from MTU Mesocosm Facility, Houghton, MI, USA - PEATcosm2014_Bin02_60_metaG | ecosystem: Environmental > Terrestrial > Soil > Wetlands > Peat | place...
CCAGCAATCCGTTGGTGAAGCAGGCGGTGAACACATTCCGCGTGCAGCCGCGCGTTCGCGAGGGTCAGCGGCGACCGTCATCGGGAAGCGGCGCGCTTCCGTGGGCTTGGGGATGGTTGAGGGCTGTGCGGCTGTTGTTCCAGACGGATGCGTGACGCCGCCCATCGGCGCGGACAGAAGTTCTCCGCGGATGACCGTCGCCGGGATCTGGGGATCCAAATGGAAAGCCGAAGATGAGGCTCCAGGAACAACCGCGAAGACAACCATGCAAAAGCCAAGCTCCAAATTGGAACAAAACCTCGGCTGGATCATTGTCCTGGTCCTGCTGGGAGGCTGTCTGCTGGTGCTCCGCCCGTTTGTGTCCGCGTTGCTCTGGGCGGTGGTACTCTGCGTTTCGAGTTGGCCCGTGTACCGCCGATTGCTCGGGCTGCTCGGCAACCGGCGCACATTGACGGCCTTGCTGATGACCCTGGCAATGATTCTTATCATCCTGCTGCCGTTCCTCATTGTCGTCATGACCCTCGCCGACAACGTCAAGGAACTCACTGCGGCGGTGCGAACCTGGATTGAAGCGGGGCCGCCCGCCCCTCCCGCGTGGCTGGCCAGGGTCCCGGTGCTCGGGGAGAAGGCGACGGAATATTGGCAGAGCCTGGCGGCCGACAACACGAAACTGTGGGCGGAAGCTCAGCGCCTGATTGAACCCGTGAGTGGCTGGTTGCTCAAGGCTGGTCTGGCGTTGGGGGGCGGCCTGATGCAACTGGCCTTGAGCATTTTCATCGCGTTCTTTTTGTTCCGCGATGGCGTCTCCGTTGCCAAACGTTTGATCGACATGGTTGATCGCATCGGCGGCGAACGGGGCAAACACCTCCTGACCGTGGCCGGCAAGACGGTTCGCGGTGTGGTCTATGGCATTTTGGGCACGGCCCTGGTGCAGGCGGTCATGGCGGGAATCGGCTTCCTCATCGCGGGCGTGCCCGGCGTCGCCCTGCTGGCGTTGCTGACCTTTTTTGCTTCGGTCGTGCCGGTCGTCGGCACGGCGCTGACCTGGCTCCCGGCCGCCATCTGGCTCTTTCATCAAGGCTCGACCGGCTGGGGCATCTTCATGCTCATCTGGGGTGTGGGCGTCGCCAACGTTGACAACTTCGTCAAGCCGTGGCTCATCAGCCAGGGCAGCGACATGCCATTCATCCTGATTTTCTTCGGCGTGGTGGGCGGCGCGCTGACCTTTGGCTTCATTGGCGTCTTCCTTGGACCGACACTGCTGGCTGTGGGATTCCGCCTGTTGGAGGAATGGAGCCCTGCCACCCGCGCCTTGACTGACGAAGTCAAGAATCCGAAAACCGGAGCGAACCCGCAACCTGACTCCGCGAAGAACCCATGAGCAAAACCAAGATCAAAGGTGGGTTGTATGCGATGGTCGCCGTGGCGCTCACGGCGTCCATCACCAGTGGCCGGGCCGCGCCCGTCGAATCCAACTCCGTGCCCGGCAACAATCATATGTTGCTGCTCGACAGCATGGGGCGTGTGGTGACGGTGCCGACGAATGAAGTGCCTTCAGCCCTGCGGCCCGCGGCAGAAAACGGGATGGCACGCCAGACACCCGACCCGGTCGCGGGGACAAGCATGCCGAGGGAAATTGAACAACGGGCGCGCGAAGGCGCGGTTGGATTCCAGTTTTTCCCCGCCACGCCGCCGCCGCTCATGCCCTATCTCGCGAGCCAGGATGATTACGGCAACACGGCTTACCGCCCCGGTGCGCTCTTTCCCTCATTTGAACCGTTGGAAGGGCCGGTGCAGGGCGCAAAATACTGGCTTTCGGATTACGGTTTCCGCTACTCGCTGCAACAGACGGTCACGTTCGTCAGCATGACCGACGTGAAGAAAGGTGACAGCACTCTGGGATATCACACCCTCGATCTCAAATCGAAGTGGGCCATCTTCGACGCGCCCGATGCCGGCACTGCCGGCTGGTTTAGCTCCCAGGTTGAAGGCAAGAACAGCTTCCAATCCGCCGGCCAGACGCAGTCCGCCCAATCCAATCTCGGCACCGTGACCGATCCCACCGGCATCTGGTCGTCCGACAACGGCGTCCGCGTGCCGGAACTGGCGTGGCAACAGTCCGCGCGCAACGGTGAAATCGTCGTGGTCGCGGGCGTGGTCAGCCAGCGCAATTACATTGACGGCAACGCCTATGCCGACAGCGGCCGCAGCAAGTTCATCAACTCGGCTTTGATTAACAGCCAGGTCTTGCCGTTGGCGCAATATAATTTCGGGTTCAACCTCCAATGGCAGCCACTGGATGAATGGTATGCCATGGCCGGAGGTTCCATGGGCAACGCCCCGGCCGGGGATACGCCTTGGACGGATTTCAGCGCGGAAAACTGGTCTGTGCCCGTGGAAATCGGCTACGCCCCTCGCGACTTGTTTGGCCTTGGGCCCGGCGTTTATCGAATCCAGCCATTCGCGGCCGAAGCGAACGGTGCCACCGGCGGCGGATTGTGCTTCGACCTCCAGCAACAACTGGGTTCGGATTCGCCGCTGGGCTGGTTCGGACGATTTGGTTTCGGCGGTGAAGCGGTGTCGGGTGCCGCCGCCGCCCAGGCGTCCACCGGGTTTGTCGTGCAGGGGCCGTTCAAACATTTGCTGTTCCAGCGGAGGAGCAACGATCTTCTCGGCACAGGTTTCGTCTGGGTCCAGCCCGCGGCCACGAAGAAAACCGTGTATCATGAAAACGAGTTCGTGTGGGAAACGGTCTATGCCCTGCAACTGACCCCCACGATCAAAATCCAGCCCGACTTCCAGTTGATCCGGGACCCGGCCTTTCACAAGGACACCAACTACGCGACGGTCTTTCAACTCCAACTCGTCCTGGCTTGGTAAGCTTGCATCATTGACGCCGCCACCGCTCCGGCGCACACTCGTTCCCACCATGCCAGCCGGGTTTGAAACGGTCAGCCGCTAGGCGGAGATTGCGTAACACACGGTTGTCGAATTAAAATTGGGACAGATAATGATAAACGATTTCAACATTGCATCACGGTTCAAACCCAACGCCCGCGTGGTCGTTTTTGAAGGTGACTGCCGTGAAATGCTAAGGGAGATTCCTTCGGGCGCCGTTCAATTGGTCGTTACTTCCCCGCCCTATAATTTGGGCAAAGAATACGAAAGCCGTCTTCACTTGAATGACTACCTCGCTCAACAGCGGGAGGTGATTGCTGAATGTGTGCGTGTCTTGGGAAATAGCGGAAGCATCTGCTGGCAGGTCGGCAACTACGTTGATGCCGGAGCGATCATACCGCTCGATTCACTGCTTTATCCGATTTTCGCCGGCTTGGGTTTAAAAATGCGAAATCGTATCGTCTGGCATTTCGAGCATGGACTGCACTGCTCGCGTCGCCTCTCAGGACGTTACGAAACAATCATGTGGTTCACCAAGGGAGATGACTATGTCTTTGAATTGGATTCAATCCGGGTGCCGCAAAAATATCCCGGGAAAAAGTATTTCAAGGGGCCGAAAGCGGGGCAGTACTCGTGCAACCCGCTCGGCAAGAACCCCGGAGACGTGTGGACAATTCCCAACGTGAAAAGCAATCACGTGGAAAAGACAGGACATCCTTGCCAGTTTCCAGTGGAACTGATCGAACGTTTGGTGCTGGCACTCACACGAGAAGGAGATTGGGTATTGGATCCGTTTCTTGGGACCGGGACTTCCATCATCGCGGCATTGCGCCATCAGCGGCGTGGCATCGGTGCAGAGGTGGTTCGCAAATACATCGAACTGGCAAAGTCGCGAATTCAGTTGGCGGCTGATGATGAACTTCCGGTCAGGCCGATGGATCGTCCGGTTTTTGACCCAAAAGATGCCGGTCGCAATTTATTAACCGCACCCTGGTTGACCGAGGAGCAGCCCGTTGACCAAATGGCACTCTTGGAAAAAACAACCCCATACCGCGCCCGCAAATGAAAATCGTTCAAACCTACTCGCACTTAAACGGTTTGGAGTACTTGCTGGTTCACAAGAAAAAGCTTTGGAACGAAGTGCAGCAGGTCATTCAATCAGTGAACGGCAACGCCTGTAGAACCAAGGTCAGCAAGGAAAAAACCATGTCCGGGGAACTCCTCTACAGCCCGATAGACATGAACAGCGCGTTCTCGAAGTTGCTTGCCAAGCGTGGTTGGTCTGAAAGTCGGGTAAATTATTGGGTTACTAAAAGCGAGCGATTGATCCGGCAAACGCTTACTAAATCTGCTGACGAACAGAAGGCAGAAATCGAAGCAGCCGGAGAAACGCCCATCTTCAGCTACAACCAGACCGATTTTGTAAAAGACCGGGTGGCGATTGAAGTGCAATTCGGGAAATACTCGTTCGTTGCCTACGATCTGTTTGTGAAACATCTCGCATTTTTCGTTCGCGATCAGATTGATGTTGGAATTGAAATTCTGGCCATGAAGTCGCTACAGTCAAACATGTCGTCTGGTCCGGGTTATTACGAAGGTGAACTCTATAACATCATTCGAAATGGTCGCGGTGTTCCCGCTGTGCCGCTTGTGTTGGTCGGGATCAAACCATAAGCTGCAATTTTCCCAACCTGTCGGCAAAACGCGGCACGACCGGATGGTTGAGCTGGTGGAGCAAATGCTGGCGGCCAAGAAGCAACTGGCCGGGGCGCAGAGCGACAAGGACAAGGATTTTTACACCAACCGCTGCGACGGCCTCGACCGCCAGATTGACGCCCTGGTCTATGACCTTTACGCCCTCACCCCCGCCGAAATCAAAATCGTGGAAGGAACCACCAATTAACCACTTGCTTATAAAAGATGGGTGAAAACAAATCATGGATTGACGAGCGACTGCAACGGTGCGTGAAGACGCACGCATCTGTGACCGACGCTGCGGTCGCTCGACTTAAAGGCTTACTTGAAGGCGAAGCACATGAACGCCTATTGACGCAGGGAGAACTGTTAGCGACTGCTGCGCAACTGATGGACGACATGATAAAGCCAGATGCGCCGAAGGCTGGAGGCGCGAATGCGAATTGAATCGGTCAAAATGACTTGGTTCAGAGGCTCGGCTGTTTTAGTCAGTCTCGACACGGCTTTGAAGTCGGTCGTCGCTTACGGTGAGAATGGAGCTGGCAAGTCATCCTTTGTTGATGCGGTCGAATTCTTGATGAGCGGCGGCAAGATTCGCCATCTCGCGCACGAGTACAGCGGCAAACGTCAGGAGAAAGCAATCATCAACACGCACACACCTAAAGGTGAGAAAGCAAAACTAGCAGTCTCAGTAGCCGGTGGTGCTCAAGTGAGGGCTGAAATAGAGCAAAACGGCAAATACAGTTGTTCTGGAATTGAGGTGGTGAGCGGCTGGGATTACGGACGAACGATTCTCAGGCAGAATGAGGTTGCGGACTTTATTCATGGCACGAAGGGTGAAAAGTATTCAGCCCTCCTTCCTCTGTTCGGCCTGCACCCGTTGGAACTGGCAGCGCAGAATGTTCGGCAACTGGCGAAGGAAATTGAACGGCAATTTGAGATCACAGAAATCAGGGTTTTACTCAGTCAGGTCGAGCCAAACAGAAAGCGGATCTTCGGTGACGATGACGAGGCCGAAATCTTGGCGAAAGTAGATGCGCTCCACGCGAAGTATGCGCCTAACAAAGCAGCGACAGTGGATTCTGAGACTCGCTGCGAGGAGATCACCGCAGCAGTTGAAAACCGAATTGCGCGATTCAACGCCGAACAAAGACGCTACCTTGCCATCCAGAGCGCGGCGGCGGTTAACCTCAAAGCGGACATTGAATCCGTTCAGGCAGCCAACGCCAAATTGGCAGGAGCAGTCGAGCCGATGATCCAAGAGAAGCTGACAGTGCTTCAATCAGCTTCCGCCTTCGCGAACAAGCTTGGCGAACAAAAGGAGGTGAAGTGCCCAGCGTGTGGCAGGCTGATTTCAAGTGAAGTGTTCCAAGAACACGTGAGCGAAGAAAAAAAGCGCCTTCGCGATATTCTCGAAATCTTTAACTCCCGCACGGCGGCAGTCGGGACGCTGTCTGACAGTGTAAAGTCGCTCAAGTCCGCTTTTGGGAAGGCGGACTTGAAATCATGGCGTGATTCCCTCGCAAAAGGCGATCACGTTGAAAATCTGAAATATCTCGACGCAGTAAACGCAGAGGGCCTTCGGACGTCCTGCACCAACGATGACCTGACGAGCCTCCAGCAACAGCTACTGCCATTGATTGAAGTTGCGGCGTCGGCCTCCAAAGACGCCCCGCCAGATGTTCAACAACTTTCAACTGACAAAAACGTCGCACAGACGGCGAGGGAGGTAATCAAAGCCAAGAGACAGAAAGATGTTCTGGAACGCGCCGTTACACTCATTTCATTTCTCAATGCCTTGGAACAGGGCATACGCGACGAGATCAAGCTCCGTTGTCAAAGCGTCATCAACGAGATCTCAGAGGACATCAAAGGGATGTGGGAGATTCTGCATCCAGACAAGGCAATTCGGGGCATACAACTCTACGTGCCTAAGGACGCAGAAAAGGCAATCGACATTGGTCTGATATTCCATGACATCAAACAGGACTCTCCCCGACTGACACTCTCGGAGGGAAATAGGAACAGCCTTGGTCTTTGCATTTTTCTGGCGATGGCAAAACGCGAGGCGGATAAAGACAACCCTCTTCTCCTTGACGATGTCGTTGTCAGTCTTGATCGGAATCACCGCGGGATGATTGCCGAACTGCTCCAAAAACAATTCGACGAGCGGCAGGTAATAATCTTCACACACGATCGGGAATGGTACACTGAGCTGCGACATCAACTCGACGCGACAACTTGGGTTTTCAAGGTGCTGATGCCATGGGAATCGCCAACCATCGGCATACGCTGGTCGGCGAAGACTTCAACCTTCGACGACGCCCGTGCTCAGCTGAAGGAACGGCCAGACGCGGCTGGAAATGATGTCAGGAAAATCATGGACATCGAACTAGCCCTATTCGCAGAACGACTTCAAATCAGGATGCCCTACCTGCGTGCTGAAAAAAACGACAGGAGAATGGCTCACGACTTTTTGGAGCGGTTTATTGCGGATGGTAGAAATTGCTTTCAGAAGAAGGGTGCGAAAGACTACGAGGCCCACAACGAGGCAATCGAAGCGTTCAGACATGCAGATCAACTCTTACTAGCGTGGGCCAATCGAGCATCGCACACCTTTGATTTGGTCCCAGGCGAAGCAATAAAACTCATAGAAGCGTGTGAACACGCGCTTGGATTTTTCAAATGCCTTTCATGTGGCAAAAGTGTTGCGTTTGCGGACGCCGAGACGAAGGAATGGACTCAATGTCAGTGCGGGACTATCCGTTGGAGATATGGAAAAGGCTAATCCACATGAAGCAGACGCGAAAAGTATACGTGCCGGTCACGGAATTTGAACGGCAGACCAGTTATTGCCCGTTGTATCTGGCCTAGCGCATCCTCGACGAGGCGCGCGATTATTTTCGGACAAACTGGGTTCCCTCACCCGGCTCCGCCACCCTCTCCCATCAGATGAGCGAGGGACTGGCAGACAAACTCGCCCGCCGCGCCGAGGCCGTGTTTGCCCAGCAGCCTTTCTGGGCACGTAAAGCTACGCCACGTGCCGGGTCGCAACAACAATTCCAATGCCGGCGTCAGCGCGAATTCATTCTGAAGTTCATGCGTCATTGGCTGGCCGGCGTATTGGCGAGAGAAAACCCCGTCCTGTTCCGCCAACTACCCGAAAGTTTCAAAATCGGTCACCCATTGCCGGAACGAGCACCTCACCCCGGCCCTCTCCCCAGAGCGGAGAGGGGGAATCATCGTCCGCGTTTCGTCCACGGCTGCGAGTTGCTTCCGGCTTAGACGACGTGTGCAATGCCAGTCATTTCGTGCCATTTCGGACTGGATTTTCAGCGACGGTTTGGCTGAAATTGGCGCAGCCACCCGGCAATCAACATGAGCCAACCCAACCCATCTCACTCCCGTTCCCGGTCGTCCAGCGTCGCCAGTGTCCTGACGCATACCCGGGGTTTCCTCCGCACCCAGTTGTGGGTCTGGCCGCTGGTCGGCGCGCTGGTTCTCGCGGTGTTCGTGCTGCCGGCCCGGGCCGACGTGTTGATTGGCACGAACGGTGAGCGGTTCGTTGGCACGGTGATTGAGGAAACGACCAACACCGTCGTGTTCGAGTCTGACCTCGGCGGACGGTTGACCCTTCCCCTGGCGCAGGTTCGGGAACTCCAGCGAACACCGCCGGCTGAAGCCGGGAGTCCGACGACTCCGGCGATTGGCACCACAAACACTCCCGCCACGCAAACATCCACCAACCCCCTTTCCTGGAAGCCGCCCGGCGTCGGCCACGACGGTGCCGACTGGGTCCAGCTCAAGTCGGGCGAATGGCTGCGGGGCCAGCTCAAATACATCCAGAACAAGGAGGTCGAGTTTGACAGCGACGAACTCAATGAACAGACGTTGAAGTTGAAGGATGTCCGGAGCGTTTACACGGCGCACCGCGTGTTCACACAGTTCGAGGGGCGGGAGCCGGCCTACGGCACCGCCGTGATCAGCAACAAGATGGTGTTCGTCAACGGACCGCAGCCTCTGAGTCAGCCTCTGGATGATCTCATGGGCATCACTCCGAGCGGAGGCAGAACCGGCATACGCAACTGGTCGGGCAACGCCAGCGTGGGCATCACTTTGCAGTCCGGCAACAACAGTCAGACGACAGTGACCAGCAGCGCGGAACTGGCCCGGCGAACCCCCAATACCACTCTGCTGCTGAATTACCTTGGCAATTACAGCCAGGTGAACAACGTCCAGAGCGCAAACAATGATCGCGTCAACGCATCCTACGACATCCGGCTCAATCGTGACTGGTTTGTGCGCCCGGTCCAACTGGAATACTACAAGGATCCGCTGGCCAACATCTCGTTTCGCGGCACGGCGGGCGTGGGTGCCGGCTACTACATTTTTGACCGCACCGGGCTGGAGTGGTTTGTATCGGCCTGCCCCAGCTACCAGTACACCCGGTTTGAGACGGTCGAGCCGGGTCAGGCGGACACTGCCACGACGCCGGCCGCGGTGTTTGAATCCAACTTCAAATACGATCTCACCAGCCGCCTCACGTTCATCCAGACGTGGCAGAGCACGTTCACCAAGCGGGAGGCGGGCCAGTACACGCATCACGCGGTGTCCACGCTGGAGTTTGAAATCAAGCGGCATCTCAACCTCGACGTTTCGTTCATCTGGGATTACCTCCAAAACCCTCAAATCCGGTCCGACGGCACCATACCTGAAAAAAGCGATCGCTATCTGACCGTGGGTTTGGGGGTGCGGTTTTAATCCGGCTGGCTGCAATCGGTCAACTGAGAGGTTGAACCCCCGCGCTGAACCCGTTAACCGGGCTGTTTTCGCCGGGCATTGACGGGCAGATTTTTTCCATGACCCGAACTAAACCTCCCTGCCATCGCGCCCGGTTGCGCGCACGACGCAACCGCCCCCGCAACCTTCGCTCCGCAATCTACTGGCCGAGATGTTCGAGGGCCTTAAGCATCGGCCCGCTGGAAACCCTGATGAAGCCCGTCATCGGATGATTCATTTCCAGGATTAGAAAAATCGCGCCGGACACGGACAATGCGCAGACCAGCAGCACGAAGATGACCGTCGCATTGCGGGGCGCGAACAGGCCGAAGCTCATGTGCAGCATGGTGAGCCAGAAGAGCAGCATTACGAGGAACGGCATGGGCAGCCCGTTCTGTGTTTGCTCAATCACCAGCCAGCGAGCTTGCAGCAGGTCGTTGCTGATTTGCAGCGCCTGTGACAGCAACTGCCGCTGCGCGTCGGTCGCCGGCGTGAGTTCGCGCAGCTTCGCCTGCACCAGTTCCATCCCATGGGAGCGTTCGATGGCCGTCAGGCCCGACACCCCGGTCTTTTTTTCCGGCCAGGCCGCCTCGATGCCGGCGGCGACGGTGCGGCGCAGTTGTTCGCGGACGGCTTTGGTCTCGGGGCCATAATTCGCCAGCACGCGATCCAGCAGGATGATTCTCGCGGCGCCTTGCGTGATCTCCGAACCCATCGTGTCGAACGAACTCTTGGCCGAACTGACCAGCAGGCCCAGAATCAGGGCGGACAGCGTGGCGATCATGCCGGCGCCCAGCTTCACGGTGTCTTTGGAGTCATTGCTCAAATGATGGTCGGGCAACCGGCTGCGCAGAAACATGCCCAGCAACACCCCGCCGAAAATGCAGGCGGCGCTGATCAAGGCGATGGTCAATGAATTCATTTTGAAATTATTTGATCGGTTTTTTGCGTCCGGCCCGCCGGTGAATCGCATGGCAAATCGGATACGGAATCGCGATGCGAGCTTATTTCCCGGCTTGTTGACTGTCCAGCCATGATTCGCTCCATTGTCACTTCACTCTCATCCTTCAGTTCGCCCCGCAGACCTTCCGGCAAATCCCGGCGCGCGAATTTTCAAGAGGCCGGCGAACGATTCTCCCTCGCCTCGGAGGAGAGGGCCGGGGTGAGGACGGTCGTTTAATCCATTTATTTTGTGTTTTACGCCCGCCCTCACCTGTCTCCTCTGCCCCAGGGAGAGGATTTCACCAATCACGTTCCCGGTGATTCGATTGACTGTCCGGCAAATCCCGGCACGCGGATTTTCAAGAGGCCGGCGAACGATTCTCCCTCTCCTCGGAGGAGAGGGCCGGGGTGAGGACGGTCGTTTAATCCATTTATTCTTTGTTTTACGCCCGCCCTCACCTGTCTCCTCTCCCCCAGGGAGAGGATTTCACCAATAATGTCCCCGGTGATTCGATTGACTGTCCGGCAAATCCCGGCGCGCGGATTTTCAAGAGGCCGGCGAACGATTCTCCCCCTCCTCGGAGGAGAGGGCCGGGGTGAGGACGGTCGTTTAATCTAACTTTTTCCCGCAGGTTTCATCGGCCTGGTGTATTCCGGCAACGGATGCGGCGCGCGTACCGCCAATTCATTGAAAATTGTGTCACGGATGCTTTGGGCGTTGTGCCGCAGGTGCGAATTCCAAAACCGCAGCGTCTTGATGCCGCGCGATTGCAGAAATTTTTCCCGTTCCAAATCATGTTTCCGCTGATCGGGAAAACCGTGCTGGCTGCCGTCCAGTTCCACATTCAGTTCCGCCTCCTCGCAAAAGAAATCCAGATAGTAAATGCCGAGGGGATGCTGGCGGCGGAATTTGTAGCCGCTGAAACGCCGGTTGCGCAGCCAGCGCCACATAAGCTTTTCCGCCCATGTTTCATCCTTGCGAAACTGCCGGGCGCATTCTATGTCGGCCATGACGAAAATTTAGGGAATGGAAACGAAATGGAAAAGTTGGTTTTTACGCTCGCCCTCACCTGTCTCCTCTCCCCCAGGGAGAGGATTTCACCAATCACGTTCCCGGTGATTCGATTGACCGTCCGGCAAATCCGGTCGCGCGGATTTCCAAGGGGCCGGCGAACGATTCTCCCTCTCCTCGGAGGAAAGGGCCGGGGTGAGGACGGTCGTTTAATCCATTTATTCTATGTTTTACGCCCGCCCTCACCTGTCTCCTCTCCCCCAGGAAAAAGATTTCACCAATAATGTCCCCGGTGATTCGATTGACCGTCCGGGAAATCCCCGCGTCCGAATTTTCAAGGGGCCCGCGCCAGGGATAATGCGCGGTATTTTCAGGACAAAAGCTCCTTGCCGCCGCGCTCGTTTGCGCGCAGGCTGAAACTGCAATATGAATTTCACTCTGTTGGGACTTCTTGCCGTCCTCGGAATGTTTCTGGGGATGCTGTTGCTGCTGGAAATCGGTCGCCGGCTGGGCGCGCGCCGGTTCGCCAGGGACCCGGAAGCGGCCAAGTCCGGCAGCGGGGCGGTCGAAGGCGCGGTGTTCGGTTTGATGGCTTTGCTCATCGCGTTCACGTTCTCAGGCGCGGCATCGCGATTCGATACCCGGCGCGCGTTGGTCGTCGAGGAGGCCAACACCATTGCCACTGCCTGGCTGCGGCTGGATCTGCTTCCGGTGACCGCCCAGCCGCCGATACGCGAAAAATTCCTGCAATACGTGGACGCGCGCCTCGCGTTCTATCGCAACCTTCCCGACATCACGGCTGCGAAACCCGAACTGGCCCGGGCCACGGCGTTGCAAAATGAAATCTGGAAGGGCGCGGTCGCTGCCTGCCGCGACTCCGGCTCGACACCGGCCACTATGCTGTTGCTGCCGGCGTTGAACCAGATGATTGACATCACCATCACCCGCACGGTGGCGGCCCAGACCCACCCGCCGGCGGTCATTTATGCGATGCTGGCGCTGCTGGTGCTGGCCGGTTCGCTGCTGGCGGGTTACGACCTGGGCGCCGGCATAGCCCGCCATTGGTTTCACGTTTCCGCCTTCGCGTTGATCATGGCCCTCGCGATTTATGTCATCCTCGATTTCGAATTTCCACGCCTGGGCCTCATCCGGCTCCACGCCTTCGATCAAGTGCTGGTGGACGTGCGCCAACGCATGAATCCATGAACCACACCAGACAGCCACGCCGTTGCCTCTAAAATATGAACCTCGATAACATAAAGGAGTTTTTTAACAACCTCAGCACCCATGACCTGCCGGCAGGAGGAGCGGGGCTGGTCGGAATTGTTTTGCTCGTTCTGGCGTTCAAATCGGGCAAATCTGCCAACCGGTTTTGGCTCTTCCTGATCGCCATCGGACTGTTTGCGGGCGCATACTGGTGGCATACACACAAATGATGCCTTTCTCGATGACAACCGGAACAAATCCAGGTGGGGCGAGGCTACCGACGAGCCGGCCTTGGCGCGTCAAAGTGTAGCGACGACGGCTCGCGAGGACGCTCGCCCCACCGCTTGATCCGCCGTTTTGTCCACGGTTGCGAATTGCTTCCAGCTCAGACCCGTCAGACCAGCATGAAAATGGATGTTCTTTCGTGCCACGATTGATATTTTGACGGCGTGCCTGCCACTGCGTTTGCCCTTTTGGTTTGTGAAAACCTATTGAGCCGCCTACAAATGCAGCAATGAACACAGAACCCCCGAACCCCCGCGAGGGCCGCCGGCCGGTGCGAGTGATTCGCTGGATGGCGGTGGCCTTGCTTTGGGTGGTGCTGGCCTTACTGACGCTTTGGGCGGTGGCCGCACTTTACTTCGATGTTCGAATTTCGTGGCTGCGGCTTCCGCTCGCGGCGATTTATGGACTGGGAATGTTGGCGGTGTGGGTATTACTTCGCCGTCCAAGGAAGGCAGTCATCACCGCCGCCGGATTCGTGCTGGTTGCGGGGTGGTGGTTTTCCTTGAAAGCTTCCAATGACCGCGACTGGCAACCGGACGTGGCGGTGCTGCCGTATGCGGACATCGCCGGGAACCAGGTGACGATTCATAACATCCGCAACTGCGATTACCGCACGGAGACGGACTATGACGTGCATTATTACGACAAGACTTTCAACCTCGCCGACCTCCGCACGGTGGATTTGTATCTCGTCACCTGGGGTTCGCCGGACATCGCGCACACCATGGTCAGCTTCGGCTTCACCAACGACGATTACGTCTGTTTCTCCATCGAGACCCGCAGGGAGAAAGGTGAAAGTTATTCGGCGGTGAAAGGATTTTTTCGCCAGTTTGAACTGACCTACGTCATCGCCGACGAACGCGACCTCGTGCGGCTGCGGACTAACTACCGGCATGGCGAGGAAGCCCGTCTCTATCGTTTGCAGGTGACGCCGGAACAGGGCCGGAAACTATTCCTCGATTATCTTCGCCGGGCCAATGAACTGCGGGCACACGCGGAGTGGTATAACGCGCTCACCGACAATTGCACGACGGCCATCCGCACCCAGCGCGCCGCCGCCGACCGCGCGCCATGGGACTGGCGGATGCTGGTCAACGGGCACCTCGACGAACTGCTTTACGAACGCGAAATAGTTGTGACAAACTTGCCCTTTGCGGAATTGAAAAAAGCATCCAACATTAATTCTCAAGCCAGAGCGGCAGACCAGGCCGTTGACTTCTCGCAACAAATTCGCAAGGGTCTGCCCGGCTTCGGCGAAGGCCCAGCGGCAGCGGCTCATTAGAAGGACGACCATGAGAAAAATTTTACTGAAATTTCCGCAAAACGGTCGTAGCGGCTTTCGGCAGAAAGCCGGACAATTCCATTTCTTGGGCAATTGCGGCGGTCTGCCGACCCGCCGCTACGATTGCCGGGAGTTTTTCGGAGGTCTCTTGCTTTGGTGTTGCGCGCTGGCGGCGCTCATCGCCCTGGCGGGCTGCTCGACACCGATCGGCGCGGACTTGGCGTCCCCGCGACAGGCCTATCAACATCTTCACGAGAACGCGCTCAACAGCAGCCATTGCAGCGGTGACGCGCAAGTGGTGTTGCATCGTTATGACCTTGAAAAGGCGTTTGAAAAGAATCCGGACGCGACGCTGGAAAAACTCCAAGCCATCGCCTGCACCGACGACCGGCGGGATTTGCTCTACGCTTTGTCCGAGCTGAACTATCTGAACGCGGATCGCCAGAGACGGAGCGTCAAACCGGGCGTGCCGCGCCTTGCGCGCAACAGTTATTTTACCTCGGCCATCTACGCTTACCTCTATTTGTTTGGCGAGGGCCGTGAAGCGCCGCCGAGTCCGTTCGACCTTCGTTTCCGCGCGGCGGGTGATTTCTACAACCGTGGTCTTGCCCAAGGGTTGATGGTGAACACCAACGCGCTGGTCGAACTGGACAGCGGCCTGCGCCACACCCCGCCCGGCCCGGTGGAGGTCAAGTTTACGCAACCCGGATTTCCGTGGAGCCTCGACCTGATCCAGGAGTTTTATTCTGCCGACGAATTTATTGTGCGCGGCCTGAGCACGCGCAACCGGGATTCCGGCCTCGGTGCGCCGCTGATTGCCGTCACGAAAAAGGTTGGGAAGTTTCAGGAACAGTTACACGCGCCCGCAACCGTTTTCCTCCGCGTGTCCGGCGACGCGCGCGACTGGAGCGCGGGCAAGCTGACCGCCACGCTGGAACTCTATTCCGCATTCGACGCCACGCAGGTCGAAGTGAACGGCAAAACCGTGCCTTTGCAAACCGATACCACCGCGCCGATTGCCCAAGGTTTGAACAACAGCGCCATTTGGAAACTGGGACTCGCCCAGTTCTTTTCGGCGGAACTGCAAACCAAGACCGGCATCCGTCGCATGGAGCCTTATACGCCCGGCCAGATTCCGGTGGTGTTTGTGCATGGCACCGCCAGCAGTCCGGTCTGGTGGGCCGAGATGTGGAACACACTGAACGCCGACCCGGTACTGCGCAAACACTATCAATTTTGGATGTTCAACTATGCCAGCGGGAATCCCATCACCTACACGGCGGGAATCCTGCGCAATGACCTGACCAGCCTGGTTAAAACGCTTGATCCGGACGGGAAAGACCCGGCCTTGCGACAGATGGTCATCATCGGTCACAGCCAGGGCGGTTTGCTGGCGAAGCTCACGGCGACTGACACCGGCGACAAACTGTGGCACCTCGTTTCCGAGACGAACATTGACGACTTGAAGGTTGACGAAAAAACCCGCGAATTGCTGCGGACCAATCTGTTCTTCAAGCCCCTGCCCTGCGTCTCGCGAGTGATCTTCATCGCCACGCCGCACCGGGGCAGCTATCGCAACAGCGAGTTCGTTCAGAAATTCCTGAACCGGTTCATGAAGTTTAACAGTGATCTGGTCGATGCCTCCGCCAGCCTGTTGAAATTAAAGGACCAGGTCAATCTTCCCCCCGCCGTGCAAAAAGGCGTGCCGTCCAGTCTCGACGGCATGTCCACTGACAACCCGTTCATGCTGACGCTGGCGGACATTCCGGTCGCGCCCGGAATCAAGGCCCACTCCATCATCGCCATCAAGGGCAACGACCAGCCGCCCAACGGCGCCGACGGCGTCGTGAAATATACCAGCGCCCACGTGGACTATGCGGAGTCGGAATTCATCGTGCGGAGCGGCCACTCGTGCCAGGGCAATCCGCTGACGATTGAAGAGGTGCGGCGGATTTTACTCGAACATCTGGCTGAAACCGGACTGATGAAATAAGCGCCGCGCGCTTTGATGAGACGATCAATAATACGCCGGAATCAAAGAAGCAGCAGCGCCAACAGAACGAACCCCGCATGTGGCAGATAGCCGGTTGTGACGGGTGCGAACATAAACATTGTTCCTTTCGCGGCGAATATTCTGCGGATGGAACCCAACCGGTGGTGGCCCTGGGCCAGCGTGCCCACTTCGCCGGCGGGTAGCTGATCAGTTAAGAGGAACCAACCACGAAAAAGTTCCATAGAAGGCCAAGAAATCGTTGACAATTTAGACACACAAGGACGGGCTGAGCATATTTTGCTTGCAGGCCGACAATTTTTGCGTAATGATATCGGCGTTACCAGGATTTCTGGCTTGTTCGCCGTGAACCAGCGGTTTTGGCGCCAGCAACTAACACAGAAACCAACGGCGGCCAGCATTATGAAGAGAAAGCTTTTCATACTATTCGCGCCGAGTCCCGGTTCAGCGTGCCATTCCCAACTCTCAACTGTCCACGCCAGGACACGGCCTTCATGTATCAGGCCCGCCTCAATGACGGAGGCAATGGATTGTATGAATGCGGCCAACGATGCGCGCATTGCGAATTCGAGCGCCGGTTCTCGAGACGGCGCGAAGGGGCGGCATAGCCTCAACGGGCCATTCCGCGCGTCGGCGCTTCGGTTTCTGTTTTGTGTGGGTGTTGTGTTGTTGTTGGGCCGGGGAGCGGCGCGCGCGAACACGTATTTCTTCCAGGCATCCCTGGATTCAATGGGTAATGTTAATTATCTCTGGTCCACGATAGGCAACTGGTACACGACTTTGACGCCGACGCCGGTGCCGGCAAATCAACTGCCCACTTCCGAGGACAGCGCGGTCATCACCACAACCGTGGTTGTTGATGTGCCCAGCGTTATCCTGCAGACAATGATTGTGGAGGGGGTTAACGTGCAAGGCGGTCTCTTTGGAATCGGGACCCTGCAAACGACCGGCTCAACTTTCAATAATTCGACGATTACGGTGAAGTCAGAGTGGGACCAGTACAACAACGCGGCTCTGAATAATTGCACGGTTTATATCCAGTCGGGCGCGATTTGGTATGTGGAGCAGGCCACAGGCGGGAACGACGTGACGATCACAAGTTCCACCATAAGTGACGACGGCGGGATCACGCTTTATGATCAAAGCGTGATTAACTTTAATTCCGGGACCAGTTTTCTTACGCTTTTGCCCAACGCACAGTTGGTCGGCAACGGCGCGAGCTCGGTTTTTAATGGTGGAACCCTTGTTTTTGACAACAATGGTTTTGTAATAGGAAACCCGGGCACGTTCCAACTCACTTTCGGCAATACGTTCTGGACCAACAGCCAGGGCGTAGGAACATTTTCTACTTTCACCTCGAACTCGATAGTCGAGATTTTGGGCAACTACGAGCTGCAGCCAGGCAATACCAACCACTTTATCGGGCCGGGAGTGACCTGGTTCTACGGCAATATTACGGCCGGCAGCATCAACGGCCTCTTCCAGGTCGGTGACACCAACGTGGGGCCGGGGACGGTGTTGTCCGACGGCAACTTCACCGGGACGGGCGCGATCGACGTCATTGGAAGTCCGGGTGTGCCCAGCACGTTTATCTGGGACAACGGAATTCTGGGCAGCAATCTGACGATGAACATTGACCAGTGGTCGCAGCTCGTCCTGACGAACGTCAACACGAAAACCATGTCGGGAAGCCTGATCAATAATTCCGGCACGACGACCTGGCTCACGGACAACGGCAATCTGCAAATGGACAATGGCGCGGTGTTTAACAACGGGCCCGGGGCGGTGTTTCTGGTGGAGAACAACGCGGACGTGATCGGCGGGGCGGGCGGGGTGCTGAGTTTCATCAACAACGCGGGAACGTTTCGGAAAATCATTGGCACGAACGACACCGTGTTTTTCCAAGACAACCCGCCCGCGCCCGCGGTGCAGTTCAATAACAGCGGGCTGCTGGACGTGCAGAGCGGCGGGATTCTCCTCCGGGGGGGAACCAACTCGGGTCAGTTCAATATTGGCGCCAACGGAGTAATCCAGTTTTTCGGGGGAACCAACACGCAGGTGACCGGCGCGAACTTTACCGGCAGCGGATTTCCGGACGTCGCGAACGGCGCCGATTTCTGGCTGGCCAATAATCTCACGTTTCCGGGCCTTGAAGTCGATAGCACCGGCGTCGTGGATGGCCCCGGCAACTTGAGCATCACGGGTTCGCTCATCGCCAATGGCGGCACGTATCAAGGCGGCGGCCTGATCATTATCGGCCCGAGTGCCAGCTTCAATATCGCCAATGGGGCGACGATGAACCGGTCGGTCAACAACTCGGGGGCGGCCACCAACGCCAGTTTGGTGAGCGCGCCAGCCCCGGTCACGTGGAACAACCTGCCCGGCGGTTGGACGGTGCTGGACGGCGGGACTTTCGATTTCACTTATTCCGGCACGCCGCCCTTGTTCAACAATGCCGGGACGCTGTTGAATATCGGGACCAATTTAACCAGTACCATGAATTGGTTTGTGACGAACAGCGGTTCGATTGAGGTGAACCCGTTCAAGCTGACATTCTCGCAAGGGCTAACGGAGGGTGCGGGCAGCACGGTGGTGACCAACGGCGCACAGCTTAGTATCGCGGTAATTCACCAGTTCGTTATTCTGGGCGGCTCTCTCAGCGGCTCGGGCGAGGTCCAGGGCACCGTCGTGAATTCCGGGACGATCCACCCGGGCTATTCGCCGGGCGTGCTCACGATCAACGGCACGCTCACCAACAATCCGACCGCGATCCTCGCGGTGGAAATTGACGGGACGAACGCCGGTTTGCAATACAGCCAGCTCAACGACGACGGCATCCAGAATTATCTGGGCGGCGCGCTGAACGTGTCGTTCGGCGGCGGATTTCTGCCGAGCCTGGGGCAGAGCTTTATGGTTATCAGCAACGCGCAGGTCAACGGGACCTTGAATTCATTGTCGGGGCTGCACGCGCCAAATGGCGTTGTGCTGGTGCCGGAATACAGTTCGTCGGCGGTCACGCTGGTCGCCGCGAACAGCCCGAATATCTCCTCGACGTCGCGCAGCGGAAATGTGACTGGTTTCAGTGTCCAAACCACCGCCGGCCTGACGAACATCGTGGAATTCACTCCCACCTTGAGCCCGCCCAATTGGCAAAACGTTGGGACGATTGTCGGCGACGGAACGCTAAAGCCATTCTTCTCCACAAACACCTCGCCAACGGGGTTTTATCGGGTGAGTTTTGAATAGTCGCCGCGCTGGACACGACCACGCCGCGAAGTTCGGGCTTTTCATCGTTGGGAATCGGGGCTAGCGTTTGCGCAGGGAGCGCCGGTGTGGCGAAATGGCAGACGCACAGGACTTAAAATCCTGGGACCGTAAAAAGTCGTGCGGGTTCGAGTCCCGCCACCGGCACCACGTCATAAAACGCTAGTAAACTCAATGCTTTTAAGACAATCAGGAAATTCAGAAAACGTTTGCATAACGGTATTGCATAACGTGTTCGCCGGTGTTAGTGGGGTTTCTCCGTGTTTGTTTCCAACTTGCAATCTTACGTGAGCGGCGCATATTCGCCCTGAAGACGGCCTGACATTTATGCATTTCGATGAACGGACCTCGCACCCCAACTGAAGCTCTTGACCTAGCCATTCAAGAAAGAATTGGCGAAAGCTACGAAGCCCATCGTGAGTGGCTTCGTCATCTGGTGACTCTTTGTTCGAGCGGACTGACATTGCTGGTGTCGCTTCAGAACACTTATGTTCCTCGCCAGCCTCGCTGTGTGTGGCTTTTGATGTTGTGCTGGGGATCGTTGGCTCTGGCGACTCTTTGCGGAGTCGTAGCGTTATACAGTAAGGCCCGGGCATCGGCGGATGTGGCAAACGAGATGAATAGGGCACGTAGCGAGGTAGGTGACCTGGGAGCACATCGTAAATTTGTTTCACAGCCACACAAAGTGAGATGGTATTTCCGGGCAGCCGCCAAAGCCTTGTTTCTTTTATTTGTTGCAGCGTTGGTATCACTGACCCTTTTCGCATGTATGAATTTACCGCATTGACACCCAACAGGCCGGACGCCTCACAACCCCGGGGTTGGCCGTCACGGTGCTGGTCACGGTGCTGGCGAGGGAAAGGACACGCCCGGCGCGTCCAGCGTCGTTTTAGCGCGTCGGCCTTTCGGCGGCCACTCCATGAGCGCGGTCGAGACGGTTGGTGATGGGCACCAGATTGTGAAGGCAGTTAAATCAGCCTCCCAATGCCTGCTTGAGATTCCAAAGAACATTGCCAACGAACCATTGAAAACAGTTAAGCCAATCCAGATTACAAATGGGGCTGCTAGTCCGAAAACAATCATGCAAAACAAAATCCGGGGCGCGATATAGAACCAGCCTCGCCAGCCATGCGGTTCGTCTGCGTCGGGGTTCAACCATTTAATCTTGCAACCTAACCACCACAGCAAGCACCCGCCGACAAATGCCACAAGCATCAGTGAGGGCGTCATATGCACCAAGTGTTTATGCGTTAGAACCGATGATGTAATTTCTCAGGTGTTCTAGTCCGGGCGGAAAATCTATGAGTCCGTTTTTTGCGCCCAAAAGGAGCGGTTGAAATCCACCGACGGCAACGCAATTCACAAAAAACTCGTGAAATTCGGCTAGGATTTTCGCGTCACATGTGTTGTATCGCGCTTGGAATCCTAGTTGCCTGCCAAACTCTGAAACCCCCACTGGCATCACAGATGTTCTTGGGCGTTTGAAGAAGAAATAGAACCGCGTCTTTGTGATTACGACAACATCACCTTGCGGAGTTGCCACTTGGTCATGCAGCGGTATCATAATAATCCGATTAACCCGCAAACCTTTGACGCGGTCAACTGAAATTGTGAGCGAGCAGTGCCGGACCGGCGCGAAGTCAAAAATCTGCTTGTGATTCTATCGGGTGCGGTTCAGTTTTGGGGACGTTAGGCGTCATCGAGCATTGCACATGAACTTTATCAACAATCTCAAAACTTTATTCAAAGCCACAAAAGACGATGCCATTCCAGCCGCTATTCGTGATGCTTTCAGTGTCGCTCGTTCCCGCTACGAACGGTCTCAAGAAGCCGCTAAATCCTACACCATGCGCGCTAAGCATCGCGCCATTATAATGCGCGCCCGATACCGCCACGAGCAAACCAACGACACCGCCGCCTACGAGAAAGAGATCGCCGCTTATACCGACCCTGCCGATTTTGCTCCTTACACCGAAGCCGAGTTGGACGCATACACCATCAAAATGGAAAACCTAACCGCCGACTTTGACATCTTCACCGCTGCCTTCACAGCCTTAAGCTCCTCCACCCAAAATCCCGATGATGAGTTTTATGTCACCGCCCACGCATGTTTCAATGTTTATTGCGAGACCTATGAGATGGACGCTGGTGCCTACAAGCTGGCGGCTCTCTCAGCCATAGCCACCGCAGCAGCAGCCAAAGCCCAAGCACTCAAAGACGGTGCTAAGGCTTGGTTGAAGGACATAGCAATAAACCCCGACGCTAAAGTAAAGACAGCCGAGGGCGAAATTAAAGCCGAGCTGTTTCGAGAGAAAGCTAAGGTTGCCGAAACCAAGGCCGAAGCATTTCTTGCCAAAGCCAAAGAAGTCTTGGGAGAATGACGCCTAACAGCTTTGGATCGTTAGGCCGCTACCATGCCACCTGCATTGTTACAGTATATTCCGCTTGCTGCGCTCGGCATTAGTTTGCTGGCGCTGTTTGTCAGCTTTGCGAACCTCGGATGGAATATGTATCGGGAGTTGGCGTTGCGAGGACGCCTCACAGTGAGTTTCGGCATACGACAGTTTTTCCACGAGTCGTTTCCGAAGCCGTTGACGAGGGTGTGCGTGTCCGGGACGAACTTCGGCCCTGGGTCGGTAAGGGTTTCAATGATTAGTTACCGGAAAGCAGGCATGTGGAGGCGCATTCTGAGGCGTGTAGAGGTCGGCACGATTATACATGACTACTCTGACCCTTTGAGTGGTAAGTTGCCTGCCAAATTGGAGGTTGGCGATTCGATTGATTTGCTCCTAAAGTATGGTCCAGAGTTTGAGGTGCCAGCAGATGTTACTGATATTGGCTTGAGCGACAGCTTTGGCCACATTCACTGGGCACCGCGTCGGAGTGTGCGAACGTTTCGGACGCGGCATGAGAAGGATTTCCCGAAGAAGCGGCCTAACACCGCGCTGATATGAAAAGCGAAGTCAAGACAGAGATTTCCCGGTGCGGTTCACGTCAGCGATTTACGGCCGGTCCTGCCCTGAAAATCTTTTTGGCGAGTGCCAGCGTGACGAGTGCCGGATCACGCGCCAGTTGTTCAAGCAGGTTGAACTGCCCGTAAAGGTTGCCTGGCTTCACCAGCCGTTCGCCGGTGGATTCAATTAGCGTCCGCTGGCGTTTCTTTTCGGCGGTTTCGAGCGCGCTGATTTTTTCGCGGGCGATGCGCAGCCGGATTCGCAATTCCAGTTCCGCGCACTCTGCCCGGCGTCGGCGGGCGTCGGCAGCGGTAATCTGTTTTTGTTCGGCGGCGATCATAGCTTCAAAGCCTCCCTCTCCGCGATGGTGAGTGTCAGCGGGCCGTCGTAAACGATTTAAAAATCAAAGTGAAGTCCCACGGCTTTTGCTCGATGCCGCTGCTCGTGTTGCCTCTCTTTTCTTTGCCGTCCCCGCCGGCGTCGCGATTGCTCGCCCAGAATGAAAGGCTGCAAACCCAGGGTTGTGCTTCCGCCCATTCCTTCAGCGCCTTTGCGTCCTCTTGCGTGAAAACTTCACCGCGTTCATCGTTCCGGCCGATCATCGGCGTGAGGCCGATTTGAATCGCCGGGTCAATTTTCCCGCATTGTTTATGCGCCTTGAGCGCGCTGGCGATGGATACCTCGCTCATCTTTTTGCCGTTGGAAAAGCGCGCGCCAAAATCCATCGTCATCACGTTTGCGGAATGGACCTTCACGCCCTTCGACCTGGCGTCGGCTAGCAGTTTTCGCCCGTCCTCAGGAATGCCCCTTGGATCAACCGGCAGCGTGTAAGAAATGATCAGTCCCGGATTTTTCGTCTGGAGTCTGGCGAGAACGGCATTGCGCCGCTCATTGACATCCGTTTTGGACAACGCGCCGCCTTCAATGTCGAAATCCAGCCACGTCAGTTTGTAACGGTCAATGACGGACTGATATTTCGCTTCGAGCGCCGCCGCGTTCGTCTCGGCAATGGCCAGTTCCGTTCCCGCTTCGCCGCCGAAAGAGACAATCACATCGCCGCCGCGACTGCGAATCGCGTTAATTTGACCGGCATAAAGATTTATGCCCATCGGAATGCGACCGTCCCAGGCGGGATTGTTCCGTTTGTCCGCGATGATGAAGGCGATGGTGTAAAATTTCTGGCCGCAAGCGTCGGCGCATTGCGTGATCTGGAAATTGTCGTGCGCTCCGATATACATGTAAGGCGCAAAAACCCTTGCAGGCCAGCCGGCGCTGAACGCGGTGGCGACGGAACCCAGCATGATAAAAGCGATGAGCCGGTTCATGGTGAAAATTTGGTATATGAAAGCGAAACCGGGTTGTTATTTCAAGCAGCCATCAATCGAAAAAACCTGCCGAAACGGCCATTCAGCTCGTCCCCGCTGGCCGATGCCAGATGCGCTGGCCGTCTTTATACACTTCCCGAACGCGATGAAACGGCACGCGATGAATCCGCCCCTCCGCATCCACAAGCCGGAACACTTGTCGGTCATCCCGGGGAAAACTCACTTCCGCAAACGGAACCACGATGGTCCGTTTTTCAACCCGGTCAAAGTAGCCCAGCTCGAACTTCCCGCGCGCAAACTCCGCGTCCCAGCGGATACGGTTCAGCAGTTCGTGAATCGGCGGCTGGCGCATGGTTACCACTGCCTTCCCAGAAACCATTCATCCGCTTCAAGATCGTGTTTCAGCAGATACGCATGGCCGTCTGCGCCCCGCACTTTGAAATAATCGGCACGGGGCCATTCGGGTTTGCTCTCGACCTGATGCCAACGGTCGAGGACTTCCTCCACCTCGACGGGCTGTTCTTCCCGGCTGAAGCGACGCGGCGTCTCGTCGGCCTTGGTTCCGGCGTAACATTCAACCTGGATCGGGGTGAGCTTCATCTTCGGGTGTTCCGGCAAGGCTTCGCACCCGGCCTGCGCTGGCGGGGCATACTCAGAGTTTGTAACCGATCTGGCGCAGGAATTTCTTTCGCCATTCGATGTCGGCCTCGCCTTCAACGCCCTTGGGCGGGACACCATCCACGACGCCTACGATGCCGCGGCCCTGGTCGGTTTCAGCGACAAGCACCTGGGCCGGATTGGCTGTGGCGCAGAAAATCCGGCAGACCTCCGGCACCATCTTGACCGCATTCAGCACGTTGACGGGATAAAAGCCTTCACCGAGGAAGACAATGAAACTGTGCCCGGCGCCAATCGCCAGGGCGTTCTTCTTGGCCAGTTCAATCATGGCCGGATCGGTCCCGGTGCAGCGCACCAGGCATTTGCCGGACGATTCACAAAACGCCAGTCCGAACTTGATGCCGGGCACGGCGTTCACCAGCGCTTCGTGGATGTCCTCCACCGACTTGATGAAATGCGTCTGGCCGAGGATGAAGTTGACCGGTTCGGGCTTCTCGATTTGGACCGCAGTGATTTTGGGTTCCATAGCGGTGGCAAGTTTGCTTCGTTTGGGCGTCCGGTCAAGCCGGTTTCGCGCTTATTGCCAATCCGGGGCGAATCTGAACACACGCACCAAATGGGAAGAACTCCCTCCCTCGGTTCGAGGCGGATAGGAAAGCCGCCATCCTTCCAAGTTCGCCAGGCTACCGTCATCGCACTGCGCCGCCAAAACAAGTCGCCGCGACAGGCCACTGTGCCTTCCAAGCAGAATTCGAGTGTTTACCGGTATTGAAGAAATCCCATTTTTGGCTTCCTCGACGTTTTCAGTGGAATGAGTGTTTACGCCCGCCCTCACCTTTTGTCCTCTCCCCCCAAGAGAGGAAATAGCTTTCGATTGCTTCTGGTTTTGCGGATGAGCGTCCGGCCAAGCCAGTCGGATAAATTTTCAAAGGAGCGGCGAACGATTCTCCCTCTCCTGGGGGAGAGGGCCGGGGTGAGGGCGGATGTCATCCTTGCTTCCATGATGTCGTGGCTGCATCCGAAGAGTCCGGCTTCACACCCTGTCACCCACTGAATACATCGAAGAACCCATTTTTGAAACGTTGCCCCGGGGTTTCTCCCTGCGCGATTACAAACTTGAGAACGCCTCGTCAAACACCGCCAGCAGAAAATCCACGTCAGCTCGCGTAATGCACATCGGCGGCGCGAAGCGGATGGTCTGGCCCCACAAGCCACCTTTGCCGATGAGCAAACCGAGTTCGCGCGCGTTTTCCAATACCTGCGCGCACTCAGCCTTGGCGGGTTCCTTCGTCACGCGGTCTTTCACCATTTCGATGCCGAGCAACAAGCCTTTGCCGCGCACGTCGCCGATGATTTTGTGTTTGGACTTCAATTTGTTCAACCCGGCCAGGATGTATCCGCCAATTTTCAACGCGTTCGCCTGCAACTTTTCCTTTTCGATGACTTCCAACACGGCCTTGCCCATCGCGCTGACGACGGGATTGCCGCCGAACGTGTTGAAATGGATTTTGCGCTGCAACGTGGCGGCAATCTGCGGCGTAGTGACGACAGCGCCGAGCGGACAACCGTTGCCAATGCCCTTCGCCAGCGTGACGATGTCGGGAACCACACCCTGCGTCTCGAAACCCCAGAAATGTGTGCCCGTGCGGCCAAAACCCGTCTGCACTTCGTCGGCAATGCACACCCCGCCCGCCGCGCGCACATGTTCATAAACATTTTTGAGATAGCCTTGCGGAAATTCCACGAAACCGCCGACGCCCTGAATGGATTCCGCGATGTAGCCCGCGACCTTGCCCGGCGTGGCGTAGTCAATCAGCGACTTCACGTCCGCC
>Ga0181521_10001819_pt1 | contig 26076 bp, 23 predicted proteins | sample PEATcosm2014_Bin_32_FD_119764 | JGI IMG/M metagenome (GOLD analysis project Ga0181521, IMG submission 119764) | Peatland microbial communities from MTU Mesocosm Facility, Houghton, MI, USA - PEATcosm2014_Bin02_60_metaG | ecosystem: Environmental > Terrestrial > Soil > Wetlands > Peat | place...
GCACCGGCATTGCCACTGATTTAAAACAATCGCGGCAAGGAGGCGGCCCTCCGCTGGCATGTATTGTGCTGCGCGGTGTATTCGTATCCGTAAGGGTGCGAGTCATGATTATGAAAGGTAATCGAGCCGGCGACAATTGGACTTTGAGTTTTTGATGGAGCATGTCTTGAATGCGTTTGAGTCAAACAGTAACGGATCCAGCCGAAAGATCATTCGCAAGATTCGGCAATGGTTGCGGCCGCTGACTTTCCCGGCACCCGTTGGGATTGGGGCATTAGGAGGCCGGGGATCACGAATTGCCTTTCCCAGAAGCATTACAAATCCGCAAAGGATTTTCATTGGGAGCGGGACTTGCATTAAGCGATTCAGTGTGATTAACGCCATTTGCTCTCATGGCGGACGGAGATACGAGCCTTGCCTCAAAATAGGTGATGACGTGTATATCGGCGGGGGGGCGTTTATTATGTGCGCCAATTATATTGAAATCCGGGATGGCTGCGTGATCAGCGAGCAGGTTTATCTTGCAGATAACATGCATGGGTTAAAGCCGAATAATGGACTGATCATGGACCAGGAATTGGAGTGCAAAGGCCCAGTAATTCTGGGCAGGTCGTGCTTTCTGGGAGTGAGAGTTTCGGTGCTTCCGAACGTGGAGTTGGGGGATTTTTGCGTGGTGGGCGCGCACTCGGTGGTAAATCGCTCTTTCCCTGCGTATTCGATGATTGCCGGGGCGCCGGCACGCCTGATCAAACGTTACGATCCAAGCGAGAGCCAATGGAAACTTGTCTAAACGTCATGCTGTAGAAGGATGGCTGTCGCACAATATTTTCAACGATAAATGGCTTTCGGCCCAAAACAGATAAGGTTTGATGTGCCATACCGCGCTCGCCCTGATGAGGGGTCCATGATTCCAGTTGCAGGGTGCAGGAAGCCGAGTGCATTGCAGTTTGCCGTTTAACCCAGAGCTTTGTTCTACTCAGGAAGAATTATGTCTGAAAAATCACCGTGGCTTTCAGTTTTGGTCTCCTCCTATAACCGTCCGGTTTTGTTGGAGGAGGCGGTTATTTCCTGCGTTAAGGCAGCCATCCCGGAGATGGAAATTATTGTCTCGGACGACAATTCGCCGGATCGGAATGCGGTTGAAGAACGGCTTCGTCCGTACATAAAGTCCGGACAAATCAGCTATTTCTGCGAAGGGCAGCGCCAGGGAATGGCTGTGAATTGGAACCGGCTTGTGAAAGCAGCCCGAGGCCAGTTTCTGATGATCATAGGAGACGATGACCGGATTCCTCCAGATGCCTTGCGGCGCCTAAAGCATTGGGTTGAAAAACATCCTGAGGGAGACATATATGGGTTCGGATATAGAATTATAGATGCGGATGGAAGAAGATCGTTCGATTACTGCTGTCCAAGGCTTATGCGGTATGAAATCGGCCGGGATTGTAATTGGCGCGAATTGTGTTATTTCGACGCGGTCCCGATGTGGTCACACCATCCTTTCACCATGGCAGTGAAGCGCGGTGTTTATGATCGTTTGCCATACCGGACGGATGTTGATTGTGGAGGCGACGTGGTTTTCTTATGGAGCGCCCTGGCGCAGGGGTTTAAATTTGTCGTGTTGCCGGAGGTGCTTTTCGAATGGAGGGTATCTGCTCCAAAGGGAGATTACAGCAACCGGGCCTCGCGCCCGGAAAGGATGAAACACAGCCGGGCGCTTGTGCTGAAGGCCATGCTGGAAATGGACGGACTTCCCGCCAATATGCGGGCCTGCTTTCGGTCCCGGGAGTTTTTGCAAAGGTTCCTTTGGGTTGCCGACTCGGATGTTGCGGAAATCAAAGCCGCAATGTCCATGGGAGATGGGAAGGTTTTGCAGGAATTGGTGGAGCGCCTGGCATGCGGCAGGCAGGAAACATTGCGGAATAAACTGGCACGACATTTTCGCGCAATCCGGGTAATGGGAATCGGGCATGTTTTCCAGTTGTGGCGGTATTTCCAGGACAAGAGACAGAGATCAAAATCAGCTTGAAGATTTACTCTGAAAGAAGGAAGGATCCGAAGGGAAGCGCGTTGCGGCTTCTGGCCTGTGCTCGGTCACCAAGCAAATTGTTCGGGGAAAACCCGGAGTGGTTTTTAATGGGTAAAATGAAAATGAAACAAAAACTGAGCTTTCGTTGGTTTCGAATAATGTCGGGGCCCCCTAAATTAAGGATATTGCAGAAGCAATTTGGCGGCAATGCTTTTACGATGCTTGATGTGGGCGCTGGAAATCATAGTGCGACAACCACGAAAGAATTCTTCCCGTCCTGCCGTTATTACGGTCTTGATTTGTCGCGTGATTACAACAATGATGAAGCTGACTTTCGCTTGATGGAACGCTTTTACGAAATTGACCTTACGACGCTCGATTACACGATAGTTCCCGACAATTATTTTGATGTCATCTCGGTGAGTCACGTCATTGAGCACCTGCCCAACGCTCTTGAGGTCTTGCCGGTTTTGGCCCAAAAGCTCAAGGCGGGGGGAATCATTTATGTTGAATGGCCACACCCGCGGAGCGTAGGATTGCCCTCCATGCGCGACTCGTTGAATTTTTACGATGATCCCACGCACGTACGACTGTACGGATTGGCCGAGGTATGTAATGCCCTGCATGCGGCGGGGGTGACGCCCAGGCACGGTGGAACCCGAAGAAACTGGTGGTACCTTTTTTTCTCTCCGTTGCTTATTCCCTGGCGCGCCTGGCATCGCGGCTACCTGGCCGGGCCGGACGTTTGGGATTGGACAGGGTTTGCGCAATATGTGGTGGCAGAGCGAAGGAACTGCAAGCACTAATGTCCAATGAACCAGGTATCGGAGCGTCGCGTTGAAATGACAAGAAGACATTTACGTTCGCGGCAGGAGACAGGAACAGGTTATGTGTTGCAAGTGTTTCGGTGTATGCAAGGAAAGACAAAGGAGTTGAAATCAGCTTGAAGAGTTACTCCAAAGCGAGGATGGAGCCAAAGGGAAGTTTGTTGTGGCTCGCCCTCTGTTCTCCGATTGCCGGCATGTTTTTTGTTGTGGGATTTACCGGCATTTTGTTCTTAAGCGGCACTGTGACATTCGCCGAGGATTGCGCCACACCTTGGAGCATGTGGTATCTATTTGGCGGGTGTTTGCTGATGGTGCTTGCAAACATAGCCGGCATAAGGCCGTGGTCGCTGAAACCATGCAAGCTGAGGCCATATTCAGGATTTGACCTGATCAAGGCGAACAAGATCGGGATTTATTTTGGATTACTGTCTATTGTCGGGGGCCTCGTCTCAACTGCAGCTTTCGTTAAGGCTGGTCTCGGGTTCGATTTAGAGGCAAATCGGTACGCGTTTTCAAGGAATCTCATGGAAGTTTCGATGTTTTGGCGGCTGATGGGACCTCTGGTGCCGTTTGGTTTTTTCGCCACCGTATTACTGATTGTCTATTTTGAGGATCTGAGAAACTTTACCCAGGTCTGTCTGGGAACAGGGATTCTTGCCGTGGTGTTGCCCACGACGATATTTTTGGCCGGGAGAGAATGCCTGGTCCTGGAGTTCGTGACTTTCGTTTGGTGTTGTGGATATCGAAAGCTTGTTGGGCGACCGTTTTTTCCAAAGGGTGTGGTTTTTCGACTTGGCATAGCGGCTCTGGTGGTTTTTGTATCCATCACCGTTGTAGTGATCTCGGTTTCTCGCACTAACAAGGTTGACCAATCGCAATTTGCCTTGGATCAAGCGGCCAAATTCGTAAAACCGAGGGCATCGGTGTTGGCTTTTCTCGCAAAGTTGACGCCGGCCGCGGGCATCCCATGCACCGATGCCTTGGTTTATACTACTTCGGGGTGCGCAATTTTTGACCGGTTAATGGACGAGTGGAGGATGAGGCCGGATTTTGTTGGAGTGTTTCTTCCGATGGTGCAAAGGCGCATCGCCTCGTTCGGCATAATTCCCGATCCAGGAGCGGAAATGGCTGAATTTGAAGCCATAGGCTTGGAAAACGGGTTTTATACGAATTGCTGCCCCACGACCGCGTTTGATATGATGCAGTCATTTGGTGTGGCCGGAGGGCTTTGTGTTGCGATAGTTCTTTCGTTCCTTTTAGGCCGTTTGTACCGAAGTTCGCTTCTAAGCCATTCTTTCAGCGCCATTTGCTTGTCTTTAGTATTTTTCCTGTTTTTTCTACTATGGCTGTCCCACACGGTTTTTCTTTTACCGATGTATGAATATGCATTGTATTGGCTTTTTTTTGCGGGCCTCTATCGGTTCGGTTTCAAGAGAACGGCCCCGCGCCCGAAGGGGAGCGATCAGGTTGAGCGTGTTGCCCAGAGCCTGCCTTCGAGGAATTGAGCCGGGCTTTAAGGACCAAGTGGGATTGATAAGGGCATGAAGATTCGCATTTATAATCCTCTGTTTCCATACCCGCCGGACGAGGGCAACATGCTCACGGTGTTTGACCAGGCCTGCAGTCTGGCAAAGAACCATGAGGTTGAGCTGGTATCCTGGATGGATAGCGAAGAGGAAGTTCTCGGGCGCAGAGAGCGGGGTTCGCCCATTGAAGTTCCGTCCTCTTTGCGCCTGCGGCCGCTGGTTGGGCCGGATGGACAAGGCGGGGGAGAATCCGCGTGGCGACGGATTTACCGAAGCTTCGCGGATGACACCGCCTCAACCGAATCACATTTTTATCCTAAATGGCCGCTGCGTCTCATCCGGAATGATGCGCCGGTGGACCTGGAAATTTTCCACCACATGTTTGCATTTCCCTGGTTGGTTAAAAAATCCAGGAACAGTTCGCGCCGGCGCGTCTGCATGGTGCATGACATCTCGTCGAGACTCTATCGTCATCGGGCGTTGGGGGCGCGCAACCCATTGGCTCGCTGGTATCATAATCATGGCGCGGACATATTGGAACGGCATGAGAAAGGGCTGGGAGATCTGGTGGACGACCTTTGGTTTGTGAGTCCGATGGAAATGGAGTGGTTTCGGCAGAGGTATAAAATACCATGTGGCCGCATTACGAGTCCGACCTTTGACGTAAAGCACGCGCAAAGGATTCGAGACACCTTTGTTCACAGCAGACATGCGGAGGGTCCGGCTTTGTTCGGTGTATTGGGAACCTTGCACCATCCTCCAAATCTTTGGAGCGCCCAGTTTGTAATAGAGAAGGTTGCGCCGCTTTTGGCCAGGGAAAAATTCACGGGCATCATCCAGATCGTGGGAAAAGACGCGAGAGATAAACTGATGGAGGCGGCGTCTCGGTATCCCTTTATCCGCGTCAGTGGATTTGTTCCTGATCTGGCGCAATTCTGGAATGGGCTAAGCGGCATGCTGGTTCCACATGTTGGAGGCACCGGAGTACGGATGAAATTGCTGGAGGCGCTGGCCTACGGGGTGCCGGTTCTCGCCAATACGGAGGCGGTGTCACGGCTGCATCAGGATTTGCAGGCGAGTCCGCTTCTCAGCATTCGTGACGAGCCTTCGGAATGGTGCAGGTTTCTGTTGGAGGAAAGGCCCTTGGCAAGGCGTTACGAACTTTCTCACCTTGGGATGTCAAAAGCGCTCCAAGGAAAGGAAGTATATTCCTTCGTTGGCGAAGCGTATTTGAATCAGAAATAGACGCCTCTCGCGTCGCCAAGCGACCTTATGCATATCATCATTGCTAACGATTTTGCCTTCGTCCAAGGCGGGGCGGATCAAGTTGCTTTGCTCGACGCCCTGGGATTGGCTGAACGGGGTCATCGCATTACATTCTTTGCGGCGGTCGGCCCCGCTGACAAAAGGCTGCTGAATCAAGAGAACATTGCGGTACATTGTCTGGGACAAAAGGACATTCTCCATGATCCAAACCGATTTCGTGCGATGTGGCGGGGAGTTTGGAACATCAACGCGGCATCGACTTTTGATAACTTGCTCGCCACGGCCGATGCGCGTGAAACCGTGGTGCATTTTCACTCGTGGTGCAAGGCATTGTCCTCGTCTGTATTCCCCCAGCCGGCAAAGCGCGGCATCGCTTCAATTGTGACGCTCCATGACTATTTCTCCGCGTGTCCGAATGGCGGTTTTTTTGATTTTTCGTCAGCTCAGATTTGTCATCGCACTCCATTGAGCATGGCTTGCACATTGCGGCAATGTGACCGAAGGAATTATGGTCATAAACTATGGAGGGTTCTTCGCCAGCATGCGCAACGCCGCTTCGGATGCTTTCCTTCATCCATGCGGCACGCTGTCGTAAACTCGCAGTCGAGCGAAAAGGTGCTGCGACCATTCCTATCGCCAGGAATCCAGATGCACCGTGTGGGCAACCCGATTGATTCTCCTCAACAACCGGCCGCCGACGTGGCGGCGAACCGCCACTTCACCTTCGTAGGGCGTCTCGCCCCTGAAAAGGCGCCTCAACATCTGGCCAAGGCCGCGGCATCTCTGGGGGTGGACGCGCGCTTTGTCGGCGACGGCGAACTGCGGCACGAAATCGCATCCATTTGTCCGCGGGCGGTGATCACAGGGTGGCAAAATCACAATCAAGTTCAAGCACACCTTCAAAATGCCCGCGCACTTGTGTTTCCTTCCGTTTGGTATGAGACCCAAGGCCTCGTTGTCGGAGAGGCCGCCGCGTTCGGAGTGCCGGCAATCGTCTCACATACCTCTGCGGCGGTGGAATTCGTGACCGATGGCGAAACAGGCCTCATTTTTCAGACCGGCGACGTGCTTGACCTGCAAGAAAAACTGAGACGGATGTCGGATGATTCCCTGGTAGAGCGCATGGGGCGCGCAGCCTATGAACGCTATTGGGCGGACCCGCCAACGAATGCGCGCCATGCGGCTAAACTGGAATCCATTTATGCCAAAATGCTCGCAGAGCCGATGGACAAAATCTCCCTAAGAAGATGAATTTGGCGGTCTCGCAAATACCCGGAGGGTGTTCCGCAATTGACCATGGGCGCTTGGGGAGGGCATTTTTGTTCTTGGCGATTGCACCCGGTTGGTGAAGAATACAGGCTCTATGCAAATTCGAGTTGAGTCCACGCCCATTGCGGAGGTGAAAATCGTGCAGCCGGAAGTGTTTCAGGATGCGCGGGGTTTTTTCACGGAAGTGTATCGCCACGACCAGTTCCAGGCCTTGGGGCTGCCGCCGGTGTTCGCGCAGTTGAATCATTCGCGTTCGGCCAAGAATGTGTTGAGAGGATTGCATTTCCAATGGGACCCGCCGATGGGCAAATTGATGAGGGTGACCCAGGGGACGGCTTACCTGGTGGCGGTGGACATCCGCAAAGGCTCCCCGACCTTGGGCCAGTGGTTCGGCCGGGAGGTTTGCGCGGAGACAAAAACGCAAATCTGGGCGCCGGCTGGCTTTGCCCGGGGTTTTTGCGTTTTGTCCGACTTTGCTGAGATCGAGTATCTTTGCAGCAATGTTTACAACTCGGCCGGTGAGTCGGGTTTTGCGTGGAATGACCCGCAACTGGCCATTCCCTGGCCGGTCAAGGAACCCATCATTTCCGGGAAGGATGCCAAGGCCCAATCGTTTGCCCGGTGGCTGGAGCGGCCGGAATCCAATCATTTTCTTTACGATCCGCCGGGCGGAGGCGGGCGGTAGCGGCCGGGGCCGCCCCCGTTTGGCGGTCAACCGGTGTGTGTTGGTGGCAGCCATTGAATGATCCTATATGAAAATACTTGTCGTCGGAGGAGCAGGTTACATCGGCTCGGCGCTTGTCCCCAGACTTTTGGAGCGCGGCTATGACGTCCAGGTGATGGATTTGCTCTGGTTCGGCAATCATTTGCCGGCCGGGACCAAGGTGATCGCAAAAGACGCGCTGGACGCGACGGAGGAGGAATTGCGCGGCTTCAACCAGGTGATATTCCTGGGCGGACTGTCCAATGACCCGATGGCGGAATATTCGCCAGGGAAGAATTTCGTGTCCAATGCCGCCGCGCCGGCGTATCTGGCCTATGTGGCCAAGCGGGCCGGGGTGAAGCGATTCGTCTTTGGCAGTTCGTGTTCCGTATATGGTTACACGGTGAACGAATTATACAACGAGCAGTCGCCGGCCAGCCCGGCCTATCCGTACGGCATTTCCAAACTCCAGGGCGAGGCCGGTGTTCTCCAGATGCAGGACAGCAGTTTTTCCGTGCTGGTTCTGCGCAAGGGCACCGTCTGCGGCTACAGCCCGCGCATGCGTCTGGATCTGGTCATCAACACGATGTTCAAGACTGCCGTGAGCGAGAAGGTCATCACCGTGAACAATCCGGCCATCTGGCGTCCCATCCTCTCGATACAGGACGCGGCCAACGCCTACGTGAGGGCGGTGGAGTGCAGCGAGGCCATCTCGGGCATCTTCAATATCGCCTCCGGCAATTACACGCTGGGGGCCATCGCCGATTATGTGCATGAAGGCATCTGCGAGTATTTGCACGAGGACATCCGCATGATAATCAAACACGTCCATGATTTGCGCAATTACAAGGTCAGTTGGGAGAAGGCCGAGAAAACGCTGAGCTTCAAACCGCGTTACGACGTGAAGGGGATCGTCAAGGATCTGGTCGAAAACAAGGCCAAATTCGCGGATTTTCAAAACTCCAATTACTACAACATCACCACTTTCAAGGCATTGGACGCCCAAGCGGCCAAGGCCTGACCGCGGCTGGCACCGTCAAACATGAAAGTTATCATCATCGGGGCCAACGGCCAGATCGGGTCTGACCTGGTTGGTGTTTTTCGGCGGCGTGGGGCGGAAGTTGTGGGGCTGACGCACCAGGACATTGAAATCTGTGATGGCGCCGCCGTGGAAGCCAAGCTGGCCGAAGCCAGGGCGCAAGTGGTCGTCAACGCCGCCGCCTTCCACAATGTGGAAGCCTGCGAAACCGATCCCCAGTCCGCTTTCGCGGTCAATGCCTTGGGTGCGCGCCACCTCGCCTCGGCTTCGTTGCGGCACGGATTCCGGCTTATTCACATCAGCACGGATTATGTTTTTGACGGCGGCAAAAGGCAGCCTTACACGGAGGAGGATTGTCCGCGTCCGTTGAATTGCTATGGAAATTCCAAGTTGAGCGGCGAATTGTTCATTCAGGCGATTGCGAAAAACTACGCCGTCGTGCGGGTCAGCGGATTGTATGGCGCCGCGCCCTGCCGGGCCAAGAAAGGCCTAAATTTTGTCAAGATCATGTTGAAACTGGCGCGGGAACGCGGCGAGGTCAAAGTCGTGACCGACGAGTTTGTCACCCCCACTTATACGGTGGCCGCGGCGGAGCAGGTCGCCCGGCTGGCGGACAGGCCTGAGAGCGGGCTGTTTCATGCGACGCCGCAGGGGCAATGTTCCTGGTATGAATTTGCGGAGGCGATCTTCCAATACAGCGGGACGACCGTCAAATTGCTGCCGGCGACCTCCGCCGATTTTCCGGCCAAAATCCCGCGTCCCGGCTATTCGGTTCTCGACAACAAGCATCTGCGCGAATGCGGCCTGGACCTCATGCCGGGATGGCGCGACTGCTTGAAAAGTTACCTTGAGGAAACTGGAGAGATGAAGTCGCATTGATAGTTTGCATTATTATGGCCGTTGCTTCAAGGGCAAATGCCACCCATTCTTTCAATACTAATCGTAACATATAAATCGCGTGACGAGATAGGGCAATGCCTGCGTTCGTTGCCACGGGAGCTGGAAGGGCGGCCGGTGGAAGTGATCGTTGTTGAAAACGCTTCAGGGGACGGCATTGGCAAAATCATGCGGGAAGAATTCCCTTGGGTGCATTACCTGGAGTCAGACACGAATCTCGGATTTGGCCCGGCGAGCAACCTGGCATACGAACAGGCTCAAGGCGAGTACATGCTTTTTCTGAATCCTGACACCATATCAAACAAGGCAACCTATCTTCATTGTCTTGCAAGATTGAAGGAGGACAGTTCGATTGGCATAATCTCACCCAAGCTGATCATGAAGAATGGCGAAATGGACCTCGCCTCACGGCGCTCCATTCCAACAGTTTGGGACGGCCTTTGCAGGGCAATGGGGCTGGCAGCGAGATTTCCAAACTCGAGGTTGTTTGCCGGATATAATTTGACTTATCTGCCCGACGATGGAACTTATGAAGTCGGCTCGGTGAACGGCGCCTTCATGATGTGCCCGCGAAGCGCGTTGCTCAGGTTTGGGGTGTTTGACGAGCAGTTCTTTATGTACGGTGACGATCTGGACTTGTGCTACCGGTGTCAAAAGGCCGGTTACAAGGTGGTATATGATGGGCGTGTAAAGATGATTCATCTGAAAGGCGTGAGCTCCGCAAAAGACAGTGAAAGAATGTCCGCAGCCGTATTTTGGGGAACCAAGCAATTCTATTTAAAGCACTTCAATCCGCATCATGCGCTTTTTGTAAGATGGAAGTATGATGTGCTGTTTGGGGCATGGCAATTATTGTCCTTATTGAAGGCGCGCCTGAGCGGATATAAGGGAGCGCGTCCTTTGTAAAGTGGCTCATTCGCCGTGAGAGCACCGAACAAGAAACCGGGCTTTAGTGGAAGGCGCTTGGCGCCCTGCGACAGGGCCTTGCGCTCCGAGAAATTTTCGACCAAAAGCATTGCCAGCCGGTTGGAATGGTGCTTTAATGGGCAAACCGAAGCAATGTGTTCCTGGCAAATATGAAACGGATTATGACAAAAATGCGGTCCGTTCTCCGTGTTGTTTGCAACGAGAAATGGCTTGAAAAAGCAATGCCGCCGGAGGGGAGGGCCGGCGCGGAGCCGGCCATTCTTCTTTCAGGGCATACTTTCGCCGGCGATGACGGGCACTGGCCGGCCGCCAAGTCAGACGAAAGGACGCCCATGACTCCATGAACGGAAAATCCACCCTCATGAATTCAGAAGGCAAGGAGAGATGGACGGCGAGCGTTGCCGCGACGAACAAGTTCCGATGGCAACCGACCTCGGAATTTGTATTGACGATGACGTTGATTGGCGACGCGCTGGTGATTTTCGCCGCGTTGCATCTCGGTTTTTGGGTGCGCTTTGTTTCCGGTTTGATTCCGGTTTCCAAGTCTGTAAAGATTATTCCCATCTTCGCCAATTACGTCAATTTGCTGGTGATGGGCACGGCTTTTCTTCTGGGTACGTTTGCTTATCTGCGCCTCTACAGCCGGCACTGTTTCCTGCGATATACGCGCACCGCCAGGGTGATCGTTCAGGGCACGATTTTCTGGCTGTTTGCCTATCTGGCGGTGAGTTTGATTCTCAAGTTCGATCCGCCCATCTCCCGCGCGTTCATGCTGATTTCCTTCGTATGCGTGCTGGGGGGGATGCTCGCGTGGCGGTTTCTTATATACAAGATCGTGAGCCGGGAATTCTTTGCGATCAATTTGCGGCAGCGGGTTTTATTTGTGGGATGGGGCAAGGAAGCCGAACAATTGGATATGGAAATCCGCAATGATTACAGCCATCCTTACGAAATCATCGGCTACTTGCCGTCGCCGGAAGGCGGGATGCTTCGTCCACCGCCGCCTTCGGTTCCGGTTTTGGGCGATTACCGAGATCTTGGCACCCTGCTGGAACAACGTTGCGCGGACATCGTCATCCTGGCCGATCTTCGTGTGAAGATGGATGAAATCATCAGCCTGGTGAATCTGTGTGAAATGGAATTCGCGCAGTTCAAAGTCATTCCTTCGTACTTTCAAATTCTGGCATCGGGCCTGCGGTTGGAAACGATCAGCGGCGTCCCCGTGCTTGGGGTGAGCGAACTGCCGTTGGACCATTTCTCAAACCGGCTGATCAAACGGGCCATTGACATCGTCGGCGCGACCGTGGGGTTGCTTGTTTCCCTTCCGCTGCTGGCCGTTTTTGGAGCGCTGGTCTATCGGGAGTCGCCCGGCCCGATATTCTACTCTCAGAAGCGCACGGGCAAGAACGGAAGCCCTTTCCAGATGTACAAGATTCGCAGCATGCGGATGGATGCCGAGGAAAACGGAGCGCAGTGGGCCAAGGAAAACGATCCGCGAAGGCTTCAAGTTGGCACCTTCATGCGGAAGTGGAACATTGATGAAGTACCGCAGTTCTGGAATGTCTTGAAAGGCGACATGAGCCTGGTAGGCCCGCGCCCGGAGCGGCCTGAATTGATATCCCGATTCAAGCACCAGATTCCTCATTATCACGCGCGCCACACGTGTCTTCCCGGAATGACCGGCTGGGCGCAGGCCAACGGCTGGCGCGGCAACACCAGTTTGGAGGAGCGCATTCGCTACGATCTTTGGTATGTTGAAAACTGGAGTGCCGGCCTGGATTTTCGCATTATGCTGTTGACCTTTCTTCGGCAGAAGAATGCCTACTGAATTTGGACGGAGGGAGGGCCCGCTGCTTTCCATGGTGTCGTGGCCTTTCCCGCACGGAAGGCCGCCCGATTGACGCAGGACAAACGGCTTTTCCGCCGTGCTTTGTCCCGTGGCTTGATTGCTTGAACCATCTCAATGAGTTCCCAAAGATATAAGCGGCTGCTTTACCGGACCAGCGAGTGGATCTCGGAATGGCTGATCTGTTTTGCAATTCTGTTCGGCCCGTGGGCATTTGGCACGACACAGCCGTGGTCGATCCATGTCATGAACGGCGTTGGGATGGCCTTGGGATTGCTTTGGCTGGGCAAACTAATCATCCGATCAAGCGGGCATCAACCTCGGCGATGGACAGAGATTTCCGGCAAAGGCGAATCGGGTCGCCGGCTGGAAACGGAGCGCCGATTTGCCGGGATGCTGGCCGGCGGAACTTTCTGCATTTTGCTCTATTGCCTGATCAGCGCATGGAATGCGCGCGCGGTTTATCATCCCGACCAATGGAGTTTTGAATACCGCGACGCCATTCCCTGGCTGCCGCACAGTTATGATCAGGCCGGCAGTTGGGCGGCGTTTTGGGAATTCCTGGGTCTGGCCGGCTTTTTTTGGGCGTTGCGCGACTGGCTGCTGACATTGTCGCCAGGCGAGGAGGCGCGCGTGGAGCTTGAGGGTTTTCCAAGACATGCCGGCTCTCGATTGCCCATTCGCTTGCGCAGATTGTTCTGGATTTTGGCCGTCAACGGAACCGTGCTGGCCATCGAGGGGCTGATGCAACGCGCGGAAGGCGGAAACAAATTGCTCTGGCTGATCGTGCCTCGTTACGACCAGGATGCGGAAAGTCAATTCGGTCCGTATGCTTACCGCGCCAATGCCGCGCAGTATTTCAATTTGCTCTGGCCCGCGGTGCTGGGATTCTGGTGGGCGTGTGTGAGTGCCCGGCGACGACGCGAGACCGCGGAGAATTCCGCCGGACACGACCGGGTTGCCGTCCTTTTGCCGTGCGTATTCATCATGGCAATTTGTCCGCTGGTTTCATCCAGCCGCGGCGGGGCTATCGTGCTGGCGATCAATCTGGTGATGGCGGGCGGAATTCTGCTGATGGCCCAATGGCGGAGTCATTGGGCTGCGAAGGCTTTGATCCTTTTTTTGCTGGCGGGCGTTGCCGGGGGCGGAGCGTTATTGGGCTGGAGGGCGCTGGCGCCCAGGATGGAAATGATCCAGCAGGGATATGAAGAGCGCGAAGGACTTTACATCGCAGGACGTTACATGGCGCGGGACAATGCTTTGTTTGGAACCGGTCCCGGGACCTTTTCGACGATGTATCAACTTTATCGCCGCTCCAAGACAGACGAATGGCTGGCCTACATGCACAACGACTGGCTGGAAACGCTGATTACCTTCGGGCGGGTCGGCGCAACGCCCATTCTTTTGACGATGCTTCTGGTTCTTTCCCATTGGTTTTGGAGCGGAGGCATTGGCGCAAATAAATATTTTGTCATGCTGTTATGGGTTTCTTTGGGCGGGTGCCTTGTTCACGCCTGGTTCGATTTTCCATTGCAAATCCATTCGGTCTTGGCCTTGTTCCTGGTGCTTTGCGCGGTGCTCAGTTGTCTCTCGCGGCGCTGGGCGGGGTGATAGAATTGCGCTTGTCCCGGGCTTCTTCACTTGGGCCATTCGCCGGCGTCGCTTCCTTTTTTCTTCATCCAATTCTGGTCAGGGGATGAATGTGCTGCTTGGCCACTTCTTTCTCACTGATCTCGATGTTGACCTGGCGTCCGAGAAACTCCAACAGAAGCGTCACCCGCTGTTTTCGCGGCAGGTAATTGGTGACCAGGGCTTGCAACCCGGAAAAAGCGTTGCTGCAAATGGCCACCGTGTCGCCCGGCGCCAGGCTGGTTTCCACATGGCAAACCTGTTCGGCGCTCAAGCTTTGCCGGATTTCCTTGATGACACTGTCGGGAATGACCGGCAGGCGGTTTCCAAAATGAACCACGGTTTGGACTCCATGGGCGTGGCGCACACGCGCCAGGGCATTCCGCGGATTGAAACGGGCGAAGAGATAATTTGGGAAAAGCGGCTCGGTGAATTCTCGGAGGCTTTGCCGCCACTTCCTTTTGAACGTCATGCGCGGGAAAAGAACCTCCACGTCTTCCATCAGGCGCAAATGCGCCGCGGCAAGACGCTCGTGTTTGATCTGCGTGCGCAGACAAAACCACGCCGTGGCCTGGGCTTCCAAAAATTGCGCGGCGCCTGATTTGATGTCCCCATGGTAACCCAAGGCGGCCCGTTTATCCAGGATATTTTGATACAGAAGACCGCTTCAGGGAGGAGTTTTCAACCCTGTTTTTTTAACTTGTCATTTTGAGCCGCGCCGCTACAATGGCGAAGAGTTGATTTGTTGCCTATGATTTCGCGAGCTTGTTTTATTGGCATGGTTTTGGCAGTTTGTCTGGGGGCCAGTTGCGCCTCAGGACTTTGCGCCGGCACAAATAATCAGGCGGTTTCCGCGCCGGCCCCGGCGGCGGGGGAGGGCCCGGGGCGCAACCAGCCCGGGGACACCAATAATTTCAAATTGGACGCCGCGCAAATCTTGAGTCCCAACGACGGGATTTTAGTGACCGTCTATCAGGAGGATGACTTGACCACGAAGACGATCATTGACAAGAACGGCATGGTGATGCTGCCGCTCCTGGGGCAGGTGAAGGTCGGCGGCCTAACCATCGGGCAAGCCACGGCGCGGATTCAGCAGCTTTACGACAAGGATTATCTGGTCAATCCGCAGGTCAATTTAATCGTGGAAGACTTCGCCAAGCGCCGCTTCTCGGTGCTCGGCCAGGTGCAGCATCCCGGCAGTTTTGAATTTCCGCAAAATGAATCGGTCAATTTATTGGAGGCGATTGCCATCGCGGGGGGATACACGCGTCTGGGAAACCCTTCCGACGTGAGTGTGTCCCGCGTCGAGAACGGGTCTCCCAAGATCTATCAAAAGGACGCCGGCAAAATGGCAAAAGACAAGCAGCAAAAGGCGTTTGAAATTCAGCCGGACGACATTATCAACGTAGGCGAAAGAACTTTTTAGCAATTTGATTTCATCTTGTAACATTTATGCCAAACCCTGATCCGCTTGATTTGCCCCCGTCCCCGGAGCCGTCCGCTCCTGGTTCCGTCATGGATTTGCACGGCGTCATCCGAATGGTGCTGGATAAGGCCTGGCTGATTGTTTCCTGCGTTTTGCTGGCGGTGGTCGCCGCCGCCGTTTATGTGCAACGGGCGCCGCGCATCTATGAAGCCGTCACGACCGTTCAAGTGGAACAAGAGGACGCCCATGTGACGACCACCGCCCAGGTGGTTGCCGAAGATATGCAGGAGTTGGATGCTTTGAACACCGTTGCGCAGAAACTGTGCAACACCGCCTTGTTGCAACAGGTTCTGGAGACATATCATCTGCTCCCGCCCGAGGGGACATTCGTGACGAATGGATCCAAAGCTTTGACGCGCGAGGAAGTGATTACGGGATTTGCGCGCAACGTCAAGTCCTCGCTCCGCCGCAACACGCGCCTGATTGACACGTCGGTGCGCGACACCGATCCGCGGCTTGCGGCCCGGCTGGCCAATTCGTTGATTGAATATTATCTGCAACAGGACGCGCTGGTGACACTGACCACCACCACAAACGCCAGCACATATCTCCAACAGGAGGCCGAGCGGTGGAAGAAAAAACTGGAGGAGGCCGAGCAGGCATTGGCGGATTATCGCAAGCAAGTCGGCTCGGTTTCTCTGCAAGAAGACCAGAACATAATCGCGCCAAAACTGCAGGACTTAAACAAGCGTCTGACGCAAAGCACGGCCAATCTCGTCCAGGCCGGGGGGGCCTATACCAACTCGATGAAGATGAGCACCAAAATTGAGGACTTGCTGGCGTACCCGCAGGTCGCGGCCGACCCGGACGTGATGCAAATTGCCACCGATGTGGCAAAGCACGAAAATGATTTTGTGTTGATTCGCCAGCGGTATCGGGAAAAACATCCCAAATATATCCGGGCCACCAACGAGCTGGACGGCCTGAGGCAACAACTGGCCGCCACCGCGCTCAAGGTGCGCAGCCGCATTCAGGAAAGCCTGCGCATCGCTTATCAAGATGCCTTGACTTCCCAGGACGGTTTGGAAGCCCAATTGCACGAAGCGGAAACGGAGGCCAAGCAACTGGGCGACAATGCCGTCCGTGACAATGTGCTTTCGCGCGAAGTGGATTCGGCCAAAGCCCAGTTTTCCGCCATCATCAACCGGCTCGGCGAGACCGCGGTTCAGGAGCATATCAAGCCGGAAAGAATTCATGTCATTCAGCCGGCCCTGGTTCCGGGTTTGCCGGCTTCGCCAAGGATCAAATTGATTTTCGCGCTGGCTCTCCTCGGCGGGCTGGCCGCCGGATTGGGAATCTGTTTTGTGCTGGAATGCGTCAACACTTCGTTCCGCACGGTGGATGAGGCCGAGCTTCATTTGGCGCTGCCAGTTTTGGGTGCGATCCCCAAGATGCCCAAGACCAAGGTCGAAGGCAGCAAATTGGTGGCGATTGAAGATCGCAATTCCCCCGGGGCAGAGGTCTTTCGCACCTTGCGCACAACGCTTTCCATGCTGGGACGCGAACAAGACCGGAGAACGTATCTTTTTACCAGCTCGCTGCCGAGCGAAGGGAAGACTTTTACCTCCGTCAATTACGCGGTGAGCCTGGCGCAACAGGGGCTGCGCACGCTTTTGGTGGATATGGATTTGCGCCGCCCAATGCTTGAGGAGTTTTTCACCGGGAAACGCAGTGCTTTGCTCGGCGTGACGGATTATTTTTTGGGACGCAAGAAATTCGACGAACTTTGTCTGCAAAACAGAGAGGTGGCCAAGTTATTTTGGATGCCTGGCGGCAGTACGGTGCCCAACCCGCTGGAATTGCTCACGCAGTCGGACGTGCGACAATTGCTGGCCGAAGGACTGGCTCAATTCGACCGCATCGTGATTGACACGGCGCCGCTTCTGCCGGTGAGCGACACACTGCTGCTGGCCTCCAGAGTCCAGACGGTGGTGCTGGTGGTGCAGGGCCGCAAGACGTCCCGCAAAGCGGTGGAGCGCAGCGTGCAATTGCTCAACAAGGCAAACGCCCCCATCGGAGGGATCGTCTTGAACCTTTTGCCGAACCGCCGCCTCAACGGCTATTATTATTCTTATTATCACGGTTACGGGTATGGACATTATGGCTATGGCGAAAAAAAATCGGATAAAACTGCGGTAGATGCCTGATGGCAACCGGGAGGAATCCCTCCGGTCGGGATGCAGTCAGGCAGACCTTTTAAACGAGACGCGGGATGATCAAGTGTCAGGAGAGGCTTTTGCCGGAAGGGCATGTGAGGGTGGGTGAGGGCGCTTGTTTGGCTGCAAACCAACAGGGGTCATGCCTCTCAAATTTGAGCCGTCTATGACGGTGGAAAGCGAGAAAACAATCGGGGCCGGGGTCAAACGCCCCATCATTCTGAGTTGGTGGCTGGTCTTGCTGGCGGCGCTGGCTCTTTACGGGTTGACGTTGAACCCGTGGGTGACGTTTGGCAGTCTTCCTTTTGCGTCGCAGATCATGGGGTGGGACTGGCATCCTGGTCCGCTGCCGTGGCGGCCGAATCCGCAATATCATCCGCTGTTTTTAGTTTTGACTTTACCATTGCGGCTGCTGCCCGCGGGCTGGCGGGTGATGGGCTTGAATGTGTTCACGGCGGTTTGCGCGGCCTTGACGCTGGCCATCCTGGCCCGTTCCGTGAGGCTTTTATCGCAGAACCGCACCGAGGAGCAACGGCTGCGGGAGAGAGGAGAGTATGGTTTGCTCTCCGTGCGGGCGGCTTTTCTGCCGGCCGCATTGGCCGTGCTGCTGCTGGCGGCGCAATTGACCTTTTGGGAGAACGCCGTTTCAGGGACCGGGGAGATGATAGATCTGTTGGTCTTCTCCTTCCTGATCCTGTGTCTGCTGGAGTTTCGCATCTCGCAGAGCCAGGGGCGGTTAAACCTGTTTGCATTTGTCTATGGGGTGGGAGTGGCGAACAATTGGGCGCTGATCGGCTTTTTCCCCTTTTTTTTGCTGGCGCTGATCTGGATCAAACGCATTGGGTTTGTCAACGGGGGGTTCTTCTTGCGGATGATCGGTTGGGGGATGTTGGGGCTGCTGCTCTACGGGCTGATTCCGCTTCTGGGGGCCGCGGCGAATGATGGCAGCTTTGCGGAGTTATTGCGCCAGGAGTTGGCCGCGCAGCACGTTTTCCTGACCCGGATGCCGAGGCACTATGCGGTGATCGCCGCGGTGCCCACCCTGCTTCCGCTGCTCTTTGCGGCCATCAGATGGCCGCCGCCCAAGGTCACCGGCGACTTAAGCCCCACTGCGCAAAAGACCTCCAGGGCCTTCTTTCGCATGTTGCACTTTTTGTTTTTAGCCGTGAGTGTGTTGATGTTTTTCGAGGTAAAATTGAGCCTCAGCCCGAGGAATATGGGCATGGGCGTCACGGCGGGAGCGCCGGCATTCCTGAGCTTCTACTATCTGGCGGCGTTGAGCGTGGGCTATTTCAGCGGGTACATTTTGCTGGTGTTTGGGAAGGAAGCAGTCGAGCCCTGGCGCCGGGCCGCCGGGATTCAGCGCGTGATTAATGGGGCGGTGACAGGATTGCTTTGGGTGGCGGCAATCGGGCTGCCGGCGATGTTGTTCTGCAAGAACGTTCCGGTCATCCATGACTTCAACAGTCCCGCGGTCACTCAATTTGCGAAGGAGCTGGCCAAATCGCTGCCGCCCCAGGCTGCCGTAGTGCTGGCGGACGATCCGGCCCTGTTGTATTTGGCCATCGGAGCCAGCCGGAGCCTGGGACTGCCGGACCGATACACTTTTATTGAAAGCCGGGCGCTCCCCCGTGGCGAGTATCTTCGCTATTTGGTGGATCGCCACCCGTTCTTGCGCAAGGAAATCGTCAATGCAGACCGGTTTCCCGAGGAGTTCACGGGCCAGCAGATTGGCGAGCTATTGGCGCATTTGGCGCAGCGGCAGCCGGTCTATTATTTGCATCCCAGTTTTGGCAACTACTTTGAGCGGGTTTGCCTGGCGCCGCACGGGTTGGGCGGCTATTTGCATCCATACCAAACCAACGGGCTGGCGATGCCGGTGTTGACACCTGCGGGAATCGCCACCAACCAGGCGTACTGGCGGGCGCTGGAAAAGGAAACGCTGGCTTCCCTGCCGGAATGGGCGAAAACGAGCGCCGATGCCCGGCGGATCGCCGACTGTTATTCGCAAGCGTTGGATAACTGGGGCACGGAACTGCAAAAGGCCAGCACGGCGTACCGCCTCCCCCTCCTGCTCAAGGACGCAAACGATCAGTTCGCCGAGGCGCTGCGCCTGAATCCCAACAACGTGGTGGCCCGGGTCAACCAGCAATACAACGCGCATTTGCGCGGAGCGCCGCCCGCCGGCGGGCTGATCAGTTCGTCCGATGTGGCGGCCCGATTCTACAACCATTGGGACATTGCGCTGAATGCTTACGGCCCGGCGGACGTGCCGGATTTGGACCTCCAGATCGGCCGGTATTTCGCGGAACGCGGCGCCTACGTTCAGGCGGCTGGATTGTTCCAGCGCTGCCTTGATTTTGCCCCCGACGACCCGGCGGTCGAATTGGACCTGGCCAAGACCTATATAGGACTGGGACAGGTGGACGCAGCCTTGGGTCTGGTGAGAGAAGCGCAGGAACGTCCCTCGGCCAATCCGCTGGAGCTGGCGCGCGTGGAGGCGCTGGCCTATGCCGCAAAGAACGATTTCGCGCGCGCCGATAAACTGCTGACGGAGGAGCACACCAAAAACCCGAAGGATGACAGATTTGACGCAGTGATGGCCGAGATTTACCGGCTGATGGCCTACAGCGTGTTGCACGCCAGCAAAGGGGACCCCGCCAAGGAGAAAAGCGCGGAGCAAGACGCCGCCATCTGGTTCAGGAAAGCGTTGACGGCCCTGGATGACCAGTTGCAATTGCTCAATGCCCTCTCGACCGACGCGCCGGAGATTTCCAACGTGAACCTCCGCAAGGCTGAAATCCAAATGGCCATGAAGGATTACGAAGCCGCCATCGTCACCTTGACTGTCATGGTGCGCCAGGACACGGCAAAACCGGTTCCGCTTCTCAACCGCGCTTATTGCGAGGCGCAAATCAACCGGCTTGACGCCGCCAAGAATGATTACCATGCCTTGGAGAAGATGATGCCGGAGCCGTGGCAAGCGATTTATTACGGCCTGGTCCAAGTGGCTCAAAAGCAGAACGACAAGGCGGCGGAGATCCACTACGCCAAACTCTACCTCAAGCGCGCCGCGCATAACACGCCGGAGTTTGCCAGCGTAACCCAGCAACTCCACAAGTTGGAAGGGCACTAATCCCCTGTTGGATCACAGGGACGCAGTGGTCCCCGGCGAATTTCAGCGGCGACCTCCGCCCCCGAAATGACCCCCGCCGCCAACGTGCCCGCCAAAACCGCCAACGTGTCCGTATCCGCCTCCGAAATGGCCGAAACCAAAACCAAAGACCACCGGCCCGGCGAAGGGATACCAGGGGTAATAAAACGGATCGTAATAGTAGTATGGATTGTAAACCGGATAACTTGGCGCCGGGACATAAGTGTAAGCGGTCGCCGGCTGCGCCGGGGCGTAGGAGTAGTACTGCGGCGCCGGAGACTGAGCCGCGACTTGGGCCGGCGCGCCGGCATCCTGTGGCGCCTGGGCCTGGGCCGGCACTTGCGAAGGGACACTGGCTGCCATTGCCGTTTGCCGTTGTAATTCGCCAAAACGCCGCATCATTGCCGTGAGCACCGGCGTGGGAACACCTTCCTTCTGCAAGGCAATGATGGCATCGGCGCCCAGGTAGAACGACAATGGCGAGTGGTTGATATAAGTGACCATAATGTCCGCCGAAATGCCGCCGCGGAACATTTTCATCACTTCGCCTACGCCCGAAGGCCAGGCCGGAGCCTGGGTGGCGCCGGGCTGGATTATGGAAGTGTTCTGGGCGCTGGCGACATTCAAGGGAGCGCCGAAGCAGACTGCTGTTGCCGTGATGGCCGCGAGCGCCGTCCGCAATGCTGGATTCTTCATTTTTCAGTTTCTCCTATCTGGTTGACGTGTTGCGGTTGGTTGCCGAGCCGGTGGATGGTGTGCCGCGACCTGGCGTCGCGCCGCCTCTGGGCGTGGTGACGGGAGCGGGGCTGGCGCCTGTCGGCGGGCGGCTGGTGGTTGTGGTGCCAGCAGGCGGGTTGGGTTTGGCAGGCGATGGAGGGTGCGCCAATTCCTGGTGCGCCGCCGCCCGGGTTGCGAAATTGTGACTCTCTTCGGTGTGGCGCATCTCCTCCGCTTTGCGCGCCACCACATCATGGTGCGTGATCGCCGCCATGTGATCGCGACCCAAACCCTCGGCCCGCAAACGCCCGCCCTCCATGCGGTAGCCGGCGTGGAACTGGCTGTGATCGAAGAATTCGCGCGCGCGGACGCGGTCGAAGGCGAATCTGCGGTAATCACCACCCCAAAAATGGTCTGGACCCACGAAGATAAAGGCGTCAAAGCCCAGGCCGAAATCAACCCCCTCCACGACGACCGCCCCATGCCAATAGAGGCCCAGGCCGGCGCGGAATTCCACGCCCCACGGCAGCGGCGCCCACCCCATGCCATCTGCGCCCTCGCGCCAGGCGACCCAGGAGGGCGCCCAATCATAAGCCGGCACCCAGGCCCAGCGCGCTGCGGTAAAGTCGTTTCTGATCCATCGCCCGTAGTGGAAGGCGATGTCGCCCCACGGATAATCGGACTGCCAATACCAGCCGGCGTCGGTGTATTCCCAGTGGCCCGCATCCATGTAAGGCCGCCAGTCGGGGTTGTTGGCTTCCGCCGGAATCCAAGCCGGCCCGATGCCCGGCACGTCAATCCATTGCCCGTAAGGAGTCAAATGGGCTTGGAAATAATCCAGGGTGGGCGTTGCGGGGGGCGCTGCGACCGCGACTGGCTGCGGCGCCAGGGAAGTCAATTGGACGGCTGCCCAATTGGCGAAAGTCGGCCCATCGCGACGGGCCGCCAAAACCACGTTGAAGGGGCCGGCGCCCACCGGCATGGCGTTGAGGGCGCCCAACAACACGCCGGCCGAATCCTGCAAAGAGACGGACCCGATGCCATCGGCCCCGATGGTCATGCTAATGGTATAAGGCAGCCTGGGGATCGGCGCGGGATAGATTTTGTTGCCCAAGGCTGAAATGGGCTGGGCACTGCCGGTCCAGTTGGCCCAAACGCCGTAGTCCGGGGAAGCGCCGCCGCCCAGGGGAATCCTCGCGCCGCCGAAGGGTGTTCTGATGCCGATGCCCTCCCGAGGGCCGCCTGCGCCGCCGAGGTGCGCGGCGACGCTCAACCATTGCCGCAAATCCGGGCTGACCAGATAGACCTCAAAAGGAATGCCTCTCTCGGCCATGCCGGAGACGGTTGCGGTGAAGGTGAATGGCGGGGAATAGGCACCCACAGACTGAATGCCGGTCAATTGACCGGGGCCGTTGACGCCGGACATCTGCATTCCCGCCGGACCGAAGGCAAGCAGAGGCGGCGCGGCGACCGAGCCATTCCACTGGGCCAGGCTTTGCACCAGAGGTGTCTGCATCATCCAGACCGACGGATTCAAGCCGGCGTCGGCGGCGAAATTATCCACCAGTCCCGGCAGCGGGGCCGGGGCGGGGGCTGGCGCATAGGCGGGCGCCGGGGCCGGCAAGTTGGCCTGGGGCGGGGCCGGCGCCGGGGCGATCCCGGACACGGACGCGCCCGCGGCAGCGCCTTTGGTTTGCAACAAGGCGTTCATCACCGCCTGCGAAACACCCTGGCCGCTGAGATAAAGCATATCATCCGCGCTGAGAGAGTAAGATTTGCCGGAGCCCTTGATAAAGGTGAGGATGGTGTCATCAGGCATGCGCGCCTGGGCCAACTTGACGATTTCCTGCAAATCCGGGGACAAATTGGCGGCGGTCGTTTGCGCGTTGGCTGCCGGACCGGCAGTGAACACGATCCAAGCCATGACCCCGGCGGCCAAGACGCCAAAGAGACGAATATTGCAGATGATGATTCGATTTAGTTTCATATTTTGCTTCTTTCCAGATTGCTGTGATGCTTGCGGTCAAATCCCGCCATTGCCCAATACGTTTCGGCAAGACAAATCTTGCGGCAGATTGGTTAAAAATCAATCCACCAATCCGAGCGAAGAAGTGGCGCCCCGGGAGGGATTCGACCCCACGACCAAGTGATTAAGAGTCTGCCCGCCATTGTGGCGCAAGCACCAATTTACGGGGAAGAGTTTGTGTTTTCCCCCGTGAAATGTCAAAGGGAAAGCGTCGCGCGGTCCGCGCGGCCCCGGCGCAAACAAATCCGACTTGTAAAAGAAAGGGACCGAGTTAAGATTCAGCCAGCCATGACAATTACCGAGCTATTACGGACCGAACACGCGGCGTTTAACCCGATTCTCAAAGAAATCGAGACCGCGCTGCCCGGGGTCGCGACATTGGGCGAACTTCGCATACTGATCACCATCATGGCGGGGTTTCTGCATCAACACGGCCAAAAGGAAGAGGAACTTCTTTGCCCGGCGCTGGACCAAATGCGAGGCGCCCGCGGGCAAATGGAAGAGCTGACCCAGGAACACGGCGAACTGGACCAACAAATCCGGGAGGTGGCCAAAAGCATGGATCTGAGCAAAGCGCGGCAACAACTGGGCCAACTCATCGAAGACGTACGCCAACATTTCGAACACGAGGAGCGCGATCTCTTCCCGCTGGCCGAAGAAGTGCTGCAGGCCGACACGTTAGCCGCACTGGGCTGCACGGCCGGACAAACGGCCCGGGTCGCCGGGATTTGACCCGGACTTCGGAGGGCGTGACGGAATTTGCCGGGGGACGGGGGTCGAATGCCGGACCAAGGCCGAAGGGATTTGAGAAGGGGTTTTTCCGCAGCGCGCGTCGGACGGCTTTGCCGCACAGAGGAGAAAGGTGGTGCCCCGGGAGGGATTCGAACCCACGACCAATTGATTAAGAGTCAACTGCTCTGACCAACTGAGCTACCGAGGCCACACGGAGCTTCATAACTGGCACGAGAGAAGCGCAAAGGCAAGAGCATTCGAGCTGAGGGGGCTGATTCAGAGGCGAGGGAGTGAAGGTGAGTTTAACCATTTGAGCTTGAGGAGGATGCGGGGTTTGGAAGGATGTCCGAGGAGATCGGGGCGCGCCGGGAAAGTTTATCAAACGGAGAGGGGTCGCAACACGCAAGGTGCTGGTTACGAACCTGTTGCAACGCGCCGTGAATTGGCGCTGCCGCGCGGAAAGCTGGAAGTTGGTTTGGCACAAGAGAAAATACCTTGATTTACCTTGATTGGGCTTGATTGGGGTGGCTCAAACTGAATTCGGGAGAAGGGGGGATGTTGAAGGCTGAGGAGGGGGGCAAACCACTTTTTTACTTTGACTGGGTTTGACAGGGTTTTACGCTCCTTCGTTAAAACTACGGAGCGCAGGCCCACCTTCGCTTCCTCCTTCGCTTCCTCCTTCGTTAAAGCTACGGAGGACAGGAAAGCTACGGACGAGACGGAGGACAGGAAAGCTACGGCGCGGCAAGCCTGGGTTCCCGGCTTGCCCGGCCATTGGACGGACACTTCGTCTCTCATGTTGTCCATTGAATCATAGTGCAGGCGATTTGTCAAGCTTTTTAATTGATAGGATTGATGATTAACCACGAAGGGAAGCGATTACGGGGCCGGAACGGCATTAAGCACTTGGAGCGCAATGAGTTGCGATGGGCGAGCGGGAAAGGGATGTCAGCGACGAGGGCGTCGCTGACTGCACGCGGGGGCGCGTGCGCTCCCCCACAAAATCCTGCCCAAGGCGTAACCATTTTTCAAATTGAGACACTACCTGGAATGGGCGGGGCTTGATTTTTGATGGGAAACGGCCATATTGGTTGAGCGATGAACTTACGATTACTATTAGGATGTTTAATGTGTCCGATTGCGGTAGTGACGGTTGCGGCCGCCGGGGAGACGAATCAGCCGGCTTTGTCAGAAGGACAGCAAGGCGGCTTTCATCAAAAAATCCCGTGGGGCGTCGGGACCGGAATGGAGGGGACGATAACAAACATCGTGGTGAGCGATGAGCGCATTCATTTTCAACTGACGGGATGGTTCTGGCTGGCCCAGCATCCAGAAGGAGGCACGAACAAGCAGGTCATCAAGGTGGACTGTCGGCGCGGCATCCCGGCCACAGTGAACGAGGCGGATTCGTTCGTGGCAATGACCAGCGATTGGCGCGGTGGTTCGGTGAGGAACGGCAAGGGAAAGCTGTTGAAGCTTTTACAGACGGCGGCGGAACGCGGCAGCGTAGTCAAGTTTGAGTTGGTGAGGCCGAAAATGGATTTTGGAGGGGACCGTGGTTTTAGCCTCGTCGGCGCGGACGTTTGGAGAATCACCGATGAAGATTTGCGCTGACGCTGCCTGACATTTGCCCGTTCAAAGAATGGCCGGCTGGTCGGCGGTCCATTGATTTCTTGACTTTGCTCCTTCTCCACAGATTTGCAAGCGATTTTTCCGGTCCGCCCTTGGTGAGATTGATTATGAACGATGAGGTGGACCCCTAAAATTAGACCACTGGTTAAGCTCGATTTTTGCCGGTTTGCTGTAGATAAGAAAGAGCAGACTTATGAAAGCAAAACGGAAACGACACA
>Ga0181521_10001821_pt1 | contig 26074 bp, 16 predicted proteins | sample PEATcosm2014_Bin_32_FD_119764 | JGI IMG/M metagenome (GOLD analysis project Ga0181521, IMG submission 119764) | Peatland microbial communities from MTU Mesocosm Facility, Houghton, MI, USA - PEATcosm2014_Bin02_60_metaG | ecosystem: Environmental > Terrestrial > Soil > Wetlands > Peat | place...
GAATCGCCAGTGACGTTTTGCGCGGCTGCCGGTTTCTCAGCAACCGCAGCGGTTGTAGGCGCTGTGAGTTTGACTTCTTCCTTCGCTGCCGCCGGGGTTGCAGCCAAGTCGGGACGCTTCTCATACACGAAACGGATGACGTGCGCCAACGTGGGATAATCGCGCAGCCTGCGGTTCTCGTCACGCGGAATGCTGTAGATCTCGCGAATGGAGGCAAAGACCTCCGCCTGCTTAACTGTGTCGACGCCCAGATCCGCTTCGAGATCGAGATCCAGATCGAGCATGTCCACCGGATAACCGGTTTTCTCGGCTACCAGAGCCAGCACTCTCTCTTTCACCGGATCGCCCTTGAGATCGCCCTTTGCCGCTGGTCGTGGCGGCGCGGAAGGAGCGGGAGCCACAGCGGCGACTTGAACTTTGGATGCCGGTTCAGCGACTGCGACGGGCGGCGGAGGCGCCGGTTTCGTGGTGACGACTGACGTCGGTGGTGGTGCTTGCGTTGTGGGGGTAGGAGCCGTCGTTTTTGCTGGCGCCGTTCGCAATTCCCTAGCAACTTCGGCGACCCGCGCTGCTACCCCTTGATCTCGCACGCGCAGCGTGCGGTGGACGACTTCCAGATCGGCGACTGGACGGCCCGCGATGCTACTCAGCCAGGTACTCCAGGCGGTGGCATCGGCGATGCGGTAGGCATAGCCCAGAGCGTTCGGGCTGGGACGGATACCGTCTTTCGTCTTGATCCAATGCAACAGCATCATGCTGATCTGCGAACCGAACCCCGCTCCCAGGTGTATGGCGTACTCGACGGGATAGCTACCGCCTTTCGACAGGTTCAACGGTCCCAGCTCCGGATCAACTTCCTTAAAGTTGGCAACTGGGGGCACGCAGCCGGTTTCCAGCGCCTTGACGGCGACGACATCTTCGATGCCTGTGCCCATGGCGTGACCGGTGAAGCCCTTGGTGTTGGCGATCACGATGCGATCCGCGACGTCGCCGAAGACGCGACGCAGCGCGTGGATCTCGGCGGAGGCACTGCCGCCGCGCGCCGGGGTATAGGTTTCATGGGAAACGAAAACCGTCTGTGGCGCTATCTGGTGACGCGAAATGCCGCTGCCCGCTTCGGCTTTGGTCACAAGGGTCTCCATCACTAGGCCGATGTGCTGGACATCGAGACGAGTGCCGTGGAAAGCGCTGTTGCCGGTCACGGTGCTCAACACCTCGCAGATGGGCTGTATTCCACGTTCACGCGCGGCGTCGGCGCTCTCCACCACCAGAGCTGCGGCGCCCATGCCGATAATCATGCCGTGCCGCCGGCGGTCGAAGGGAATGGCGGCGTCTGCAACCACTTCGTCGGTGGCTGCCGCTCCAGTGGCCAGGAAACCAGCGCCCATCCAATCGATCAGATGATCGGAGGTGACGTCGTCGGCCGAGACGACGATCACCCGGTTGCAGCGCCCGGCATGGATCCAGTCCTGCGCCAGCGACACCGCCTGCGTGGTGCTCGCGCAAGCAGAGTTGATTTGGGTGTTGGGGCCGCGGGCACCGATGAATTCAGCAAACTGCGAATGTCCCATGGACAAGACTCGGAGCAAGAAGCGCCGGTTGAAGACATACGGTTCTTTGTCGATGGCGACGCGCAACTCGTCGATGCGCCGGTTTATCTCCTGCACCAGATTGGAATGACCGTTCCCTTCGACCGCCCCGGCGAGCAGGCCTTCGAGCACGGTTAACTGCTCGCGGCGTTCGTGGTCCGCGTAATAGCGCGCCATCTCATCCGCGAACGAGTCCATCCCGGGGAAGGCGGACGCAAGAATCACACCGGTATCGTCGCGCAAAGCGTCGGGCAATCCCCAGCGCTCCGGTAATTGCGTGCCTTTGGTCGTGGTTTTATAGCGCATGACCAGCGGGATGCCGGCGTCGCGCAATGCGTCGATGCCCGCGGCGATCGCCAGTTGGGTGACACGGTCGAGGGCGGCTACGCGTTCGGACGAAATTCCGAATTCATCTTTCAGATTAAACGCGCCTCCGCGGCCCGCCAGCTTGATGACGTCCGCGACATCAGTGAGGGTCTCAAACCGTGCGCCGTTCTCACTCTTCACCAGGCGCGTGATGTGTTTGTCGAGCATGGCCTGACGGAAGCCTGTGGGAATCAAATCGATAAACTGATCGCCCCGCAGAATGCGGCCAATGTTGCTATCGTCGAAAATGTGCTCGGTTCCAGGCAGGCCTAACGCCGCGCCCGTGATGACCACCGGGGCGGAGGTGGAGCGCCCATTCTGGCCGTGGTAGAGCTCGTAGCCGCGATCGAGAACATCGGCGAACAAACGGCCGAGCTCGTTGTAGTGATCGCCGTTCGACGGCCCGGTTTGCGTGCCAGAGGTGTTGGTTGGGGACGCTGCCACGGGAATCGGTTTAGACGTTTCCGACGAGGGAATAGCGGTCACGGTCGTTACCGCGGGTTCGGGCAAGGCTTCCGCGGTCCCGCGGCCGAGGCCCGCCGCATATAGACCGCACAGCGCCTGGTTGAACGCGGCGAGATCGCCGACTTTCGGATGATTGGTAAACAACGAAACCACATCGTTGTGGCCGCCGAGCACATCCTCGGCAAATCCTTGCAACGCCTTCTTCGGTCCAACTTCAACAAACATACGAGCGCCGGCATCGTACAGCGTGCGCAAGCCCTTAATAAACTGCACAGGAGAAGCGACCTGCTGCGTGAGAATGTCGAGCATCTGCGGCACGACGTCAGGTCCGGTGGGATAAAACTCGCCGTTTGTGTTCGCGACGATCGGCAAACGTGGCGATTGGAGATGCAGGCGCTCCAGAACTTGCCGCAGCGGCTTGCTGGCTCCCGCCACAATCGTTGTGTGGAAGGCGTGGCTGACAGGCAATGCAGACACGTCATAGCCAGCTTTTTGGAAGGCTTCCATGGCCTGCTCGACCGCTTTGCTCGCGCCACCGACAACCGCCTGATGGTTGCTGTTGAAGTTGGCAATCACGATGTTGCCGTTGATCGTCTTCAGGATGCGCTCGATTTCTTCAATCGGAGCAAACACCGCGGCCATGCGGCCGTTGTCGTCCATTGCCACCTGGGTCATTCCGCGGCCTCGAGCGCTGACCGCTTCCAGTGAGTCGACAAAGGGGAGGCCGCCGGCCGCGACCAGCGCTCCGTATTCGCCCAAGCTGTGTCCTATCGTGAAGTCGGGCTCAATGCCGTATGCGGCCAGGAGCCGGGTCAGCGCGAGGTCGATTGCCAGCACCGCGGGCTGAGTGATCTCGGTTTGGCGCAGATCGTCTTCGGCCTTGGCGACGGCGACGGCGTCGGCTTGGTCAACGAAGATAAATTCGCTGAGCGGCTTGCCTAGCAAGGGCGTCATCACGCGATCGGCTTCGGCAAAGGTTTCAGCCACAATCGGCTCCGTTGCCCGGATCAGTTGGAGCATGTTTGCGTACTGCGAGCCTTGACCGGTATACAGGAAGGCGACCTTGGGAGCGGGACCGTGACCCCGGAAGATGCCTTGTGCCCGCAGGACTTTCCACACTGCCGGCTGATTAGCCGCGAGCGCTTTGAGTGCATTGCCTGTTTTGTCAGCCAGTTCGGTGGCGTTGGAGTAGTCGATGGCCAGGCGCTCGGGCGCGCGCAGGTCGGATTCAGCCGGGGCAGTTGGTGCTGGTGCAAGGCCTGCTTTGGCGTCTTTCTCCACCGCGCGCAGACGCTCGATGAGCGCAGCTTCGGAAGCGGCGCCGATTACCAGTGCTCCGCGTAACGGAGCTTTGTAAGAAGAAGAGCGGGCAGTACCGGAAAAAGAAGTGCGGGAAACACTTTCCACATTCATAATTGGCTCTTTCACTTTCGGCGGTATCTCACTGACCACCACCGAGCGCTTGCCGTTTCCGTTCAGCCTGCCGGGAATGTATTCTTCGAGCACCGCGTGGAAATTGGTGCCGCCAAAACCAAAAGCGCTCAGACCGGCCCGGCGCACACCATCTTCTGGCATCGTCCATGGTTTCAGTTCGGTATTGACGTAAAGCGGAGAATGGGCAAAGTCGATGTTCGGATTGGGATGCTCGCAATGCACGCTCGGCGGCAGTACTTTGTCCCGAAGCGCCAGCGCGGCTTTCAGCAGTCCGGCAGCGCCGGCCGCTCCTTTAAGGTGCCCGAGGTTCGACTTGACCGAACCAAGCGCCACGGAGTGCGAGGGGAGATGAGAACTGCTGAGCACGTCGATCATGCTTTGCAATTCGACGACGTCGCCCACGGCGGTGGATGTGCCATGGCCCTCGATCAACGTCACAGTAGCCGGCGATAATCCGGCATTCTGCCAGGCGCGCTCGATGGCGAATTTTTGGCCAATCGGGTTGGGCGCGGTGATGCCCTTTCCCTTGCCGTCGCTCGATCCGGCTATGCCGCGCAGCACGGCGTAGATCTTGTCCCCGTCGCGCTCGGCATCGGCCAGACGCTTGAGCAGAAAGATAGCGGTGCCTTCGCCCATGACGAAGCCGTCGGCCCCTTCGGCGTAGGGACGAGTGCCGGTCGCCGACAGCGCGCCGATCTTGCAGAACTTGATATAGGTCGAGGCACCCATGTTCCGGTCAATGCCGCCGGTGACCGCGATGTCAAAATCGTTCGCCACTAATCCCTCGGCCGCCGCGCTGATGGCCGCCATTGCCGATGCGCACGCCGCGTCCACAACGTAATTGGGGCCGTGAAAGTTGAAAACGTTCGCGATGCGGCCGGCAATGCAGTTGGCCAATTCGCCGGGCATGGTGTCTTCGGTTACATCGGGAATGCGCCTGGCCATCCGGTCGTGCAGCTCCCGCGTGAGGTCGTGGCGCAGCTTCTCTGGTAGCGCGGCGAAGCTGGCACAATCGGCCAGTTCATGCGCGTATTCCGGAAAGTACAGGCGCAGCGCGGTGAAATAATGTTTTTCGCCGGCCATAGCATTGCCAAGGATGACAGCCGTGCGATCATTGTCCAGCGGCCGCTTGGGATAGCCATAGTCTTCTAACGCTTCGCGTGTGCAAGCGATGGCCCATTTTTGCGACTCATCCATCGCATCGACCACACGCGGCGGGATAGCCAGGCGCCACTTCATGGGCTCCCACACATGCTCACGCACCCAGCCGCCGATTTTTGAGTAAGTCTTGTCCGGGGCGCTGTGATCGGGATCGTAGTAAAGCCCCGGGTCCCAGCGGTCGGGCGCAACCTCGCTGATGCTGTAGCGGCCGTCCTTCACATTTTTCCAGAATGCCTGTACATTCGGAGCATCGGGTAAAACGGCTCCAACTCCCACAATTGCTATGGCGCGATAAGAAGTGTTTTCCATGACGAGACTCCTCTAAAGATCCATCCTTAAACGCTACGCGGCCAGTTCCGTGCGCTTGGCCGCGCGGCCGTACAGTACGTCTGCTATGTAATCCAGGTCCGAAATAAGGCCCGACTGCGCGCGGTGAATGGCGGGCAATCCTAAACTCGTTTCAAAGCCAGCCATCTCGGCATCGCTGACGCCCCCGGCTCCGACCACCCAGCGCAAACCTTCTTCGGCCACCTTGAGCGCGGCGTCGCGGGCAAAAACTCGGCTAATCGCCGCCAGCGCCGTCGCATCGAAGCGCCGGTTCGCTTTTTCGTGGAGCTTGCCTTCAGACAAAAGCGCGGCGCGGTGGGACAAACTCCCCGCGCACTCGGCATAAGCGATTAACTCACCCAGGCGCAGGAGAATATGTTGATAGCGGGTCAGGCGCGCCACCCGCGCTTTTTCCATAACCTCAGCCAATGCGTGCAAAGCCAGCGCCGCGATATCGGCGCCCACGTTCGCATGGCGGGCGTGCAACGCTTCGAACTCTCGCGCCCGCTCGTGATAGTGCTGCCCGCGTGTTTTGAGATGATTCTGCCAACGGTCGCGGCTGATGGTCATCTCCATGATCTCGGACGTGCCTTCATAGATCGTGGTGATGCGAACGTCGCGGCTGATTTTCTCCACCATATATTCATGCGTGTAACCGTAGCCACCCAGAGCCTGGATGCTGGCCTCGGCGGCGGTATTGCCGGCTTCGGTTGCCATGTACTTGGCGATGGCGCCCTCGGTGTTCAGGCTTCCTTCGGCCCCGGCGTCGATGCGCTCCGCGGTTTCTTCGATGTAGGAGCGGGCTGCTTCCAGTCGCACCACGTTGGGCACGATCAGCTTGTGCGTGTATCCCTGCTTTTCCGAGAGCGGCGCCCCGGCTTGAATACGCTTGGTGGAATAAGGAATGGCCCGGTCGAGCGCGGACCATCCTGCGCCCAGGCCAAACGCTGCCACCATCAGGCGCGTATAACCGAACACGGCCTGCGCTTGATTCAACCCCTGGCCTTCCACGCCACCAACGAGCCGGTCGGCATCGACATAGACGTTGTCGAACGCCAGCGCTGCCGTGTTGCTGAGGCGGATGCCGTGCTTGTCTTCCGGCTCGTCGTGGGTGAAGCCCTTCGCGCCCTTTTCCACGATGAACCAACTCGGACCGCTGGGCGTGTTGGCCAAAACCGAGTAGGCATCAGCGATTCCACCGTTGCTGATCCATTGCTTGTTGCCGCTGATTTTGTAGCCGACGACGCGGCCGTTTTCGGTAACCGGGTCCGCTGTGGTGCGAAGCGATCCCAGATCACTGCCCGCTTCCGGCTCGGTGGCGCCGTAGGCGAACAAGATTCCTTCTTCCGCGATACGCGTCAGCCAGATCTTCTTTTGCTCCGGAGTGGCGCCGACCGTGATCGGATCGCTGCCCAGAAACGTGGCCAGCACGGCCGTGGCGACGCCCAAATCGATGCGCGCCATCTCTTCGCAGACGCAGTACACATCGAAGGTACCGCCGCCCATGCCCCCGAACTCCTCGGGAATGAACAGAAGTTGAATGCCCAGTTTGTCCGGGCTACACATGTGGCGGACAATATCGAGCGGACATTCATCGCGTTCATCAAGCTCCCGGAGCACCTCATCCGGCAGACGTTTCTTGGCGAAGTCCTTGAGCGACTTCAAACTTAACTTCAGGGTTTTGCTTGCGATCATGGGCGGTTCCTCACTTTGCTGCGACGCTGCGCATTTCACGGACTTTGTTGGTCAATTCCGGCAAGAACTCCAGGATGTCATCGACAATTCCGACATCTGCAACCTGGAATATCGGAGCCTTCGGGTTCTTGTTAATGGCGATCAGGAACGGACTGCCTTTGATGCCAGCCAGATGCTGGAAAGACCCACTGATGCCGCATGCCAGATAGACCTTGGGCTTGACGGTTTTTCCGGATGAGCCCACCTGACGTGACTTATCCATCCACTTGGCGTCGACCACGGGTCTCGAGCAGCTCACCGCCGCACCCAGGGCGTCAGCCAGTTCCTGCGCAATGGCCACATTGTCTTTTTCCTGGATGCCACGGCCGATGGAAACCAAAACGTTGTACTTGGTGATATCGACATCACCCGCCTCGGCGACGACCGTCTCCAGATAGCGCCGGCCCGATACCAGCCCGCCGACGTCGTTGGATTTGTCAACGACGACGCCGCTGACGGGAGCGCCCTCCACCGCCTTGAACGCGCCCGGACGTATCGTGACCACTGCGCCCGATGAGATGTCGCAACGAACGTGAGCGCTCACCTGTCCCCCAAATTCCTGGCGGACAACTTTGAGGCCGGCACCTTCAACCCCGGCGATATCCAACACGTCGGAAACGAAAGCTGAATCCATCTTGATGGAGAGACCCGGCGCCAGGTCGATTCCGAAATGCTCATGGGCAACCAACACAATGCTGTCGCTCGGCAGCACCTTGAGCAGGGCTTTCCGGACTAGTTCAGCATTGGGGTAGGCAAGAGCTTCGTTGGCGATCTTCCAAATCTCAGGGTAGGAAGCACCGAGGGTATTGCAGGCGGCATCCAGGTCCGCACCCCACCCGGTCAGAATCGCTGTCGGCGAAGCCACAGCATCGATCTTTCGCGCAGCGGCCGCTAGTTCAAGCGCAGAATCGGCAGCCACGCCACCTTTGTGCACGATGTAAGCGAAGATGCGAGCCATTATTTCAACCCTCCTTTGGCGATCACTAACTCCAGAACTTTGTCGATGTTCTCTTCCCGGCTGCCCTGCAGAATTTCGGCTCCCTTGCCCAGTGCGGGCACGAAGTAGTCCACCCGTTTCACTTTGGCGGCAGCTTCCCCCACAGCACCGGGGGGAATCCCAAGCTCCGATGTGCCGAAGGTTGGGATGGGCAATGACGCCACTTGCCGGATGCCTTTCATACCGACATAGCGTGGTTCATTGATGCCCGTCTGAATCGAGAGCACACAGGGAAGATCGATCTCGTTGATCTCTTTGTTGCCGCCTTCAATTTCCCGGCTGACTTTCAGCTTCTTGCCGTCCAGGATTTCAATGGAATTGACCAGAGAAGCAAACGGATAGTCGAGCAGCGCCGCCAGCATTCCGCCGACCTGAGCGCCCCCGTCCTCGGCCTGGATCCCCGTCAAAATCAGGTCGTAATGCCCCTTCTGCACGAAGGCTTTCAGGATGGAGGCGATGCCCCTGCCGTCTGATCCCCTGAAGGCCTCGTCCGTGATCAGCACGCCATGATTCGCGCCCATGGCCATCTCCCGGCGCAGGATCTCCTCGTCATCTTCGCCACCAACCGTGGCGACCGTGACGTTTCCTCCGACTCTGGCGACGATCTGAAGTGCCTCTTCGACCGCATAGTTGTCCGCTTCATTTATGGAATAGACCAACTCGTCGCGTTCGATGTCGTTCCCGGCGCTGTTGAGCTGAATCTCGTTTTCCGAAGTGTCAGGTACTCTTCTTGCGCAAACTAGAATTTCCACATTCACCTCCGCGAATCGTCCTTAGTTTCAATTTCATTCGAGCCTACTGGACGAAGCCGCCACACATTCTTTCGGCAGCCTGCTCTTCTTTCAGATCGGGACATCACGGGCAATTTGTTGGTCGACCAGTTCCGCCAGATCGATGGCGGTCATCTTTCCTTCCAGGCCCGCGACCTTAATCGCATCTTCTATATTCACCATGCAGAACGGGCAGGCGGTCACTATCACATTGGCTCCGGCTTCCGCCGCCATCTGCACTCTCTGCACGCCCATTCGCTGATCTTCTTTCGGTTCGTAGAACAACATCAGGCCACCACCACCGCAGCAGAACGAGCGGTCGCGAGACCGCGTCATTTCGACTCGCTTCAGGCCGGGAATCGCATCCAGCACATCTCGAGGGTCGTCGTAAATCTGGTTGTGCCGCCCCAAGTAGCAGGGATCATGGTAGGTGTAGACACTGTTCCCGTTTTCGATCGGATTGAACTTGATCTTGCCGGCTTTCACTTCTCTGGCGATCACCTGGCTGATATGCTCCACCGGCGGCACATCCTTGTAGTCATGTTTCAGGGCGTTGTAGGCGTGCGGGTCAGCCGTGACGATCCGCTGGACCCCGGACGCTCTGATGGCATCCACGTTGTGATCCCGCAAGGCCATGAACAGCGTCTCTTCGCCGAAGCGCCGGACTTCATGGCCGCTATCTCTTTCCGCCGCGCCCAGGATTCCGAAATTCTCTCCGACGTGGTTGAGGATCTTCGCCGTTGCGCGCCCGATCGACTGCATCCGGTCATCGTAGGAGGTGATGCTGTCGACAAAATACAAGGTGTCGGCGCTGTTGTTCTTGCCGAGGGTCTTGACCGGGCAGGTTTGCTGGAATTCTTTAGCGTTTGCCCAGTCGGCTTTTTTCTTCTCCATCTTGCCGTAGGGATTGCCCCGGCTTTCCAGCGCTTTCAGTGGCTTCTGCAGAGATTGGGGCACATTTCCGTCATCGACCATGCCTCGCCGCAAATCGACGATCTTGTCGATGTACTCGATCAGCAGCGGGCATTCTTCTTCGCAAGCGCCGCAGGTGGTGCACGACCAGATTTCGTCCGCGGAGTAAATACTGCCGATCAATGCCGCGCCGTTATTCGTCTCACCATTGTTTGTGCTTCCCAAAATTGGATAGCGCTTGAAGCTGTAATCTCTCGCCTTGATGGTGATGAATCGCGGCGACAATGGCCTGCCCACCGCAGTGGCCGGACAATTGTCGGAACATCGCCCGCAGTCAGCGCAGGAATAGAAATCGAGCATGTGTTTCCAGGTGAAGTCTTCGAACGTCTTCACTCCGAAGGATTTCACCTGATCCAGATGCTCATCGTTGACGCCCCATCGCACCGGCTTCAGAATTTCGCGGTCCAACTTTGCGAAGTAAATATTGAAGAGGGAGGTTTCCACATGGAACTGGATTCCAAAAGGCCGGTAGCATAGCAAGAAGTAAAAGGTCAGCTCATGGACAAGATAAGCGCCGAAGTAGAGTTTCCCGAGAGTGGACAAGGCAGTTGAGAGGAGAGCCTTCTGCAATATCCACGGGAGCGAAAACGCGGCCAAGGTCTCAACAGACGGGCCTGGCTGTGACTGCGCGGCGGCCCTAGCGGCCGCAAAGAGGCTGTCGGCCACCATCAGGATTGCGATCAACGACAGAAGGAAGATGGCGTCGGCCGTGTGCGCTTTGCCGTACCTTGCCGGTACCGCGTATCGCGCAGGTTTGAAAACCAGGCGGCGAATCACAGCGATCACCATGCAGAGGAAAACAATGGTGGCGGAGTAATCCGTAATGATGTCGTAGATAGGACCGGCTCTTCCCGAGAGGCCGGGCATGACGAAATTCTCGGAGACGCCGACTATCAGCACGGAGAAGGCGCGAATCGCCAGGACTATGAAGCCGGCAAAAATGAAAACATGGAGGATTCCCGCGAGCTTGTAGCGCGGATGCTTCCACTGGCCCAGCCAGAATTTCAGAACTCTTCCGAGCCGTATCAACGGGTGGTCAAAACGAAAATCGCGTTCGGCCCGAAGGAGCGGGACCATGCGCTTCGCAACAATGTAGGCAAAACACAGGACACCCAGAATATGAATAAGTAAGAACAGGACTCGGCCCGTGGCCAACGACGCGGCCAACGACAACGTCACTTGCGCTGCTGACTCTATACCTTCCACGTTCTCTACTCTCCGCTTGACGTTCCCTAGGCGATCAGCCGCGTCAAGACTTTTTCCTCCGTACCTGGGGGCCCCGGTGCTATTGCTGATTCGACCGAAGCGACAGGGCGAAGAAGAATGGATGCATGAACTGACGCCGGCGCACGCGCCGGTGTCGATGCAATCGACGCCTTCGCGCGCACCCTCTTCTCTTTCACTTTCTTTTTCTCTTCCTTTCGCGGGGGTCTGACCCCGGCGGCTTCTCGCAGCTCCGTGAAACTCAACTTCAGACAAGTTTCCAAACGCCGCAGATCCGGCGCTGCATGCACACATCCGCTGAACCCGAAATACGCCGTGCCGTCGTAAGTCAAGATGGCGCAGTTGAGCGCCATCTCGCCGCCGACCGGAACATAGGGATAGCAGTGCAGCATCTTGTTGCCGAGCACGTAGAGCGGATATTGCGGTCCCGGCACGTTGGTACAGACCATGTTGAAAGGCGTGAACGGCAACCGGTTCAGGATGTGGCCGGCAAGCGCCTGCGCGGAATTCGGGAACATGCCGAGCAAACCACCGGTCAGGCTCACCAATTCGGCGGTATGCGCGCGCTTGAGAAGCTCTGTTCTCCTATGGACGGCAGCAAGCAGTTTCCGAGGGTTGCGAATATCTAGAGGGATGGTGACCGGAACCAGGGAGATGCGGTTCCCCAAGTCACCCGGACCGTCGGTGCCCCGCAGATTGACCGGAACCATCATGCGGAGCAGTCGCCCTTTAACGCGGTCACCATGCAGTTCGAGGTAGCGCCGGATGGTCGCCGTCACCAGCGCGAGAATGACATCGTTTACGCTGGTCCCGCACGTTTGCCGTATGGCTTTGACTTCTGCCAGCGGAACGTCAGCCCAGGCGAATTTCTGGGGCCCGCGGTAGAGAACGTTGAACCGCAGCCGCTCTGTGGACACGGTGAGTTCCGGAAGTAGATGGGTGAACTCGTCCGTGGCCAGGTTCCCGCCATTTGCGACGGAGCGTTCCGCCATGCTCGATACGTCCGCCAGCGCGCCGAGAATTCCCTTGACGAATTCGGAATAGGAATCGACGCAGTCGTTGGTTAGCGAAGTCAAAACGTCACGAGGCGGTGGCACTCGGAGCCGACGCTTTCGTCTGGGCAGAGGAGGAGCCACTGGACTCGCGTCCATGAGCGCATTCATGATCCCAACCCCGGCGATGCCATCGGCGAGGCAGTGATGCAGGCGGAAAATGAGCCCGCTGCGATTACCTTTCAGCCCATGCACCACGGTCAGGTCCCATAGAGGGTGCTGCCGGTCCATCACTGTGCTCAGAATTTTCCCCGCAAACGTCTTCAGCTCTGCGTCGGAACCATGCTTGAGCGTCACTTCGCGTACGTGCCTGCGGATGTCGAAGGTTGGGTCGTATTCCCAACTTGGAAGGCCAATATTAAGGAGCGGGGGTACCACACGCTTTAGGTAGCGGGGAATAAGCGGCAGCTTCGACTCGACGAACTGAACGAAAGCCTCGGAAGGGATCTCAGCCTCAAAAACGCAGACACAGGCTACGTTGAGGGGCATGCCCTCGCGTTCCAGATGGAGGAAAACGGCGTCCCCCCAGGAAAGGCGGTCACCCTGATGATTGTTCTGCATGCCAGCTCTCCTACTTCAGTTGCCGAACTTCAGTTGCCACACATCGCGCCTCTCAACTCACGAAGGAAAATCGCGACGCCAGCTTCACCAGTTTGAGCACTCTGTAGACACCGACGTGGACGCCGCGCAACACCACCTTGACGCCTTTGTTGTCAGCCATGCCCGCGAACGCTTCCATCGCTTTGAGCGCACTCGCATCGATCCGGAGCACGGCAGAGAAATCCAAAACCACTTCGCCCTCGGCGCTGTCCAGTTTGTCACCGGCCTCTTGCAACACCTGGACAACTCGCTCTTCATCAATCTTGAGACACACGGCGAACATTGCCATAAGCACCACCATCCGCTACGCGGTTTGTCGCTGAGGTACACTCGCCACCTTCGCTAAACCTCGCCCCTGATAGGCCTTCCAAAACAGCTCAGCCAATTCGCTTATCAGTGGCATACGAGGGTTCGACCGCCAAGACGGATCGTCAAATGCAAGCCTGGTCAGATCCGGCATTGCCCGCTCGAATTCCTCCCTCGAGATTCCCAGGTCGGCGATCGAACGCGGGAAGCCCAATTGGTCGAGTAACTGTTCCGTCGCCGTCACCAGGTTCTTCACCTTTTCCTCAATCGTGTTTCCGCCCAGACCCAGCAAGCCCGCGACCGTGGCGTACTTCTTGTGGGCGAGATACCCCTTCTGGTACGGCGACGGCACGAACTTGGTCGGCACGGACGCGTTATAGGCAATGACGTGCGGCAGCATGAGCGCGTTGGCCCGGCCGTGCGCCACGCCGAAGCGTGCTCCGAAAGCATGCGCCAGCGCGTGATTCACGCCTACCGACGCGTTGGCAAATGCCATCGCCGCAATGCAGGCGGCATTGTGCATCATCGAGCGTGCCTCTTCATCCCTAGGTTGCTCGTAAGCGATAGGCAGATACTTGAATGCCATAAGAATCGCCTGCATTGCGTTGGAGTCGGTATAAGCCGAAGCGTAGCTGGACACAACAGCTTCGAGCGCATGGGTCAGGCAGTCGATGCCGGTATCCGCGGTAAGCCCCTTCGGCATAGACATCACAAATTGCGGATCAACGATGGCTACATCCGGGGTCAGCGAGTAGTCGGCCAGAGTCACTTTGCGCCCGCGCTCCTTGTCGGTCAGGACGGCAAAGGGAGTGACTTCGCTCCCCGTTCCACTGGTGGTGGAGATGGCAATCAGCCGCGCATGGTTCACTTTCTCGGTCGGGTACTGGATCACGCGTTTGCGCAGATCCAGAAAAGGCGCGGCCAGTTCTTCCAGGTCAGCGTCCGGCGACTCGTACTTGAGTTTCATGATCTTCGCCGCATCGATCACTGACCCGCCACCGAGTGCGATAATTTGGTCCGCTTTGTAGAAATTGAGCGCCTCCACGCCTTGCATGACCACCTTGACCTCGGGCTCCGCATCGGGAATGACCGAGACGTGGACGTGGGTTCCCTCCGGAATGTACCGCCGAACCAGGTCTACGTGGCCGATTTGCTCCAAAGACGGATTCGTAACGATGATGGTGGAGCGGGACTGGAACTGGCGTACATTCTCCACCGAGTTCAGGTTGAAATAGATCTGATTAGGAACTCGGAACCACATATGGGCTTGTGTCCTCCGAGCCAGACGCTTGATGTTGAGGTAGTGATAGATATTTATGTTATCCGTGGTGCTGTTGCCACCGCCGGTGCCACATCCGAAGGAAAATGTGGGCACCAGATCGTTGTAAACGGCGCCGAGCGCTCCGATGGAGCCGGGCGAGTTCACAATGATCCGCCCCGCGTTCATCACCTCACTGAACTTGCTGATGACCTCATCGTTACGCGAGAAAATGACTGCCGTGTGTCCCAGCCCGCCGGCATGGTTCACGTCGATACAAACCTTGAGCGCCTCGTCGACCGACTTCGCTCGATAGACCGAGAGCACCGGGAACAACTTCTCGACCGACAGGGGATGTTCGCGGCCTACGCCTTGAATCGGCGCAATCAGGAGTTTAGTGTCCGGTCTCACGGAAAGACCGGCAAAACGGGCGATATCGGTAGCCTTTTGCCCGACTGCCATGGGTTGCATAAACCCGGTCTTAGGATCGATTACCGTGCGCGCTAGCAGTTCCGTTTCTTTCTCATCGCAGATATGCGTGCCCAGCTCCGCAAATTTCTTCAGCACGACGTCATAAATCTCATCGTCGATCACCACCGTTTGCTCTGAGGCACAGATGGTTCCGTTATCGAAGGTTTTGGAGAGAATGATGTCCACCACGGCCGTACTCAGATCCGCCGTTTTTTCCAAATAGGCCGGCGTGTTGCCCGACCCTACACCCAGAGCTGGTTTGCCGGAGCTATAGGCGGCTTTGACTGCACCCGGCCCGCCGGTGGCATCAATCAGGCTCACGTCCTTGTGCCGCATCAGGTAGGCGTTGTCCTGCAGGGTGTGTGATTCCAGACAGGTAAAAACCCCTTCGGGCGCGCCATGCTTCAGCGCGGTCTCATACATGATCTTCACGGCCTCGGAGCAACAATGCCAGGCCTGTGGATGGGGACTGAAAATGACCGCATTACGCGTCTTGATGGCCATGATGCACTTGAAGAGCACGGTGGACGTAGGGTTCGTGATCGGCGTGATTGAGAAGATGACCCCGATCGGTTCCGCCATCTCCACGAGGTTGCGCTCCGGAAACTCGCGAATGATGCCGACCGTACGTTTATCCTTGACGTAATTGTAGGTAAACTCCGTGGCGCACATGTTCTTGAGGACCTTGTCTTCCACGACACCGAGCTTGGTTTCCTCAACCGCCAGGCGAGCGAGATGTTGAGCTTGCTCCAGGCCAGCCAGGACCATCGGCTTGACGATGCGATCAACGTCCTCTTGGGTAAATTGGGTAAAGACGGCGGCGGCGGTTCTGGCTTGACTGACTAGTCTCTCCAGGTAGGCGATCCGTTCTTCACTGAGGTTTTCCGCGGCAAGTGGGATCTGAACCCGTTCCTCCACTACTTCACTCGTAATCATTGCTGCCCCCTGTAACTATCTTTCGGATTCCCTTGCCTGTGAAGAGCACGCTTACTTTATGTTCCCAGCTCTCGCGACCTGGAAGACCGGTAGTCTGATCGCTAGTAAAACTTTCCTGGTTCTATGCGTAGTCGATGGGATGCTTAGTCAGCCAGTGCTCATCGCGCACCCTGCTAATGTTCCTCAAAGCACTACCACCGGCGCTTGCAGTTAAACGGCGGCTTTCCCATGCGAACCCTGCACCCAGGCCGATGGCACCGCCCAGCAGACCGTATGCCAATGCTCTGCATATGGATTTCTGCCGATACCCTGGATAACTGCCCAACACGCCGATGCACGCCCCCAGGGCGGCGGGTTTCAAGGCGTTTCGAACTGACTCGCTAAGGAAAGGAGTCAGAGATTCTCCGTTGAGAAATGCTTCTCGACCGGAACGGGCTCCCTCTATTCCGAAATTGAAAAGCTTTCGCCCATAATCAGCATTCGATTTGGTCCACTCGCGTAACGCCATCGGTTTTCCTCGCTGTTGCTGTTTCGGATCCGTGATAAGTTCACTACTCGCGCTGGGGCTGAGGTGTAGACACACGTCACACTTCGTTGTGAGCTTGGTCACAACTGGGAACGTTAGCACTCCACGTGCCATTCGTCTGAGCAAGATTGCTCACAGCCCTTGCTACTCTCCGTCGCAAAAGGAGCGCGCTGTCTCTTATGTTCCCAGCTCTCGACCGTGGGGAGAATCCAGGAGCCTTCGGCCGTAATCAGCACTTGACGTCGACTACTTGCGTAAATCCATCGGCTCCTAACGGTCTATGACCGGGGGTACTAAAGCACATTACATCACTGAGCGCTGTGACGAGTCCGTGAGTTTCGTCACACCGCCTTGTGACGTGAGAAAGGGGCAACGTTCGTGCGGATGGATTGCGTTGAGCGGCTCAGTGCCAATCTTGCCGGTGGAGAGCCCGGGCGTATACACCCGGCGGGACGTGCGGGACGCCGGTCGCTCCGCCCTATGACGAATCAGGGGGTCGCGGCACCGGTCATTTCGGGCGAAGTCGAGAAGGGGGCACTCACACAACGGGAGTCAGCGAACTCCGTTCCCCGTAGCGATGCTATGCCACCGTGTATATGCCGGTTTCGATGATTCTCTGTGCGATTCGCCTGCCGTAGGGCCACAACATTGAACACTTCGTACCTACACAAGCGGCGCAAGATGGCCATCTGCGAACGCAGCATGTCGCTTTCGCTGGCGGCCACAACGACCATTCTTGCGGCGCTTTCGATTCTCTCGAGCGCGCCCGCCATATAAACGCGAATTATGGCGATGGCATTGGCTGCGCCCGCCTCGCCATTCCGCGTGGCCAGTTTCTGGGCATGCAGCACAGCTGACTCCCTGGCATAGGTTTCAATGGTCATGTTGGCGATCGCTCCTAGGATCTCCTGCTGGTCCTGGATCGCCTGCATGTACTTCTGGTGTGGCAAATCCGGCTGCGAACAAGGTAATTTTCTTAGCCGTCGCAATCAGTTTTCGCTCCTCGGCCAAGGGCCCTTCCGCGACGTCGTCGCTCGTGCCGGAGAGCACTTCGTCCATCAGCTTCTTGATGGCTGCCATCAAGGGAAGCTGCCCGGACATCGCCCGTTTCCGCAGAAACCAGTAATGAGGAGGCGGTTGATTTCGTTCGTGCCTTCGAAAATCCGATTGCTCCGGGCATCGCGGTAGGCGCGTTTGGCGGGGTACTCCTCTACGAACCTGTATCCGCCGTAGATTTGCATCATTTCATCCACCACATAATTGATGAACTCCGACCCCCATACCTTGAGGATCGAACACTCGACGGCGTACTCGTCGATCACCTTGCGGACCTCGGCCATGTCGCAGTGGGTATCGCCCAGTTGCTCGATGGACGCGTCCATCATGCCGACCGTGCGATAGGCCATGGCTTCGCCGGTGAAAATGCCCGCGGCCATGCTGGACCAGCTTCTCGCGAATCAACCCGAAATCGGCAATCACCTTCCCGAAGCTTTGCGCTGCTTCGCGTAGGCGATAGCACTGCCGATACAGTTGCGGACCCAGCCCACGCTTCCCGCACCCAGTTTGAAGCGGCCCACGTTCAGAACATTGAAGGCGATGTGATGGCCCTTGCCGCTTGGTAGGACTTGTTGCGGTAAGCGTAGCCATATTTCACCTCGATTGAATCTCGTTGAACGACGGTTTGTTTATCGAATGATTTCGAGCCAGCACCGTTAGGGAACTGCATTCTTCTGAGCAACCGCATATTTTTGCCGCAGCTCTCGTTTCAAAACCTTGCCCGTTCCACTTTTGGGCAAGCTTTCGACAAACTCGATCGAGCGCGGACACTTGTAATGCCCCAGCCGGGAGCGGCAGAACTCCAAGATGTCGTCCTCCCTGGCTTGTGATCCGGGCTTCAAGGTCACGAGCGCTTTCGGTACCTCGCCCCACTTCTCGTGAGGAACGGCAATCACGACTGCCTCGTACACGTCCGGGTGAGCACTGAGGACCTTTTCCACTTCCAGGGAAGATATGTTCTCGCCCCCGCTCACGATGATTTCTTTCTTGCGGTCGACAATTTGAACGTAGTTGTACCGATCCACAATGGCGACATCGCCGGTGTGAAACCAGCCACCTTCCATTGCGGTCGCCGTGGCCTCCGGCTGGCGCCAGTAGCCTTCCATGACGCCGTCGCCTCTCGCGACGATTTCGCCCATTACGGTGCCGTCGTGCGGTACCTCCGTCCCGTTGGGACTGAGCACTCGAAGTTCCACGCCGGGAATGGCAAAGCCGGTCATCGCCTGGCGGGCATAGCGTTGTTCTCCTTGTGAGGGGAGGTCCAATTTCATTGGCGATTTGGCGAGCGTGGGACAAGTCTCGGTCAGGCCGTAGCCAGAGATGCAGGTGCAACCCAGCTTCTCCTCGACTTCTTTCACCAGAGTGGGAGAGGAAGCAGCTCCGCCAATGATGATGACCTGCAGGCTGGTCAAGTCGTATTTTGGTCGCGCGGAAGAATTCACCAAAGCTGTCACCATAGTGGGCACCATGGCACAGGTGGTTACGCGCTCCCGCTCGATCAGGTGGAACACCTCCACCGGATTGAAGTGGTGAATCATTACATGCGTGCCGCCGACCACCGTGATGCTGTGGGCCGTGCCCCAACCGTTCGCGTGAAAAAGCGGAATGCTGTGCAGCAACACGGATTTGCATGACATGTCTCCAATCGTGCTCGTGGAGGTCTGTCCGGCGGCGATCACCGACAAAGCGTGCAAATACACGTTGCGATGAGTGAGCATCACACCTTTCGGGCGGTCGCTGCTGCCGCTGGTGTAGAAGAGTTCGGCCAGCGAGTCCTCGTCAATTTGCGTGAAGTCACACTCGAACGGAGGAGAGACAGCCAGAACCTCGTCGTAGTTCCTGGGCGCCAGCCAGCTCGCTTGCGGTTGGCCATCCAAAAGGAAAGAGGTTTCGATCGAAGTGACGGTCGTCCGAATCGCTTCCAGCAGCGGTAAGAAGACCGGTTCGACAAACAGGAATCTTGCCTGCGCATCATTCAAAACGAAAGCAAGTTCCTGTGGGCCCAGGCGAATGTTTAAGGGCACCAACACGCAGCCGGCTTCCAGGACGCCGTAATAGGCCTCCAGCAGACGATGACAGTTCGTGCTGAGAAAGGCGATGCGATCGCCAGGCTTTGCCCCCGCGGCGATGAGGGCGCCTGCCAGCCGAGTTGCGCGCTCGGCGAATTGCGCATACGTGAATCGCTGCTCGCCGCACACCACTCCGACCTTGTTCGGAAATTGTTCATGGGCATAGCGCAGGAAACGAACGGGAGTTAGTGGGATTTTCATGGCCGCCTCGCGATGGATGACCAGTATCCGCTGGCAAGAGCTGGCGCCAGCGCGCGATACTCAGCCGGGGTTGTCAATTGAGTTGACCTTCCATCCTGAGTGTAGGAACCACTTCGCGACGCGAAGTGGTCGCGGAGGCGAAGGACCCCCGGGGGCGCGTACCTCTACACTTGCCTCGCAGGAATTCTCTCGTGCTGTTTCACACGCGCGAAGCAGGCTGTGCGAAAAGAACACCCAGGCGGCCTTGCGCACTGGTCCGTGCGGGGGTCCCCCGACTTCGCATGGCCCGCACTTCGCGCGGGTCATGCTCGGCTCAAGATGAAAGCTCTATGCGTCGCTCCGCCGTTAGGCGACCGCCGCCGCGTGCTTCTTTGGCGACCGCTTCGCGCGATGTACGACCTTGTGCGCGTGTTTGTGCTCAGCACCCGGTTTTACCATGACGTTCATCAACTCCTTTTGGGCGTCGACGTAGCTTTTCACTCCTTCCCGCGTCAACTCTCCCAACGGCAAGAAGGGAAATGGCCGCAAGAGTTCCAGAGTCTTGCCGGCGGTTTTCACGTTGGCGTTCATCTGTCGCCCGGCGACATCAACCAGCTTCCTTTGCGCATCGATGAACGACTCCGTGGCGTGGCGCGCCAGCTGCGACAACTCGGTCTTCTTGGTTTTCCTCACGCCATTGGTGTGCTTGGCGCCGGTGGCCTTGGCTGTCTCCTCGGCGATGACGTCCATGAAGTGCTTCTGGGCTTTGACAAAGTTGTCCATCGCCTCGCGGGCCGTTTCCACCAGTTGCTTGCTCTGGTACGGTTTCCCGGCCTTGGCTGCCTCTACCCAGGTATGAGTTTGCTTGTCGGCAATCTTCAGGAACTCCTGCTGCATGTGGACGAAAGTCTCCACGCTGCGCTGGAGCAGGTCGGTAATAGTCTGCGCCGGGGGCCAGTCTCCTACACGTTCCTTGACACCGGTCATCAGGATTTCGTTCTGTTTTTGTCCCAGTTCAAGAAGGACCCTTTGCCCTTCAATGAAGTTCTTCACACTCTCGGCAGTCGCTTCACTCAGAATGGCGGTCGGGGAATGATTGGGGTCGGACACTTGTTGCCGCACAGAGTGCGTCAAGCTTGCCTTCTGCCGCGTCGCCAGGTCCATGAGGATCCGTTGCGTGGCAAAGAAGCTCTGCACCCCTTGCTGTGCCCAACCCGAAAGAAGATTAACAAAAGACGACTCCGGGGAATGAGTTCTTGAAATTGCGGTTGTTGGCATGGTAGACCTCCTAAAATTGCTGCACTGCAGCATTAACCAAGCTATACTATTTTGTGGCAGTTGTGTCAATATATATTTTGCTTTGTGTGCACAGCAGCATAGGCAAGGCGAAATGAAGCCGGCTTCCGTCCTCATCCAGAAATATGGGAATCGCGGGTTGTACGATTCCTCCAGCAGCCAATACGTGAACCTCGACGATATTGCCGGTTTCTCTGCGTCATGACGAGAGACAAATCCGGTGTCATCATAAAGGGCCATATTGCGCTTCCGGCGTAGACGATCAAAAACAAGCAGCAGACCAGCATTTTTCTTGTCGATGCGCGAACGCACAAAATCGATGATGGCGATGTGGTGCCCAGGCTGACTTCTCGCACGGAATCCATGACTGAACATGAATCCAAGGGAAGATTTGAGCATTGCTTCGTAGGCTTGCTGAAGGCAAGCCTCCTCGTCAAAAGCGAGAATTTTGCGGGCCGAAACCAGCTTCTTATCCGCGCTCGCGAGGAAGCGGTCGATTTGCGGCCAGTCAGCCGCGTGCGGTTTTAGCTTCTTCATCTCCACCTATGAGCGAAATACGCTTATTGTGCCAGACGTTTTCCAAAAACGCATCCTTCCGAGCGCGGCGTGACTCGAATTCCTTCGGCGTTAGGACGGTGTAGTTGATTTCGCGTCCGAGTTGCCGCTCAAGCGTTCGCACGGCTTGCGCTAAGACTTCCTCGCGAGGGGCGCCAATGACGAGCACGTCTATATCGCTGGCAACGTCCTGCTGGTTGCCTGCGAATGAACCGTACAAGTATGCCTCGTCTATTCGCTCAATTCTCTTGAGGGATTGTGCGATCAACTGTGCCGCGCCAATAGTCTTCGCAACGATCTTGCGCACTTCATCAAAAAGCGGATACTCCCGGTTCAGTTGAAAATACTTTTGGCGGCCAATCACTTCCGACCGAAATAGACCGTCGCGCTCCAGGCGTCCCAGTTCTTTCGACAGGTTAGACGGATCGATGCTCAGCCGCTCCGCCAAGTCGCGCAAGTGGTGACGGGCCGTCGGGTTTGTGAAGTAATAAGCCAGCAGTTGCTGGCGCGCCTTAGAGCGAAGGTCAAGCATTGTGGTAAAACTATACCACAAATGTGGTAATAGCTGACAACGGTAAGATGAGGAGCTTGTTCAGCAATGTCGAGGTGAACCCGCTGGTTGCGGGGCTTTCTGCGCCTGTTTTTGAACCCACGATTTCAACCCACGATTCGCGTGTCTCTCAAGTCTTCTCAAGGACTTCGGCGGCCACCTGGAGTCACTTAAGTTGTTGAGACTACAGCTGAAAAGGCTGGCGTCGGCGGTTCAACTCCGTCCCTGGCCACCACATTTCAAAGAACTTAGCGGAACTGCCTCTTGCCCTCCCAGTCCGCCTTCAGTCCGCTATTTTCGGCGAGATCGGGTTCGGTTCCTGGCCGCGATGACGGTTAAAGACTTAAACTCGAATTGCCTCTCGCTCAGTCCGCTTTCAGTCCGCTTCTGTCTGCGGCGTGGCTGAAAATCGCAGTCAGCATTGCCCCTGCCGCAGCCATGCGATCCTCGCTGACACTGTGGGTATAACATTGCAGGGTCAACTTAACATCACTGTGGCGAAGCAAAGTCTGTACCGTTTTTGGGTCAGTTCTAATGCGGACCAGGAACGATGCCAGGCTGTGACGCAGATTATGGAAGCCAAATCGCCGTGGATCACATCTAGCAGTCTGCCTTCGTCGTCTCGGTGCGATGAAAGGATGCCCACCTTCACTGCCGCTGGCCGCAGATAATCTTCCACCAGCATGTTAGCCACACGCGGTTGCTGGCCCTTGAGCTTGAATGAGGGAAACACCCAATCCCCCGGCTGGGAATAGGGCGTCTCACGTTTCCAGCGAAACATGAATTCGGCTAGCAAAGGATGCAGCGGCACCGGGCCTTTCGAGGCTTTGCTTTTCGGCCAGCCCACTTGGGCTGTCCATGTGCGGCGCACCTGGATGACGGCTTCAGCAAAACTCACGTCTTGCCATTGCAGCCCGAGGCACTCTGAGATACGCAGGCCCGTGCCTGCGGCCAACAACGTCAGAGTACGTTCCGGCTCCTGTAAGTTAAGCAATACTGTGTATGCTTGTTCAGGGGTGAGAATCATCGCTTCGTACTCGCTCGTGGTCTTGCAACGGACGAAGCGCATCGGGTTCGACTCCTGATTTCGAGGAATGAGCCCGTAACGTTGGCTATGTCTGTAGACCAGCGACATAACACGGCGGATTTTGTCGAGCGTTGGATTTGCAAGGCCCTCTTTGCGCTTCAAGGCTTTCAACCATTCCTCCACCTCCAGCGGTTCGAGGCCCAGCGCGATCCGATTCCCCCATTGTGGCAGCAGTCGATTGCGGAGCACTCGCTCGTAACCTCTGATTGTCGTGTGTGCTTTTGGATGGATGTGCCAGATCCGCAAATGTTGCACCTCCGCGGGAATCCACCTGGTTGATGTGGAGATGTTGTCGTTCGACCTCGGCCCATGCACAGCTTTTGCTAGAGAAGTCCTTGAGAAGGCCAATTGGAATTTTGTTCTCGACTCGCTTACCGTCGGACTTCCGAACTGTACGAAAGAACAACACCCACGTTTCACCCTGACTGCGCTTTTCTTTCTTTAACCAACCTCGTTGATGTTTGTGCGTCATCTGCGTTCTCCTTTGGGCAAGCCAGACGCCCGAATAAATAATGATGACCCTTAAATGCCGACGGACAAATGTGGGCTTAACGACTTGAAACCGGCGTGACTTTGCCTGGGACGCGCGATGTCATCGCCCAGTTGCGGAGGAGGTTGCTGCGCTGCCAAGTGCGGAGATCATTCACGCGGCCGATTGTTGGGATGATCATGATCTGCATAAGTGGTTATTTATGTGCTAGATGGAGTTTGTGTTTCTATCGAATATGGTATGTCAATATAGTTCCATTATGGAACTATATTGACAAGGCGACGTATTGCTGCTGATAATAGGGACATGCGATCCCGCATTGATGAGCTGTTGCCCATTGCCGAAGAAAACGAGGGTTTCGTGACAGCGGCGCAGGCCCGCAGCCTTGGCATCAAGGATTCAGTCCTGGCACGTCTCACCCAGCGGGGAAAGCTTCAACGGGTGGCGCGCGGAGTGTATCGAATCCCTTACTTCCCGTCGGATCGCTTGGGGCAATATCGCGAAGCGATCCTGTGGGCGCGTGCTGACAGTGGACCGGAAAAAATAGCCTTATCCCACGAGACCGCGTTGGTGGTTTATGGCATTTCTGATGCGAATCCGCCACGCGTACAGATCACAGTGCCGAAAAGTGCCCGCCTCCGTCGCCGCCTACCCAAGTGGGTGGAGATTCACCGTGCTGATCTGCGAGCATCGGATATCCTCACTCGCGAAGGGCTTCCCGTGACCACGATCGAAAAAACAATTTCCCAACTTGTTGAAGAAACCGGCCGTGTCGGATTGGCGCGAGGCGCTCTGAAAGATGCACGTAAGCAGGGCTACATTAGCGCCGAGAAAGCCTTAGCACTCACTCGCCGTCTCAATCGATACGCACACGCGAAAGGGACACAAGAGGCGAAAGTGGGGAGAGTTTAACTCATGACTCCGAAGCCGGTAGAGCGGTTGGAGAAAACTCTTGCGCGTGTGGCTCGCGAGCAGGGTCTCGATCAGGAAAGGCTTCGCCGTTGGGTCTCGTTTCTCGCACTTTGCAGCATTCTGGAGTGCGCCGTCGAGAAAGGTGTCATCGATACCTACTACCTAAAAGGCGGAGTCGCAATGGAACTGCGCTTCGCGCGGGCGGCGCGCACCACCAAGGATTTCGATCTTGGTCTTAGAGGCAACCGCGCGGAACGTATTCGGCGACTTTCGGAAGTATTGCAACTCAGCTTTGACGAGTTCACCTTCCGCTTGAAACCCGAACAGCACGAGATGGAACTGGCGGACACCGTCCGGGTCGAAGTTGCCGTGGAATACAAAACACGGGCATGGCAGACCATTGATGTGGATCTCGGTCCGGGCGAAGCACGTGACGTAGACCTGGTGAGGCCCTCCATTGAAGGTGTGGCGGAAATGGGCCTGCCCGTCACCAGCCAAGTACGTTGTCTTGGGATCAATGAGCAAGTGGCGCAGAAGCTTCATGCCTGTACCGGACCTCAGAGGCAGGATCGCGCACGCGACATACTCGATATCCTCGTCGTCGATATGCTTGGCCAATTGGACCGTGCGCGCGCACGCGCGGCGGCGGAACGAACTTTCGCCGAGAGAAAGACCCATGCGTTTCCACCGGAGACGATCATTCCTCTGGAGTGGAATGTAGAACTGGAAACGCTTGCCGCTGAGTTGGGATACCGTACGACGAAAGCGGCAGAAATTCAAAAAGAGTTTACGAATTTAGTTGCCGCAATTGCCAGCGCCTGAAGCCACCTAACTGGTCAGCCCCGATTGGTACGAGGCCAATCAATCCGCCAGCGTCCTGCTGATGTTGCGATCCAGAACAATCGCTTATCAGGGCTTCCACGAGGGTGATGGTAGAGAACGGCCGCACGTTGATAAAAACCCCGCGTATGCCGTGAATCCAGAAAGCGAAAGAGCTGAGAATCGAGATGTCTTGACCTGGGATCTCGTGAATTCGAGATTCGCACGCCTGAAATGCAATCGGGCGCGGACTGCTTTCGAAGAAGAACACAAGGCGAACAAAACTTACCGGCAGTTTTACCGGCAGTCGGCCTTTCCCGCAATGACTTTCAGTAACTTACAGCGCCGGGAGGCACCTCTAAGTACTTGCAATCACTGTTAATTTTGACCCTGAAAAGGCTGGCGTCGGCGGTTCAACTCCGTCCCTGGCCACCACATTTTCAATCACTTAGCTCCGTCCCCAACCCAAAAGTTGTTCCAATTTGTTCCAAAAAACTTAGAGCTGGCCCTGCAGGGTTCGCCTACTCAGTAGTGGTTTGTCGCAAGACAACGCTCGAATTCCAGCGTCAATATGCGCTCTTGGAGGATCCTCTATGACGACATTACCTTGCGTGCTTCAGAAGCACTAACAGAACGGCTCAGTTCGGCAGAGATGCGCTCTTGGCTGGAGGAGTTCCAAGGCCAGCCCCACGTCTTGCCGCGTGATCCAGGTTCGGGATATGGACGCGTTTCTCTGACCCTGCCTGAGAGGTAAGCGTCCGGGGTAGACCGCGTCGACGAGCTGTATGGGGCAGTACAAGTGTCCACAAAGGGATGATGTGGACACTGTGCGGCGTGAACAGTTCTTCGAGATCGCTGGTCACGCTAGATCA
>Ga0181521_10001822_pt1 | contig 26054 bp, 24 predicted proteins | sample PEATcosm2014_Bin_32_FD_119764 | JGI IMG/M metagenome (GOLD analysis project Ga0181521, IMG submission 119764) | Peatland microbial communities from MTU Mesocosm Facility, Houghton, MI, USA - PEATcosm2014_Bin02_60_metaG | ecosystem: Environmental > Terrestrial > Soil > Wetlands > Peat | place...
ACCCGCTCGTGCAGGGAGCCGAAGAACCGCCCGAGCTGCTCGACCAGACCCATGAACGGCCGAACCGGCTCGGTCACCCCGCTCGCGGCGACGTTCACCGCGAACGGCACGAAGTCGCCGGCCAGCGCGAGCAACACCTGTTCGGCGATGGTCACCCCCGCCTTGTCCTGCGCCTCCGCGGTGGAGGCCCCGAGATGCGGGGTGACGACGACCGACGCCAGGCCGAACAGGGGCGACTCGGTCGTCGGCTCCTTGTCGAAGACATCCAGCCCCGCCCCGCCGACGTGGCCCTGCGCGATGGCGTCGGCCAGTGCCGCCTCGTCGATGATGCCGCCCCGGGCGGTGTTGATGATCCGGATCCCCGGCTTCGCCTTGGCCAGCAGGTCGGCCCCGATCAGCCCAACCGTCTCGGCGTTCTTCGGCAGGTGCACGGTCAAAAAGTCGGCCTCCGCGACCAGCTCGTCGAGCCCGCGGAGCTCGACGCCGAGGTGGCGGGCCCGCTCGGCCGAGACGTAGGGGTCGTACGCGATCAGGCGCATCCCGAAGGCCAACGCCCGCTGGGCCACCAGCGTGCCGACCCGCCCGAGCCCCACGATGCCCAGGGTCTTGCCGTGCAGCTCGACGCCCTCCCACTTGGAGCGCTCCCAGCGCCCGGCGACCAGGGCCGCGTGGGCCTGGGGGATGTTGCGGGCCTGGGCCAGGAGCAACGCCATCGCCTGTTCGGCCGCCGACAGGATGTTCGATTCGGGCGCGTTGACCACCATCACGCCCTGGGCGGTCGCCGTGTCCACGTCCACGTTGTCGAGGCCGACCCCGGCCCGTCCGATCACCACCAGATCCGAACCGGCCTCGATGACCTCGGCGGTGACCTTGGTGGCGGAACGGATGATGAGTCCGTGCGCGCCCGCGATCGTCTCGAGCAGCGCCGCTGGGTCAAGCCCCTCCTGCACGTCGACGTCGTGTCCCGCGTCGCGCAGAAGGTCGAGCCCGCTGTCTGCGATCGTCTCGGTCACCAGTACTCGGGCCACTGAGCGCTCCTCGTCTCGGTTGTTACGACTTGGCTTCGCCGAACAGCGAAGCCAACCGCCGCACCCCCTCGGCGAGATCCTCATCCCCCAACGCATACGACATCCGGAAGTACCCCGGCGCGCCGAACGCCTCCCCTGGGACCACGGCCACCTTGGCCTCGGTGATGCACAGGTCGGCCAGCTCGGCGCTGCTAGCCGATCGCCGGCCACCGATGTCCTTCCCGAGCAGCCCCTTGACCGAGGGGAACGCGTAGAACGCCCCCTCGGGCTCGATGCACTCGATCCCGTCGATCTCGTTCAGCATGCGCACGATCGTCCTGCGCCGGCGATCGAATGCCACCCCCATCGCCGAGACCGCGCTCAGGTCCCCGGACACGGCGCACAGCGCGGCGGCCTGGGAGACGTTGGCCACGTTGGAGGTCTGGTGCGACTGGATGTTGGTGGCCGCACCGATGGCGTCGGGCGGGCCGATCATCCAGCCGACCCGCCAGCCGGTCATCGCGTACGTCTTGGCGACCCCGTTCACCACGATGCAACGGTCCAAGAGCTCGGGGACGACGACCGGCATCGAGTGGTGCTCGGCCGAGCCGTAGACGAGATGCTCGTAGATCTCGTCGGTGAGGACCCACAGCCCGCGCTCGACCGCCCAGCGCCCGATCTCTTCGATCTCGGCCCTCGGGTAGACGGCGCCGGTGGGGTTGGACGGCGACACGAACAAGAGGACCTTGGTCCGGTCGGTGACGGCGGCCTCCAGGTCCGCGACCGAGACGCGGAAACCGCTCGATTCGTCGCTCGGCACCGCAACCGGGACCCCGCCGGCGAGGGCGACCGCCTCGGGGTAGGTCGTCCAGTAGGGGGCCGGCATGAGCACCTCGTCGCCCGGGTCACAGAGCACGCTGAAGGCGTTGGCGACGGCCTGCTTGCCCCCGTTGGTCACCAACACCTGGGAGGGCTCGACGGCCAGCCCCGAGTCCCGCAGGGTCTTGGCGGCGATCGCGGCCCGAAGCGCCGGGAGGCCGGCCGTCGGCGTGTAGTGGTGGTAGGCCGGGTCCGCACAGGCGGCCTGGGCCGCCTTCACGATCGCCTCGGGGGTCGCAAAGTCGGGCTCCCCGGCGCCGAAGCCGATGACGTGCTCGCCGGCCGCCTGGAGCGCCTTGGCGGCGGCGTCGACGGCCAGCGTCGCCGACGGCGCCACCGCGGCGGCGCGGGCGGAGATCCTGGAATGGGTGGTCGTTGTCGAGGCGGGGGCCACAAATGCCATGATTCCATACGTGACCGAAGCCCCAGACATCACGATCCCCTCCGGCCTATTGCCCTCCGACGGTCGATTCGGGTCCGGACCCTCCAAGGTCCGTCCCGAACAGGTGAAGGCCCTCGCCAGCGTCGCCGACACCTATCTGGGCACCAGCCATCGCCAGCCGGCCGTCAAACACGTGGTGGCCCGGCTGCGCTCGGGGCTGGCCGATCTGTTCTCGCTCCCCGACGGCTACGAGGTCGTCCTCGGCAACGGCGGCACCACCGCCTTCTGGGACGTCGCCACCCTGTGCCTCATCGACGAGCAGAGCCAGCACCTCGTCTTCGGCGAGTTCTCCTCCAAGTTCGCCGCCGCGGCCAAGGCCGCCCCCCACCTGAAGGACCCGGAGGTCATCGAGTCCGGACCCGGCACCCATCCCGAGCCGAGAGCCGACGAGGCCATCGACCTCTACGCGCTGACCCACAACGAGACCTCGACCGGGGTGTCGATGACCATCCGCAGACCCAACGGGGTGGCTCTCCCGGCCGATGGCGGCGGGTTGGTCGCCGTCGACGCGACGTCGGGCGCCGGTGGCCTGCCGGTCGACCCGGCCGAGTTCGACGCCTACTACCTGGCCCCCCAGAAGTGCTTCGCCGCCGACGGGGGGCTGTGGGTGGCGCTGATGTCCCCCGCCGCGATCGAGCGGACCGAGCGGATCACGGCCAGCGGCCGGTGGATCCCGCCCTTCCTCGACCTGTCGATCGCGATCGACAACTCGCGAGCCGACCAGACCTACAACACCCCGGCGCTGGCCACGCTGTTCTTGTTCGTGGACCAGCTCGAGTGGATGCTCGGCAACGGCGGCCTGCCCTGGACGACCGCTCGCTGCGACCGCTCCGCCGAGATCCTGTACACGTGGGCAGAGCAGTCCGACTTCGCCCGGCCGTTCGTCGAGAAGCCGTCGGAGCGCAGCCATGTCGTCGGCACGATCGACTTCGTGGACGCGGTCGACGCGGCCACCGTGGCCAAGGTGCTCCGCGCCAACGGGATCCTCGACACCGAGCCCTATCGCAAGCTCGGCCGCAACCAGCTCCGCATCGCCATGTTCCCGGCCATCGAGCCCGAGGACATCGCCGCGCTGTGCGGTTGCATCAACCACGTGGTCGGCGCCTTGGCCTGAGCGGCCTGAGCGGCTTGGCCGCAGACTCCGCCCTGCGGCCTAGCCCGCGGCCAGTTCGACGAGCTTGGTGACCGTTCGCCAGTTCCGATAGGTGGTCGGCGTCTTGAGCCGCCGGTCGAGGAGCTGGGGCAACTTGGCCCGGCCCATGCCGTCGGGCAGGCACAGATACAGCTCGGTCCCCACGAGCTCGAACCGCTCGGGCAAGTATCGGTCGGCGTGCAGGTCCAGCTGGGCGTCGCCCGGGGGCTCCGCAGCCATGAAGCCGACGTGGACCCAGTCCGGGTCGACCCCCTCGAAGGGATTGGCCCCGACCACCCGGCGCAGCTCGACCATCGACCGCAGCACCACCGGGATGGCCATCAAGAACCGGTTGCTGATGGCCTCTTCGAGCTCCCGAGCCTCGGGGGGAGACTCGGCATCGAAGATCACATTGCCGCTCTGGATAAACGTGGACACCTTCGAGTGGCCGAGCTCGTGGAAGAGGCCGCGCAGCTCGGCCATCGGGAGCTTGTTCTTGCCCCCGACGTTGACCCCTCGGAGCAGGCCGACGTATCGGGTGCTCACCGTTGCGGGCTCAGCCCCCCGAGACGTCCTGGACCCGCTGGCGCCCCTGGGTGATGAACGGCATCATGGCCCGCAGTTCCGCGCCGACCTGCTCGATCTGGTGGGCCTGACCGCGCTCGCGCAGTTCGTTGAAGTTGCCCCGACCGTTGCGGTTCTCGGCGATCCACTCCTCGGCGAAGGTCCCGTCGCGGATCTCGGCCAGGATCCGCCCCATCTCGGCGCGCACCGCGTCGTTGATGACGCGGGGGCCCCTGGTGAGGTCGCCGTACTCGGCGGTGTCCGAGATCGAGTAGCGCATGCCCGCGATTCCCTGCTCGTACATGAGGTCGACGATCAGCTTCAGCTCGTGGAGGCACTCGAAGTAGGCCGACTCGGGCTGGTAGCCCGCCGCCACCAGGGTCTCGAAGCCGGCCGTGACCAATGCGGTGAGCCCACCGCACAGCACGACCTGCTCGCCGAAGAGGTCGGTCTCGGTCTCCTCGTCGAACGTCGTGTCCAAGACGCCTGCGCGCGTCGCTCCGAGCGCGTGCGCGTAGGAGAGGGCAAGGGCGCGGGCCTTACCCGTGGCGTCCTGGTGCACCGCGATGAGGGTGGGCACCCCGCCGCCCTCGGTGTAGGTGCGCCGGACCAGGTGCCCGGGGCCCTTGGGGGCCACCATGGCCACGTCGACCCCCTCTGGCGGCACGATCTGTCCGAACCGGATGTTGAAGCCGTGGGCGAACATCAGGCAATCGCCCGGCTCCAGGTGGGCGGCCACCTCGGCGTCGTAGACCGACTTCTGCTCGGTGTCGGGGAGGAGGAACATGATCACGTCGGCCTCGGTCGCGGCCTGCTCGACCGAGGTGACCCTCAGGCCGGCCTCCTGCGCCTTGGTGCGCGACGCCGATCCCTCCCGGAGCCCCACCCGCACGTCGACGCCGGACTCGGAGAGGTTGAGGGCGTGGGCGTGGCCCTGGGACCCGTACCCCAAGATGGCGACCTTGCGACCCTGGAGGAGGGAAGGGTCGGCGTCGGACTCGTAGTACAAGGTGGCCATGTGGCGATGTCTCCTGTGTTGTCGCGAGTTGTTGTCGCGGTTTGTTGTCGAGATTCGGTCTGTGGCGTCGCTCAGCCGGGGTCCCCGGAGCGGCCCAACTTAGGCAACGCCACCCGGCCGGTCCGCTGGAGCTCCACGATCTTGTAACCGGCCAGCAGCCGCTCGAAGTCGTCCACCGTGTCGGGGGTGTCGGCCAGCATGACGGTGAGCTGGTCCGGCCCCACGTTCACCACCTCGCCCCGGCACACGCCGACCAGCTCGATGACCTCGCCCCGGCGCGTCGCGTCGACGGCGACCGTGGCCAAGAGGAGCTCCCGCTCGACGGCGGCCTCGGGGGCCAGTTGGGAGATCGACACCACATTGATCAGCTTGTCCAGCTGCTGGATGACCTGCTCGAGGGGGGCCGACTCCACATCGACCACGATGGTGATCCGGCTGAACCGATCGTCGTCGGTCGGCGCCACGGCCAGCGAGAAGATGTTGAAGCCGCGCCGGCTGAACAGGCCGGCCACCCGGGCCAGCACGCCCGCCTTGTTCTCGACCAGGACCGACAAGATGTGGTGTCGGACGTCGCCGTCCCGGCGCACCAAGGCGAGCTCGGTCATCGCGCGCTCCGGGCGTTGGCCTGGTCGGGGTGCACCACGATGGCGTCGTTCGAGCCGCCGGCCGGCACCATGGGGAACACCTTCTCGAAGGCATCGGTCCGGAAGTCCACCACCACCGGCCGGTCGTCGATCGAGTTGGCCTTCTCGATGGCCGGGGCCACCTCCTCGGGCGTCTCGGCCCGGATGCCCACACACCCCATGGCCTCGGCCCACTTCACGTAGTCCGGCAGGTCGGGCGACAGGTACACCTCCGAATAGCGCTCGGCGTAGAACATCTCCTGCCACTGGCGGACCATGCCCAGGTAGGCGTTGTTCAAGATGGCGATCTTGACCGGGATCCGCTCGGCCGACGCGGTGACCAGCTCCTGGGCGGTCATCTGGAAGCACCCGTCCCCGTCGATGGCCCACACGGTCTTGTCGGGTCGACCGACCTTGGCTCCGATCGCGGCGGGCACCGCGAAGCCCATGGTCCCCGCCCCCCCCGAATTGACCCAGGTGTAGGGGTAGTCGAACCGCCAGTACTGCGACGCCCACATCTGGTGCTGGCCAACCCCGGACACGACCACCGTGTCGACCGGCGACAGGTCACGGAGGGTTTCGACGACCATCTGCGGCTTGACTGCCGCCTCGTCGCCCTGGTCGTAGTACAGCGGGAACTCCTTCTGCCAGGCCCGCACCTGGGCCCACCAACCCTCGATCGACGGACGGTCGGCCGCCGGCGTGCCGGGCCGGCCCGGCGTTCCCGCCTCGACGGCACCGGCGTGGTCGCCATGGGAGAGACCGGCCCCCTCCAGGGCCACCAGCAGCTCCTCGGTGACCAGGCGGCAGTCACCGACGATGCCGACCTCTGGCACCCGGACCTTCCCGATCTCGGCCGGATCGATGTCGACGTGGATCACCTTGGCTCCGGGGGCAAACGCGTCGACCTTGCCGGTCACCCGGTCGTCGAAGCGCGACCCGAGGGCGACCAGGAGATCGGCCCGCTGCATGGCCGTGACCGCGGTGTAGTTGCCGTGCATCCCGGGCATCCCGAGGCACAACGGGTGCGAGTCCGGGAACGCGCCGCGGGCCATCAAGGTGGTCACCACGGGGAACCCGGTCCGCTCGGCCAGCTCCAACAGCGCCGCCGCGCCGCGGGACTTGAGCACTCCCCCGCCGACGTAGAGCACCGGACGCTCGGCGCGCAGCATCAGCGCCGCCGCCGCCGCGATCGAGCTCGGGTCGCCGGCGGTGCGCGGGTGGTAACCGGGGAGATCCAGATCGGCCAACGTCTCGGGCCAGTACCACTCCATCTCGGTGTTGGAGATGTCCTTGGGCAGGTCGATGAGGACCGGGCCGGGACGGCCGGTGGTCGCGACGTGGAAGGCCGCCGCGACGGTCTGGGGGATGTCCTCGGCCCGCTTGATCAGCCAGTTGTGCTTGGTGATCCCCATCGTGACCCCGGTGATGTCGCACTCTTGGAACGCGTCAGTGCCGATGGCCGAGGTCGCGACCTGGCCCGAGATGACCACGAGCGGCGTCGAGTCCATGTAGGCGTTGGAGAGCGGCGTCACGATGTTGGTGGCGCCCGGTCCGCTGGTGACCATGGCGACGCCGGGACGCCCGGTCACCATCGCGTAGCCCTCCGCCATGTGCCCGGCGCCCTGCTCGTGGCGGACCAGGACGTGGCGGATCGAGGAGTCCAAGATGGGGTCGTAGACGGGCAGGATCGCCCCGCCGGGCAGGCCGAACATGACCTCTACGCCCTGGGTCTCGAGGCTCTTGATGAGGGCCTGGGCTCCGGTGAGTTTCATGGTCGTTGTCCTTGGGTCTGGTGTGGTGTGGTCGGTGGCGGTCGAATCGGTCGGTCTCGGCGAAATGTCGCCAGACATGCAAACGACCTCCCCTTCGGGAGGTCGAATGCGCGCGACGAGATGTGGTCGCGCGCTTAGGTGACGAGTACCAGAATGTTCGTGAAGAAGCGGCTCCTCGTGCTCATAACCGAACCATTGTGCCACGTCGGCGGGGCGCCGACAACCGGTCGGGAATCGATTCGGTCACGAAACCTGCAGGCGGGCGTCACCGGGTGAGCTGTCGGTGACGGGTGGGCGGTGCGCAGCCGGCCCCGCAGGATCGGGGCTCGTGGGGCGTCCTGACCCCGAGACGGCCCGAACCGGGGTCAGATGAAGCCGACCGTCGAGAACTTGCCGTCGAGGAAGCTCGTCGCGTCGACCCCGATGACCTGGTCGAGCACGGTCGCGTAGACGCGCCGGAAGTCGAGGTTGTAGATCTGGTTGCCCTCTGACAGGTTGGTGAGACTCGGCGGCTCGCCGTAGAAGCCCCCCTTCACCGGCTGCCCGGCCGCGAACACGACGTTGGCCCAGCCGTGGTCGGTCCCCGCGCTGGCATTGGCGGACACCCGACGGCCGAACTCGGTGTACACGAGCACGACCGTCTCCCGGCCCCGTTTCGTCGACGAGATGGCGTCGAGAAACGCCCCGACGGCGGTGTCCACCTGTGGGAGGAGCACCGCCTGGGTGGTGACCTGCTCGGTGTGGGTGTCGAAACCGCCGAGCTCCACGCTGAAGACCTCGGTCGGGACGTCGGCCAGCAGCAGGTTTGCCACCACCGAGAGCTGGGTCGAGAGCACGTTGGCCGCCGACGCTCCGCCGCCCCCGTTGGCGATGGCCAACGCTGCCGCGGACCCGTTCGTGCTGGGCGCCTCGGCCCCGGTCAGGTGCAACGGGTTGGCACGGGACTTGTCGAGGACCGGCCCGAGCACGGCGTTGACCTCGAGGAGGTCGGCATTCGAGTGTGCCGCCTCGACCAGGAGCGGCGGCTCGCGGTCGGAGGTGGCGGCCAGCGATCGGTAGAGGGCGACCTCGGCGGCCGAACCGGGCAGCTTGATCGGGCCCGGCGCGATGGCGGCCGCCTGCACCTTGGCCCCCGAGAGCAGGGTCGGCACGGTGGGGCCGATGGCCACCGCCCGCAGCGGGTCGGCGCCGGTCTTGTCCATCCAGCGCCCCAACCATCCGGTCCCAGACGGGTCTTGGGGTTGGGCGGTCTGCCAGATGTCCATCGACTCGAAGTGGCTGTAATTCGGGTTGGCGAAGCCAACCCCTTGGACGATGGCCAGGTGCTTGTCGGTCCAGAGCTTGTGGAACTGGGGCATGGCCGGGTGCAGCCCGAACCCGTCCCCGAGGTCGAGGACGGTGCTCGGATCGACGGCCAGGATCCCGCGGGCCGAGAGGTAGCCCGGGTCCTTGTACGGGACCACGGTGTTCAGCCCGTCGTTGCCGCCATAGAGCGTCACCAACACCAACGTGCGTCCGGTGGTCGAGCCGAGGACCCCGGGGTGGCCGCCCATTGCAGCCCCGGCCCGGCTCAGCTGGTCCCAGAGCACCGGCCCGAGCATGCTCGCGGCCCCTCCGGCGGCCACCCCGGCCGCGGCCAAGGAGAGGAAGCGGCGCCGGCTCAGGGTCGCCTGGGGCTCAACGTCGTCACTGGACCAAACCTCATTCATGAGGCGGCTTCCTCCCGTCGGTCCCCCGAATCTGTCCGTCGGAATCTGTCCGTCGGCGCATCGCTCAGTTGCTCACGAACTCTGGCGAGACGAGCGCAAGCGTCACGAGGTTCTCCGGGTTCGAAGCGGCGCTCGACAGGGCCTTGGCGGTCGGCGAGGACCACGTGGTCACCGAGAGCAGCTGTCCGACCGCCTCGACCCTCGAACGTGGCGGGGCGTCGGCGACCGTCGAGATGTCCCCGACCTCGCTGAGTCGCCGGGCCAACTGCCAGCGGGCCAGTGCGGCCGCGGTGGACAGCCAGTAGGTGTTCTGGCCCCATCCGCCGACACTCGGCGGATCGAACGGGACCTGACCGAGCTCGGCCAGCACCTCCAAGACCCCGGCCGGCTTGGCCTGCACCTCAGCGGCGGTCACCGACAGGGCCCGCAGTGCTCCCACCACGTATTCGATCGGCTGCTTGATCAGCCCGGAGAACGTCGTCTCGGTCGCGAACTCGGGATTGGTGACGATCGAGCGCAGCAGGTTGGTGACGCTGTGGTCGCTCGCGTAGGCCGGCGCGAGGTCCGAGACCACCCCCTGTTTCGGCGTGACCGGATAGGCAACGTGGCTCCACAACGCCGAGGGGACGTAACGGGCCGAAGCCGCCGAGTTGGTGGCGATGTCGATCACCTGGGTTCCGGAGTTGATCCCGGAGTACCCGAGAAACGTCTGGGGAGCGTTCGAGTGGTCCGCGGCCGAGATCGAGAATCCGCCGGTCCGCAGGTCCAACTGCCAACCGGTGAAGCAGTAGGCCGCCGCGCGCACGTCGCTCTCGGTGTAGTTGCCGATCCCCATGGTGAAGCGCTCGAGGAGCTCGCGGGCGAAGTTCTCGTTCGGGTCTTCGGCCTTGTCGGACGACGCGTCGAGCCAGATGAGCATGGCCGGGTCCACCGCGACCGCCTGAGTCAGCTCGGTGAAGTCTCCCGACCCTTGGGTCCGGAACAACTGGTTCTGGCGGTACATGAACTGGGCGAAGTGGACCTTGGATATCGCCGTCGGGAAGTGTCCGTGAAGCAGCAGGGTCAGCTTCTCCTGGACCGGGTTGGTGGTTGCAATCATTCGGGCCACCCACCAGACGATGAGCTCGCGGCTGTTGGTCCGGAGCGCCTCGATGTACGCCTGGCGTGCCGCTGTGTCCGTGCGGAGCTGGCCGACCGGCTCGAAGCTCGGCGGAGCGACCGAATCACCCCCCGGGTCCGGTTGACCGAGACCCCCGAGGAGGCTGTTCACGGTGGCCGAGTAGCCCGCGGTGACGGCCGACGACAACTCCTGCTCCGTCGCTCCGAAACCGATCCGCCGGTACAGCATGGCGATCGCGCTCGTCTGGTCGAGGCTCACCGGTCTCTCCCCGAATCGCCTAGGACCGGTCGGTCCCGGTCGCTCCGTGTCCATCGTCGGGCGCCGGGATGAGGCGCCGATGTCGGAACTGTTAGGTGATTGTTATGGATTGTCTCAATGAAGAGCCTCAATGAAGAGCCTCAATGAAGAGCCTCAATGAAGAGCCTCAATGAAGAGCCTCAATGAAGAGCCTTACGAGAAGCAGGGAGCCGGCCCCGATACCCCCGCCCTGCCCGCGGGCGTTTCGATCAGGGCTCGGTGACCGCGCCCCGTTCGGCTCCGGTCACCAGCCGGGCGTATTTCGCCAGCACCCCGGTCGTGTAGCGGGGCTCGAACGCCTTCAACTGGCCACGCCGGCGCTCCAGCTCGGCGTCGGCCACCAGGAGGTCGATCGCGTGTCGGTGCACGTCGATCGCGATCCGGTCGCCGTCGGCCACCAGAGCGATGGGGCCGCCGTCTAAGGCCTCGGGGGCCACGTGACCGACGCAGAAGCCTTGGGTGCCACCGGAGAACCGGCCGTCGGTGATCAGCGCACAGTCGCCCCCGAGCCCGGCCCCGGTGAGCGCCCCGGTGACCCCGAGCATCTCGCGCATGCCCGGACCGCCCTTGGGGCCCTCGTAGCGGATGACGAGCACCGTGCCGGGCTGGATCGAGCCGCTCATGATGGCCTCCATCGCGTCGGCCTCCCCGTCGAACACCCGGGCCGAGCCCTCGAAGGCCAGGTCATCGAGCCCGGCCACCTTCACCACGGCGCCCTTGGGCGCCAGCGATCCGGTGAGCACGGCGATGCCGCCGGCCGTGTGGATCGGACGATCGATGGGGTGGATGACGTCGCCGTCGGGCGCCGGCGGGTCGAGCGCGGCCAGGTTCTCGGCCATTGTCTTGCCGCTGACGGTGATGCAGTCGCCGTGAAGGAGCCCCGCGTCCAGGAGGATCTGGAGCACGACCGGCACCCCTCCCACCCGGTCGATGTCAACCATGTGGAACCGGCCGTGGGGCTTGGTGTCGGCGATGTGGGGCACCTTGGCGGCGATCCGGTTGAAGTCGTCCAGCTCGAGGTCGACCCTGGCCTCATGCGCGATGGCCATCAGATGGAGCACCGCGTTGGTGGAGCCGCCCAGCGCCATGACCACCGCGATCGCGTTCTCGAAGGCCTCCTTGGTCATGATCTGGCGGGGCCGGATGTTGGCGCGCAACAGGTCGATGACGGCAACCCCGGATGCGTAGGCGAAGTCGTCCCGTCGCCGGTCCACGGCGGGCGGCGACGAGCTCCCCGGCAGTGCCATCCCGATCGCTTCGGCGACCGACGCCATCGTGTTGGCGGTGAACATCCCGGCGCACGACCCCTCGGTCGGACACGCGTTGTGCTCGATCAGGCTCAGCTCGGCATCGGTCAACGCGCCCACCGCGTTGGCGCCGACGGCCTCGAACACGCTGACTATGTCGAGGGACTTGTCGCCGACGCGGCCGGGCAGGATCGACCCGCCGTAGAGAAAGACGCTCGGCAGGTTGACCCGGGCCGCCGCCATCAGCATCCCGGGAAGGGACTTGTCGCAGCCGGCAAACGTGACGAGGGCGTCGAAGCGCTCGGCGTGCATCATCGTTTCGACCGAGTCGGCGATGATCTCCCGGCTGACCAGCGACGCCCGCATCCCCTCGTGCCCCATCGAGATCCCGTCGGAGACCGCGATGGTCACGAACTCGAACGGGAAGCCGCCGGCGTTCCGGATCCCCTCCTTGGCCCGGTGGGCCAACCGGGCCAGCGGCAGGTTGCACGGGGTGACCTCGTTCCAACTCGAGGCCACACCGACTTGGGGCTTGTCCCAATCGGCGTCGGTCATGCCGACCGCGCGGAGCATGGCCCGGGCCGGTGCCTTGGCCGGACCCTCGGTGACCTCGTAGCTGCGCGGCTTCATCCCGGGCCGCTCCGCGTTCATCCCGCCGCCGGCGTGCTGGTCAGTCATGGGGCGAGTGTACGGCCTGGTCGCTGGACCCAGCGACGGCCAACGGCTGCCCAGGCCCGATCGGGCCGATCCCCTCGACCCGGTCCGCGTCGGCACCGATCCGAGGCAGCACCCGATCGAGCCATCGAGGAATCCACCAGTTCCTTCGCCCGATCAGCTCCATCACCGAGGGCACGAGCACCATGCGCACGATGGTCGAGTCGATCAGGATCGCCGCCGCCAACCCGAGCCCGAACACCTTCAAGATGTGCAGTGGGTCCTTCACCACGAACGAGCCGAACACGAAGACCATGATCGCGGCGGCGGCCGTGATCACCCGGGCGGTCTTCGCCAGTCCGTCCGCCACCGAAAGGGAGTTGTCGCCGCTCTCCCGCCAACGCTCGGCGATCCGCGACAGCAAGAACACCTCGTAGTCCATCGAGAGCCCGAACAGGATCGTGAACATCACCAGGGGAATCCACGGATCGATGGGCGAGGTCTTCCCGATCGCGAACAGGCTGCCCAACCAGCCCCATTGAAACACCGCCACCATGACCCCATAGGCCGCGCCGATCGAGAGCAGGTTCATCACCGCGGCCTTGAGCGGGATGACGAGCGACCGGAACATGGAACAGAGCAGCAGGAACGACACCAGGATGACCACCCCGATGACGAGCGGGAGCCGGCTCGAGAGAAAGTCGGCGCCGTCGATGCCGGCCGCCGTCTCACCGCCGACCTCGGCGACGACCCCGGTTCGCTCGACCACCGGCGGGATGACGTCGGCGCGCAGGTGCAACACCAGGCTCTGCGTCGCCGCCGCCTGAGGCGACGTCGTCGGGATGGCGATGATCACCGCCGCGCTGTCCGTCGCATCGAAGTGGGGTGGCACCACCCTGGCCACGCCTGGCGTGCGGGCGATCTGCGCGGCCAGGCGATCGACGACCGCCGTCTGGGCGGGCCTGTCGAGCGCCGCCACCACCACCAAGGGGCCGTTGAACCCCGGCCCGAAACCCTGGGCCAACAGGTCGTAGGCCTGCCGGGTGGTGAGCGAGGTGGGGTCGTTGCCGGCGTCACTGAAGGCAAGGCGCATCGAGAACAGCGGGATGGCCAGCAGCACCAGGACCGCCACCGAAGAGAGGGCGGCCCGCCACGGGTGGCGCTGGATCGTCCGGCTCCACCGGTACCAAAAGCCCTGATGGTCGGACACGGCCAGGGAGCGCTTGGCCGGACGCCGGATCGAAAAGCGCTCGATCGACCGGCCCGAGAACCCGAGCATCGCCGGCAACAGCGTCAGCGATCCGATCAAGACCAGCAGCACCGACACGATTGCGCCGGCCGAGAGCCCGATGATGTAGGGCTGTGCCACCAAGAACAGGCCAAGCAGGGACACCACCACCGTGGCACCGGCGATGAGCACCGCCCGACCCGACGTGGTCAGCGACGCGACCACCGCTTCTTGCGGTTCGAGCCCGTCACCCAGGTACTGCCGGTAGCGGGTGACGATCAGCAGGGCGTAGTCGATGCCGACGCCGAGTCCCATCATCGCCGCCAGCTCCGGCGCGAAGGTGGGGATCACCAGCAGGTGGGTTCCCAGTTCCTCCAAGGCGATGCCGGTCGCCAGCCCGACCAGGGCGACGACGATCGGCAGTCCCATGGCCACGACGGAGCCGAAGGCGACCAGCATGATGACGATCGCCGCGGTCACCCCGATGCCCTCAGCCGGACCGGGGGCGGCAGCCACCACCGTCGAGATCGGAGCGCCCCCGAGCTCGACCCGAAAACCGCGGTGCGCGGTGGCATCGGCGACGTGGATCACCCGCTTGACGGCCGACGCCGGCAACCGGTCGAACGTCGTGGTGAAGTTCACGGTCAGGTAGCCGATGTGGCCGCCCGCCGAGATCTGATAGGACCCGCCCGGGCCGAACGGTGAGGCGACCCCGATCACGTCGGGTTCGGACCTCAGCTCTTGCGCCAGTCGCTCTATCGCGTCACGGTTCGGTGCTGCCACGACCGGCCGGGAGGTCTGGAAGACGACCTCGGCACTGTCGCCGGCCTCGGAGGCAAAACGCGACTGCAAGACGTCGAGTGCCCGTTGCGAGGGGGTGTCCCCCGAGGAGAACGTGTCCTGGAAGTGGGTGCCGACTAGCTGCGCGACGACGGTCGCGCCGACCAGGAGGACGACCCAGAAGACAAGGACCCGCCGACGGCGCCGAAAACACCACGCGGCCAACCGGCCCAACAGTCCACGGCGAGCCGCCGGAGGCATCGGGAGACGTCAGCCGCTCGACTCAGATCGGAGACGAGCCAGCTCCGCGGCAACCAACTTTCCGTTGGCCTTGTTGGCGGTGGCCCGCATGACTTGACCGGTGAAGAACCCGGCCACCTTGTCGTCCCCGGCCACGAACTTCTCCCACTCGGCCGGGTGGGCGTCGATGACCTGGGCGATCGCGCCCGCCAAGGCCCTAGAGTCCATCGATTCGAGCCCCATGACCTTGGCGATCTCGGTCGGGTCGCCTCCATGGGTGAGGAGCTCGGCCAGGACGTCCTTGGCCTGGGTGGCCGAGAGCTCGCCACTCGCCTCGAGCACGAGCAGCTTGGCAAAGCTTCCCGGGTCCAGGTCACCGGCCCGTTCGGCGTTGGCGGCGACCTCGTTGGCCGTCCGCGCCACGGCGAGCGGTGCCGGCGCGCCCCGTGCGCACGCCGCCGTGACCAGGTCGTCCAGACCCGAGGCGACCACCGACCGGATCTGGTCGATCTGGGCCGGCGACGGGTCGCCACCGAGCAGTCCGACCAGCCCGGCGCGGCGCTTCGCCGGGAGCGCCCCCAGCGATGCCGCGACCTCGGCCTGCCAGCGCCCGTCGGGGGCCAGCGCGACCAGGTCCGGCTCGGGGAAGTACCGGTAGTCGTTGGCCTCCTCCTTGGAGCGCATCGACAACGTTCGGCCCTCGCCTTCGTCCCAGTGGCGGGTCTCCTGCACCACCCGGCCGCCGGCCTCGAGGAGCGCGACCTGGCGATCCGCCTCAAAGGCGATCGCGCGGGTGAGCGAACGCATCGAGTTGAGGTTCTTGATCTCGCAACGGGTGCCAAACTCCTCGCCGGCGCGCCGGACCGACACGTTGGCGTCGACCCGCATCGACCCTTCCTCCATGCGACCGTCTGAAGCGCCGGTGGAAACAAGGATCGCCCGCAACTCACCGGCGTACGCGCGCGCCTGAGCGGCCGAGCGGATGTCGGGGGCACTCACGATCTCGACCAGGGGGACGCCGGCCCGGTTGTAGTCGACGAGCGCGTAGTCGGCGCCACCGATCCGGCCGCTCCCCCCGACGTGGGTCGTCTTGCCGGTGTCCTCTTCGATGTGGGCCCGCTCGATGCCGATGACCGAACCGTCGGGGAGCTCGAGCCGGCCGCCCTTGTTGATCGGCGCGTCGTACTGGCTGATCTGGAAGTCTTTCGGCATGTCCGGGTAGAAGTAGTTCTTCCGGTGGAAGCTCGAAGGTGCGATCTCGCACTGGAGGGCCAATCCGATTCGCATGGCCAGCTCGACGGCCTGGCGGTTGAGCACCGGGAGAGCTCCGGGAAGGCCCAGGCAGACCGGGCAGATGTTGGTGTTCGGCTCGTCACCAAACATGTTGGGGCAGCCGCAGAACAGCTTGGTGCGCGTGGCCAGCTCGCAGTGGACCTCGAGCCCGATCACCATCTCCCACCCCGGCGCGAGCCCCACGTCGCTCACGCGGTCACCGCACCGGACTCCGGCGCGGCGCGCTCGAGCGCACCGGCCAGCGCGAACAGCATCTGCTCGCCCAAGGCGGGCGCGAGCGCTTGCACCCCCACCGGCAGGCCGCCATCGCCGGTGCCGAACGGGACGCTGATGGACGGATGCCCGGCCAGGTTGGCCGGGACCGTGCAGGTGTCCGACAGGTACATCGACAGCGGGTCGTCGGTGCGGTCGCCGATCCGAAAGGCGGTGGTGGGCGTGGTCGCTCCCAACAACCCGTCGAACCTCGTGTACGCGTAGGCGAAACCGTCGGCGACCAGAGTCCGGACCCGCTGGGCCTGGGCGTAATAGGCGTCGTAGTACCCGGCCGACAGCGCGTAGGTGCCGAGCATGATGCGCCGCTTCACCTCGGCGCCGAACCCGGCGGTGCGCGTGGCCACGTTCATGGCCGCCACGTCGGGGGCGTCGACCCGGAGCCCGTAGCGGACGCCGTCGAAGCGGGCCAGGTTGGAGGACGCCTCGGCCGGGGCGATCAGGTAGTAAGCCGCCAGGCCGTAGCGGAACTGGGGAATCGCCACCTCGTCGACCAGGGCACCGGCGGCGGCCAGCGCATCGGCGGCCTGGCGGACCCGGGCGGCGACGTCCGGAGCGGTCCCGTCGACCAGCTCGGTCACGAGCCCGATCCGCTTGCCCTCCACGCCGCGGTTGACCGCCGCGACCACGTCGGGCGCCGGTGCCGCCAGCGAGGTGCTGTCCCGCCGGTCGTGGCCTGCGATGACTTGGAGGGTCACCGCGGCGTCGGCGACGGTCCCGGCGAGCGGCCCGATCTGGTCGAGCGAGCTCGCGAAGGCGACCAATCCGTAACGGGACACCACCCCGTAGGTGGGCTTCATCCCGACCACCCCGCACAGCGCGGCCGGCTGGCGGATCGACCCTCCGGTGTCCGAGCCGAGGGCGAGGGGCACGAAACCGGCCGCCACGGCGGCGGCCGACCCTCCGCTCGACCCGCCCGGCACCCGCTCGTGGTCATGGGGGTTGCGGGTGGGGCCCGAGCACGAGTTCTCGGTCGAGGACCCCATGGCGAACTCGTCCATGTTGGTCTTGCCGACGATGATCGCGCCGGCCGCTCGCAGCCGCTCGACGACGGTCGCGTCGTAGGGAGGCCGCCACCCGGCCAGGATCTTCGACGAACACGTCGTCGGGATGCCGCTCGTGCAGATGTTGTCCTTCAATGCGACCGGGACACCGGCCAATGGCCCCGGATCGGACCCCGATGCGACGGCCCGGTCGATCTCGTCGGCCCGCTCGAGCGCGCGGTCGGCCAGCACCTCGACGAACGCGTGGATCTCGGGGTCGCCGGCCGCGATCTTGGCCAAGGACTCCTCGACGGCGTCGCGTGCGGATCGCTTCTTCGACCGGACCTCCGCCGCCAACGCGATCGCGGAGGCACTCACGGCTCGTCCCCCAAGATCCGCGGGACCCGGAACCGACGGTCTTCGGCCGCTGGCGCCTCGGCCAAGACGGTGTCACGGTCGAGCGTCGGCTGCGGCTCGTCGTCGCGAAGCACGTTGTGCAACGGCAGCGGGTGCGCCATCGGCTCGAGGTCCCCGACGTCGAGCTCGGCGATCTCGGCGGCATACGTCAACACCGACGCGAGCTGGCCGGTGAACTGGGTCAACTCGTCGTCGCTCAGCTCGAGACGGGCCAGCCGGGCCACGTAGGCAACCTGCTCGGAACCGATCACCGCGGGCTGGGACCGAGGGCGGGCGTCGCCCGCGCTCATCCGCCGGTTCCGGTGACCCGGATCACGAATTCGCTGGCGCGCTTTTGGATCTCCTCGCGGTCGTAGTCGAGGGTCGCGACGTGGAAGCTCCGCTCCAGCCACACCCTCTCGCACCGGTTTCCCAGCGCGGCGACGATGTCGTCCCCGTTGACCGGCGGGACCACGTGGTCGTCACGACTGGAGAGCAACAGCACCGGGCAGGCGATGTCGGCCAGCTTGGCGCCCACCTCGTCGGCTGCGTCGAGGAGCGAGAGCAACGGCCGAATCGGCGTCTGGCTGTAGGAGAGCTCGACCACGTCGGGCTGCGCGATGTCCGAGCCGATGCCGTCCATCAGGGTCTCCCCGGCATCGGCCATCCCACGCACCGCGTCGACCTGGTCGGCCGGGATCGACCGCACGAGCGGGTTGACCAGCACCAGTCCGGCGATCTCGGAGTGACGCTCGCCGAGCCAGCAGCTGAGGGTGCCCCCCATGGACAGCCCGACCACCACCACCTTCTCGCAACGTCCGGCGAGGTCGAGGTAGCTGGCCTCGGCGGCCGCCGACCAGTCGGACCAGCGCGTCTCGACCAAATCGGCCACCGACGTCCCGTGTCCGGGCAACAGGGGCGCCTCGACGGTGAGCCCGGCGTCGGCAATCGCGGACGCCACCCCCCTGATCGAGAACGGGTTGCCGGTGAACCCGTGCAAAACGAGGGCGCCCTGGGCACCACCGGCTGCGGAAAACGGCTCTGCACCTGCCATGACGGGAGCGCTCACGGTCAGCGATGCTACCGGTCCGTGCAAACGACCCCCGACGGCATTCCCCCGACAGACCGTGAACCGGACCGGACCAACCGCGACCTCGCCTCCGTCGTCGACCGGCCCGTCGGCTACCGTCGGGCAGTTCTAGAGGGAGAGCCGCTCGGCCGTGCCGATCCGGCGCCACCCGGACCACGATCACCACCGACCGAGGAGCTCGCCTGATGCCGTACGACTTCCTGAGCGAGGAGTGGCTGGCCGAGGCCCGCAGGATCAGGGGGGAGTACAAGGGCCTGGCGGCGCCGAACGCCAACCCGGTTCGCATCAACCTGGTCGTCACCGAGGTCCCCGAGCGCGGCCAGATCGACGCCCACGTGGACACCTCCGGGGGCGAGCTCGACATCGAGCACGGCCACCTGGACGGCATCGATCTCACGGTGACCCTCGACTACGAGACCGCCAAGGCCCTGCTGATCGACGGCAACTCGCAGGCCGCCATGTCCGCCTTCATGGCCGGCAAGATCCGGGTCGACGGCGACATGTCCAAGCTGCTGGCGATGCAGGGTTCGGGCCCCCTCGGCGAGACCGAGGAGCTGGCCGCCCGCATCCGGGAGATCACGAAGTAGCAGCGACCCCCAGCTTGGCCATCTCGGTCTCGAGCTCGGCCACCGTCCAGCGGTCCTTCTTGTCGATCGTGTCGGTCATGGTCCACGGCTGGAACAGTCGCACCGTCCCGCCCTGGACGAAGAAGACCTTCCCGGTGGCCGGGCATCCCTCGGTGGCCAGGTACGCGACCAGCGGCGAGATGTTGGCCGGGTCCCACACGTCGAATGCGCCGGACTCGGGCGCCTTCACCACGTCGGAGAGCCCGGGCGTGTTCTCGGTCATCCGGGTGCGGGCGGCCGGGGCGATGGCGTTCACACGGACCCCGTAGCGGGAGAGCTCCTGGGCGGTGATGACGGTGAACGCGGCGATGCCGGCCTTGGCGGCGCCGTAGTTGGCCTGGCCCGGGTTGCCGAGCAACCCCGAGGTGGACGAGGTGTTGATGACGGCGGCCTTCACGTCCTTGCCCTCCTTCGTCTGCTCGCGCCAATAGGTGGCGGCGTGACGCGTCGGGACGAAGTGCCCCTTCAGGTGCACGTGAATGACCGAGTCCCACTCGTCCTCGGTCATGTTGATGAGCACCCGGTCCCGGAGGATCCCGGCGTTGTTGACCAGCACGTGCAGGTCGCCGAACGCCTCGACCGCCGTGTCGACCAGGCGCTTTCCGCCCTCCCAGTCGGCCACGTTTTCGGCGTTGGCGATCGCTTCGCCGCCCATCGCCTTGATCTCGTCGACCACCTGCTCGGCCGGCGACCGATCGTCTCCCGAGCCGTCGATCGCGCCGCCAAGGTCGTTCACGACCACCTTGGCCCCTTCGGAGGCGAAGAGCAGCGCGTGCTCCCTGCCGATGCCCCGACCCGCTCCGGTGATGATGGCCACCCGGCCGTCCAATGCGCCCATGATCGATCTCCCGTTCCTCTCGTCGGGCCGGGCGATCGCCCGTACCCGCCTGATCGTCTCGTCGGCATCGGTCCGGCCGGCGGTCCCACCCCCTGACCGATGGCGCAGGCCCGCGAGGTTCGATCGTGGATGGTTGTGCCGGACCCGACGTATCCGAGCGTCAGGCTAGCGGCGACGGAGCGTAGCGAAAAACCTGGCGGCGCAGCGTCGAGCTGGGGGCGGCGAGCCCCACGCTCCGAGCAGGGGCACCGAGCGATCTCCGCAGGCGCGCCGGTCCTGAAGCTTGGCGCAACCTCAGCCGGCGTCGTAACGATGTCGGCCCTGCACCTCGCGCAGCACGGTCACCGCTCGCTCGCCCAGCCCGACCGGAACGAAGAGGTGGTCGTGGTGAACCGCCGAGACGACGTTGGTGCTGATGCCGGCCGCGGTCAATGCTGCGGTGATCTCGGCCAGGAATCCGACGGCGGACAGGTCGGAGTGGGCCCCGATCACGATCCATTCGCACGGGAACTCCCCGACCAGGCCGTGGGCGCGCGCCTCTCGGGCCGAGACGACGACGGTCGTCCCCTCGTGCTCGCGAAACTCCATCAAAGCAGCGAGCCCGGACGGCCGATCGTCGTGGCCGATCGCGCAGAAGACGAAGGTCCCCGCCTGCCGCTGCGGGTCGATCGACGCCAACAACCGGCCGAGATCTCGTTCGGCCGGCCCCGGGTCAGTGCGGCCCATCGGGCGCCGTCACTGGACGTAGGGCGGCTCGGGTCGCCACGGAAACCAATCGGGCAGGTCGTGGCCCGGCGAAAGCGACCAGCGCGCGGGTCGCTTCTCCAAGAACGCGGTGACCCCCTCGGCGGCGTCGGCCATGCGCCCGGTGTCGTAGATGGCCAAAGAATCGATCCGGTGCGCCACCATCGGATGATCGGCACCGAGCATCTGCCAGAGCAGCTGGCGTGTGATGACTGCGGACACCGGCGCCACGTTGGCTGCGATCTCGTGCGCCAACTCGGTGGCGACCGAAACCACCTGGTCGGCCGGGTGGAGGCTGCGCACGAGGCCCCCCTCGAGCGCCTCGGCGGCCGGAAACACCCGTCCGGTCAGGCACCACTCGAGCGCCCGGCTGATCCCGACGATCCGGGGCAAGAACCAACTCGACGCGCCGTCGGGCACGATTCCGCGCGCCGCGAACACGAAGCCGACCTTGGCTTCCTCGGCCAGGATCCGGACGTCCATCGGTAGGGTCATGGATGCCCCAATGCCCACCGCCGGGCCGTTGATCGCCGCGATCACCGGCTTGAGCGAGCGGAAGATCCGAAGTACGAGCTCTCCCCCGCCGTCACGTGGCGCCGGGCCCGAGCCGATCTCGACGCCGGAATGGAAGGCCCGGCCTCCCGACCCGAGGTCGGCTCCGGCACAAAAGGCGCGGCCGGCGCCGGTCACGACCACGGCGCGGACGTCGTCGTCGGCATCGGTCGCGTCGAACACATCGAGAAGTTCCTCGAGCATGGTGCGATTGAACGCGTTGAGCCGCTCCGGTCGGTTGAGGGTGACGGTAGCGACCCCGTCGGCGACGCCGTAGATGAGTGTCTCAGGCACGAGGACCCCCGTTCAGGGCGAGAAGCGCCGATCGTAAGCGGCCGACCGGCCGGACACATGCTCGGTCTGGCGGGCGGTCGGTGATCCGGCTCCCGAGGCCAGGTCCGCGATCATGAAAGGAGTGAATGAGCTTCCATCCAATTGGCAGATGGAACGGCGTGGGGCCACCGACCCCATGATCGAAAAGATGGTGGCCGACTATCTGGCCGAGCTCCTCCTCGTCATGCCGGACTTTGACCCGACGCGTGCCGCACCGACCGTCCCGTCGGACTTCGACTGGCCAAATGGCTCGTTCGTGTTGGTGCGGGTCGAAACCGAGCCGATCGCCTGCGGAGCGCTCCGGCGCCTGTCGCGCGACATCGGCGAGCTGAGACGCATGTGGGTAGGGCCGGCATGGCGCGGACGCGGCGCGGGGCGGCTCCTGCTGGGCGCCCTCGAAGACCTGGCGAAGGAGATGCAGCTGACCGAACTCCGACTCGACACCAACCGGAAGCTCGGCACGGCGATCGCCCTCTACCGTTCGGCAGGTTTCGTCGAGGTGCAGCGCTACAACGACAACGAGTTCGCGGACATCTGGATGTCCAAGGGGCTGTGACGGCCACGCTCCTCGGTGGCGAAGCCCGCTTCGTCAACCGAGAAGATGGCCCACCGACGCCCGTGAGGCGCTGACCATCAGGAGTCCCGCCCTTCCCAGCAGTAGATGTAGTCGCCGCACCATGACGGGTCGTATTTCATGAGTCGGCGTACCTGGAAATGGGGGTTGGCGACGCCGTTAGGGCGATAGAAGATGCCGAGCGGTCCGGCCAGTTCGAAACCGAAGCGGTGGTAGTAGTCGGGGCTCCCGAGCAGGGCGATCAGGGGGAGCCCAGCCAACTCGGCGCGGCGGAGGAGTTCGATCATCAGCTGGGTTCCGATACCGACGCCCTGGGAGGACGGCCGCACCGCCAACGGGGCGACCCCGGCCACCTCCCGCCCACCCAAATCTCCAAGGGCCGTGAGCACGTGTCCGACCACGTCGCCGTGTTCGATCGCGACAAGCTCGAGCTCGGGAACTCCGGCGCCGAGCCTCCAGGTCGCGTCGACGATGTCGATCTCTTCGCGGCCGTCGCCTTGGCCGTCGGAGAATGCCTCTCGCACCACTTTCAAGATCGCATCTCGGTCTTCGAACGTCGCCTGCCGGATGAAGCGACCGCTGGGTGTCATTCGAAGAGGGCCTTCACCAAGCGATTGGCCTCCGCTGCCACATCTAGTTCCTGGCGAAACCGGCGATGTCCCTTGCGGTGTCACGGCTTATGTCAGGGCAGCCGATCGTGAAGATTTCGGTGGCGTGCATGGTGCCCATCATCTGGCGACACCGAGCCGGGACGCTCGCTTGGAGCAGGAGGCGATAGAAGTTGATGCCCTCGTCGCGCAGCGGATCGCATTCGTTGACGTTGATCACGGTCGGGGGAAACCCGGTGACGTCGTCGACCGTGGCAAACGAGGGCCACGCGAGCGGATCGCATTCGTTGAAGGCCTCGATCCCATATCCCATGGCACCCCGGTTGTTGTGCAACTCGAGAAGGATGCCGTTGTTCTCCACTGACGACGGACATTCCGGGAGCGGCCAGTGGCCGGCGATGTACGGGCAGAGCGCGTAGAGACCCTTGACGAGGCCGAGCTGGCCCTCGCGCTTGAGCTTGAGCCCGGTGGCGAGTGTGAGGTTGCCGCCGCCGCTCTCTCCCGCGACGACGATCCGGGCCGGATCGACCTTCAGCCCCGCGGCGTTGGCAACGACCCACTTGAGACCCGAGACACAGTCGTCGAGGCCCGCCGGAAATGGGGCCACCTCGGGCACCGAGGAGGCCACCACCGAGTTGCGGAAGTCGACCATGACAACAGCGACGCCGTTGGCCGCGATGAGCTTGCCCCAGCCACGGTACATCCCGTCGTAACACGACAAGGAGGCCATTCCGCCGCCGTGGATGTAGTACACGCATGCAACGGTCTCCTCGGTGTCGGGCCGGATGACCTGGAGATTGATCGTGTTGCCGTCCGGCTCGGATTGGATCTTCTCGGTGTGCACCCGCAAGCCCGCCGAGGGCGCGGCTTCCTCGGTGTCACACAGGTCCATGAAGGGCTTGAAGAGCTCGGCCGCCGCGAGGGCGGCCTCGGAGTTGGCCTCGGCGACCAGCGTCTCTCGGCTGTCGACATCGGGCAGCTTGTTGGCAGGGATAACGGACAGGATGCCCTTCAGCCTGGGATCGAGCCTCGGGTCAGCAGCGATGTCGTGAGCCATGGTGTCGTTCTCCTAACGAACAGATGCCGTCGTGAATCCTCCGCTATCGCAAGACCAGCAAGGCCCCAGACGGCCTCGAAGAGGCGCGAGTCAGGGCCCTGACCAGCGATGATGCGTGCAGCCCCGATCGGGGTCCACGTGTCCCAAGGTACGCCACCGGCGGGAGAGCGGCAACGGGGTCAAGATCGCCTCCTCGAACAATTTGTGGCGCCGGGGGAACACCCTCTCCGCTGCGGGCGTTGACCGCCTCATGAGCGACTCCCTTGCCGATGTGGACTTCTGGTTTGACCCCGTGTGCCCGTGGGCCTGGATCACCTCACGCTGGATGCTCGAGGTCGAAGACGTGCGGCCGGTCAAGACGCGATGGCACCTGATGTCGCTGGCCTACCTCAACCTGAACCAGCACGAGGGACAGGGACAGAGCGAGGAGTACCTGAAGCGGATGGAGCAGGCGTGGGGACCGGTCCGCGTCTGCGCCGCCGCGGCGGCCGAGCGGGGCGACGACGTCCTGCTGCCGCTCTACACGGCCATCGGCACGCGCTTTCACAACCAGCAGCACCGGGGTGCCGAAGCGCTCGCGGAGGCGGTGGCCGAGGTGGGACTCGACTCCTCGGTGCTCGAGGCCGCCACCAGCACCGATTTCGATGACACCATCAAGGCGTCCCACCACCTCGGCATGGACCAGGTTGGCATCGACGTCGGCACGCCGGTCATCAGCGTCGACGGCAACGCCTTCTTCGGCCCCGTTGTGACCCCGACACCGCGCGGTGAGGCGGCAGGACGACTATGGGACGGCGTGTTGGCGGTCACCGGTACCGACGGGTTCTTCGAGCTCAAGCGCACCCGCGACCGAAGGCCAAGCTTCGACTGAGGCAGCTCGACGGGTGAACCTCGCCCGTCAGCGTGAGAACCGCCGGTACCACCAGTTGGGGTCGCGCGCATGCGCGTGGAAGTGGTCGGGGATCTGGCGCATGACGCGGTCGATCGTCCAGCCGTCGGGACCGAACCGACGGTCGGCCACCTCGGTGAGCCGAGCCACCATGTGTTCGACCTCGTCGTGCGGGGGCGAGGCGCCGTGGGCGCGCCACACCACCATCGGGACGTCGCACACCTCGCAGTCGGCGACCCAGCAGACCTCGTCCTCGTAGTACCAGTCGGTCATTCGCGCGGCCTCGCAGAGGTCACAGTGGCGGGTACTCACGAGCAGCGGGCCGATCAGGAGGTGTACAGGTTGACCGAGCTGCCCTCGTCGACCGTCGTGCCCGGCTCCGGCACGGTCGCGAACACCCGGCCTCCGTTGGGCCCATAGACCTGGCCGAGCTTCAGCCCGGCGTTCGCCAGCGCGGTCTGCGCTGCCGCCACGGTGTCGCCACTGAGGTTGGGCACCTGCACGGTCGGCGGGCCGTTGGACACGTACACGGTCACCGTCGATCCGGGCGGGACCTCCGTCCCGATCGCCGGGTTGGTGTGGTCGACCTGGCCGGCCGGGTAGTTGACCGAGGACGTGGTCGACTCGGTGGCGGTGAGCCCGAGGGCCTGGAGCGCCGCCTGCGCCTGCGCATAGGTGTCGCCGGCGACGCTCGGGATGGTCTTGGGCGCCGGGCCCTTGGACAGCGCGATGAGGACCGTCGACCCGTACGGCGCGTCGGTGGCGTCGAGCTTGTTGTTGTACGACCAGTTGATGACCTGGCCGGTCGGCACCGTGCTGCTGTAGCCGGCCGCGGTGGCCGGGCACGACCCCCTCAGGTGGTTCACCGCCAGCAGTCGAGTCGCGCCGGCGCAGCCGAGCCCGTTGAGCGAGGGCAGGCTCTCGATCGGCAGGCCCTTGGACACCTCGATGTTCACCACACTGCCCTGTTTGAGGATGCTCCCGGCCGACGGGTCTTGGCTCACGATCTGGCCCGCCTTGACCGTGATGGAGCTGACGGGGGTCTGGGTGACCAGCGAGAAGTGATCCTTGGCCAGGGACTGACGA
>Ga0181521_10001824_pt1 | contig 26044 bp, 32 predicted proteins | sample PEATcosm2014_Bin_32_FD_119764 | JGI IMG/M metagenome (GOLD analysis project Ga0181521, IMG submission 119764) | Peatland microbial communities from MTU Mesocosm Facility, Houghton, MI, USA - PEATcosm2014_Bin02_60_metaG | ecosystem: Environmental > Terrestrial > Soil > Wetlands > Peat | place...
CGGCGCCCGGCGCTCAGGCCTTGATCCAGGGGGCGTCCGCGCGCGAGAGCAGGTGCACGGCGACACCCACCGCGAGCACGATCGCGCTGGCGAGGCCAATCGCCGCCGCGATCGAAACGTGCAGGACCAGCAGCGCGCCGACGAGCGCGCCGAGCAGCATCGCCGCGATCGCGATCGCCCGCCGTCCGGCCTTCGACCCGGGCCCGCCCGCCAGGCGCGATTCCGAGGCAAGGCCGGTGAGCGTGCGCGTCAGCACCGTGGTCGTCAGCTCGGGCACCGCGAGGCGTTGCGCGGTCGCGTTCTGCACGCCCATCGCGAGGGCCATCGGGACCAGCAGCGCGTAGCGCGTGCCGCTGTCGAGCGGCTCGCCGACCGCGAGCGCGACGATCAGCGCGATCGCGAACAGCGCGACCTGCGCCGCGCTCCCCGCGCGCAGCACGTGACCGCGATGCTCGGCGTAGCGCGCGCCCAGGCGCCCGCCAGCCAGGGCGCCGGCGAGGAACGAGACGAGTGCGACCGTCGAGGTGACCGCCGACAGGCCCTGCGCGCCCGCCAGCGCGAACCCGAGGAAGACGATGTTGCCGGTCATGTTCGCGACGAACACGTGGCCGAAGCGCAGGTAGCTGGCCGCGTCGACGACGCCCGTCAGCAACGTCAGCGCGATCATCATCGGCATCAGCGGCCCGTGGCGGTCGCCGCGCTCCGGGCGCAGCGTGGTGACGGCTTCGCGCAGGACCGACGCCATCGGCTGACACTATCGCGCAGGGGGCCCGTCCCCGTCTCGCGCAGGCCGCCGCTCAGCGCCGGGTCACTCCAGGTAGTTCACGAACTCGCTGGTCGGAGCGCGCTCGGGTACGCGCTGCTCCTGCACCGGCGATCCGAGGTACAGCAGGCCCACCGGCGTCTCCTCCGGCTGCAGCCCGAGGATCTCGCGGCCCCGCGGATCGTCGAGCAGCGCGACCGTGCGCCAGTAGCCGGCGAAACCGCGCGCGTGCGCGCCGAGCAGCACCAGATAGGCGGCGACGGCGGTCGCGAGCAGGTCCTCGCGGTCCTGCGCCGCATCGCCGCTCTGCTGCGCGCTGACGGCCACGAGCGTGGGCGCCCGCTGAAGCTTGACCGCCGAGCCCGGCTGCTCTGATTCGGCCAGGCCCATCAGGCGCCCGCGCGCCCGCTCGCCGAGCACGCGAAAGCGCCACGGGTTGGTCAGGTGGTGGTTGGGCGCCCAGCGCGCCAGCTCGAACAGCTCGTCGAGCACCTCGGGGCCGAGCGCCTGGGCGGCGAACGCCTTGTGCGTGCGGCGCGTGCGGATAGCCTTCTCGACGTCCATGCCTGCAACGGTAGAGCCAAGCCCGCCAAGCCTCCTCTCAGGCTGACGCGGGATGAGCCTCGGCGAAATCGTGGCGATCGCTGGCGCCGGCCTGGCGGCGGGCGCGATCAACACGCTGGTCGGCAGCGGCACCTTGATCACCTTCCCGGTGCTGCTGGCGTTCGGCTACGCGCCGGTGACGGCGAACGTCTCGAACACGATCGGCCTGGTGCTGGGCAACGTGTCGGGGGCGGTCGGATATCGACGCGAGCTGGCCGGCCAGCGCGCCCGCGCCGTGCGCCTCGGCACGACGTCGGTACTCGGCGGCATCACAGGCGCCGTGCTGCTGCTGGTGCTGCCGGCGTCGGCGTTCAAGGCGATCGTGCCCGTGTTCATCGCGATGGCGCTCATCCTCACATTGCTGCAGCCGCGATTGGGGCGGTGGCTCCTCAAGCGCGAGATCGACCTCGAGCGCAAGGGCAGCGTGCTCGTGGCGCTCGCCGTCTACCTGACCGGCGTCTACGGCGGCTACTTCGGCGCCGCGCAGGGCATCCTGCTGCTCGCAATCCTCGGCGTCGCGCTGGCGCAGAACCTGCAGCGCACGAACGCGCTGAAGAACGTGCTCGTCGGACTGGTCAACGGCGTGGCGGCGGTGTACTTCGCGTTCGCCGCGCATGTCGACTGGGGTCCCGCGGCGATCATCGCGGGCGCCTCCATCCTTGGCGCCCAGCTCGGCGCGCGCTACGGGCGGCGGCTGCCCCCAGACGCGCTGCGTGCGGTGATCGTCGTCGTCGGCGTGTTCGCGATCGTACGGCTGATCGTCAACTGAAGACCATCGCGCACGGGGCGCCGGCGATCAGTGCAGCTGCTCGACGAACGTGTAGAGCACCATCAGGCTGACGATCACGACGAACACGCGCAGCGCCCACAGGCCGGCGCGGGCGCGAGCGCTGAGCGGCGCTCGCGGCACAGGCCGAGACGTTTCGGCGACGAACTGGTCGCGCTCCAGGTGCATGATCAGCTCGTCCTCGTGGCGCTCCTGGGACTGCAGGTCGCGCTCGGGGATCGCGGGGCTCATGGGTGTGGCGGTGACGAGAGGGGTGTGCTTGCTCATGAGCCGATCACGTGGGTCGCCTGCAGGAAGGAGTCGATCCCGTACGCCGCGCCACAGATCCCGACGAACGCGATCACTGCGATCCCGATGACGTTGGTCGAGCGCTTGTTGACCCACTGGCCCATCAGGCCCTTGTCGTTGGCGAGCATCACCATCAGCACGAGGCTGACGGGGAGCAGCACGGTCGCGAGCACGTTGGCGTTGAGCGCGATTGACAGCAGCGGCGCGCCCGGGATCAGGATCACCGTCGCGGCCAGCATCGCGACGCCGATGTTCGCGGCGTAGAAGATGGCCGCGCCGCGCGGCGAGCTGTTGAAGCTGTGCGAGACGCCGACGCATTCGCCGGCCGCATACGCGGTGCTGGCGGAGATCGTCAGGATCGCCACCGCGCCAGCCTCGACGAGGCCGAGCGCGAACACCGCGCCGGCGGCGCCCCCGGCGACGTGCCTGAGCGCCTCCGGGAACCCGGCGCCGGCGAAGCCCTGGATGCCGGATCCGTCGTGGGCCAGCAGCGCCGCGCCGGCGACGAGCGCGCCGATGCCGAACACCGCGGCGAGGACCGCGCCGGCGGCGGTGTCGTAGCGGCCGTGCGTGACGTCGCGCGGGGTCATGCCCTTGTCGGCGGAGGCGCTCTGCTGGAAGAAGATCATCCACGGCGTGACGGTCGCGCCGATCGTGGAGGCGAGCAGCAGCAGCAGCGTGTTGAAGCTGCCGCCGGGGAAGGGGGTGAAGGCGAACGCGTCGACCACCGAGCCCACGTGGGGTTTGACGAGGATCGCCGCCACCAGGAACAGGCCGTTGAACAGGGCCAGGCCAAGCACGATGCGCTCCCAGCGCCAGTAGCGCCCGCCGCTGAGCGTGAACACGACGAGCGCCAGCCCGAGCGCGACGGCGACGCCGGAGCCGAGGTGGAAATAGGCGAGCCCGACGCGGATCGCGACGAACTCGGCGACGAGCGTCACGAGGTTGGTGAGCGTCAGATCGCCGGCGCCGAACCAGCCCCACACGCGTCCGTAGCGCTGCAGCACGAGCTCGCCGTAGCCGCGGTGGGTGACCGCGCCGACGCGCATGCACATCTCCTGGCAGACATAGGCCATCGCGAACAGGATCGGGATGAACGGCACGAAGAAGCCCAGCCCGTACTGCGCGCCGTCGGAGGCGTACGCGATCATGCTCGGCCCGTCGTTCTCGCCGAGCATCGCGAGGATCCCCGGCCCGACGAGCAGCCACATCAGATGCCAGCGGCGGCGGTGCCTGCGCGCGTGGTGCACGCGCGAGCGATCGTGCGAGCGCGCGAGATCCTCGTCGGTCAAAACCGGTTGGCGCAGCAGGGGAGAGGCGCTGATCACGGGCGTGCTCAAGCCGCCGCTCCCCGTCCGTCGGCGAGCGCTGTGGCTGCGGTCGAGCGCTCGACTTCCACGCGCATGGCGCCGGCGAGCTGGCCACCGATCGCGTGCTCGCGCTCTCCGAAGCGCACGAACAGGGGGCCGCCGAACGGCTGGCGCTCGCGCACCGCGAAGCGATCGCCGGGGGAGATGCCCCGGTCGGCCAGGTAGCGCAGCATCTCCGGGTCGGAGTCGGACACGCGCACGAACAGGCCCTCGTCGCCCGGCTGCAGGCTCTCCATGCGGCGGGTGACCGGCTCCTGGAGCTCGAGGTCCGCCGAGGGGATCGGGTCGCCGTGGGGATCGACGGTCGGGTGTCCGAGCTTCTCCGCGATCAGCGCCTCGAGGTCGTCCGAGAGCACGTGCTCGAGCACCTCGGCCTCCGCGTGCACGCGATCCCACGGCATGCCGAGCGCCTCTGCGAGATAGCTCTCCAGCAGGCGGTGGTGGCGGATCACCTCGAGCGCGATGCGCCGCCCGTCCTCGGTCAGGCGCACGCCGCGGTAGGGGACGTGCGTGATCAGGCCAAGCTCGTCCAGGCGCTTGAGCATCGCCGAGACGGAGCCCGGCGTGATGCCCAGGCGCTCGGCCAGGGCGTTCGTCGACACCGGCTCATCGCCGCGCGATTCCAGCGCGAAGATCTCCTTGGAGTAGTCCTCGATCGCAGGCGTGCGGGTGTGATCCTTCGTCACCATGAAAACAGATTATGGCATGCCAAACAATTAATCAAGGCTGCTGAGGCTGCCACGACGATCATCGGGCGTCACGCGCGAGAGCTTGAGCGGCGCGTCGGACTCGGCGCGCTCGTTGCTTCGCGTTAGCCTGATGTCAACCCGAGCGAAGGAGGCCCCATGCCCGTGTGCACGCACCTCGACCAGGTCAACATCACCGAGCTGCCGGAGTCGGTCGACGGCTGCGCCGAATGCCTCGCCACCGGCGGCGAATGGCTGCATCTGCGCATCTGCCTGGAGTGCGGGCAGGTCGGCTGCTGCGACGACTCGCCCAACCGCCATGCACGAAAGCACGCGCACAGCGCCAGCCATCCGCTGATCCGCTCGATCGAGCCGGGCGAGGACTGGTCGTGGTGCTTCGTCGACGACGTCGCGCTGCGGATCGACTCGGTGCACGGGAGCACGCGGATTCCGCCTTCGCCGATGTTGAGCTGAGGGGAACGGCGGCCGCAAGAGGCCGACATCGCCGGCCTCGGTTGGCGCCGCGGCGCCTCAGTGGTGTGAATGCCCGCGCACCGTGCGCCAGCTCTCGCGAGTGATGCGCAGGATCACGGCGGTCATGCCGAGCCCGATGACCGGGTCGAGGATCGGAGCGCCGGCGGCGATCGCGAGCGCGCTGGCAACGACGCCGAGCGACACGTACGCGTCGATCCGCGCGTGTTCGCCGTCGGCGATGAGAGCGGGGCTGTCCAGCTGGCGCCCGGCGCGCATACGCACCGCGCCGGCGAGCCAGTTGCCGGCGAACCCGATCGCGCCCGCGAGCGCGAGGACGAGCAGATGACCGGGCGTGGAGGGGTGGATGAGGCGTTCGATCGCCTCGTACGCGGCGACGCACGCCGAGCAGAAGATCGCAGCCACGACCGCCAGTCCGGCCAAGCGCTCGGCACGGGGTGAGCGCAGCGCGAACGCGATGCCCAGCGGGATCGCGGTGAGCGCGTCACCGCCGTTGTGGATCAGGTCGGCCAGCAGCGCCAGGCTGCCGGTGAGCGCGAACACGAGCGCCTGCGCAGCCGCGGTGACGGCGAGAATCGCCAGCGCGATGGTGACCGTGCGAACGCCCTCGCGCGAGCGCTTGATGCTCTCGTCGAGCAGGCCGTGGGAGTGCGGGCGAGAGTGAGCTTCGGCGTGGACGTGGGGGTGGGGGTGGGGGTGCGCTTCGGCGTGGACATGTGGCCCGCGGTGCGGGTGCGCGTGGCGCAGCGCGCCGTGACTGTGCAGGTCGCCGTCGAGGAGCTCGTAGGTGGGGGAGGCCATGCTCTCTCTAGGCTAGGTGAGACTCTTCCGGCTTTGCAATCATCTGAACGGTGACGACCGCGACCCGTCACCGGCTCGCATTGCCGACAGCGCTCGCCACGGCCGCCTCGCTAACCGTCGCGCTGTGGCTCTCCGCGGCGCCGGGCGCGACCGCGTCGAACGCCGGCAAGATGGCAGGAGCCTGCCCGAAGCAGGCCAAGGCGGCACTGCCCCTGTCGGCGCACGCCACCGAGAAGGCCGCTCGGGCCGCGCTGGCGGCGGCGCCGGAGCGCTACAAGGGCCTTGACGTAAAGGGCGCAACGGTCGTCTGGTCGAAGCTGGCGAAAGCGGCGGGACCGCGCGGCGGCGAGGTCGCCTTCCAATGCGGCAAGACGATCCAGGCGAGAACGGTCGTCGTGGAACTTCGCTTCCCGAAGGAGCTGCCGAGCGCCAGCCTGTCCGAGGGTGTCGTCTTCGTCTCGCGCTTCAAGAGCGGCTACCGGGTCTGGGAGGTAGCCCACTGACCGCGGTCTATCGGCCCGCGGCGACGACCTTCAGCTCGTCGAGCGACTCCCGGATGAGTCGCGGCAGGTCCTGAGGGCCGGGTGCTGACCAGCAGATCCCGCAGCGCGTCGGCGCCCGCGAACAGAACCTCGCGCTTGTCGGCGAAGTGCCTGAAGAACGTTCGCTCCGTCAGTCCCGCGCGCTCGGCGATCTCCGCCACCGTGGTCTCCTCGAACGAGCACTTCACCTGGATGGCCGGCTTCCTCGCGCTCGACAGCCCCGCCTCCAGCGCGCTGACGCGCGAGCTGCTCGGGTGGCAGCCGACCCAGCCCGGGCTCATCGCGGACGTCGACCAGGGGCACTACTTCCGGCAGGCGGGTGTCGCTGCAGCTTGATCGAGCCGACTGAGCGGCCAGTCTCGTCGCTATGAGGCTGGCCGTCGGCAGCGGTGGCGCGCAGCGTGGCCCGAATCCTGGGCTCTACCGCAGGGGGCTCGGGGCGCGATAACCGAGGGCCAAGCGAAACATTGGCGAGTCGGGTACGACTGGCGGCGTTACGCGGTGAGCTCGCTCGCAGTTGGTCGCGGGGGCTGGTTGCAGCGTGCGAACTTCGTGCTCACGGGCGCCCTGTATGGCATCGCGGCACGGGGCCTTGCGCAGAGGGTTCGGATGGCTGAGCGCACTATCGCTTCGCGCTCTGACGTCGGTCAGCTCTGCAAGACTGGCTCTGGATGGATAAGTGGGATCTCAAAGGCCTCGCTTGGATGCCGCATCACCCGGAGATCCTCTGCTCGACTGAGCAGGGACGCGCGATCGTGCTTGATCTTCCGGCGGGCGAGATGCTTCAGGATCACCAGGTCCACGAGGGGGCATGGATCACCGTTATCGACGGTGAGGTGAGGATCACCAGCCACGCCGGTGAGAAGATCGATGCCGAGCCCGGGACACTGGTGCAGTTCGCACCCCAGGAGCGTCACGAGGTCGAAGCCCTCGCCGACTCACGAGTTCTCCTGCTGCTCACTCCTTGGCCCGGCCCTGGTCATCCGGGATCGATGACCCTCAGGGAAAAGACCGACGTGCGGGAGCGCGCCGCCGAGCGCGCCAGCTGAGAGGGGTCGTGCGGAGAGCAGATGCCTCGCCGAGAGTGCAGCCTGGGGCGACGAAGCGCACGCTGTTAGGTGCGGGGCTGGCGCCGTGCCACTGCCAGGCAGGCGACCGTGCTGGAGCGGATCGGCCGCCCGAGCCGCTGGTGGAAGGCTTGGTTCTCGGCGACGAGGGCGTCGCGCTGTCGGGGTGACAGCCTTGCCCAGAACGACATGGTGCCGAGCAGGGCGTTGAGCTCGTCAGCGGTGTGCTCCTGCTGCATCGGCACTGCGACGACGTGCGCGTCATCGAACAGGTCTGCCGCATACCCGCGCGCGAGCTCATAGCCGCCCAGCCACGCCCACACCTCCGAGAGGTTCTCGCGCCTGGCCGCAACGCCGGCGAGGATGCCGGCGAGGTCGCGGTAGGTGGGCCATTCGGCGGCAAGCTCGGGCGTGATCGTCGTCAAGACGGCACGCAGCGCGTGCTGATCGTCGGCGCTGCGGGGATCGTCGAACCCGAAGTACGAGAGCAGAGCAAGGCTCCCGCCGTCGACCAGCGCGTCGGCCGCCTTGCGCCAGCTCACGTCCGGATCGCTCCAATGGATCGCCGACGCGGAGAACACAGCCGAGTAGTGGGCACGCGGCAGCGAGGCGTCCTCCAGGCGCGCGTTGACGAACTGCACATCGCCGACGCCGCTCAGCTCATCGCGAGCCCGCGCGATCAGTTGCTGGCCGGGCTCCACGGCTGTCACCCGCAGCCCGCGGGCCAGCAGGCTGCGGGTGAGCTGTCCCGTGCCGCAGCCGATCTCGAGCACCGCCGCGCGGGGGCAGATGCCCTCGCACGCCCGGTCGACGAGCACGTCCGGGTAGGTCGGGCGATGACGGTCGTAGTCCTCGGCGATCTCATCGAAGACGCGTCCGTAGCTGCGGGCGGCGGCTTGGCGCGGCATGGCAGCACGGTAGATGAGGGCAGGGACGGCGGGACGGCGACCAGGGGGAGGCTGGGGAGATTGCTCGACCCCCTCTCGCCAAGCGAGCTGCGGCGAGCGACTGTCTACAACGACACCCGTGGAGCGTTTATCCCTTCTGTGCATATAATGCCTGGCTTATCTGAGATCGCTTGCAGAAAAGCCATAGGTTTTCTGCGTAGCTGGTACGATCGAAGGCGTCGCCGAGGCGCTCGCGAGGCGCCGGCTGGTCATAGGATGGAAGCGCACGCGAGTGCTGGAGCTGGGGGACGCAGAGGGAAGTATGCTTCCCGTCCGACGAGGGCTGAGTCGACCCAGAGAGGCAGCCCGGCCAAGCATGTTCCAGGCACCAGCGAACGTCCGGGTGAGGGGAGCCGTTATGAGCGAAAGAGACGCCGTGGGGGCTGGGGCGCTGCGTCAGCGCGGGGCCAGACTGATCGTGTTCACGTTGCTGGGCACGGCCCTGCTCGGGCTCAGCGCGTACGCGGACTCGCCAAAGCCGGTGAAGGTCACGCGCTGCGGCTATGCGAACACCACCTATGGCAGGAGCGCGCTGTACCCCTGGCATATGTCGTGCGCCGCGGCGCGCAACGTCGTTACAGCGAGCGACAGTCCCCACGCCCGCGTGATCAATTTCGGGCCGGGCTGGGATGGCGGCGCCGTGCGCATCAACAGCCGTTACTGGGTCTGCACGGGCCAAATGGGCTCCTACAACTGCGGCTATCCGTACCGGCCGCGGGAGGTCGACGGGGAGCGGGGCTACAAGGGGCCATTCACCATGGACGTGGAGTACCGGACATGCTCCGCGATCGTGCACGCGGGCTCGGGGTGCGCGAAGACGGTCGAGTTCAGTCAGCCCCAGAGCTGACGGCCGCTGGAAATGCGGCCGGCCGCAGCCTTGCCGTCTCGCATCGGCGGGACCACGCCGTCTCAGATGGACGGGATTCATGTCTCACATGGACGGGACGCCGCAGGCGAAACCCAAACTGAGACACCACCCTTCTACGCCCGATAATCCATGTTATGTAAACCAACAACGGAGCGAGGGCGCCTGGCTGCGGCGCTTGCGAACGTTGCATGAGCTCGCCGTCGTAGCGCGCAACGCCCTACGGCGAGATCCTCGATTCGAGGTGGCCGGCGATGCCCCGGAGCCCACCATGGCGATCAGCATCGTATGTTCACAAGCTTCGCCGCTTTCAGAATGCTGGGGCTGCTGGATGCCAGCCCGAGGTAGTCGATGCCAGAGAGCGCTGCCTGTGCGGTCGGCTCGAGAACATATTTGAGATAGTCCATGGCTGTTTCGCTTTCGGGCTGCCCGATAGGCCCGAACCATCCGCGCTGGCAGGCCGTGAGATCGTATGTCAGCCCACAGAGCGCGTACTTTTTCTGGCTGATGCTCGCCGACACTTCATTCCAGTTGCCTGCGCCCCAGGACCCGACGGGGGGAGGAACTGTGCCTCCGCTTAGCGCGATGTACCTCTCACTCTTGCAGTTTGCGCTGGCGCGGGCGTTTTCCTCGCCGTTGGTCGACGGATCGGCGAATTTGTTCCCGTTGTTCTGCAGCTCGGCCCAGAAGATCGACTTCCCGTTCCCGCCTCCACCTGCTGGCGTGAATGCTGCATTGCTACGAACCGCGCTCAATCCTGCATAACCGATCGTTCCAGGCGTCGAAGCCACCAGCGCCGCGACTGCTGGTTCCTTGCTTGCTTTTGTTACCGGGTCCGTAGCTTGGTTCGGCCACATCAAGCCTTGGCTTGTTTCGGAGAGCTGGCGCCAGGTTTCGGTTGGGAGAGGACTGCCGTTGATCTGGTAGAGGAAGTTCTTGAGTATCCACGTCGTTCCCGCGCCTTCTTCGCGCACGACGCGTTTGATCGGGCTGTTGCACGATTCTCCGACCAGCCTATCTTCGTTGTAGCCCGTCAGGTTGGTCCATGTCGTGATCTGGCCGGCAAAGATCTCCTCTAGTTGAACGTCGCTGAGAACGAGGCGACCGACCGTTTTCGCGCCCTTGCCCGAAAGAGCGAAGCAGCCCGTCGGGAGATGAATCGGCAGCGCAATCGCCTCCTGGGCCACGGGAATCATCATCACTTCAGGGTCGTACGGCGGCGGGCCAGTGGGGACTGCGTAGCTGGCCATTGCACTTTCCTGCGCCCGAGTGGGTGGCCAGTCGGTCGCGATAAACGCGTTTTCCTTTCCAAATCCCTTGAACTTCAGCGGGTTGCCTGCGCCCCACGATTCAAGTGCTTCAAGGCTGTTGGTAAATACGTATGCGACCTGTTCGGTAGCAGCGCATTTCGCGTCGAAGGCTGCGGTCCAGATTTGTTGAGCAGGGGCCTGCAAGCTTGCACCGCGGCCTTCGATGTTCTTGCCGGTGCATGCGGCGCTGGCGCTGCCGGGCATGAGCAGCATCGCCGCTACAAGGGCGGCTACTGCCATAGAGACTGCCGTGGTCGTTCTCATTGATGCCACCTCCTGTCGGGCTTGGACTTGCATTGTCCGTCTACTCGGTTCCGGCCGACTAGGTCTCCTTGGTTGTCCATGACGGCTGTTTGGGCACGCTGTAGTTAGCTGGTAGGTGGCGCTATCTGCGAAGAGCGTAGCCGCGGAGGCGTGCGTCATGTGGCGCCGCTGGACCAGATAACCGAATGGTCACAAGGACTGGCCGCTCACGCTCTGCCGAAGGACTCGGAGCCTGGACATATGCGGTGAAAGTACGCGTCGGACGCCTGGACGCCCACTTCAGTGTCAGCGGTGTCAGCTTCGTGTGGTCTTACAGCCCGCTTCCCGCGCAATCCAATCAGGAGCCGGCGAGCACGAGACCTGGCCCGCGCACAGCCTCGATCTGCAGCCGAACGAAGTCGATCGCCGGCTCCGGCAGCCGATCGCACACGGCCGACACGAATTCCGCGCGCCGATCCGCCGGCAGCTCCCGCAGCGGCGCCGCGAGCATGACGGTCGCGACGAACGCCTCCAGCCGAGCTCGGTCCTCCAGGCGCGCCTCGTCGGGCACGAGCCTTACGGCGATCCGCTCGAAGCCGGCCGCGCGCAGTCGCGCGCGCGTGTCCTCGACACCGGCGAAGTTCCAGAAGCGCGAGCCGTCGTCGCCGTGCACGGCGCGCAGGACCCGCAGGAAGCGCGCGATGTTGCGGTGACCGCCTCCCTCGATCACGAGGCGCCCGCCCGGGCGCACGACGCGCGCGAGCTCGGCGAACACGTGCCGGTGGTCGGGCAGCCAGTGCAGCGTGGCGACGCTCATGACCGCGTCGAACGGGCCGCGCAGGTCGAACGGCTGACGCAGGTCGCGGTGAAGCGCCCGCAGACGGCCGTCGCCGTCGCCGAGGCGTGCGCGCAGCTGCTCGAGCATCTGCCGCGAGCCGTCCACGGCCACGACGCTGCCGTGCGGCAGCGCTTCGAGCAGCCGCTCGGTGTCGCGACCGCTCCCGCAGCCGATCTCCAGCGCCGCCTCGTCGCCCCGCGGCGACAGGCGCTCCAGCGCGTCCCTGCCCCACCGCTTGTGCGGCAGATCCAGCGAGTCGTAGGTGCTGGCGTCCCACTCCAGAAGCTCCATGTCGCCGCTGCCGCTTTCTGTGATCACAGGCACCTGTCTGTTATATCAGACAGTTAGAGGAGGCCCGAGGCTCTCCCCGTAACGCGGCCTCACGGGCATCCCAAGCGCGCCCGTCGCGCGTGCCCGACCCTCTAGCATCTGGGCCTGACCCGGACCCGCGACGAGAGGGATGTGATGGCAGACAAGCTCTACACCGCCAAGGCGCACGTGACCGGCGGACGCGCCGAGGGACACGGCCACTCGAGCGACGGCGCGCTCGACGTGCAGCTGCGCATCCCGCCCGAGATGGGCGGCCCCGGCGGCGGCACCAACCCCGAGCAGCTGTTCGCCGTCGGCTACGCCGCCTGCTTCGAGGGCGCGCTCGGCGTCGTCGCCCGCCGCGCAAAGGTCGACACCGGCGACGCGGCGATCGACTCCGAGGTCTCGCTGTCCCCCGACGGCCACGGCGGCTTCCTGCTGTCGGTCGGCCTCGACGTGACGCTGCCGTCGGTGGCCGACGCCGCCACCGCGGTCGACCTCGTCCGCGCCGCGCACGCCGTCTGCCCGTACTCGAACGCCACCCGCGGCAACATCGACGTGGCGCTCACCGCCAACGGCGCGCCCGTCGAGTAGCGCGTGCGCCGGGCACCGCTGCTGGCCGCCTCGGCGCTGCTGCTGGCGGCAGCGCCAGGCATCTCAGCGGTAGAGGCGGACGGCGCGGGCGCCCACTCCCCTCCTGCCGTGCGCGCGCATCAGGCGATCATCGGCGGCAGCGCCGTCCCGGCGGGCGCGCTCCCGTATGTCGCGGAGGTCATCGACGAGCTCGGCAGGCGAGAGGTCGGCCTGTGCACGGGGACCGTGGTCGCCCCCACCCTGGTCCTGACCGCCGGCCACTGCTCGGAGAGCCTGCGCACGGGGACCCCAAACGCTGCCGCCGGCTACAGGGTGCTGACGGAAGGCGCCGGCGGGACTGCGGCCGAACGGCAGATCTCGACCGTGTCGGGGGTGATCCCGTACGAAGGCTTCCGGCGCAAGGTCGACGCCGGCGATGCCGCGCTGCTGGTCCTCTCGACGCCCACCACGGCGCCGGCGATCGCGCTCGCGAGCTCCGACGCGGACGCGCTGCGCGCCGGCGCGACGGCGACGATCGCGGGCTTCGGCGACACCTTCTACGGACAGAGAGGCCCCGCCAGAGCGCTGCACCAGGCCACCACGGTCGTGCAGGGCGATCGGTGGTGCAAGCGCAACGCGCCGCCGTTCTACGCGAGCGAAGAGATCTGCTCGATCGACGCGCCGAGCTACGCCACGGGCGCCTGCTTCGGAGACAGCGGCGGCCCGCTGCTGTCCACGAACGACAGCGGTGGCGAGCCCGTCGAGATCGGCATCTCCGTGCACGTCTACGGCAAGTGCTCCACGCGACACCCGTCGGTGTTCACCCGCGTCGATCGGATCGCGCGCTGGGTCGACTCGTGGATCGCGGCATACCGCTCTCCCCCGCCGCCGCCGGCTGCGTAGCCGTCGAGGCTCCGGAGATCTACCGGCCGAAAGCTCCTGGGAACTGCGACTAGCGCCCGAGCGTGCGCTCGAGCTCGCGGGCGCGCAGGCCAAGGCCGCCCAGCAGCGAGCGGACCTGCTCGAGCTCAGCACGCAGCTCCACGTCTCCGACCTCGACCGGGAGCATCGAGTCCTGGAGCGTCGCGAGCAGGCGGTCGGCATCGGCGATCGACGACACGGCGCTGTCGATGAAGCCTCGCGCCCCTCTCGCCGGAGCTCCCGCGACCGCCGCCTCGAACGTGCGCTGGGGCAGGCCGTGACGCGTGGCGAAGCCGGCGTGCGCGCGCCGCGCGCGCCCGTAGGCGGTCTGCGTCGGGCGAAACAGCGCCTCCTCTACCGTGTCCGCGGTGTTCTCGTCCAGGCGCTCGTACGCCTCGCTCAGCGACGACAGCGCCGCGCCGAGCTTGTCGGCCGCCTCGGCAACTGTGTCGAGCAGCTGCTGCCTGGCGTCGGCGGTCGTGTATGCCATCGCCAGCAGGTTAGTGCGCGCGACTCACGCGATGGCGAACACGAGCGAGACCTGGGTGCTCAGCGTGCATGCCGTCGCGCTCGCCTTCGTGGCGGCGTGATGCTTCTTCTTGCGGTGCTTGGCCGTCGGCTTGCCGACCGCCGCGGGCGGCGCCGCCGCCGCGCGCAGCGGCGTGACGGACTCAGCCGGCGAGCCGAAGTCGGGCTGTTCGCCCTGATATTCGACGTAGCCCGATTCTTCGCCGCCGGTGCACCCGATCGAGCCGCCGCCTTCGGCGATGCTCTGCACGCTGCCGAGCGTCGCGCCCACCTTGCCGGCGAGGAATTCGGCCTTGCTCTGCCCGTCCGCCACCGCCGCGGCCATGCCCTGGCGGTAGACGGCCGTCGCCGTCGCCAGGCTCGCGCCCTGCGCGATCGGCACAGTCGCGACGCCCTCCACGCTTACGGTGCGCACGGGAGTCGTCGTGGGCGCTTCCGCGGCGGCGACGCCGAGCATGTTCGCGGCCACCAGTCCGGCTGCGACGGCGATCGTCGGTGCGATGGCTCTCCTCATCCACGACCGATGCTACCGGGAAGGTCGGCGAGTGCCCGCGCGCGTTCTAGAACGGCGTCGATCATCGCCTCGGTCAGCCTGCCGGTGAACGTGTTCTGCTGGCTCGGGTGGTAGCAGCCGAGCATCCGGTAGCGCTCCCCCTCGAGCTCGGCGCCGTGACCGAAGCGCGGCCGCGGCCGGCGCGGGACGCCGTCCGATCCGGCGAGCGCCGCCGTCAGCCGCAGCGCGGCGTCCCACGCGAACGCGCCGAGGCACACGATGACGCGAACCTCGCTCAGCAGCCGCATCTCCGCGACGCTCCACGGCAGGCAGCTGTCGCGCTCCTGCGGGGTGGGACGGTTCGCCGGCGGCGCGCAGCGCACCGCCGCCGTGATCCGCACGTCGCCGAGGGCGAGGCCGTCGCCACGAGCGCGAGAGAGCGGCTGGCTGGCGAAGCCCGTGCGCCACAGCGCCGCGAACAGGAAATCCCCCGAGCGATCGCCCGTGAACATGCGTCCCGTGCGGTTCGCGCCGTGCGCGGCCGGCGCGAGCCCGAACAGCAGCACACGAGCCGCGGGGTCGCCGAAGCCCGGGACGGGACGTCCCCAGTACTCCTCGTCGGCGAACGCCGCGCGCCGCTCGCGCGCGACCTGCTCGCGCCACGCGACCAGGCGCGGACAGCGCCGGCACGCCGCGACATCCGTCGCCAGCTCGCTCAGGCGAATGTCTCTTTCCGATTGCACACGGCAGTAGTACCATCGGCCGGGAGATGCCGTTGTGGCTCTGGATCCTGTTTCTGGTCGCCCTCGTGAAGATCCCGCTCGCCGGCTTCATGCTGTGGATCCCCTTCCGCTACGACGAGGCGGCGAGCGCCGAGGACATCCCCGACTCATCCGAAGAGGACGGCGGCTCCAAGGCGCTTCCCGGCGGCCCGCTCGACCCCCATCCCCGCGCGCCGCGCCCACCGCGCCCGCGCCGCGGCCCGCACGGCTCGCCCTCGCCACCCTCCCCGCCGCGCGTGCGCACCGCGACTCGCAGCACGCGGCCGCTGCGCGTCCACCACTGAGCGTCGGCTCCTCAGCGGTTGCGCTTGCGCTGCTGGCGTGCGGCCTTCGCTTTCGCGCGCCGCTTGCGCAACGCCGCCTCGGAGTGACGCGGCGTGCTGCCTTCCATGAGCTCGGCTTCGCCGGCGGGCGCCACTTTGCGCGCGTCGCGCACGATCACGAACGCGACGCCCGACAGCAGCAGCACCGCCGCGCCGGCCACGACGAGGATGACCGAGCGGGAGTTGTGCGGTTCGGCTTCCTTGGTGGCGGTGCTCGCCGTCGTGGCCGTGGTCGCGGTGTTTGTTTCCGATGAGCCTTCCGTCAGGTTGCCCAGCGCGCCGCTGCCACCGAGGCTGCCGGCGGCGGCCGCCCATGCCGGCGCCGCCGCGAGCGCCAGCAGCGCGGCCACACATAGCGCGCATACCCTCGCGGACGGGCTCCAGGATGTGCGTCGGACGCGGCTGGACACGTCGCGAGCATACAGTCTGGGCGCCCGCGCGAGGAGGGCACATCCGCGTCGGCGCGATCTCCCGCGCCGCAGCCTCGCGACAACATAGAATGGCCGCAGATGGCCCCCAAACAACGCCAGGTCCGCGTCGAGCAGCGCGGCGGCCTCGAGGCGATCCAGGCGCTGGAGCAGCGCTCGGACGAGGAGCTCGAAGCCGAGACCAAATACAAGGCAGCCGCGCTCGCGATTCTCGGCGCGCGCGCGTCCGAGCGCTTCGACGCGGAGGCCGCGCGCGGCTACTTCCAGCGCGCGATCGCCGCCGCGCGCCCGCAGGAGCGCATGCAGCTCAGGCGCATGGCTGATGCGTCGCTGGCGCTCGCCGAGCGCCGCGCCGGAGACCTCAAGGACGCGGTGCAGCGGCTCGGCCAGGAGCCCCCCAGCGCTCGCCAGCTGTTCGCCCTGCGCGCGATGGGGCTGCTGATCCCCACCGCCTCCCAGGGCATCCTCGCGCGCGTGCGCGGCATCCTGCTGATCATCCTGCTGATCGCCGTGCTGCTCGCGCTCGGACTGGGGATCGTGGAGCTGATCGCGCTCCCCTTCGGCGGGCTCGGCGTGGCGCCGGGGATCCTGCTCGGCCTGTTCCTGGTGCTCGCGGTGCTCGCGATCATCGCCACGATCGGACGGCGCCGGCGCGACCGCGCACGCAAAGCCCCGTCTGCCTGATCGTCAACCCTGCCGCCGGTGGCGGCCGGGCCGGTCGCCTCGCACCCGCCGCCGAGATGGCGCTGCGCGAGCGCGGTCTGACGGTGCGCCGCGCCGACACGCGCGATCTGCAGCATGCCCGCGAGCTCGCCACCGAGGCGGCCGGCGCCGGCGAGACGGTCGTCGCGCTCAGCGGCGACGGCATGATCGGCGTGATCGCCGACACGCTCAGAGCGCTGCCGGACGCGGTGCTCGGAGTGATACCCGGCGGGCGCGGCAACGACCTCGCGCGCGTGCTGGAGATACCCGACGACGTGCAGGGCGCGGCCGCGATCGTCGCCGACGGGCACACCCGTCGCATGGACCTGGGCTTGGTGGAGGATCAGCGCGCGGGCGCGGACGGGCAGGCGTTCGTGGGCATCGCCTCGGCCGGCTTCGACAGCGACGCCAACCGCATCGCCAACGAGGCGCCTTCGTGGCTCGGGGGCCTCGTGTATGTGTACGGGGCGCTGCGCGCGCTCGCCGCGTGGCGGCCGGCGCGGTTTGAGATCGAGCTCGACCCGCCGGGGGAGCGGATCAGCCTCAGCGCCTTCTCCGTCGGCGCAGCCAACTCAAAGGCCTACGGTGGTGGCATGCGCGCGGCGCCCGAGGCGATGCTCGACGACGGACTGCTCGACGTGATGGTCCTCGAGAGCGTCGGCAAGCTCACGTTCCTGACGCGGATCCTGCCGAAGGTGTTCAGCGGAACCCACGTGCGCGAGCCGTGCGTGCACGTCTACCGCGCGCGCGAGATCGCGCTCAGCGCCGACCGCCCGTTCACGATGTACGCGGACGGCGACCCGATCGGCGAGCTGCCCGTTCGGGTGCGCGCGCTGCAGGGCGCCGTCACGATGCTGACGCCGCGCGTGCGCGGCGCCGACGCGGCGTTCTCTGCGGAGCCTCCGCCAGCCGGCGCCGCGGAGGGCTGATGGCGGGCACCTCGGCGGCCAAGCTCGCGCTCGCTCGCGGCGTCGGGGCGATCTCGCGGCTGCGCGGCGGCGGCGGCACGAGCGCCCCGGGCAAGGTGCTGATGCGGCTCGCGCCGGATGCGATCGGCGACCTCGGCGCGCGCCTGGCGCGTGGCAGCGTGCTCATCTCCGCCACCAACGGCAAGACGACCACCGCGACGATGACGGCGGCCGTCCTCGAGCGCGCGGGCATCGCGCTCGTGCACAACCACGCCGGCGCGAACATGGCCGGCGGGATCGCCACGACGCTGCTCGACGCGGCGCTGCCGGGCGGCGGCATCGCCGGCGAGCTCGGCGTGTTCGAGGTCGACGAGCTGTGGCTGGCCCGGCTCGCCTCTCAGCTGCACCCGCGCGCGATCCTCCTCGGCAACCTGTTCCGCGATCAGCTCGACCGCTACGGCGAGCTCGAGACGATCGCCGAGCGCTGGGAGCAGGTCCTGCGCGACGGCGACGCGAAGCTCGTGCTGAACGCCGACGACCCGCTGCTCGCCGACCTCGGCCGCGAGCACCCGGGGGTCCTGTACTTCGGGGTCGACGACGACTCGGTGGCGCTGCCCGGGATGGCGCACGCCGCCGACGCGAAGCACTGCCGCCATTGCGGCGCGCCGTACGTGTTCGACGCGATCTACCTCGGTCACCTCGGCCACTACCACTGCCCCAGCTGCGGCCAGTCCCGGCCGGCGCCGGCGGTCACGGCCACCGACGTGCGCCTGCAGGGGGTGCGCGCGGCGCGCTTCACGCTGGGCACGCCGGCGGGCCGGGCCGAGGTCGCGCTCGCGCTGCCGGGGCTGTACAACGTCTACAACGCGCTCGCCGCCGCCGCGCTGTGCACGGCGCTGGAGATCCCGCTGGAGACGATCGTCGCAGGCCTGCAGGCCACGCAGGCCGCGTTCGGACGCGCCGAGAGCGTGTCCGTGTCGGTCCCCGCGCTCCCCCCCACGACCGGAGCTGCAGGCAACGGCGCCGGCGCGCCGGCGGGCGCACGCGAGCTGCGCATCCTGCTCATCAAGAACCCCGCCGGCGCCAACGAGGTGCTGCGCACGCTCGCGCTCGAGCCCGGCGAGCACGACGTGCTGGGCGTGCTCAACGACCACATCGCCGACGGCCGCGACGTGTCGTGGATCTGGGACGCCGACTTCGAGCTGCTGGCGGGACGCATTCGCCGGGCGACGTGCAGCGGCACGCGCGCGGCGGACCTGGCGGCACGGCTGAAGTACGCCGGCATCGACCCCGAGCGCATCGACGTGCGCGAGGATCTCGCGGACGCCCTGCGCGCGGCCGCCGCCGACCGTCCCGATCCGGCGCAAGACCCCGACGCCGCGGACGCGCCCCTGTTCGCGCTGCCCACGTACACGGCGATGCTCGCGCTGCGCGAGCTGCTCGTCGCCCGCGGGGAGGCGAGCAGCGCATGGTCGTGAACGCCTCGGAGAACACGCTCCGGAATGGCGCGCAGGCGAGCGGGCCGGCTGTGCCTCAGGCCAGCGCGGTCATCTGGCACGACCTCGAGTGCGGCTCCTACGCCGCCGATCTGCCGCTGTGGCGCGAGCTCGCCAGCAGCGCGGCCGCATCGCCCGAGGCGCGAGCGCCATCGGCGTCTGTGCGCGTGCTGGACATCGGCGCCGGCAGCGGCCGCGTGGCGCTCGACCTCGCCCGGCACGGCCACCGCGTGACCGCGCTCGACCGCGACGCCGAGCTGCTGGCGGCGCTGCGCGAGCGCGCCGCCGGGATGGACCTCGAGATCGTGTGCGCGGATGCGCGCACGTTCGCGCTCGAGCGCCGTGACTTCGCGCTGTGCGTCGTGCCGATGCAGACCATCCAGCTGCTCGGCGGAGCGGCGGGCCGCCTGGAGCTCCTGCGCCGCGCGCGTGCGCACCTCGCGCCCGGCGGCGTGCTCGCCTGCGCGATCGTCACCGAGCTCGACCCGTTCGACTGCTACGCCGGCGACCTCGGGCCCTCGCCGGAGATCGCGCGCGTCGGGGAGACCAGCTACATCAGCCGCCCCACGCGCGTGCAGGTCGGCAGGCGCGCCGTGCGCATCGAGCGCGAGCGCAGCGTGCTGGCGCCCCCACGCGGCGGCGCGGCGGCGCGGCCGACGCGCGAGCGCGACGTGGTCGAGCTCGACCGCGTGAGCGTCGCGCAGCTGCAGCGCGAGGGGCGCGATGCGGGCCTCTTCACCGCCGGCACCCGCGCGATCGCGGCGACCGAGGAGCACACGGCGAGCACCGCGGCGATCTTCCATGTCTGAGCCGAGCGCGCCGATCCCCTCCCCCGGTCCGCTGCGCGTGTGCGCGCTGTACCCCGACCTGATGAACATCTACGCCGACCGCGGCAACCTGATCGTGCTCGAGCGCCGCTGCGCGTGGCGCGGGATCGACTTCCAGCTGTCCTCGAGCGGCCTCGGCGAGCAGCTCGACGCGGACGCCCACGACCTGTTCTACATCGGCGGCGGCCAGGACCGAGACCAGCAGCTGTGCGCGCAGGACCTGATCGAGACCAAGCGCGACGGGCTGCACGCCGCCGCCGCGCGCGGCGCGGTAGTGCTGGGCGTGTGCGGCGGCTATCAGCTGCTCGGACACTCCTACGTCCTCGGCGCCGAGGAGATCCCCGGCGTGGGGCTGCTCGACGTGCGCACCGTGCGCGAGGACGGCCCGCGCCTGATCGGCAACGTCGCGATCGAGGTGCGCCTCGACGACGGACAGGCGCGCGTGCTCGCGGGGTTCGAGAACCACGGGGGACGCACGCATCTGGGCGCCGGTCAGCAGCCGCTGGGGCGCGTGCTGAAGGGCTACGGCAACGACGGGCACAGCGGCTACGAGGGCGCCAGGAGCGCCAACACGATCGGCACCTACCTGCACGGCCCGCTGCTGCCCAAGAACGTGTGGTTCGCCGACTGGCTGATAGCCCGCGCGCTCGGCGTCGACCCCGGCGAGCTCGCGCCGCTGGACGACGCGATCGAGCGCCAGACCAGCTTCAGCGCGCGTCACGCCGCCGGGGTCTGACGCCGCCGCTCGGGTCCAGGCCCGTGAGGCGCCCGCTCAGGACGCGACCGCGAAGCGGGCGAAGCGCTCGGCCAAACGTGCTGGCACGAGGGCGTGCACGCGCACGCCCTCGGCGGTGTCCTCGCGGGTGACCTCGCCGGCCAGCTCGTGCAGCTCCGCGAGGCTGCCGCCGTCGGCGTACGGGACGAGCAGGTCCAGCGGGCGCAGCGTGTGCGCGAGCTCGAGCTCCAGGCGCGCTTCCAGGTCCGCGAGGCCCTCGCCGTCGACGCCGCTGACGAGCACCGCCTCCGGGTGGCGCAAGCGCAGCTCGTCGCGCTCCTCCTGCTCGAGCAGGTCGATCTTGTTCAGCACCAGCACGCGCGGGCGCTCGCCCGCCTGTGCCCCGTCATGGGGTGCGCCGATCTCCTCCAGCGTCGCCTCCACCGAGCGCTGCATGACCTCCTGCTGGGCCTCCGGCGCGGAGGCGTCCAGCACGTGCACCAGCAGCTCCGCGCGGCGCGTCTCCTCCAGCGTCGCCGCGAACGCGTCCACCAGCTGGTGGGGCAGCTTGCTGATGAAGCCGACCGTGTCGGTCAGCAGGTGCGGGCGGCCGCCCAGCTTCAGCGTGCGCGTCGTCGGGTCGAGCGTGTGGAACAGGCGGTCGCGCACGCCCACGTCCGAGCCCGTCAGCGCGTTCAGCAGCGTCGACTTGCCAGCGTTCGTGTAGCCCACCAGCGCGATCGTCGGCAGCGCCGCGCGCTCGCGCTCCGCGCGCTGCACCGCGCGCGTGCCCTTCACGTGCTCAAGGCGCCGGCGCAGCACCGCGATGCGGTCGCGCGCCAGCCGGCGATCGGTCTCGATCTGCGTCTCGCCCGGGCCCCTCGTGCCGATGCCGCCGCCCAGGCGCTCGAGGTGGCTCCACAGGCCGCGCATGCGCGCCAGGTTGTACTCCAGCTGCGCCAGCTCCACCTGCAGCTTGCCCTCCGCGCTGTTCGCGTGCGAGGCGAAGATGTCGAGGATCACCGTCGTGCGGTCGACCACCGGCATGCCCAGCGCCTCCTCCAGGTTGCGCTCCTGGCGCGCGCTCAGCTCGTCGTCGCACGCGATCACGTTCGCGTCGCAAGCGAGCGCCGCCGCCTTCGCCTCCGCCACCTTGCCCGACCCCAGGTACGTGTTCGGGTGCGGCTGCTCGCGGCGCTGGACCATCTCGCCGACGACCGCCACGCCCGCCGTGCGCAGCAGCTCGCCCAGCTCCGACAGGTCGTCTCCCTCGGGGAGCGCCGCGATGCAGAACGCGCGCTGGCGGGCGCGCGGCGAGGGCTGCGAGCCGTCGGCCGTCCACTCGGTCCGGGTCGGGGTGACGGCGCTGCGACCGTTGCGACTTCTATCCATCCATCCTTCAGTCTAGGACCACCGATACGCCAGCAGGTGTCATGACCGGTGAAGCTGCGGCTGTGCGAAGCTCGCGCGACCGGGTCTCCCAAAAGCTGTCAAGCCCCGAGCGTGCCCAGACGCTCCACAGCCTCCAGCAGGCGCTCGTCGGGGGTCGTCAGCGAGATGCGAAACCAGCCCTCCCCCGCCGGCCCGTACACGGCGCCCGGCGTCAGCACCACGCCCGTGCGCTCGAGCACGTGCTCGCAGTAGGCCTCCGAGCTGTCGAAGCCCGCCGGCACCGGCGCCCACACGTAGATCGTGCTGTGCGGCGGCGTCACGTCCACGCCGATCCTGCGCAGCGCGTCGCACACCAGATCGCGCCTGCGCCGGTACAGCTCGTTCATCGACGCCACCTCGGCGTCCGCGTCCGGCGACAGCGCCGCCACGCCCGCCAGCTGCACCGCCTCGAACAGGCCCGAGTCGATGTTCGTCTTCAGCTGCCAGTACGTCTCCAGCGCCTGCGCGTTTCCAACCACCACCGCGCAGCGCCAGCCGGTCATGTTGTAGCCCTTCGACAGCGAGAACACCTCGATGCCCACGTCCTTCGCCCCCGGCGTCTGCAGGAACGACGGCGCGTGGTAGCCGTCGAACACGATCTCCGAGTACGCGTTGTCGTGCACCACCAGGATCTCGTGCTCGCGCGCGAGCTCCACCACCCGCTCGAAGAAGCCCTCCGGGACCACCGCGCCCGTCGGGTTGTTCGGGTAGTTCAGGTACATCAGCTTCGACCTTGCCGCCACCTCCGCGTCGATCGCCTCCAGGTCCGGGACGAAGCCCAGCTCCGGGCGCAGCGCCATCAGCACCGGCTCCGCGCCCGCCAGCCACGGCCCGGCCGTGTACACCGGGTAGCCCGGGTCCGCCGCCAGCGCGTAGTCGCCCGGGTCCAGGAACGCCAGGTTGAGGTTGAAGATCGCCTCCTTCGCCCCGATCGCCGGGATGATCTCGCGCTCAGGGTCGAGCGTCACGTCGAAGCGGCGCGCGTAGAAGTCGCGCACCGCGCCCCTGAAGTCCTCGCGGCCGCGGTTCGTCGGGTATTTGTGCGTCTCCGGCTCCGTCACCGCCTCCTGCATCGCCGCCACGATCAGCGCCGGCGTCGGGCGATCCGGGTCGCCGATGCCCAGGCTGATCACGTCCACCCCCTCCGCGCGCTTCTCTCTGATCTTGCGCTCCAGCTGGGCGAACGCGTACGGCGGGATGCGCTCCAGGCGCTTACTCGGTTTCATGCAGCTCCTTTTCGAACTCCTCGCTCAGGCGACCCTCGAACACCGGCCTCGCCCAGCCTGTCAGGTTCACGTGCAGATCCTCCCCCACCTCCACCTCCAGCTCGCCGCCGTCCAGCAGCACCGTCACGCGCGCCGGGCGCAGCGGCGGCTCCCACTGCAGGGCGTGCGCGATCGCCGCGCCCGTCGCGCCCGTGCCCGACGACAGCGTCTCGCCCACGCCGCGCTCGAAGATGCGCGCGCGGATGCGCGCGGGCGGGCGCTCATCGCCGCTGTCGCCCGGCCCCGGAGCGGGGAGCTCCGTGTACCACGACACGTTTGTCCGATTCTGGAACATCGCGGCGCCTTCGATCTCCGGGCCGATCGCCGGCAGGTCCAGCGCCTCCAGCTCCGCCAGCGAGCCGACGCGGATCGCGCACTGCGGGTTGCCGATCGACACGTGCCGGAATCGCCACAGGCGGCCCCCCGCCATCACGCTTCCCCGTCCGTCCGCCGGACCGTCCCCGAAGTCCTTCGAGGTCAGGCTCGCCGTGCCCATGTCCACCGTGCACGTGTCCGAACCGGTGATCGTCGGGCGTATCTCTCCCGCCGCCGTCTGGATCGCGAAGGTGTCCGCGTCGGTCCAGCCGCGGCTGCGCAGGTACAGGATCGCCTCGCGCGCGCCGTTGCCCGACAGCTCCGCCTCCGAGCCGTCCGGGTTGAAGATCCGCAGGTCCGCCACGTGCGCGGGGTCCGCCGGGCGCGACAGCAGCAGCACGCCGTCCGCGTACACGCCGAAGTGGCCCTCGCACAGCCTGCGCACGCGCGCCGGCGTCAGCTCGAACGCCAGCTCGTCGCGCTCGACGATCAGGTAGTCGTTGCCGAGCGCCTGCCACTTCTCGAATCGGATCCTCGCCATCGCGCGCCGCAGTCTAGTTGGCGTTCCGTCGAGTGAGCGTTCCCGAAGTGGCCTAGATTTCCGGAACGCTGGCCCATTGGAGCGAAGCTAGCTCGGGACGCTCCACCTCAGGGAACGTGGCAGCGCGGCGGCGCACGGCGCACCAGTCTGCGGCGCAGGCCGGAGCCCGACGGCAATGAAGCACGCCGGCGCTACCGGCTGCACCGCGATGGCAACCGGTGCGCCCGCGCTCACCCAGAGGCGCCGGCCAGCGACTGCATGTAGTCCTCGGACTGCTCGTGCGGGATCTCCTTCACCTTGATCACGACCGTCTTGTTGGATCCCTGGACGACGATCTCCTTGCGGTGCTCGCCGCTGAAATGGCCCCTCACCCTGTACGGCGTCGTTCCTTTGCCGAGCGGCCCGGTCCAACCCATCACAAGGACCTTCAGGCCGCCGACCCACCGAGGGTCGCGCTCGAGCTGGAAGCCGTAGGAGTAGTTCGGCGCGTTGCCCGCTACCGCGACCGAGAAGAAGCCCGGCTCGTTGACTCCGGTCCAGACGTACGTCGCTTCGGCCTCATCGAACGGCTCAAGACCCCAGAAGCCCATCGCTATCCCCTTTCGTCATCGGCGCGAGGTGCCTGACAGCCCCGAACGAGCCCCGCCCTGAGTTCTCTGACCGTGCGGTTCGGCGGCGCACGGCACTTCCATACAGCCACCCCGTAGTTCCTATCATCGGCATCGTAGCGATATTCTGGCTCGCGCGCTTCGCTGAAATCACCAACGGAGCGCGGCCCAGCCTTCGCTCGCGCCGCGCTCGTGGACGCGCCTTCACGCATCCTCCAGCAAGCCAAAGGGAATAGTGACCGAGAATGACTTGCAGCCGACGACCGGGGCACAGACCTTGCCGCTGATGACGAGCGCAAGCGGATTCATCTGCAGCCCAAGTTTGACTTCCGCCTTGAAGCCGTCGATCGAACCGCCGATGGAGCAGTCCTGCTTGCTGGGCGAAAGGCTGCACGACCCAATCTTGTAGCCAAGCAATGTAACTTCGACCGATACGCTCGGGCCGCTCGTGTCGAGACACGCGTGGATGCGCAGCACTTCGCCGTAGCCCCAATTGACGCATTGCCGCAGCAGCACGGCCTCGGCGGACTCGACGTCCCCCGGCGTGTACAGCCGCTTGCTCTCGCCGTCGTGGTAGACGAACCCCTCCTCGATGTGATCGAGCGCAGTCATCCCGTAAACTCCCTAGTTCGGATTTTTGGGGACCTACTTACCCCTACGGATAGTTGAGTTGCTTCAAATCTCTACGCAGCCGCGCATAGCCGCCGCGGATGCTGTCCGCCGACGCTACCCTGACCAGGCTCGACTGCAAGCCACGCCGCCCCAGACAAATACGCACGGTCATGTCTAACGGCTTGGTGATGCCAAATCGAGCAAGGCTAGACGGGCCATTCAAAGGTCTCGAACGTCTCCGACTCATAGTCGGCCGGGGCGATGGGAGCCGGGAGCCCACACTCCTGCTTCGATGAGCTCCAAATCTCTCCCACCAGGGCTCCGCTGCACTACCCGACGCAGCCCGCTAGCGCTGCGCGGAGCCGCCTACCGGCCAGCGCTCGCCGACGTCGGTGTCGCTTCGCAGGACGGCTACCCACTGAAGTTGATTCCGATGGCAGCAGCCCAATCATGGACATGTTCTCGTAACTGGATCTTCACACACCCTGTCTGTTGTGCCGGTAGTTTCGGCTGCCTCGTGGGGGCCACGGCTGGTCGCCTTTGCAACGGCACGAACGCCACATGCTTGTGTGCGTTTATGCAGAGCAACAACTAGCCGCGCTTGCTCAGCGGCCCGGCAGGTTGTGCGCGTAACTACGCGCCAAAGACTAAAGACAAGCCACTAG